>Ga0206819_10423_pt1 | contig 9892 bp, 8 predicted proteins | sample Alteio_BWOrgCont_87_FD_152855 | JGI IMG/M metagenome (GOLD analysis project Ga0206819, IMG submission 152855) | Enriched cells from forest soil in Barre Woods Harvard Forest LTER site, Petersham, Massachusetts, United States -... | ecosystem: Environmental > Terrestrial > Soil > Temperate forest > O... | reverse complement strand
TCTCCGGGCGCACCATTCGTTCCGCCTTTTTATTTCCATCTTTTCTTGTCACGCTCAAGATGACTCGGCACATTTTGCCCGGCCAACAACCGCCGGAGGCAGCACTTGCCGCGTTTTTTTTTCACAGGCGGGCCACTGCCTTACAAAGTTCACTTCCCATCAAGTGGAATCAACATGCAGAAGCACTTTGCAACGGCCAACGACTCTGGCGATTGACTTGCTTCTTGGAAAACGTCCGTCAGCAATCCGAGGAGCTGAGCACATGTCTATATCCGCGATTCTTTCTAGCAACGCACTGAATCAAGCCAACAGCCTGCAAAACCCGAACCAAACCCAAGGCACGCAGTTTCAGCAGCTGACGCAGGCTCTCCAGTCCGGCAACTTGACCAACGCCCAGCAATTGTTCAGCACCCTGAACTCCAGCGTTACCAGTTCCGGTTTGCTGAGCGCGCAGATGAAGCAGGATCTGAGCAACCTCGGGTCGGCTCTGCAATCCGGCAACCTCAGTAGTGCGCGACAGGCCTACTCGTCGATGCAACAGAATTTGCAGAGTTCGAATCACATGGCGGCCCATCACAATCGCCCTCGTCACGGCGGCGGTGGATCGCTGCTCACATCCGGTTTTCCCGAGAATCCAGGCAGTTCGGGCGGCAGCGGCTCAAGTCCGAGCAACAGTTTTCACGGGTTCAGCTTGACAGCTTGAATTTCGGACGACACATCAGGAACGGGGCCAGTTTAGAATCTGTTTCCTATGTCGGGTTTTCAAGTTTGGGCGCAGCCTTGGTGGGTGAACCTGCTGCTCCTGATTCCGTTCACCACTTACCTCGTATTTCGCCGACAGGGACATCTTCTCCGCTGGCGGCAGCTCATTATTATTGCGGTCTTTGCCACGGCATTCGGTTTCGCGGAAGCGGCGGTCGTCGTCTACCTTCGAGCGGCGGTTGGCCTGCTTCCCGGTAACGTGGGAAGCTTATCTGATGTCCAACATTCCCCGCAAAGCTACGAGCAGGCAAGTTCGCTGTCGCAGTTTCCCCAGAGCCTGCTTACCATCGAAATGTATCGCGAGGCCACAACCATGATCATGCTGTTCACCGTGGCTGTGATGGCGGCCTCCAAGGCGAGCGCCCGATGGCTGGCGTTCCTCTGGGTTTTTGCCCTGTGGGATATTTCGTACTACGCAGGTCTGTGGGCTACGGTGCGCTGGCCAACTTCGCTGCTGGACTTGGACGTGCTGTTTCTACTGCCGGTGCCGTGGATAGCGCAAGTATGGTTTCCACTGCTGGTAAGTTTCTTGACGCTTCTGACGATCATCGTCTCTAATCTCGGAAAAGCAAAAACCGGAGAGATTGCCGTAACCGGTCAAAAAGGTTCTGGTTACTGATAACGGTACACTACGGTCATCTTGCGGGAGCCGCGCTCGTGCTTCACTCTAGACCGTGGGAGAAATCCCTCTCAATCAAGAGCGCGACCGAATGACCGAAAAGAAGACTTCTGCCGCGGGGGCCGACTGGACGAAGCTGCTCTCCGATCCCGAAATCGTAGGCCATCTTGGAGAACTCCTGCAGGCGTATCGTGATGCCAAACCCGGCGAACGCGACCGGGTGCTGCTTGAGACCATGCGTAATATCAGGAGCAGAGGCCCGAGCACAGAAGCCACAGCACCATCTTCGCCTAAGACTTCTTCGGAGCCGCCGGCCGCGACCACGCCAGCGGCCACGCCGCCATTCGAACCGGACATTTTTACTCCTTGCTGGGGTCAGGATCGGCGGCGCTATCCGCGTATGAGATGTTTCGTCGCGGTTGAGTTGCGCGTTGATGGTTCGCCTACGCCGGTTTGGGGCAACCTGTCGAATACCAGTCTTGGCGGAGGCTTTGTGGAAACCGCGACTCCGGTAAAAACTGGCGTAAAGCTGGAAATTGGACTCTGGGTCGCGAATGGAAAGATATGGGTTAAGGGCATGATTCTCAACGGAATCGTGACCCGGAGCAATCCGAGCTTTGGAGTTCGCCTCAAGTTCGACAATCTGGAAACCACTGAACGCGAGACGCTTCGCCAATTTCTAAAGTTCGTGGAAAGTACTACGAAGAGCTATGAAAACCAGCAAGGATATCTGGCCCAACTGAAGCGATAACATTCTCCGCCTAAACAATTCCTTGGGGCTTGCCTTATCCTTGAACCTTTGCCAGGGATCAAATTCCCGAAACCTGAGCTTCTCCTCAGGAATTTACAGATCGGGATGAATCCTTGTTCCGCCCGCATCATCCTACCTACTGATTGATCGCTGCGATTGATGGGACGCATCTGTTTTTCCGCTTTGATCGTGGCGCATCTCTTTAAAAAGCTTGGTAAACTGCTTAGCGCGGGGAGTCGTTGATTAGTTGGGCGCATCCCTGCCGGACTCGGAATTACTGCTAGCGGAGGAGACCTTAATCATGGCCGTGAGCGAACAAGCTGTGCCGACCAGCAAACAATTGGATATTCTGAGCATCAATACCATCCGCACATTGGCGATCGACGCCGTACAGCAGGCAAACTCCGGGCATCCTGGCGCGCCGATGGCGTTGGCTCCCGTTGCTTATTGCTTGTGGCAGCAGTTCCTGCGCACGGATCCCGCAAACCCCACCTGGCCCAACCGCGACCGCTTTGTGCTTTCAAACGGGCACGCCTCCATGTTGTTGTACGCGATGCTGTATCTGTCCGAGTTTCGCGGAGTGAATCCGGAATATGAATCGACCGGCGAATTCGCCGTCACATTAGATGACATCAAGAGGTTTCGCCAGATCGACAGCAAAACCCCCGGACATCCCGAATACCGGTTGACCGCGGGCGTTGAAACTACCACTGGCCCGCTGGGCCAAGGTATTGCAAACAGTGTGGGAATGGCCATTGCGGCAGATTGGCTGGGCGCGCGCTTCAATCGGCCGGGTTTCGAGATATTCAAGTACAACGTCTACGCTTTCTGCGGTGATGGCGACCTGATGGAAGGTGTAGGCAGCGAAGCAGCATCGCTGGCGGGCCATTTGAAGCTCCCCAATCTCTGCTGGATTTACGATAACAACCGCATCACCCTGGATGGGCGGGCCGATTTGTCATTTACCGAAGATGTGGGCGAACGCTTCCGTGCCTACGGTTGGAACGTGGTTCATGTGATGGACGCGAACGACCTTGATGCGCTGGCCAAGGCCTATAAAAATTTCCTCGCGACCTCGGATCGCCCCACGCTGATCATTGTGAACAGTCATATCGGATACGGATCTCCGCACAAACAAGATACGAGCGAAGCCCATGGCGAGGCCTTGGGCGAGGAAGAAGTACGGCTCACTAAGAAGAATTATGGCTGGCCTGAGGACGCAAAGTTTCTCGTCCCCGATGGTGTGCTCGAAAATTTCAGGCAAGGAATCGGCAAGCGCGGACACGATCTGCAACAGAAATGGCAAGCGTCGTTCGCAGACTACAGCAAGAAATTTCCGGAACTCGCTGACGAGATCAACCGCATGCAGCATCGCGAGCTGCCTGACGGGTGGGATAAGAATTTGCCGACCTTCCCTGCGGATCCCAAAGGGATGGCCACTCGTGACAGCGGCGGCAAAGTGCTAAACGTGCTCGCACAAAATATTCCGTGGTTGAATGGCGGCTCAGCGGATTTGTCCACTTCTGACAGGACACGACTTAAGTTTGAAGGTGCTGGCGACTTTCAACCGGGTAGCTACGACGGACGCAACTTCCACTTTGGGGTCCGTGAACATGCCATGGCCGCGGCGCTGAATGGTCTGGCGGTCTCCAAAATCCGGCCCTTCGGCGGCACATTTTTCAACTTTACGGATTACATGAAGCCGTCCGTGCGACTGGCCGCGCTCATGGAGATTCCCACCATCTTCATTTATACCCATGACTCCATTGGCTTAGGCGAGGATGGCCCGACTCACCAGCCGATCGAGCAATTGGCCGCACTGCGCGCCGTCCCCAACCTGGTGCTCTTCAGACCCGCCGATGCCAATGAGGTCGTGGAGGCGTGGAAAGTCATCATCCAGTTGAAACATGAGCCCGCGGCGTTGGTCTTGACTCGGCAGGGCGTCCCGACTTTTGATCGCACGAAGTACGCGCCTGCCGCAGGCGCGGCCAAGGGCGCTTACATCCTGGCCGACGCGCCCGACGGCAAGCCGGACGTCATTCTCCTCGGAACTGGCAGTGAGGTTTCTCTCTGTGTGACTGCCTATGAGCAACTGAAGTCAGAGGGAGTTAAGGCGCGCGTAGTCAGCATGCCATCGTGGGACATCTTTGAAAAACAGAGTGCCGACTACAAGAAACAGGTTCTACCGCCTGGGGTGAAAGCGCGAGTCTCGGTGGAGGCGGCATCCACTTTCGGCTGGTCGCAGTACGTTGGACCGACCGGCAAGATGATCGGAATGCATCGCTTCGGAGCGTCCGCCCCGATTAAGGATTTGTTGAAGAAATTCGGCTTCACGACAGAGAAAGTAGTCGAGGCAGCGCGCGAAGCGATAGCGGCGTCCAAGTAAGGCGTCGATTAAGTTAAACTGAAGTCGCAGCTTAGACTTCGACGTCATCCTGAGGGACCGAAGGTCCCGAAGGATCTCGCGCAAAGTGGCAAGCCTGTCGGGTCCGCGAAGGATCTTCGCAGCTGAGAGTACTAAAAGAAGAGAGGCATTTATGGCAACCGGAACCATTGAAACATCGAAAGCAACCAACCCTCTGAAAGATCTTCTGAAGTTCGGCCAATCCGTTTGGCTGGATTACATTCGCCGCGATTTGCTAACCAGCGGCGAACTCAAGCGGCTGATCGAAGAGGATGGCCTTCGCGGCATGACCTCGAATCCCTCGATCTTCGAAAAAGCCATTGCCGACAGCACCTTGTACAACGACATTCTGCAGTCCCTGCGATCCCGGACCGATCTCGACGCCAAAGGCCGCTACGAGATTCTCGCCATTCGCGACATTCAGGATGCCGCCGACATCTTTCGTCCGGTATACGAAAGCTCGAAACGCCGCGACGGATACGTCAGCCTCGAAGTCTCGCCGTATCTCGCCCGCGACACAAAGGGCACTCTGGCAGAGGCGCGCCTCCTATGGAAAACCGTCGGCCGCGAGAATGTGATGATCAAAGTTCCCGGGACCGCCGAGGGAATTCCTGCATTTCAGCAATTGATCAGCGAAGGCATTAACGTCAACGTCACCCTCCTGTTCTCGCAGGATGTCTACAAACAGGTGGCGGAGGCTTACATTGCCGGTCTCGAACAACTCGCCGCACGCGGAGGCGATGTCAGCAAAATCGCCAGCGTAGCCAGCTTCTTCATCAGCCGCATTGACGTGGCCGTGGATGCGACGGTCGAGGCGCGACTCAAGACTTCCAAGGATCCACGCGAGCAGGAACAGTTGAAGAGCGTGCTGGGCAAGGTTGCGATTGCCAACGGCAAAGAAACCTACGTCAGTTATCAGAAGATTTTCAGCGGCACCCGCTGGAACGCTCTATCCGCGAAAGGCGGGCAAACGCAACGCGTGCTCTGGGCCAGCACCAGCACCAAAAATCCCCACTACAGCGATGTGTTGTACGTGGAAGAACTAATCGGCCCCGATACCGTGAACACGATTCCGCCGGCAACATTCGACGCCTTCCGCGACCATGGTCATCCTCGCGCGAGCCTGACCGAAAAGGTTGAAGTTGCCAATCAAACCATGCAGACCGTGGCCAAGCTTGGAATTTCGATGAAGGAAGTCACCGATAAACTGACCGACGACGGCGTCCGGCTCTTCGCCGAGGCTTTCGATAAACTACTTGCAGCAGTGGAGAAAAGTTCGAAATCCTGACGGCGGACCAACAACAGTGAGTTCAAAGACCCCGAAAGCGCTGGGGAATCCAGTGAAGACAACCATCGAAGCCCGGCGATCCCTTTTCGATAAGACGCTCGATGCCAGTCGCCATAAATCATAAAAACGATTTAATATGTGATTAAGGGCATGGCTCCAGATGTGGCATGCCGCGTGAGCACCACGCAGCCACGAAAGGTGACCGCGTAGAATTCACCGCGCGTTAACAAAGAAAAACCAAGACGGTGACAAAATGGCTCAACTTGAGGTAACGCCATCGGTGCAGCAAACACCAGCCGCGAGAGTCGGCGACCCTTGTGCGATGGTCATCTTCGGCGCCGCCGGCGATCTCACTCGGCGCAAGCTGATTCCTGCGCTTTACAATCTCGCGAAGAGTCAGGTGCTGTCGCGCGAGTTTGCGATCGTGGGCGTAGCCCGCGCGAAAATGTCCACCGAAGACTTCCGCAACAAACTTTCCGAGGGCATTAAAGAGTTTGCTACCGAACCGGTCGAACCGGATTTGTGGGAGTGGTTCCTCAAACGGATCTATTACCTCTCGGGCAATTTTGACGACAAAAACATTTATCCACAATTGAAGGATCTTCTCGACAAAGTCGACAACGATCACAACACGCATGGGAACCACTTCTACTATCTCGCCACCGCCGCCAACTTTTTCGCGCCCATCGTCGAGCAATTAGCCGCCACCGGGCTCATGGAGGAGAATCAGCGCTGGCGGAGGGTCATCATCGAAAAGCCATTCGGCCACGACCTCGATTCGGCTCGCGCCCTTAACGTGCAACTCCTGAAAGTCGCGCGAGAAAGTCAGATTTATCGTATCGATCATTACCTGGGCAAGGAGACGGTGCAGAATATCCTCGCCTTCCGTTTCGCCAACGGTATTTTCGAGCCCATCTGGAACCGGCGTTACATCGATCACATCCAGATCTCAGTCGCAGAAACTGTCGGAGTCGAACAGCGTGGCAGTTACTACGACCAGGCCGGCGCTTTGCGCGACATGGTGCCCAACCATCTCATGCAGTTGATCAGCCTCACCGCGATGGAACCGCCGATTTCTTTCCGCGCCGATGCAGTTCGCGACGAGCAAGCAAAAACATTGCACGCCATCCAACCTCTGAGTGCTGAAGAAGTGCTGAGCAAGACCGTACGCGGACAATACGGCGAAGGCCTGGTCGACGGACAGCGCGTGCCCGCATATCGCGCCGAACCAGACGTTCCTAAGGATTCGAGAACAGAAACCTTCGTCGCCATGAAGTTGCAAATCGACAACTGGCGCTGGGCCGACGTTCCCTTTTATCTGCGCACCGGAAAGTGTCTGCCGGCTCAGAACACCCATATCGTGATCCAGTTTCGCCAGGCTCCCTTCGTGTTGTTCCGTGACACTTCGGTCGAAACTCTGATGCCCAATCAACTGGTGCTGCATATTCAGCCGGAAGAAGGCATTTCGTTGCGCTTCGCCGCCAAAGTCCCGGGCCCGGCAATGCGTCTGGGTGCGGTCGACATGAATTTCGAATACGCGGACTACTTTGGATCGCGTCCCAGCACTGGCTACGAGCGCCTGCTGCACGACTGCATGATTGGCGACCCAACTCTCTTCCAGCGCGCGGACATGGTCGAAGCTGGCTGGTGTGTGGTGAGCCCCGTTCTCGATGTTTGGAAAGCGCTGCCCCCGCGTCACTTTCCAAATTACGCCGCCGGCACATGGGGTCCGAAAGAGGCCGACGAATTGCTCGAGCGCGACGGCCGTCACTGGAGGAATTTCGAAAGATGATTCTGGCGGGCGACATCGGAGGCACGAACGCAAGGCTGGCTTTCTTCGATGTCATCGACGGCCATTTCACCCTGGTTTCAGCCTCCGTTTTTCCCAGCCGTGAATACGCGGGGCTCGATCAAATTGTTGCCAAGTTTGTCGAGACTTCAAAGTTACATCCAGATGCCGCTTGTTTTGGCGTGGCCGGCCCGGTTCGCCACGGCCGAGTCGAGGCCTCCAACCTGCCCTGGATCATCGACTCCAAACGCCTCGCCGACGAGCTCGACCTGAAGAAGGCGGTGCTCATCAATGATCTTGAAGCCAACGCTTGGGGCATTGCCACTCTCGATCCGAAGGATGTGGTTGCGCTGAACCAGGTGAAGGGAAATCCCGTAGGCAATCAGGCCGTGATCTCCGCGGGCACCGGACTCGGCGAGGCCGGCATGTATTGGGACGGATCGCGATACCACATCTTCGCCACCGAGGGCGGCCATGCCGACTTCGCGCCCCGCGACGAAGTGGAACTCGATTTGTTCCGCTACCTCTCCGGCCGCTACGGACACGTAAGCTGCGAGCGCATCGTCTCCGGTCCAGGCTTGGTCAATGTCTATCACTTCTTGCGTGACTCGGGCCGTGGAACTGAACCGCAATGGCTCGCCGATGAAATGTCACACGGTGATCCCGCAGCCGCAATTTCTCGCGCTGCGCTCGACGGTAAATGCGCATTATGCGAACACGCACTGGATTTGTTCATCTCGGTTTTTGCGGCAGAAGCCGGCAATCTCGCTCTGAAGCTCATGGCTACCGGCGGGGTTTACCTGGGCGGCGGCATTGCTCCCAAGATGCTGTCCAAATTGTCAGGTCCATTATTTATGCACGCCTTCACCGGCAAAGGACGCATGCAGCCGCTGCTTGAGTCCATGCCGGTCAAAGTCATCACCAATGACAAAACTGCATTGATGGGAGCGGCCCGTTGCGCCGTGACTAACGGATCTATCTGAATGCCGGCTAAACCAGAAGTTCGCATTTTGAATACGCCCGCCGAATTGTTTCAGGCAGCTGCTGCGGAGTTCGCCGCTCTGGCGGCGCAGGCTGTAAAAACGAGCGGAAGATTTTCCGTGGCTCTGTCGGGAGGTTCAACGCCAAAAAGCCTCTACTCACTTCTAGCCAGCGGCTCGATTTCGAACATTCCGTGGGATAAGATTTTCTTCTTCTTCGGCGATGAACGCTTTGTGCTGCCTGACGATCCCGAGAGCAACTACCGCATGGCTCGCGAGACCGGATTGTTTTCGAAGGTTCCGAGCGACCACGTATTTCGCGTTCACACCGAAGAAAAAGATGCCGACGCCGCGGCTCTGAATTACGACCAAACTCTGCGGAAGTTTTTCAGCTTGCAGCCCGGCGAGTTTCCCCGCTTCGATCTCGTATTGCTCGGCTTGGGGCCCGACGGACACACCGCTTCTCTTTTCCCTGGCACTGCCGCGCTCACTGAGAAAAGTCGTCTGGTCGTTGCCAACTGGGTGGAAAAATTCCACTCCTACCGCATCACCTTTACCCTGCCCGTCCTGAACCGCGCCGCCAACGTTGCCTTCCTGGCCAGCGGTCCAGACAAAGCCAGCATCCTCAAAGAAGTTTTGGATAACGAGAGCGCAGACCTGCCATCCCAGAAAGTCCATCCATCAGACGGCAAGTTGGTATGGCTGGTTGACCAAGCCGCGGCCAGCGGCCTTTCTTAACTCGAGCGGCGGGATTGATACTCGGGTGCCAAAGCCCTGACGTCATCCTGAGGGACCCCGCCAGACCCCGAAGGATCTCGCGCGGATTGGCAGTACCCCACTATCGCATTCCGCGATGCCCGGTGCCCCAGGTTCGCGTCCGTTCTTTGGACGCTAATCTAGGTTGAAAAACACCCGCCGCAACCGATCTCAAACGCCGATAGAGCCGGTCGCTCGTCCATATGGTCATTGAATTCCTTGCGTGGGGCGCGGCGAGCGGAGTATGATTGCAGTCGCCGAAAGACGCAGCCCCCGGTGCGTGCCTTTTCGAATAACCGCCGAGAGGGGATCTATGAAGCGAATCCTGCCCGTAGTCTTGATAATTATTTTAGCCGTGTCGTTAGCCTCCAAGGCAACTGCTGCGGACAAGTTCGAAACGCTGTTCGATTTCACTCTTCAATCTGACGGTTGCTATCCCGAAGGCCAGCTAATCTACGATTCTTCAGGGAACCTCTACGGCACAACGTACCAATGTGGAGTCGGCAATGGAGCCTCGGGTACCGTCTTTGAGCTGACACCGAA
>Ga0206819_10157_pt3 | contig 9896 bp, 5 predicted proteins | sample Alteio_BWOrgCont_87_FD_152855 | JGI IMG/M metagenome (GOLD analysis project Ga0206819, IMG submission 152855) | Enriched cells from forest soil in Barre Woods Harvard Forest LTER site, Petersham, Massachusetts, United States -... | ecosystem: Environmental > Terrestrial > Soil > Temperate forest > O... | reverse complement strand
ACGTGCGGGTAAAACGGTCGATCCAGCGGCTGATTTCGCCGTCATAAAATGCGGCTGACTGTGTCAACATTTGTCCCAGCTCGCCCGAGCGCTCGCCGACGCGCAGCATGCGCAGCGAAATCGGCGTTGTCAGCTGGTTGACTTCAAAAGCGGCCGACAGCGAGCCGCCGGACTGGATCGCTTCGCGAGCGTGAGATAAGCCGGTGCGGATCTGCAGCGACACCATGTCGTGCACCGTATTCATGGCCGAGACGATGGGAATGCCGCCTTCCAGCAGCATGCCCAGCGTCAGGTACAGGCGGGACAATTCATAGATACGGGCGCGTTCGCCGATGCCCGGCAGGCGATGCATGAGCTTGCTGACGCCGCCACGAGCCAGGAAGTGGCGCAGCGCCAAAAACAGAACCGGCAGGGTAATCACGGCGCCAATGACGAGTGTTTGCGTGTGCGTGGCCGCGAATTGTCCCCAATCCAGCAGCAGTTGCGACAGCCAGGGTAATTTACGGCCGGCGCCTTGATAGACCTCCGCAAAGCGTGGCACCACATAGCCAATCAGAAAGGCCGATACCCCGCCACCCACGATCATCAGAATCATCGGATAAATCGCCGCACTGATGATCTTGTTGCGCACGCTGTCGATCCGTTGCTGATAGTCGATAAAGCGCGTCAGCGAGCGCGGCAGGTCACTTGTCCCCTCGGCCGCTTTGACGATGCCGATATACAGCGGGGGAAATAAATCGGTTTGTTCCGCCAGCACCTGCGAAAAGCGCTTACCTTCGCGTAGTCCGTTCAACAGGCGGTTCAAGACGCCCTGGGTGTTGGCATTTGTTTCCTTCTCCAGCAATGCGTCCAGGCTTTCGACAATGCTGAGTCCAGCTGTCAACAGCGCCAGCAACTCCTGGCTGAACAGCACCAGCGAGAAGCGTGCAGCGCCGCCACCCCGTGGCATCAACCAGCTGATGCCGGAGGCGCGTAACGGGCTGATGGTGGCTGTAAACAATCCGCGCGCGTCGACCTGACGGCGCGCATCTGCTTCGTCATTGGCGTCCACGGTGAGTTGCACCATCACATGGTCGCTAGATAAGGCCCGTACGTCATACCGCATAGAAAGCTCGTGGGGGAAAGGACTGCGCTGAAGGGGAAAACAAACAAATGGAATTAATTGGTGATGTCGGCGTTCTCGTCGGTCCCGCCCGGCTGGCCATCTTTGCCATAGGAGACCACCTCGAAATCGCGCTTACTGCCAGGGGAGCGGTAGAGATAAGCATGTCCCCACGGATCCAGCGGGACTTCCTTCTTGAGATAGGGGCCGTTCCAGTTCGCTGCCGCCGCTGGTTTCACCAATAACGCCGCCAATCCCTCTTCGGTGGTCGGATAGCGGCCGACATCGAGCCGATAAGTGTCCAGGGCTTTATCGAATGCCTCGATTTGCGCTTTGGTGATGGTCACTTCGGATTTACCCAGCTGCGAAAAATACTTGGGTCCGACGTAGGCGGCCAGCAAGCCAATGATGACGATCACCACCAGCAGTTCCAGCAAGGTAAAGCCGGGTTGGCGATGCAGGCGATGGGCTGGTTGGACGGGCATAGAACGGCGGGCGTTGCTGGCAACAGGCAATGGGAAATTAATCATTGGGGTAAGGCATTCTGAGCGGCTTGCATGGAAGAGAGAACAGCGGGGACGTACAGCATGGTTTCCTTATACGGCGGAATGCGCCGGCCATAGCGGGCGACTGTGCCTTCGCCAGCGTTGTAGGACGCCAGCGCCAGCGCGACATTGCCGTGGTGTTGCGACAGCAAATCCTTCAAATAGCGCACGCCGGCGTTGAGGTTTTGCGTGACGTCGGTGCGGTCCGTGACGCCGTAGCGCAGGGCGGTGGCCGGCATCAGCTGCATCGGGCCGACGGCGCCTTTGCTGGAGAGTGCTGTGGGATTGGACCGGGATTCAACGTCAATGACGGCGCGGATCAGGGCGGCATCGACAGTGTGTTTCTGCGCCATCTCCTGGATCAGCGGCTCAAGGTTCAGCGCTTGTTGTGCAGCGGGGAGTACCCGTTTGTTAGCAGCACGAGCCGGGGTGTCCTTAAAAATCAAACTAAAACTAGGATCGAGGGCTTGCGTGGCGTAGCGGACAGCGCCGTTGGCATCGGTCGACTGGTAAATGTCGGCAGCGTGTGCGGAACCCCAGAACGCCATGCTCAAGCAGCTTATTTTGACGATCAGATACCGGATGTTGCGCATGTGAATAGGGAATTTTTCTGTGGGGAAATCTTGCTTTACTGCCGCATTTTAATGGAGGAGGGCAATAAATAGGGAGGAGATGTAACGGAGTGTTGTTATTTGATTGTCCATGATTGTGCAGCATGGCAATAACTTGCTTTCTGGATTGCAAATATTGCTTGAGCATAATACATTCCCACGGCTGCGTGTAACTTGTTGTAGGGCATGCATTATTCGCTACAAAAAAACAAAGCGGATTGAAGACTGGGTACCTGCTTCAGGAAAGAGTCCGGTTTCTTGGTTAGTAAAAAATATCAAATAGATAAAACCCGATGACGGAACTGCGCGGGGATGAATTATGAGCGAGTAAAAGGGATGGTCATGGCAGAAGTGAAAAGTACGAAAGCGCTGTCAAGAGAGTTGGCAACATCGCAGTATGCTGATGGCCAGATGCGCAATAGCCGTTCCAATACTGTTTCGACGCACTATCTATGGAAGCGGATTTTGACGAGCTTGTACGTCGCGCTGGTACTGGTGGTAGCGCATAAGGTGGCGCATGCTGCTGCACCCTCAGGTGCTATATATGCGATTTACGACAGCAGTTATCACTATGATACTGGTCAAGTCTTCAGTAGTCCTGAGGCTGCGTGCGTTGCAAACGTTGCTGCAGCGAATGCCTTCTATTTAGCTCTATATGGTACTGGCGGTATATCTGGTTCTGTTGTCCCGAATGGATCGGGGCGGCAGGCTTGTGCGGTGAGTGGTGGCGTGTTTCATTATCCTTATCTCGTTGCCATTTATCTCATTGGCGGTGGTACTTGCGCTGACGGCTCTGCCCCCGATACGGCGAAGCCGTTGGCGTTGCAGTGTCCTGCTCCGCCGCCGGCTGTTCCTTATGATCCTTCTTGTAAGCCTGAATCGAACAATCCGAACAACTGTAACTACAATCCTGGTGCCGCGCCAAACGACGAAAATACGGGGCTTGCTTGTAAGCTGGAGCATGGCAACCCGATCAACCATGGCAACGGCAACAAACGGCAACTGGAGTCTGACTATCTGAATGCCGCAGGCGATGGCGTGCAATTGCAGCGCACCTATAACGGCAATAGCACGCGTAACGGTCGTTATGGTGCGCGCTGGAGCAGCAACTATGAACGCATGGTCCAAACGAACAGTGCTTATCCCAACAATGCTGGCGTCCAACGCGACGATGGCAAGATTCTGACATTCACCCTAACGGGTGATGCGTATCACCCAGATGCTGATGTTACCGATAGCCTGACGCGTCAAGCCGACAGTGCAGGTAACACCACTGGCTGGCAATACAGAGTCGCCGCAGATCAATCGTTAGAAAGTTATGATGCGTCCGGAGAATTATTGAGCGTCACCGGCCGCGAAGGCTGGGTGCAAACACTGAGTTATTCCGACGCGACTACGCCAACGGCTGTCGCACCGCAACCAGGATTGCTGTTACGCGTCGTTGATCAATTTGGCCGTCAGCTAAATTTCACGTATGACAGCAGAAGCCGGGTGAGTCAGATGACGGACCCGGCTGGCAAGACGATTAGCTATGGCTACGACAACAATAACAATCTCGTTAGCGTCACCTACCAGGATGGTAAGACGCGCACCTATGTCTATAACGAACCGGCTTATACCGGTGGTGCGAACCTGCCCACTGCGCTGACCGGCATCATCGACGAAAACAATGTGCGCTTTGCCACATTCAATTACGACAGTAGTGGTCGAGGAATTTCGACAGAACATGCCGGCGGCGTGGAGAAATATAGCATCGGCTACACCCAGCCTGGCAGCCAAAGTACCGTCATTGATCCCTTGGGAACGGTGCGCACTTATTCATTTCAAACCTTGCTCAACACGATCAAGAGTTCCGGCCAAAATCAACCTGGTGGCGCCGGTTGCGGTGCAGCGTCGTCGGCCGTGACGTATGACACTAACGGCAACGTTGCAACCCGCACCGATTTCAATGGCATGGTCACCACCTACAGCTACGATCTGACACGCAATCTGGAGCGCAGCAGGGTGGAAGCATCCGGCACGCCGCAAACCAGGACGATCACGACGGCCTGGCATGCCACCTACAGTTTGCCATTGCAGACCGCCGAACCGAAGCTCTTGACCACCTATGCTTACGATGCATCTGGCAATCTGCTCAGCAAGAAGGTGCAAGCCACTAGCGATGCTACCGGGGCGCAAGGCTTGTCGCCAACGTTGGTTGGCACTGCACGCACCTGGAGCTATACCTACAACAATGTCGGCCAGGTCCTGACCGCCACCGGCCCCAGAACCGATGTAGCAGACAAGACCATCTATACCTACGATACTTCGGGCAACCTGAGCACGATCGCCAACGCCGTCGGTCAAATCACGACCCTGTCGAACTACGACGCCAATGGCCGGGTAGGGCTGATCACCGATGCCAATGGCGCGACGACTGCCTTGACCTACAGCCCACGCGGCTGGCTAACAGGAAAGACGGTGACCTCTGGCGGTACGGTAGAAACCACCACCTATGGCTACGACGGCGTCGGCCAGTTGACCCTGGTCACGCTGCCAAATACCTCCACGGTCAGCTACACCTACGACCCCGCCCATCGCCTGACCAACATCGCCGACAGCCTCGGCAACAGCATCGCCTATACCCTGGACAACATGGGTAACCGGATCAGTGAACAAGTCAAAGATCCAAGCGGCGCCCTGGCGCGTCAGACCAGTCGTGTAGTAGATGCCTTAAATCGAATACAACAAATTACGGGAGCAGTGCGGTGATCTTTGGACGAATAGAAAATATTATTGCGACGCCCATACTTGAAATCGCAATGATGGATGTTGATGTCATGAACCATAAACATTTGAGATTCCATATATTGGATTCTATCTCGGGAGTGAGCAGCATACTCAAGCGTATTGTGGTAGCCGTTGCGATCACCTTAGTCATGATAATGGCGCATAAGGCCAGTTATGCAGCAGAAGATTCATGTTCATCCGGACAGGTTCCTCACTATATCGTAGGTACCATATTAGGTTCTACACCGTCCAGAGCTTGTGGCAACTACGCCGCTCACAACGGATACACCATTGATTCAAGTTCTGCTTCTGTTTGTACGGTTACGTTTGAGCCAAATGTTCATCATTTTCCGATGCCCGTTACCGGACCGTACTGCGGCGCGCCTCTTCCTGAAGAACCTACGCCAAGCTGCAAGACTGGTACTGTGCTTGATCCGGCGACGGGTGTTTGTAGCAGTCCTGTCCCAGATCCCTCCTGCAAGTCGGAACCAAACGTACCGCAAAACTCGTGTCCATCTTGGCAGGTTCCGCACTACATCGTAGGTACGATACAGGGGCCAACACCGTCTAGGGCTTGTAGTAACTACGCCGCTCACAACGGATACACCATTGATTCAAGTTCTGATTCTGTTTGCATTGTGACTTCAGAACCAAATATTCATCATTTCCCGATGCCTGTCACTGGAGGATTTTGTGGGGCACCTTTTACTGATCCTCCCGTTAATCCAGAACCTAACAATCCGAATAGCTGCACCAATGATCCTGCCACTGCCCCCGCCGAGAAACAGTACGGTAAGCCTTGCACTAAATGTCCCTGCAACCCCGACGAGGATGGAAACCCGATCAACCATAATACCGGTAACAAACGTCAATTGGAGTCCGACTATCTTGGTGCGGGCGGTGTTGGCTTGGTGTTGCAAAGAACCTATAACGGCAGCAGTATCCACAATGGTCGCTACGGCCCTCGCTGGAGCAGTACTTATGAACGGATTGTTCTGACTAATCCTGCATTTCCGAACAATGTCAGTATCCGACGCGGTGATGGCAAAGCGCTGAATTTCTTGTTAAATAACGGTGGTTACCAATCCGATGACGATATCACTGATAGTCTAACCCGTCAGGTAGACAACGCGGGCAATACAACCGGCTGGCAATACAAGGTTGCCGCGGACCAATCACTTGAATTTTACGATAAACAGGGGAAACTACTTAGTATTATCAGTCGTGAAGGCTTGCAGCAAACGCTGAGTTATTCGGACGACACGACCCCGTCCGCCGTCGCACCGCAGTCTGGGTTGCTGGTCCGGGTTACCGATACATTTGGCCATCAACTCAATTTCGTCTACGACGGTAATAACCGTGTTGTGCAGATGATCGATCCTATTGGCGGCATTACGGCTTACGGCTACGACAGCTCCAATCGATTGAGCACAGTGACTTTCCCGGGGGGTAAGTTGCGCACCTATCTTTACAACGAACCGGCTTATACCACTGGCGCCGATCTACCGAATGCACTGACCGGTATCATTGATGAGAATGGCGTGCGTTTCGCGATCTTCAATTACGACAGCAGTGGTAAAGCGATTTCGACTGAGCATGTTGGCGGTGTCGAAAAATACAGCGTCGCGTACGCTGATCCCTCCAGCCAAAGCACAGTCACTGACCCACTGGGTAGCATACGAACATATACGTATCAAAAGATTCAGAACATTCTTCGCTACACCGGCCAAAACCAACCCGGTGGCGCTGGTTGTGGAGCGGCGTCTTCAGCCGTCACCTATGACGCTAACGGCAATGTCGCAACGCGTACCGATTTCAACGGCACCGTCATCACCTATAGCTACGACCTGACACGTAACTTGGAAACCAGTCGTGTAGAAGCTTCGGGAACAGCACAATCCAGAACGATCACGACTGCCTGGCATGCGACTTACAGTTTGCCGTTGAAGATCGCTGAGCCAAAGCTGCTGACGACCTATGCCTACGATACTTCCGGCAATTTGCTGAGCAAGACGGTGCAAGCCACCAGCGATGCGGCCGGTGCGCAAGGCTTGTCGCCAACGTTGGTCGGTGCCGCACGCATCTGGAGCTATACCTATAACAATCTCGGCCAAATGCTGACAGCTACCGGTCCCAGAACCGATGTGACGGACAAGACCACCTACACCTACGACACCTCAGGCAATCTGAGCACAATCACCAATGCCGTCGGTCAAGTCACAACTCTATCGAACTACGACGCCAACGGCCGGGTAGGGTTGATCACCGATGCCAATGACGCCACGACGGCATTGACCTACAGCCCACGCGGCTGGCTGACCGGCAAGACGGTGACGTCGGGCGGTACGGTAGAAACCACCACCTATGGTTACGACGGCGTCGGCCAGTTGACCCTGGTCACGCTGCCCAATACCTCCACGGTGAGCTACACCTACGACCCGGCCCATCGCCTGACCAACATCGCCGACAGTCTCGGCAACAGCATCGCCTATACCCTGGACAACATGGGTAACCGGATCAGTGAGCAAGTCAAAGATCCAAGCGGCGCCTTGGCGCGTCAGACCAGTCGTGTCGTAGATGCCTTAAATCGAATACAACAAATCACGGGAGCAGTACAATGAGTCGGTGGTTAGCGAAACGATGTCTTTTTTTTGCAATATTATTGTTGCCTTTCATTTCGCATATTTCGTATGCACAAGTCCCAACGGTTGCGGGGGAATTTCGGGGATGGTACCAATACGACCCATCCACTGGGCTTTACTCTTCTCCGCAAGCCGTATGTGACGCAAACAATCCTCCCGACATTGCCCAAATATATGGCCCGGTTTTCGCAAAGCCGTATCATGGTGGCCCAATTTATGGCTGTTATAGACCTGGTCCTCAAGGTGGATACAGCGAGTACCCTGGTCTTGAATTATGGTTTTCGGTTTACCCGGACTATAAGTGCCTAACTGGCCAGCAAGTTGGTTTTGCCTGTGTGGCTGGTACATATGATGCTCGGTTAGAGAATGCCGGTGAAATTCCTTGTGGGTCGCGTCGTGGTAATCCGATTAATATTGGTACCGGGAACAAGTATCAGGAAGAACCCGACTACGTTGGCGGAGGCTCTTTTCCATTGACATATCGACGTCAATACAATGGTCAATTTGATGCTGCTCGTTTGACCCCACCCATCTTATACCCAAGTACAACACCCCCTTTGTACGCTCCGCCGACATTTAGATTATGGGGCGGTACTTATGATCGGATGCTCAAAGCATCGACGTTGAATTCCCCATCAATCAACAGCGTCTATCTTTATCGCCCAGACGGTAAGATCACTGTTTTTACCTTAACCAATGGTATATGGCTTGCCGATGCGAAGAATTCTGACGTCCTCATTGGCCTCGTAGACGCGTCCGGTAATTCGACCGGCTGGCGGTACACTGTCGCTGGAGATGATTCCATCGAAACCTACGACGCATCCGGCAAGTTGCTGACAATCGCCAATGCAGCGGGCTTGGCACATAGCCTTACGTACAGCGATGCATCGACGCCTGTTACCGTTGCTTCTGTTCCAGGATTGGTCATTCGCGTGACAGACGCATTTGGCCGTCAATTGAATTTTGCCTATGACAGCACCAATCGCCTGATTTCGATGACTGATCCAGCCGGCGGCACCACGACCTATGCTTACGATGAAGCCAGTTCTATTGTCGTGTCGGGACCACCAGGAAAGAACCTCACTAGCGTCACTTATCCCGATGGTAAGAAACGAGTGTACTGGTACAACGAGCAAGATAAAACCGCCAATACCAATTTACCCAATGCGTTGACCGGCATCAGCGACGAAAATGGCAATCGCTTCGCTACATATATGTATGACAGCAGTGGCAGAGCTATCTCCACTGAACATGCCGGCGGTGTTGGGAAATACAGTGTTGATTACACTCAAGGAAACAGTCGAAGTACTGTTACTGATCCGCTTGGTTCAGTTAGCATTTCCAATTTTCAAACGATACTCGGTGTGGTGAAAAGCGTTGGCCAATCGCAACCAAGTGGTGCTGGGTGCGGCGCTGCTTCGAACGCGATTAGTTACGATGCCAATGGCAATGTTGCGACGCGTACCGATTTCAACGGCACAGTCACCACCTATAGCTATGATCTGACGCGCAACCTGGAAACCAGCCGCGTGGAAGCGTCTGGCACGCCGCAAGCACGCACGATTACGACTTCCTGGCATGCCATCTACAGTTTGCCATTGCAGATCGCCGAGCCGAAACTGTTGACGACCTACGTCTACGACACTTCCGGCAACCTGCTGAGCAAGACGGTACAAGCCACCAACGATGCAACCGGTGCGCAAGGCTTGTCGCCAACGCTGGTGGGCACTGCGCGTACCTGGAGCTACACCTACAACACTGTTGGGCAGGTCTTAACGGCCACCGGTCCCAGAATCGATGTAGCCGACAAGACCACCTATACCTACGATAGCAGCGGCAACCTGAGCACGATCACCAACGCGGCCGGTCAAGTCACGACCCTGTCGAACTACAACGCCAACGGCCGGGTAGGGCTGATCACCGATGCCAATGGCGCGACGACTGCCTTGACCTACAGCCCACGCGGCTGGCTAACAGGAAAGACGGTGACCTCTGGCGGTACGGTAGAAACCACCACCTATGGCTACGACGGCGTCGGCCAGTTGACCCTGGTCACGCTGCCAAATACCTCCACGGTCAGCTACACCTACGACCCCGCCCATCGCCTGACCAACATCGCCGACAGCCTCGGCAACAGCATCGCCTATACCCTGGACAACATGGGTAACCGGATCAGTGAACAAGTCAAAGATCCAAGCGGCGCCCTGGCGCGTCAGACCAGTCGTGT
>Ga0206819_10422_pt1 | contig 9906 bp, 8 predicted proteins | sample Alteio_BWOrgCont_87_FD_152855 | JGI IMG/M metagenome (GOLD analysis project Ga0206819, IMG submission 152855) | Enriched cells from forest soil in Barre Woods Harvard Forest LTER site, Petersham, Massachusetts, United States -... | ecosystem: Environmental > Terrestrial > Soil > Temperate forest > O... | reverse complement strand
ACGGGACTTGCATACTTCTAGATTAATAGGATTAGCTTGGAATGACTTGAGGCTGGATTTTGTTTTCTTCGGCGACTGTCGAGGACCGACCTAGCGCCGCGTTCACGATTCCCATGAAGGTGCGGGCGAAGTCAAGAATGCGGGCGTCGTGTTCCGTTTGCGAGTACGGGAGGCCCTCGTCCTCTTTGTCCAGAAAGCACGCGATGGCGCGAGCGCAATCTTCCGCGTCGCCCATATGAAAGAAAGATGAGCCCGGGGCATCCTGTTCAATATGAACCGGAAAATCGGAAGCAATCACCGGCTTACCAACCGATCTGGCATCTTCGATGACAGTGCTCCAGCCCTCGAACTGCGAGGGCTGCAGGACGGCTTTCGCGGCACGAATCAAACAAATCTGGTCGGCCCGCGGAATCATGCCTAGAATGTGCACTTGCTTTTCGATGCCAAGCTCCCGGATCTGCGATTCGAGCCTGGGAAAGAACTCAGGATGACGATTGTCCTGCGTGGGCCCGGTGCAAACCAGATCGACTCTCAATCCCTCGCTCTTGAGTCTCGCAATCGCCCGGAATGCAGTCATATGGTCCTTATGGATCCAGAACTGGTTGCAAATGATGAAGTAGTTGGGGGGAAGATTGTATTTGGCGACGATGGGCGTCGGATTCTGGAACCACGACGGCAACGGCACGGTGGCGAAGTGAAGAATGTGAGTTTTTGCCATCGGAGGGCCGTAGGCGCGAACGGCATCGTCGAGCGCACATCGGCTACTCAGTACCACGTGGCGGTTAGGGTCGCGCAGCAGCGCGGGAAAACTGTTGTCCCGAGCGGTGCGGGCCAAGCGGGAGAAAAACTCGGGCAAAAAACAATGCTGCAGATCGGGGATCCAGGCAATCGCGTTCGGCAGCAGACGCGTGTACTGTATGGACACCGGGAAGATGGCTTCTACCCGCTTGCGGCGGGCGATTCGAGCCAGTTCCGGCGAAGCCTCACGCAAAAGCGCGGCGCCCACGCTGGCATTGATCCTTTGCGCATCAACCTCAAAACGAGTCTTGCGGAATACCCGGTCCAGCAGCGACTGGTACACGACCACGTCATCCGCCAAGTCGGCGACTTCATCGAACAGCTCCGACGTGCCACGGCAGAATAATGTGAGCTGCGGACGCTCCGTCTCGGGCAAGCGCGATAGCGCGCGCACCAAGTTGTGGGTGTAGATCACACCACCCCGCCAGCGGTCCAAAGCGATCAGGCCAATGTGGGGTCGCGAAGGGCTCACGCGATCACTCCCTCGTAGTGCAGCAAGTCGCGAAGACCCTCGGTCAAGTCCGTGTGAGGCGACCAACCGATCATCGCGCGCAGGCGCACGACGTCAGCTTGCAGGTGTGGGCGTTCGACGGGACGAACTTTGGCGGGATCGACTTCGATTCTGAGCGGCTTCGATGTAAGCGCGGCAATGCGCTCAACCACCTCTTGCATAGATACGGAAAGTCCTGTCCCAACATTCGAGATAGTGACGCCGGGTAAAGATTTCTCCACCATCTCGACGACCGCTCGACCCGCATCGGCCACGGGGACGAGATCGCGCTTGGGGGTGACGCTTCCCAATCGCAGTACGTTCGAACCCCCGTTCCGCAGTTGAGCAACGATCTCAGGCAGAATGTGCGGATTGGTTTCGCGCGGTCCGTACAAGTTGAACAGTCGTCCGATCACAAAATGACGTTCTGGATGCGCGTCCGCCTCAAGTTGGACCAACTTCTCACCCATCCACTTGGTGAGGCCGTAGATATTGAACGGGCCGATCTCGCCCGACTCGTGATGGGCTTTATCGATCGGTTTGTACACGTCGGCGGTGCTGGCAAACCAAAAGCGTGGGACTTTAGCCTCGCGAGCGGCGCTAAGCACGCACTGCGTACCGTGGACGTTAAGGCTGACGGTTAAACCCGGATTCCGCATGGCCGCCGGGATGAAGTGTAAGGCGGCCAAATGGACGACCGCAACGGGACGTTTCGCCTGGAACAGGTCGGTCAGGCCAGTTTCGTCGCGTACGTCCTTGCAAACAAAGCTGAAAAGCGGATTGCTGGCAAATGGAGCCAGGAATTGCCAATTTCCCGTGGAGAGGTTATCTACGCCAATTACCGGAAGCTGGCGCGACAAAAGGTGTTCCACAACGTGGGAACCGAGGAATCCGGCTGCGCCGGTCACCAACCATGGTTGTGAGTTCATGCGGATTCAGGAGCACTGCGTGTCACGACCCAAGCCACCACAATCTAAAGCGAAAACGCCTGTCGAGCAAGGGAATTCTTATCGTTCCACAACCATTAGTTCTCATTGGGCCTTCGCTGGTTTTTCTGGGAGCATCTAGAGCGAGGGTTTAAGTTGATAGTGTCTAATCTTACCGGATCCGAAAATGCAGGGCGATTGAAAGGCGAAGAAATACGAAACGGACCCCTCCGTCATAGCAAGGGCGCTGCGGCGCATCCCGGCCTTGGGAGCGGGGCTTGCCGGAGCCACAATGTCAATAGAGACTTCCGGCTTCTATGCTTTCGGTCCCTTGCAGCATTTTGCAGAATCTCCTATACTCGGGCCGATTGTAGTTAGCAGCCGCACGGTGCTCGGCTCCCCCCACGGAGTTGGCAGTCATGTTCCACAAAACTAAGCACTTGGAACTGTGAATCGCTGAACATTCCGTGGTATTCCACTGTCCACATTCAAGGGTCATGTGTGTGACTCAGAGGGCAGAGCTGTAACTAGGTGGCTGACAGCCATAAATCATGATGCAGCGGGTTTATTGCAGTCGCGACGACGAAACGTTTGGTCAGAAAAGTTCGATGGAAGATCTCAAAGAATTGGTTCCGGTCGGGGAGGGTGGCCCACGCGAGGCTGAACCAGCAACGAAGTCCGCGCCGGCAACGCTTCCGTATGACGGAGATAATTTCGCCTTGCGCACGATGAGAACTCGCGCCGAGATTGAGGCAATCCAGCGCGCCCTGGGGCACACGGGTTGGAACCGAAGCCAAGCGGCACGGTTGTTAAAGATTAGCTACCGCAGTCTGCTGCTTAAGATCCAGCGCCACAAGATCACACATGACAGCCGATAGCGCGAGAGTCCTGACCGAGGCACCTAGAAATCATTTGAGACTGCTAACCATCGACAGAATGAATAGCGATAGTCAAAGCGTAAAGTTCTTGCTCAATTATCGGTCCCCCGTTTGGTCCCGCTATTCCGCGGACTCTTCGCAGATCCAGAACCGGATAACCGAAAACCAGTCCGGCATGAGGGATTCCCAATGAGCGCAGTCTGGCGCAAAGTGCTGAACGACGTTTTGAAGCTGTTTGATTTGGCAGTACTGATTATTTGCTTTTGGACAGCGAGCTTGCCGATTCTGGCAAAGCTAGGACCGGTTTCGTTCGCGCAGTTTTGGTCCATGCGGATCAAGCTTCAGAATCTCGTCGTCTTCTTCATCTTCCTCTGCATCTGGCACATCATCTTCACTGTGTTTGGTCTTTACAGTTCCAAACGCCTGGCAAGCCGGCGCAGAGAAGTCCTGGACGTGGTAAAAGCGACAACGCTGTCTAGTGCGGTGCTGGCCCTTGGCACTTTGGTGGTTGGTTTCCGCATGACGACACCGGGTTTTGTAATCACGTTCTGGGTACTTAGTACCTTCGCAGTAGCTTCAACCCGCCTTGCGCTCAGAACTTCGCTGCGCCGATTCCGGGCTCGCGGCCACAACGTACGCAACATGTTGATCGTCGGTACCAACCGGCGCGCATTGGATTTCGCCAAAACTATCCAGTCAAGGCCGGACTTGGGATACCGTGTCCTTGGGTTTGCCGATACGCAATGGGCAGGATCGGAGGAACTGGAGCAACATGGTTATTCTGTCGTGAGCGACCTTGAGACCCTGCCCGAGTTTATTCGCCATACCGTGGTGGACGAGGTGGTTCTCGCCCTTCCTCTCCGTTCTTTCCACACCAGCAGCACGCAGCTGGCTGAACTTTGCGAGCGCCAGGGAATCATCGTTCGGTTGTTGTCAGATCTCTTCGACCTCAAGACGGGACGTTCGCGCGCCGATGAATTTGGCAACTCGACCTTCGTCATGCACTACTCCAGCGAAAGCGAAGCCTGGCCTTTGACGATCAAGCGGATCTTTGATTTTGCGGTTTCTCTTGCATTGATTATTCTTCTGGGCCCGGTGCTTTTGGTCACTGCTATCCTGATCAAGCTAACCTCCTCGGGGCCAGTCTTTTTTGTTCAGAAGCGGGTGGGATATAACAAGCGTCCCTTTTACATTTGCAAATTCCGGACTATGGTTGCGGACGCTGAAAAGAAACTCAGCGACATCGAGCACCTGAACGAGGTAACCGGACCGGTCTTCAAAATTAAGAATGACCCCAGGCTCACGCCGATCGGCTCGTTCCTGCGCCGCACCAGCATTGACGAATTGCCTCAACTCTTCAATGTTCTGTTGGGGGACATGAGCCTGGTCGGTCCGCGACCACTGCAGGTGCGCGACTACGAGTTATTCACCAAGAGCGGTGAGGATTGGCAACGCCGCCGTTTCAGCGTCCGGCCCGGCATTACTTGCTTGTGGCAGGTGAACGGAAGAAGCTCCTTGCCTTTTGAGCAATGGATGGAGCTCGATTTAAAATACGTGCAACAGTGGTCGCTCTGGCTGGATTTCGAGATTCTCGCTCGCACAATTCCGGCAGTTTTCAAAGGTTCTGGAGCGGCGTAGCTCCGGAGCATTCACTTGGGTTAGGCCTCAATAAGTGCTCCCGCATGCAGGTAAACAACGAGACCGAGGATAAGCTGTCCGCGAAATCGCCGTCGTCCGCGAGGCGCGCAGGCAGCCTTGAATCCTTGACGCAAACCAAAGAGTCTCGCGGACGCGATTGCATCCACCAACTGGTGGAGGCTCAGGCCGAGCACACACCACACGGGATTGCAGCAATCCATGCCGACGAAACCCTCATCTACGCTGAACTAAACGCCCGAGCCAACCAACTCGCCCGCTTTCTGGTCGACCTGGGCATAACGCCGGGAACGCCGATCGGAATCGCGCTGCGGCCTTCGTTGAACCTTCCCGTAGCTCTACTTGGCGTTTTGAAAGCGGGATGCGCCTGCCTGCCTCTTGATCTGAACTATCCAAAAGAACGGCTTGAGCTGATGCTCGAAGACGCGCGACCCGCCGTTGTGCTCACAGAAGCAGCGCTGGCGCCGACGCTATCCTTCAGCAAGACAAAGCTGGTTTGCCTGGACTCCGAGGCGACAGAAGTTTTTGTCGGACCGCAAACGAACCTCGACCATCCCACTTCGTCAGAAAGCCTCGCCTACGTGATTTACACCTCCGGCTCGACTGGCAAGCCGCGAGGCGTGCTTTTGCCGCATCGTGGGCTGGCAAATCACAACTGGTCCGCCGTTTCGCTTTACGATCTCAGCGCTGAGGACCGCGTCCTCCAATTCTCCTCGATCAGCTTTGACATCGCCATCGAGGAGATCTTCCCTGCGCTGCTGTGCGGCGCGGCGATCGTTCTGAAGACTGATTCTTTTTCATTGCAGGCCGAGGAATTTCTGGGTTGGATCGGGCGGCAGCAAGTCAGTGTCTTAGACCTGCCAACCGCCTTCTGGCACGAACTCGTCCATCAATTGGAAGCCTCAGAAAAAGCCACGTTGCCGGAATCGCTGCGTCTCGTCATACTAGGCGGCGAGAAAGCATCGACGAAAATGTACCGCGTGTGGGAGAAATTTGCCGGCAACCGCGTGCGGCTCATCAACACTTACGGTCCCACCGAGGCGAGTGTGATTGTCACCGCGTTTGAGCCCGCGCGTTTGCCGGACGCAACGCTCGGCGACAGCCTGCCTCTGGGGCATCCCGTTGCCAATGCGCAGATTCATCTTTTGGACGCAGATTTAAAGCCCGTGCCGCACGGGTCCGCTGGAGAGTTGCATATCGGTGGACCGCCGTTGGCGCACGGTTATCTCAACCAGCCAGAGACAACGGCGAAGAAGTTCATCGCCGACCCTTTCAACGCAGATCCTGGGGCGCGTCTTTACAAGACGGGCGATTTGGCGCGCTTCACTGCGGATGGAATTCTCGAATTCCTCGGGCGCGTAGATTTCCAGGTGAAGATTCGGGGCTTTCGTGTCGAGCCGGGAGAGATCGAGGCCGCGCTTCATCAGTTTCCCGGTCTCGCCGAGTCTGTCGTTTTAAGCCACGAGAATGAGAGTGGCGATAAGAGCCTGGTGGCCTATGTCGTCTGGTCCGCCGGGTCACGAGCATCTTCGTCCGAGCTTACTGATTTTCTAAAGCAGCGCTTGCCTGAGTACATGATCCCCGCCGCTTTTGTTGCGCTGGATCGGTTGCCGCTCACCGTGAACGGCAAGGTCGACCGGAAGGCTCTTCCCAAACCCGAGTTCACCGCCTCTTCCGCCGCGTCATTGGTACCACCTCAAGATGAGCTGCAGGCCCGGATGATCGGCATTTGGGAAAGCGTGCTAGGCAAGAAGCCAATCGGGATTCGGGATAACTTTTTTGATATGGGCGGTCATTCTCTGCTGGCTGCCCGATTGATGCATCGCACCGGGCAGGCACTGGGCACGACTTTACCCTTGGCTGCGCTGTTTCAAGCGCCAACTATCGAGAAGCTCTCGGCAGCTCTGCAGCAAAGCGGTTGCTCACAGTTTTGGTCGTCAGTGGTTCCCATCCAGCCTTCCGGATCCAAACCCGCGCTCTTTTGCGTCCACGGCGTCGGGGGGAATGTGTTGAACCTGCGGCAACTGGCCCGTCGAATGAGCCCGGATTATCCGTTCTACGGGCTGCAGGCGCAGGGCCTCGACGGAAAGCGCCCCGGTCTTCAAAGTCTCGAGGAGATGGCGGCGCATTACATAAAAGAGATTCGCACCGTCCAACCGCAAGGACCATATTTTCTTGGCGGGTATTCGCTGGGAGGTTTGATCGCCTACGAAATGGCCCATCAACTCTCGGCAAAGGGCGAAGAAGTCGCCTTAGTCGCACTTCTCGACACCTATCCCGGGAATGTGAAGCAATCGTCTCCCTCGTTATGGGACTGGTTGCGTTCCCCCCAGCGTCTTTTCGTTGAAATGCCCTACGCGGCCGTGGATTCTCTGCGTCGACGAATCAAGCGTGGACGCATAGCTCAGGCGCTGAAAGACGTGTTCAGACAGAATGCCGAGGCCGGCAATCGCTACGTGCTCCGGCCCTATGGAGGAACGGTGGCGCTTTTTCGCGCGACCGATAAATCCTGGCGAAACACTGGTGACCCTTACGCCCTGTGGACCGCCCTGGCGGCCAAGTTGGAGATTCATGAAATCCCCGGCGACCATCGCGGCATTCTCTACGAGCCCCAAGTCGAGCATCTGGCTCAAGGATTGAAAACTCGCATGGACGAGATTCGTGTGAGCCGGGAATTACAAGCTGTTTCGTAGCCACAGAGCAAACTAAGCCGAGCCGCATTTGCCTTCTCCCGACGTGCAACAGGTCGACGTAACCCCAGCCGATAAGGTTGCCGCGAATGCCACGCGCGGCAAACTGTCCGGTCAGCTTCTGGGCGCCGACCGCGGCAATCTGATTAAGAAGGTACTGCCCTGGGCCCACAAGGGTGGGCTGACGATTATCGATCAGGGATTAATCTCTGGTTCCAATTTCCTCATCAGCGTTTTGCTGGCACGATGGCTGACAGCGGAGCAATACGGCGCGTACGCCATCGCCTTCGGATTTTTCATCCTGCTCCAACTGGTTTACCAGTCTCTGGTCCTGGAGCCGATGTCGGTTTTCGGAGGTTCAACCTACCGAGGCAACCTCCGGGGATACATTGGCTCTTTGCTGTGGATTCATATCGCTCTGTCGCTCGCGATTTGCCTGGTGTTTGGCGCTACTGCGGGCGCGAGCCGTCTGTTAGGACTACCAGCCGGAATGCCGGGGGCGCTGGCCGGCGTCACTATCGCGTCACCCTGCGTTTTGTTCTTCTGGATGGCGCGCCGTAGTTTCTATTTGCAGTTATCGCCCAACCAGGCGGTCGCTGGTGCCTTCGTTTACGCCAGCTTTGTGATGGGCGCGCTGTGGTTTTTCTATCAGCACCACCTGCTCTCCGCTTTCACCGCTTTCGTGCTGATCGCCATTGGCTCCCTCGGCACGGGTTCGTTCTTGATGTTGCGTCTGCGCACGGCCTTGCGCAGCGAAGGATCCAAGTTGCCGACTCGTGCCATTTGGAAGCAGCACTGGAACTATGGCGCATGGGCACTGATGAGTTGTTTCGCCAGCTGGGTTCCGGCGAACATTTTCTATCCGATTCTCGGAAGTTTCACGGGAATGGCACAGTCGGGGCAGTTGAAGGCCCTGATGAATCTTACGCTGCCGCTGGAACAGACCAAGGCCGCGCTCTCTATGCTGCTGCTGCCTTACGCGGCCGGCGTCCAACACGCGAAAGATGATGGCTCCCGAGCCAAGGTCTTAAGCCTGCGAATGACTCTTCTTGGAGTCGGGATGGCAGTCGTCTATTGGGCGCTGATCATTCCACTGGAGAAGCCGCTGTTCCACTTGCTTTACTCCGGCAGGTACATGGAAGTGGCGCATCAGATTCCGCTGGTAGCCGTGGGCTCCATTTTCTGGAGTGCCGCTTACGGTCCCGCGCTGGCCCTACGCGGCATGAAATCTCCAGCCTCCGTGTTTGCGGCATACACGTTCTCGGCGGTGGCATCGCTGGTGATCGGAATTCCGGCCACTTGGGCGTTCGGTCTGACCGGAGGCATCTGGGGCAACAATGTCGCCGATATCGCTTCCTTTGCGGCGGTTGCGTTCTTGCTGCATCGAAAGCTAAAGGCAGACCCTAAGCCTGTATCGGAGCCCGAACTGGAAGCCGCCATCAGCCAGGAGACTTAAGTGAGCCGTTTTCTTTTTTGGCGTTTGCGGGATGCGGCCAGCGCGGAAACTCCGTCAGCCGCACCTTTTGACCGTAGAATCTGTTTGAAGTTTAGAATGGTGAAGTGGAGTCGTTTACTGTGAACAAGCATTTACCGGTTGACTCGGGGCAAGCCTCGCGCGCGAATCGGAACTCGCGCGATGGTGAACCTTTGCCCCTGGTGACGGAATCGATTGCCACCCAAGCGCAACTAATTCCGAATGCCTTGGCTCTACAGTCCGAAAGCCAGGTCTTGACCTACTGTGATCTAGAGGCGCAAGCCAACCGCCTTGCTCATCATCTGCAGTCGATCGGCGTTGGACCCGAAGTTCTGGTCGGCGTTTGCCTCGATCGCGGTCCAGATATGGTGGTTGCGGCTCTGGCCGTTCTCAAAGCGGGAGGAGCTTACCTTCCCTTGGATCCGGAATTTCCCGTTGATCGCCTCAGATTCATGCTCGATGACGCTCAAGCCCCGGTACTGATCACGCGAGAGAAGATCGACATGCGGATCGCTAAGGGACGCTGGAAGGTTGTCGATATCGACGCGGATGAAATCAAACTCGCTGGCTACCCCCAGACTCCGCCCCTAGCAAGCATCTCAGCGGAAAATCTAGCCTACGTCATTTACACCTCAGGATCAACCGGGCGTCCCAAGGGTGTGCAAATCACCCACGGAAATCTCCTCAACTTGATCTCGTGGCACAACCGCGCTTTCTCCATCTCAGCAAACGATCGCGCCAGCCAACTTGCGAGCCTTGCCTTCGACGCCGCAGTGTGGGAAATCTGGCCGTATCTGGTGGCGGGCAGCAGCGTTCACTTCCCCGACGACGAGACGCGAGTCTCCGTCGAACCTCTGCGCGATTGGTTGATCGAGGAACGAATTACAGTAAGCTTTGTCGCAACCCCCTTGGCAGAATCCCTGACCAGTCTGGAGTGGCCGCAAGACGCCGCCTTGCGCATTCTCTTGACTGGCGCCGATGCTCTGCATCACTA
>Ga0206819_10421_pt1 | contig 9965 bp, 5 predicted proteins | sample Alteio_BWOrgCont_87_FD_152855 | JGI IMG/M metagenome (GOLD analysis project Ga0206819, IMG submission 152855) | Enriched cells from forest soil in Barre Woods Harvard Forest LTER site, Petersham, Massachusetts, United States -... | ecosystem: Environmental > Terrestrial > Soil > Temperate forest > O... | reverse complement strand
GTTGGTGTTGGCTTTGGTGGCTGTTGTGGGCATAGCCGTTTTTGCATCGTCGTACTTCGGATTTTTTGTGGAGGGGAGAGGATATAGTGACCGTGTTGGCGTGCGGTCTCGAGCGGACGCTGTTGAATCTCAGGCGCTTCATCCGGGAGCTCTGACGACTTTTGCCAGCCCATATCTCCATATTTTGCGGTTCTATAACCCCAATCTGTGGGAGTACACAGACATTTCGATGAGCTCTGTTTATTTAGGCGGCGTCTGTACGATTTTCGCATTTCTAGGGATAGTCGGACGGCCGCGATCTCGTTGGCGCTGGTGGTTGTTGACAACAGCCTTGTTTTTTATCGCTTGCGCTCTGGGAAGGGCTTTACCCCTTCGAGGATGGCTCTATGATTGGTTACCTCCAATGCGATATTTTCGCAATCCAGCATTGTTCCGTGCATATGCCATGTTCTCCCTAGCCTTACTTGCGCTTCTCGCGACCAAGGACCTTCAGAAAGCTATAGACAACGGCTCGCGAGAAATCTGGAGGCGATTGGCTATTCTCAGCCCTGTTATCGCTCTCGGCGCGATCGTCTCCTACATTTTTGTGATGCGAAGCGTTGAACAGCACGGGATTCACTTCCGCGAAGCTACCGTTCACTTGTTGTCAGTCTGGTGCGGCATTACCGCTATTTCCTATCTCGCTCTCGCGAAGAGCAAGTGGAGGAAACTCGTTCCGCTATTGCTCATTGTTGTCGCCCTTTCCGATGCGACTTTGTCGTATAGACTCGCGTCGGGGACAATTTTCGACCGAGGCACCGAGCGGGAAGCGTGGAAAAGAGTTGACGCCGGACATGATAAGACTCTTGACCTCAGCAGATCTGGGCTTAAGAGGGAGTCCCGGCCGCCGGATTGGATCGGTCCTCAGCTTAATGATATGAATATTCCTCTCGGAATCCCTACATTCGAGAACTACGCTACCTTAATCAATCGCTTTCAGATCGATTTTCTTTGGCGTCGGAGCCTTTTGGAGACCATGAGCACAGGCGAGCAACGGACGTGGTTCTCAAAGAACATAGTTATGACTGCCCCAACTGATGCTGCGTACGACGCTTTTTTGAAAAGAAGCCAAGACTTAGGCGCACCGGTTTTTCTGGTTCATTCGCGAGAGGAGATGTCTCAAGTCTTTCAAGCCAGCGCAACAGTTACCCATGAAGGTACAGGTTTCCAGGCTATTTCGACGCTTTCGCCGGCGAAACTAGTCAGTACGAAAGTAAGTCGCTATTGGCCCAATGAGTTAATTTTGGACGTTTCTTGCCCATCTGAGGGGTGGATCCTGGTTACGGATCGCTGGTCGCCAGGATGGCAGCTCTTGCTAAACAAGAAGCCTGCCGAGCTATTCGGAGGGAATTTCATATTTCGCGCCGTTCGGGTTCCATCTGGAGATAACGAACTTCGATTCTCGTATCATCCGAGGGGATGGCCAGGATTGCTGATCTTAAGTTGGGGTACACTGGCGTTCGTGGCCTTAGACGCAGTCTTTCATCGAGCTCACTGAGGTGGCTGGCGCCAAATATCAGTTCAAACCTGATCGCTATTCGAGCCACTCGATGATACTTTCGCGCCTCCGTGAAGGACAGGGCCGACGATTACTTGACGTGGGGGCGGCGGATGGCTATTTGGCAGAACGCCTTTCAGCTCGGGGATACGAAGTCACTTGCCTTGAGGGTGACCCGTCTCTCGCCAAAGTCGCCTCTACGAAATGTTTTAGATGCGTGCTCGTGGATCTGGACGGACTCATACCGCCTCTATCTGGATTGCCTCTATCTGGATTGTTTGACGTGATTGTATATGCTGATATTCTTGAGCATCTGAGAAGTCCCCTCAAGACGCTTATGCTGATCAATCGATATCTGAGACGGGATGGAATCGTGATTGTCTCGATCCCTAATGTCGCTAATATCTGGGTCCGCTTGCAGCTACTCCTGGGAAATTTTGACTATGCTGATCGAGGAATCCTGGACCGGACCCACCTTCAATTTTTTACACTTAAGTCGTTTCGGATTTTTTTACAGGAGGCCGGCCTGGAGGTGTTTGAGCTGTTGTCCACCCCCGTGCCGCTACCGCTGGTCGTTCCTGAGCAGTATCAAGGCAGAATTTTCGGGTTAGCTTGTTCGATGAATGCCCGGTTAGCCCGAATTTGGAAAAGCCTGTTTGGCTATCAGTTCATTGGCGTCGCACGCAGGAGCCAGGCTCGTGAAACCTAGAGTCATCGTCGTCATGCCCGCTTATAACGCGGAGCGTACGCTCCGCATGACCTATGAGCAGCTTCCCAAGCAAGAAATTTACCGGATAATTCTGGTCGATGACGGCTCTACGGACGGAACCCTTGATGTCGCGCGCACCCTGGATCTCCATGTCTTCGTGCACAATCGCAATTATGGCTACGGAGCAAATCAGAAGACCTGCTACACGGAGGCTCTAAAAGCAGGCGCAGAAATAGTAGTTATGGTCCATCCGGACTATCAATATGATCCAACCCTTGTTCCGGAAATTGTTGCGCCGATCATCAGAGGCGAGGCCGATCTCGTATTAGGTTCCAGGATCAAGGGAACCTCTGCTGTTAGAGAAGGAATGCCTTGGTGGAAGTATGTCTCAAATCGGTTCCTAACCTTCGCTGAAAATCAAGTCTTTCGACTGAACCGAAGTGAATTTCACACGGGCTATCGTGCCTTCCGTCGCGAACTGCTAGAGATCGTCAATTACACGATGAACTCCGATGGATTTATCTTCGATCAAGACATAATCGCGCAGGCTGTTGCGGCTCAGTTTCGAATTTCTGAAATTTCGGTTCCGGTACGCTATTTTCCTGAGGCATCTTCTGCGAGCTTTTGGCAGAGTCTGTCCTATGGCGTCAAGATATTGATTCTGTTAGCTCGATTTGCGCTCCACCGTTCCGGCATTCTTCGTAGCAGGCAATTCGAAAGTCTCCGTGCTCGCTACAATCCAATTCCTCAAGAGACATCCGCTGAGACGAGCACGTACAAAGCATAGAAGCACCTAGGCCAATCAGTTGTGGGAACCGGCGGCGCAACTACCCGCCACGCTCGTGGCCTTGCTGGAACTAAGCTAATTCGATGAGCTCTCTGAGAGCGCTCGCCCGCGAAGTTATCCCTTATATTTTCAACGGTCATTCTAGATCGTGCCACGCATGGAAGTTGACATTAGAAACTAGTGTAGCTATAACTCTTGCTGGCTTGCAGTTGTACGCTCCCGCGTTAGTATTAGCGGGAGCATCGCTGCTAGGTTTGAGCGGAGGTTGTTGGGTGGAAAGGTTGTATTCACTTGGGGCCACCTGATTCCGACAAGGACTTCAGGAGGAAACTTTGGGGAATGAATGCGTGTACTGATCACGGGTGGAGCGGGGTTCATTGGTTCGCATCTGGCGGAACGACTGCTCAGTCTTGGCCACGCCGTCACCATTATCGATGACCTCTCGACTGGAAGCGTCCAAAACATTGCTCCGCTAAAAGCACACAATCTGTTCAAATACCGGATCGATAGTATTTTTAATAGAGAGCTTATGGCTGAGTTGGTTGATACAGCTGAGGTTATTTTCCACCTAGCTGCTGCCGTCGGTGTTCGACGAATCGTGGAGTTTCCGGTCCGGACGATTGAGACGAACGTTAGGGGTTCGGAACTAGTTTTGGAATTAGCAGCCAAGAAACAAAAGCGGGTTCTTATCACCTCCACATCCGAAGTCTATGGTAAGTCAACCAAGGTTCCGTTTTCTGAGCGCGATGATCTTGTTATGGGTTCCACATACAATTCGCGGTGGAGCTATGCTTGCTCCAAGGCCATCGATGAATTTCTTGCGCTCGCGTACTACCGCGAGCAGCGACTTCCCGTGACCGTGGTCCGTCTATTCAACACTGCTGGCCCCCGACAAACCGGACAGTACGGAATGGTGTTACCCACGTTCGTTCGCCAAGCGCTCAATAATGAGCCCCTCACCGTTTTCGGGACGGGAAAACAGTCTCGCTGTTTTTGCCACGTGGCAGACGTAATCGATGGGATTGTGGCCTGTGTCGGCAACGATCGCACTCTGGGAGAGATCTTCAACCTCGGGAATACGATCGAAATTTCAATCAAGGAACTGGCCGAAAAAATAATGTTAGCCACAAACTCTTCGAGCTCTATTAAGTACGTTTCCTACGGAGAAGCCTATGGTGAAGGATTTGAGGATATGGAACGCCGTGTGCCCGATATCAGCAAAGCGTCGGAATGGTTTCACTATCGCCCGAAGCGCTCGCTGGAGGATATTATCGAATCCGTAGTGGCAGACATGCAGCCTAAGTCCAGTCGCCATGTCACGTTTGCACAACGGTAGAACGGGAGTAAATGTTTCTGTCAGTTTCTGTTAATTATTTACAGTGAGCATAAGGCTGGTGCTGTGCGTCAAGGTCGTCGAGCCAGCCAAAGAACTGCCGGTCACAGTCAGCGTATAGTTGCCCGCCAGCGTTCCCTGACTGCCGCTGCCACCACATCCCGCCATTGTCATTCCGGCGTAAAGAAGCAGGAGCAATGTGAGTCCGGAGATGAATCGAAGTCGCCGGTCGCGGCGCCTACCAGCCAAGCTCGCCATGAGCGCCAGCAGCCCTGAGATCAGGAACACCGGCCGATAGCCACCTGTAATGGTCGGAATGCTTCCGGGGCGATCTGGCGGGACGAACGAGGGGGCCGTCGTTGATACGGCGACGGTAACGGTAGTCGTTCCATTGAGCGCAATCGAGCTGGACGAAACCGTGCATGTAGATTGCGAAGGTGCTCCGCTGCAAGTGAAGGCCACTGTCTGGTTGAACGCATCGGTGGGAACAACCGTAAGCCTAAAGTTGGCGGTCTGCCCACGCGTGACCGCGACACTGGTCGGGGAAATCGGTATCAAGGAGAAGTCTTGCTGACCCTGCAGGAAGATATCGGCAACGTTACCACTGTTGACAGAGCCAAAATCGATCTTCCCATCGCCATTGAAGTCTCCTCTGACAATGGAATCTCCGACTTGTCCTGGTCCTGAAATTGTCAAGGGGTTGCTCTGAAAAGTCCCGTCGCCATTGCCAAGCAAGATACCCGCAGAAATAACCCCAGAATTACAGTTAGTAGAATTGGCGAAAAAGCTAAAAAGTATGTCGAGTTTCCCATCAGCGTTGAAATCCGCTGCCCACAACGGCATGCCCGACCCACCAGCGCCGGACCGAAACGAGCCGTCGCCATTGCCGAGAAGGACCGAAGTGGTTGGGGAACAACCCCCAAATTGAAAGGTGTATCCAAGTATCAGGTCGAGCTTGCCATCCCCATCCACGTCCGCTGCTGGCAAAAGATCCAGGGAAGTAGAAATTCCTTGCGACGAAACGGTTGAAACGATCGGCGTGGTCTGAAACGTGCCGTCGCCGTTACCGAGGAGGACGGCAGCACCTAAAGAAGAGGAGTTAGACCAGCCGATGGCTATATCGAGCTTTCCGTCACGATTAAAATCGCCCACGGTCATCGGGGAAATGAAAGATATGTTAGGGTTAGGTTGCATTATTGGCGAGACTATTCCAGCCTGAAACGTGCCGTCGCCATTGCCCAGAAAAATCGAGATGCTGCCCGAGTGGCCGGCGCGCGCGAGGTCAAGGTTCCCATCCCCGTTGAAATCGGCGACCGCCAAGGGTGGGTTCGAAATGGGTACGGATCCCAAAAAAGTCATTGGGGTTCGGAAGGTGCCATCACCATTACCAAGCAGAATTGAAATCGTGTCGTTCGTTGTGTTAGACACCGCCAGGTCGGGTTTACCGTCGTTGTTAAAATCGGCGGCCAAGAGGAACTCGCCAGATTGCCCCGTGGCAAAGGTTCCTGGGGACTGAAAGGTGCCGTCTCCGTTGCCAAGTGAAATCCACACCAGGCCACTGGAAGTCAAACCCGCCAAGTCGGGCTTTCCGTCGCCATTGAAATCCGCGGTGACTATGCTTGGAAACGTTGCAAAACCTAAGTTCTGAACGAAGCTGCTGAAGGTTACGGTGGTCGCGGGGGTGGAGACACTGAAAAACATGACATTTGAGATACCGCCTCCGGGGCTCGGGTTCCGCACTGTTACTGAAGCTGTACCTGCCGTTGCAATGTCGGAGGCAAAAATTGTAGCAGTAAGTTGCCCGGCGCTAACGAAGGTTGTCGTCCTAACGCCGCCATTCCAGTTCACAACGGAACCGGGCACGAATCCTGTGCCATTCACGGTGAGCGTGAATCCTGGCCCACCCGGCGACGCGGCCGCCGGCACGAGCGGCTGATTGATCAGGGGAACCGGATTCGGCGTGCCTTGTGCAGACAGACTTACGAAGCACCCAGAGGCGACCAAACTGAGCATTAAAACATAGCACCGCGCCGAAATCGCTGATTTCCGCGCGGATGTAATCGCCATATACGAAAGAGCGGCTCCAGCGGGGGATACTAACACATGGTGTTCCAGCCTAGGTACTGCGAAGACCTCTTCCCAGATCAGGCTTCGCGAGCGTGGGAGCAGACCCGAAAGGACCTAGTGTATTTTGTAGACTTCAAAATCCGGCGAGGTCTGCGTGTTCATGAGAGTGCCGATCTTTTCACAATAGCTTCGATAATCCTCAGCATGAGTGCTTGTCCAATCCGGGGAAGGCGAATTTCCAGGCTTCAAAAAAAGAACATAATCGGACTTGGCAATGCGCCTTAAACCTTCCTCAACCGTCCGATTGTTAATTTCGTCGTAGGCTACCGTGTCGACTCGAACCCCCTGCAAGTAGTGGCCTCCGATTTGGCGCGCCAATTCGACGGTGTCGATATTGAAATAGCCCCCTTCCGTTGCAACCATTACGCCCATCGGACGCCCATGGCTTAAGTCCTTTAGCAGTTGTTCGGTACGAAGAATAGGATCAATTTCAGGTTTACCAACCATGGGTATGGCACACATCACACCCACAAGCAAAGCAACCATTATCGGCGTTGCCCGCGAAGGCAATTCAGAATGCTTCCTTAGTGTGGTCCAACAAAGGGCAATAGGCATTGCGATCATCACGGGAATGGTAAAACGAGGATCGCGATTTTGACTTATCGAAGCAGTACCGAGATAGACGAGGACGATGCCAATTGGCAATAAGCGGACTAAACGTCCCTCCGCTTCAATGAACAGGCCGCGAGAAAAGAGAATAACCAAAACAAGGAGCGGGAGCAGCGCGAAACCAAGGTCACCGAAATACCTCTTCAAGTAACCTACCGAGGTCATGCCAGGGATGCTATACAGCTGAGCCCAGCTCACCGCTGCACGTACCGCGAAGCGCAGGAAATTTTCCCCATACATCAACCAGATCAGTAATGCTGGCGTAGATCCGAACAAACAACCGATCAGAGAATACAAGAGTGGCCGAGTTCCCGACCGTCGCCAGCGAATAACCAACAATGTGATTCCAATGGCCCCGAGGAAAAATATGAACGTCGCTTTTGATAGCAGACCCACGTTGATGATAAACGACCAGAGCAGACCTCGAAAGAAACTGGGCCACCAGAATTTCTGCGGATCACTATATTCGAGAGGAATGAGCATGAGACCCAATGCGACACACCAACCCAACAATGTGTCCGTCATCATGGCACCCGCATTGAGCCGAAGGAATGGAGTGAGGCAGACGGAGGCGCCGGCGATAAGAACAGAGACTCGCGGGATGCCGCCCCGTACGCACGTCAGATAGGTCAGCAGTACCAGGATCCAGGTAAAAACCGCGAGCCCTACAAAAGCGAGTCCTACACCCCAGAGGGTACCCCCGGTGCGACCCCATGGGAGGGTGAAGAGATCCATGATTGGACCTTTGGTAGTGTTGCTTAGGCATTCAGCCACGTGCGACAAGCTAAACTCATAAAGGGCATGGTTCATGCAGACAGCGTTATGCAAATAATACGCAGGATCCCATGACAAACCATAGGGTGCGTAGCTGATAGCCGTGGGAGCAGCGAGACCCAGAAAGGCAAAAAGACAAAGCCAGTGAACCAGAATCGGTTTGCGCTCGAGCTTAGCGCCGCGTGGTGCACCGACCGGCTTGATCACGATCGAACGATCACTCATGTGGATATGGATACGGTACCAGGTTCGTCTCCGTCATCAGGGAGAAAGAGTTACATTTTGCTCAAGACTAATCCCAAAGTAAGGTCTCTGAGCAAGATGTGGAAAGTCGTTGGTAAGCCGATCGAACAGAGTCCTAGCTTCAGAACTTACCTTGGCGGCACTTTCATTGATGGTGTTTCCCGGATGCATGCGGTACGAAGTGATATAGCGCCGAACATAACAACAGCGACCCAACACCATAGCGCGCAACGCGAAATCCCAATCGTGCACGTAACGGAAGGCGCGGAATCCTCCGATGCGGGTATGAAGAGCCCTGGTAAAGATCATATTGCTGGTCGTCCCCAGAAAATTCTGATGGGCCAGGAGGTCGAGCAGATCACCACCCTCCGCCATTTTCTCTACATCGAAGCCCTGAGGGAAGTGTCTGAAGGGGTCGAATGGGCCGCGCTTCGCACTGACTAGCCTACCTGCTTCGTCGATTATAAGGAGGTTTCCGTATACAAAGTCGCTCCGTGGGAAGGAAGGATCCCCGAGGATCGCTTCGAAACGGCTGTCAACAAATATGTCGTCCGAGTTCAGCACCGCTACCCAAGAGCTAGTTGCGGCCTGGACGAGTTCATTCAAGCGGTTGTGGGCACCACGATTACCCTCACTTTTTTTCGTCAAATCGCGCACGCGTGTTGGATTTCGCCTTGAGAGTTCGGCCAATATTTCCGCCGAACCATCGGCCGATCCATCGTCAAGAAGAATCACCTCGTGCACTAGCGGGGATCTCAATGCAGACGCAACAGCTTGCCTCACATAATTGGCGTGGTTGTATACGGGTATAAGTACCGAAAAGCCCTCGCACTTCGTCGTACTTGGCCCAAAGATTTTCCAGTAAATCGAGGGATCCGCAGTCACTAAGGTGACCCGGTGTTTTTTTTGCTCGGCGGCCGCGGTGGTTGAATGCAACGCCGTTCGGTTAAGTTCCAAGCTCGTCCGAGCAAGTTTGTCTGGCGGCGCGTAGCGCCGCGCCATGGTAGTAAATTCAGCGGCCGCTGAGCTAAATCCGGATCGAGTGGCATCTTCGGCTAGCTCCAACATGTTTTTGAATATCGCGGCATCTATGGCTTCTTGCGTGACCCCCAGGTCCCGCAATACGCCCTCAGTAACACAATCGATGCCGGAGGTCGGGTCTGGAGATCCTTGCAGCCGGAGCTTGGCTGTGGTGCGAGCGCATAAGCAGGACAAAGCCTGCTGCCTGGCGTTCTTATAGGAGATGCTGCCTTCATGTCGTCGATAGCCAAGGAGAACTGTTTGGAGATTAGCGACGTCAAACTTCTCCATTATGCGCAGCCAGAGGTCATAGTCTTCAGCTGCCCGATAGGCCTTGCGGAATCCACCCACTTCCTGCAAGACGCTACGACGGAAGAATACGGTCGGGTGTGCAATGGCGTTTCCGTATCCACGAAGATCACGCCGAAGCTCCTCTGGTTGAGAAGGCAACGAAATTGTTTTGAACACCCGGGAATCGGCGTCGATGAGCTCGACGGCAGCTCCGACCAAAGCGATACCGGGGTGCGCCGCGAGGAAGTTGAGTTGCATTTCGAGGCGATATGGTTTGGCGACATCGTCTTGATCCATCCGTGCAATGTACTTACCTCGCGCCACAGCAAAGCCGCTGTTGAGCGCTTCGATATATCCGCGGTTCTCTCGGTGGGTGACGATTTGGATCCGAGTGTCCTCAGATGCATAATGACCGAGCATTTCAGCGGTCGCATCCTTCGAACCATCATCCACGATGATGAAGTCAAATTCCTTGAAGGTCTGTTCTCGAATGCTGTCAATCGCTTGATTTAGAAATCGCACGCCGTTATAAGCC
>Ga0206819_10348_pt2 | contig 10058 bp, 7 predicted proteins | sample Alteio_BWOrgCont_87_FD_152855 | JGI IMG/M metagenome (GOLD analysis project Ga0206819, IMG submission 152855) | Enriched cells from forest soil in Barre Woods Harvard Forest LTER site, Petersham, Massachusetts, United States -... | ecosystem: Environmental > Terrestrial > Soil > Temperate forest >... | reverse complement strand
CCACCCGTGGCGACGGAAGCGGAAATCAAGGCCAACCAGGCCTATTGGGCCAAACTGGAGAATGGCCCCCTAAATCCTCTGCCGGCTTTGGCCAAGCTCAATCCCGAACCTCAGGCCATTGGTATCGATTATTCGGTGGCGTTAGATTACTGGGGAACTGAATTACAAAAGGCCAACCACCTCAAAGAGGCCCAGGCCCAGTTTGCTGAAGCGGTCCGTCTTAATCCTGACAATTTCATTGCTTCGCTCAATCTGCAATACAACGAGCACCTTCAAAAAGGCCAACGCACGCCCATTGACTCCGGGGACGCTTTTGTCAAGGCACTGTACTCCTACCGAGGGTTGGTGCCTCTCCTGCGGCGCAATGGTCCAGTAGATGAGCCTGGTGTGGGCTTGGACGTCGGCAAAGTCCTGGCTAAAGGCGGCAATTTGCGCCAGGCGGCCACCTTGTTTCAGCGCCGGCTTCAATTGCTGCCGGAAGACGCTGAGACTGAATTGGACTTGGCCAAAACGGACGTGGATCTCGGACGTCCCGACAAGGCGCTCGATTTATTGCGCAAACTCCGTGGTTCCACGAAAATCGGCGCCTGGGAACTGTTTCGCTGCGAAGCCCTGGCCTACATGGCCAAGGGTGATTATGAGACGGCTGAAAGAGTGCTTCTCGACGCCGTCAAAGCCGACCCGAACGACGAAAATCGCGTCGGCACGCTGGCCGAATATTATCGCATCCGTGGAATCGAGTTGATGAACGAGCGCAAGAAAACCGAGGCAACGCGCTTTTTTACTTATGCGCTGACCAACAGCGACCGGGCTTTGCAGTTGCTGGCTTCCGGCAAGGATACCGATCCTGCGTTCGATGTTTCGGAAATGCTGCTTAAAAAAGCTGAGATCCAAACCAAACTTCACTCTTACGCCGACGCCGCCTCCACGTTGAGCCAGGTTTTGGAACGGCAGCCAAAGAACTTTACGGCCTTGATGAATCGCGCCGTGACTGAAATCCAGCTCAAGCGGTTCCCGGCCGCCAAGGACGATTTCAATGAATTGGGCAAGCTTCTCCCTGAGCAGCCCTATCTGGCCGAGTTTGGCTTGGCCGAGGTCGCCTCGGCGCAAACGAACCAAGTTGACGAACTTGAGCATTTGAAGCAAGGCGTCAAGTCCGCGCCCAAGAACAGCAGCGATTACCAGCAGGCTCTCAAACGTATCAAGGCGCTGGAACACAAATAATCCAAAACCGGATGCGGGTCACCCATGTCATCACCCGGTTGGTCATAGGTGGCGCGCAGGAAAACACGATTGCCACCGTTCTTGGCCTCCAAGGCCACTCCGACCTCCAAGTCAACCTGATCTCCGGTCCTACCACCGGGCCGGAAGGCTCTCTGGAGTCTGCCTTTTCCTCCCAACGAGGATTATTGACCATTCTGCCTTCTTTGATTCGCCCCATTCATCCTTGGTGCGATTTCCTGGCCTGGCTGCGCCTGGTCAAAATGTTCCGCGCCTCTTCCCCGCACATCGTTCATACTCACAGTGGCAAGGCCGGTTTGCTGGGCCGCCTGGCGGCTAGGCGCGCGGGCGTTCCCATCATTGTGCACACCGTTCATGGCCCTTCTTTTGGCCCCTTTCAAGGATCGCTCTCCAACCTGGCCTTTCGAACATCCGAAAAGTGCGCCGGCCAAGTGACCACTCACTTCATCAGTGTGGCCGATGCCATGACACGGCAATATCTGGCCGCCGGTATCGGGCGGCCGGAACAATTCACCCGTATTTTTAGCGGCTTCACGCTCGATCCGTTTTTGGCGGCGCGCAATGATCTGCAGTTGCGGGGCCGACTTGGGCTGGCGCCCGACGATTTTGTCATCGGCGTCATCGCCCGGCTCTTCCATCTCAAGGGGCATGATGATCTGGTCACCGCCGCTCCCGAAATCATCCGACGCCATCCTAAGGCGAAATTTCTATTAGTGGGCGACGGCACTTTGCGCGGGCATCTTCAGGCAAGAGCGCACGCGGCGGGATTGGAGAAGCACATCTATTTCGCTGGCTTGGTTCCGCCGGCGGACATTCCAAAGTATGTCGGGGTGATGGATGCGCTTGCGCACCTTTCGCGTCGTGAAGGGCTGCCCCGTGCCTTGCCGCAGGCGCTGGCCGTTGGACGGCCGGTGGTGGCTTACGATTGCGATGGAGCAAATGAAGTTTGTTTTTCGGATAGGACCGGCTTTCTTATCCCGGTGGGCGACGTCAAGGCCCTGGCGGAACGCTTGACTCAACTGGCCGGAGACGCGCCCCTCCGGGAACGTCTGGGTCGATGCGGGCGGGAATTTGTGCGCGAAAATTTCGCCGTCGAAACCATGGTGGAAAAAATCTGCGCTCTTTACCAAAATCTCGCTCCCATGGAGACGAAGTGAACATTGTAACGGTCTATCCGGCAGCTTGCCTTTCCGCCGCGCTGGCTACGGCGGTTTCGGTGCCGTTTTGGCGGCGCTGGTGTCAACGAAGCGGGACCATGGACGAACCGGGCCACCGCAAAATCCACGGCAGCCCCATTCCGCTGGCCGGAGGCCTGGCGGTGCTGACTGGCGTCCTGACGCCGCTGCTGGCCGGAGCGATTGTGGCCTTGGTCTTTGCCCGCTTGAAGGTGGCGGGCCTTTATGAATACGGCTTCAGTGTGCGGACGGTGCAACTCCTATGTTTGACTGCTGGCGCGTTTGGGATGCTCTTGATTGGCCTGCGCGATGACCGAACCGAACTAAGCCCGGCGGTCAAATTTACCGGCCAGCTTGCGGTGGCGCTGGTTGTGGCCGCAGCGGGAATTCGCATCACACTGTTCGTGCCCAGCGTGGTCTTCAGCTATGCGATCACGGCCTTATGGATTCTCACTGTGGTCAATGCCTTCAATTTCATGGATAACATGAACGGACTGTGCGCCGGTTTGGGTGCCATCGGCGCGGGATATATCGGCTTGATCGCGGCCGTCCAGGGTCAATATTTGGTGGCGACCACGGCCTTCCTGGCGACAGGCGCGTTGCTGGGATTTCTGCCATTCAATTTCCCTCGGGCAACTGCTTTCCTGGGTGATTCAGGAAGCCACTTGACGGGTTATCTTTTGGCGGTCCTGGCCATTTTGCCTCACTATTACACGCGCAAGCATCAAGTCCCGCTGGCCGTGTTGACGCCCCTGCTCGTGCTGGCCGTGCCGCTGGGCGACTTGGTCTGGGTGGTAGTGCTGCGCTGGAAAAACGGGAAGCCGTTCTATCTCGGAGACACCAACCACCTTTCGCACCGGTTGGTCCGGCGCGGGTTCACTCCGGCGCGGGCGGTCGTTCTGATTTGGCTGCTGGCGGCGGCGGCGGGGGCGCTGGCTTTTCTTTTGCAATAGTCTCGGTCGAGGACGTTGTTTTTGTGGTGGCCGCGATCATTTCCGAAAGCGCGGAGAGCGCCTCGGCTCGCAACATCGCACCGACCAGGCGTTTTTCTTCAAGTGTATTGACCACCGGCACATTGCGCTGTTCGCTGGCCAGCAGGACCGGCAACGCATCCAGCAATTTTTGGCCCGGCAGCAAACAAGGCGGCGGCGGGCGCATAACATCGGCCGCAATGACCGCGTTTAACTCGCTGCCAGCTCCCAGGTATTCCTTCAAATCCTGCAAGGCCACCAAGCCTACCATCCGAAATTGCGCGTCCACCACCGGCAGATAGTTGTTGGGGCTGCTCAGGAATCTTTCGCCGATTTCCGGCAACGTCGTATTTTCCCGCAGCGGCGTCACCGGCGCTCGCATCAAATCGCCGATGGTTTGTTCCGTGGCCGCTCCCAGGCGGAAGCTCTCCATCTCCAAGTTGCGCAATTTCAGCGGCTCGGTGTAAATCGAGTTGGCGTGCAGGCTGCGCGAGACCAGAGTGGAAACCGCGCAGGCCAGCATCAGCGCGGGCATGAGCGAATAATTCTGCGTAATTTCCAGCGCCATGACGATGGCCAGCAACGGCGAGCGAGTCGTCGCCGCAAAGACGCTGCCCATGCCCACGAGCGCGTAAATCCCGATGGACAGGTTGGCCGGCCCCATGCCGCCATGCTGCAAGGCCATCCCGAGCAGGCTGCCCAGGCCCGCTCCCAAAAAGAGCGTCGGCGTGATTACCCCGCCCACCGCGCCCGATCCGACCGTGATGACCGTGGCCACAAACTTGGCCAGGAAAATGCCAGACAACCACTCCAAGCCAAAGCCATTCGGGTCTTTGATGATCTGAGTTGTGACGTCGTGCCCGTTGCCCCAGACCTCGGGAAAGCCGAGGGTAATCGTTCCCACCAAAAGTCCGCCCAGCGCCATGCGCGCATAAAGCAAAGGAATGTTCTGAAACATTTCCTTGCTGATTTGCAACATGCGGAGAAACGCCGCCCCCACGCCGCCTGCAAAAATTCCCAGCACAACAAACCAGGGCAATTGCGTGATACTGGTAAAGTCATAATTCGGAACTTCGTACCAAGGATGGATGCCAAAAAAACTCCGCGAGAGCATGGACGACACGACCGAGGCGCATAACAGCGGAGCGAACAAGTTCATGGAAAAATTTCCCAGAACGATGTGGGCCGCGAAGACCGCTCCGGTGATCGGCGCGTTGTAGGCTCCGGCGATGCCTGCCGCCGCCCCGCAGGCCACCAGCAACCGCAGCCGGTACGGTTGCCAGTGCGCCAATTGGCCCCACTTCGAGGCCATGGTGGCTGACAACTGCGTGATGCCGCCTTCGCGCCCGATGGATGCGCCGGTGCCGATGCTCACCAGCGAGGAGATGGCCCGGACGATGCCGGTGCGGAAGGGGAGCCGTCCGTCTCCCGCGACAACCACTTCCAAGAGATTCGTGGAGCCTTGCTTACCGACGAGGCGCAAACCCCAGTGCAAAACGGCGCCCGCCGCCAATCCCCCCAGAATAGGAATCAACCATCGCAACGGCCAGCTCAACAGCCTGGCGACTTGCACGATATCCTGGCCTGGATGGCGCAGAAACAAGTCCTGCGCTCCTTCGATGGAGACGTAGAACAGCACATTGATCACGCCGCCCATCACTCCCACCACGCCCGCCATGATGAGGTGGAGCGCCTCTTGGCTTAACCAGATACGCTCGCGCACTCGCAATGCTTTTTGCCAATTGAGGCGCAAGTAATTGCGGGTGGAGGCAAAGATTTGCTCGAAAGTCTTGGGCCACGCCGCCATAAGATGCGTCCACTTATGATTGTTCTTGGCGCAAGAGGCAAACCCCATTTTAATGCCCTGCCATGCGGCCCATCCGTTCGCTGCTCATTTATTTCGCGGTCGTGTTCGTGGGCGGTGCCTTGCTTGCCCCCTGGCTTTATTGGCTGGCCCAATGGGCTGCCGGCCTTTGGCCCGCTTTTTCCAGGCTGGCGGCCAATCCCTTCCCTCGCTTTTTGGATCGCTCGCTGCTCGGACTGGCTTTGATCTGCCTTTGGCCGCTTTTGCGTGGCGCAGGGCTGCGAAGCTGGCGGGAAGTTGGCTTCGTCCGGCAAGGCCGGCCTGCGCGGCAAATCCTGCAAGGTTTTCTTTATGGTTGGGCCTCGCTGGCCGCCGTGGCGGCGTTGGCCCTGGCCTGCGGCGCGAACACGTTGGTGCAGACTCATTCCGGCTCGGAAGTTTTCCGGCACCTGCTCAACGCCACCTGGACCGCCGTCGCGGTGGCCGTTTTGGAGGAATTGGTTTTTCGCGGCGCACTTTTTGGCCTGCTGCGCCGAACCGTGCCGTGGCCTTGCGCCGCCGTCTTAAGTAGCGTCGTTTATTCCGCCGTCCACTTCATCCGGCATACCGATTCACCTCTGCCCGTGCAATGGACTTCGGGCTTGGCGCTCTTGTGGAAGATACTGAGTCATCATCCGCCGCTGATACCCGCATTCCTCACTCTGTTTGTGGCCGGCTCGATCCTCGCGCTCTCCTACCAACGCACGGGCGCGCTTTACTTTTCCATCGGCCTGCACGCGGGCTGGATTTTCTGGCTTAAATCCTACCGTTTCATTTTCCATCCGACCGGAAGCCACCCCTCATTCTGGGGTTCCGGCGAATTGATTGACGGCTGGCTGTCGTCCCTGGTCCTGGCCATTATTTTCATTCTCCTCGCATGGCAAAAACAGCCGCCTCCGCCAGCCGATAAACGTGCTCACAGCGCATCTTAATTTGTTCGCGCGAGCAGTCCGTTGCCGAGAGACTTTGAGAGCCCCTCTCCCGGCCTTCGGCCACCCTCTTCCCACCCAGTGGGGAGAGGGCAGGGAGAGGGGCTTGTTTTATGAAAAGAGGGATACGCCAACCCGCGCGCTCGACCTCAAATGGCGATTGACAAATTTGGCCAAATATCAGATGACAGTGCCATGAAAAAGATGATTTTCTCCGTCTTGGCTGTTCTTACACTCATGGTCGGTTGCGAATCTACTTCGTACTACAGCCGGGTCAAAGTTGAGATGGTCGGGTCACCCGCGGCTAAGAAGCCTTACGGCACCGTTGAATTCTTTCAAAGCAAGGAAAAAGTCACCGCCAGCTATGATGTCATCGCCAGAATGTCGGTGGAAGGCGGGGCCAGCACCGAATCGGCCTTGATTAAGGCGTTTCAGGATCAAGCCGCCGATATCGGGGCGGACGGGGTCATCCTCTACCGCCCTGACGGAGGTTCTTCGTCCGGTGGAGTTTATCGGGCCGAGGCCATTCATTTCAAATAGGCCCGCAGCCGTAACGATGAAGTAGAATTTTGACGCAAAGATGCAAGGCAGGAAGTGAAATTCCCCGTATGTAACGCCACGGTTTGGCGGCTTGGAGCGGCGGAGGGAAAGCCTCTTTGAGCATGGTGCCATATCCCGAAATTCGCTCAATTTTGAGAAGAATTACCACCACGAAGCACACGAAGGGCACGAAGTTCTGAAAAAGCCCATTTGAAGTACACTCAACGGACTTTCTTCGTGATCTTCGTGTCCTTCGTGGTGAATGTCCGGTTGCGGCTCTCCTGCGCTGGGTCCTCGCGCCTCACGAAGCGCAGAGGTTTTTTTGCTTGCCTGCCAGACGGCGTGCGCCTAAGTTGGAGGCGGGAGAGGCGCGGTTAGCTCAGTGGTAGAGCATCACCTTGACACGGTGGGGGTCACAGGTTCAATCCCTGTATCGCGCACCATCTCAAAAGGAGGAAAGTTGACAACGCCGAATAATTCGGTAACGTAAAGGACAGCTATGCTTATGAGAAATTCGCCCGTGCCGCGCCGCTTGCGCCAAGCCTTCACTTTGATTGAGATGTTGGTCGTCATTGCGATCATCGGCATCCTGGCCTCACTGCTCCTGCCGGCGCTGGGCAAAGCCAAAATCAACGCGCAACGTAAAGTCTGTCAAACCGAAGAAGTCGGTTTGGTCAGCGCGGTCGAGTCCTACTGGTCAACCTATAGCCGGCTGCCGGCTTCCACCTACGCGTCCACTGCGCTCAACGCCTTAAATTCCACGCTCGCAGCGCCCACCAATGATTTCACATATGGCACGACTACGACCGGTGCCCTCGGGTCGAGCGGCGGGACTGAACTAGCGGGCGTGGCCTTGGCCATGAAAAACGCCCCGGCGACAGGGCTCACCAGCTTCTTAGGAGCTTCAAAATCGACCTATGCAAATAACAATTCCGAGTTAATCGCGATTCTAGGCGATACAACGAACATCCCCGAAACCGGCATGGTAAACGGCCATATGCAGGGCCATACTTACAATCCACAGCAAACGGTCTTTTTCCAGGCCAAGGCGGCAAGCGTCAACCCTTCTGGAAACTGGTCAGCTCAGTGTACTCCTGGCATTTCTCCCACTGACGGCATTTTGCGTGACCCTTGGGGCCAGCCGTATATCGTCACGCTGGATCTTAGTGGTGACAACCAGGTTTTTGACCCGTGGCTAAATATGATGTATCAAGCTCAAACTGCCACCCCTCCCCCAACGCTCATGACCCCGGGTCACGCGGTCGTATGGTCGTTTGGTCCGTACAAGCAAGTTGACTTCAGCCAAAATTTAAAAGCCCCTATTAACAAGTACATCGTGACCAGTTTCGGCCAGTAATTTTTCCTTGTTGCATCGCGCAGATGTTTCGTGTTCCTTGGGCGGGCGATCATGGCTGTTAAGCTTTCAACTTTGTCAATCTGTCTGGGTTTCGCTTTTGCCGCGCTCAATTTATTTGGGCTGCTTTTCCCAGCCCAGTTTGGGGCCGCCGCGCGCAAATTCCCCCGCTCCATTCCCATCGGTTACGTCCTGACCCTGGCTGGCACCGCCTGGTTCATGTGGAACGTCCGGCACGAGTCGCTGGCCGATTTTGAATCGCTCAAGCCCATTCTTTTCACCCTTTTTGTGGGTGTCGGCCTTGGGACCTGCATTTTTGTGCAGGATTTTCTGGCCGTGCGCGGATTGGCCATCTTACTGCTGCTCATGGGGAAACTGATGGTGGATACGGAACGCTGGGCCCCCAGCGAATGGCGTCTGGTCATCGCCTTTTGGGCCTATTTCATGGTGCTGGCCGGCATGTGGTTCACCGTCTCGCCGTGGCGCCTGCGCGATCTGGTTTATTGGGCGACCGCCAATGAAGCTCGCATCCGCATTACCAGCGGCCTCCGCTTCGCGTTCGGTGTTTTCGTGGCCGCGCTGGGTTTCACAGTGTTTTGACGCGCCGTGGTTCGCTCTCCTGCTGGACGACGGTTCTTCGGTGTTTTCGATGGAATAGGAAAGCCCGAGTTCGGTGAATGCGCTCTCTGCCTCGCTGACCAATCCCGAAGGGATTGAATCTTTCAGACTAGGGTTGGCCCGATGCAAAGAGGGCCTACCCTAGGTTAAAGTTTTTAAAATCAAATACCCCGAAGGGGTTTAATATCAACATTTTATAATGCCGATCCAACGCCTTCAGCGTTGTGTTTTCTTTATGGCATTCCCCAGGGTAGCCGCTGCGCGGCAACCGCTGGGCTAAATGATTCAATCCCTTCGGGATTGCCCGGCCCAATAGGTCATAAGAGAAGATTACTTCTTATTCCATCGAAAAAAGCGAAGAACCCGAATGGCTATCCTATACTTGAATTCCCATTAAATAGCGCTATATTGTAATCATGCAGGCGCAGGGGCGCCTTGATCTTTGAAATATAAGGAAAAGTGGAGACAGGACGATTGGTCGTGGATTGAGGCCCACGGCTGGCTTTTCACGCCAGAAGTTGCAGGTAGTTGCAGGTAGTTGCAGTTTTTTTGGGTCAAACAGGCTCCTCCAGTAGGAACTCTTATTCTTAACGAGGAGGTTAAAGCACTGAAAATCGACGGGATGAACAGGATAGACAGGATGGAAAATCATGCGGCCAACAGAAAACTCATCTCACCGTTCGGTGGTATTGCTCCTTGAGTGGCCAACCATCCTGACCATCCTGTAAATCCTGTCTCAACATCTGGCTCTGGGTTTCGCTTTTGCCGCGCTCTATTTGTAGCCAACCATTCAGTTGGGGGAGAAAGTCCGTCCTCACCCCGGCCCTCTCCTCCGAGGAGAGGGAGCATTGTTTTCAGCGATGGCTCAAGATCAGCGTCCAGTGCTCTTTTGCACGGTGGTCGAAAAAGATTCCCTCGCCAGGGGAGAGAGCCAGGGTGAGGGCGAGCCTTATTACCCGACTGAATCGTTGGCTTATGATCCGGGCGCGCGTGAATTTCACGCAGCCCGTTTCCTTGATCGGACTTACGCCTAAGCCGTCAATTAAGCCGAAAGTCGGTGCGGTGGAGTTGCAGGAAATTACGGTCAGTTACGGCTACTTACGGTTACTTGCACTTTGCGCTTTTTGGCCGAAAGTGGCAGCTACGGCAAAAAAATGGGCTGCGCGAATTTGAAAGCGGCTTGTTATTTTGCAATCTTATGAGAAGTTGAATGGTGTAGAACGGGCGGAAGGGATTATACCAAATAAGTCATATGCCTGACCAAGCTCAGAAAAACAGGCCGATCGCTCCATCCGGCGGCGGCGGCGGTGAAGGGCCTAGCGCCCCAAAAGTTGACAAACCGAATACGGAGGAATTGCTCAAACGCATGCGCAAGGTCGATCCCGA
>Ga0206819_10415_pt1 | contig 10157 bp, 11 predicted proteins | sample Alteio_BWOrgCont_87_FD_152855 | JGI IMG/M metagenome (GOLD analysis project Ga0206819, IMG submission 152855) | Enriched cells from forest soil in Barre Woods Harvard Forest LTER site, Petersham, Massachusetts, United States -... | ecosystem: Environmental > Terrestrial > Soil > Temperate forest >... | reverse complement strand
ACGATACTTACCATCATTAGTGATCGTGCTCGCGACTTTGATCTTGTGCCCTTCGTGCTCCGTCTCGAATTGTGGCATTCATTTTCCATAAATAGTTTCCATAAGGAAAACTTACCATGATAAACAGCCATTTCATACTGGTAAAAATACAACCAATTAAGACCCGAAATGAGGCCAACAAAAAATGACAGAAAACATATCAGGAGCCGTATCGCTCAAGGTGCTGGCAGAACGCAAAGCTGATGGCGTTCAGAAAACTACCAGGTTCCAGGTAGATCCACGCATCATCGAAATTGAGCCGGGATTCAATGGGCGCCCAATCGATCAAGAGCACGTTGAGTCGATCAAGGCATCAATTAAGACGGGTGCCGAATTGGATGCATTGGTTGTACGTGTCGAGGACGGTCGCATCATCCTGGTGGACGGTCATCATCGCCTGACAGGAATCTTGCAGTTGATCGCCGAAGGCGTGGAAATTCTGCGGATCGATGCACGTCAGTTCCGCGGTAATGACGCGGAGCGCATCGCCCACATGCTCACCAGTGCGCAGGGTAAGCCCCTTACACCGCTGGAACAAGGTTTGCAGTATCGCAAACTGATCGGGTTCGGCTGGACAAATCAAGAAGTGGCGTCAAAGGTTGGCAAATCCGCGAATTACGTATCACAGATGCTGACACTTGCAGAGTCCAATAGCGATGTACAAGGCATGGTAACGCGCAAAGAGGTTGCTGCGCATGTAGCCCTTGAGGTCGTGAAGAAGCATGGCAGCGGTGCGGGGAAAATACTTGCGGGGCATTTGGAGACCGCCAGATCCGCAGGTAAAACCAAGGTCACCAAAAAGACGGTAACGCCTACTGAGCAACCTACACCTCGACCTATTTACGGAGACCTACTGGATACACAACGCCTCGATTATCTGATCGATCAGAAAGCTGTTGTTTTCCATGGCGGGAAAACGGTGTCTGGCGAGAGCAAGAGGGGTTTCTGGCTATTGTGGCCGAATATTGACGAAACGCAGCCTGGTGTTTTTGAGAATTCCCGAGCAGCCATTGATGTCGCCATGCAATCCCAAGTGGAGAAAGAAAAAGCACGATGATTACCATTTTGCCTGACGAATTCGCGGCGCTGCGCCGCATGAAGGATTGCTTCGAAGATTGCGAAGGTCACAATGTCGCCGCGCCAATGGTGCAGCGCCTTGCGTGCATAGGTCTCATCCATAGAACACATGCGCAGCACTATGAGTTTACTGAATTCGGCCGAGCCGTCGTTCAACACGGAAATTATCCGGCAACTGGATTAGGTAGCGATGACACTCTGCGCATAGATTGGCTTGATGCGCAGGAGCATATCCACGCGCATCAATGGCAGCATGGTCCGCGAGGTACTCCAATAAGGACGAGCTTCTACGATCGAAATTATGTGCTAATTGCCGAGGGTATATCGCTGCGCCATGCCATCGATGCGGCCATGACAACCGTTAAATTTAATGCAATAGATTGAACGTAAGGTATTAGATGAATGATCTGACATTATCGCAGGATGAAATCATCAAGATGACCGGCTATCGGCGCCCTGCTTTTCAACTCAAAATTCTAAAGTCACTTGGAATCAACGCCAGGCGACGTTGCGATAACACAATTCTGGTATTACGCATGCACTGTATTCATCCTGCTGCCCATGTCCCCATGGACACTCCAAAATTGAAATCTTCACGCAAATGACCAGATCACGTAAGAAAAATAAAGGACTTCCTCGACGTGTGTATATCATGCGCGGCAACTATGGCTTTCTTTCCCCTTCAAAAATCCGCGATCCCAACGACGGAAAACTGAAATTTTGGATAAAGCTTGCAAAGGTATCTGATGGCGAGTCTGCAATGTTTTCTGCCTTGGCTAAGCTATTCGATGGGAAACTGATACTCGAGGATTCAATGCCTCACCTGTGCAGCGAATACAAGGCCAACAAGCTTGGGAAGTACAGTGACGATGTCAAAGATACATACAGCAAATACCTGGACGTCATTGCCGCTGACTTCGAAGATTTCCGAGTAGATCAAGTAACAACAAAAGACTTTGTGGAGTTTTTGCGAAACAATTTCGCTGACAAGGCCAATACGGCTCAAAAATATACCGCACTTACCCGGAAGTTGTTCCGCTACGCAATTGGCGAGCTTGGGCTTATTCAGGCCAATCCAATCGATCAACTCGACAAATCGGATTATGAGACCAAGAGACGCGAGTTTCTACCAACCCATGAACAAATAGCAGCTATACGTGCAGCCGGCATGCAAAGTACACCACGTGCAGATACTGGAGCAGTGTTTGACACGATCAGCGGACCAATGTTCTGCTGCATCGTTGATATGACCTATCTGTGCTGGGCGCGCGCTATCGATATGAGATTATTGAAGGAAACACAGCTGGAAAATGGCATGATCAGGATTAAGGCATCGAAAACAAAGCATTCCAGCGGACTGGCAGTCGACATCGTTATAACGCATCAAATTCAAGCCATCATCGACAAAGCACGTTCCATCAAGAAAAAGTACGAAGTGATCAGTCCGTACTTGTTCCCCAGTACCAAGGGAACCGCATACACAAAGAGTGGGTTGACCTCAATGTGGGAACGCAACAGGGAGCGCGCGGGCCACACGGAGGTGCAATTCCGTGACCTGCGTGCGCTCGGCGCCACTGACGCGGCGAGGGCTGGGAAAGATAAAGAGCAGATCAGGGCCAGGCTCGTTCATACTGATACGAAAACGAGCGAAATATACATCAAGGATGTGGTTCCAGAGACCTCTGATATTGATCTCATCCTGCCCTGGAAAACCGTTTAATATAAAATTTGCGATGTAGATTCTATGCGCTTTAGAGCGGCATCAAATTCGCACTGTATATTAAACGTATTCGCAATGAAATGGCGTCAGCATTGAGTTTGCGGCGAGTGCGACCGTGCATGGGGTGCAAGGGGTCGGAAGTTCGAATCTTCTCGCCCCGACCAATTGAATCAATGACTTAGGCCAATCTTCGGATTGGCCTTTTTCATTTTTCCGGATTTTCCCCCAACTTTGCCCTCAACGAAATGAGATGCTGCCGCACTGAATCTTCTCACTTTACGGTCAAGTCAATAACGCCATCAGAAGAATTTTCGCTAAAAACGAACCCCGCTTGGAAAGCAAACTTTCAATGCGCTACTGGCGGGTTTTAGTGCTCTTCGTGCGGCGGGCTCACTTGATTCTTGCTGTCCCACTGCACGCCGCTGACGAAGCTGGCGTTGCCGGTCTGCGCCAATGCGGCTTGCTGCAACTGCTGGTCTTCAGTAAATGGATCAAAGTAGAACGGTACTGAGCCGTTCGGCTGCAATGCCGCCGGCAGATTGTTCAGTAGGACTTGCGGCGTCAACCCACCCAGCACATTGCTGGCAGGATTGGTGATCACATATTTTGGATCGTTCTTGGTGCTCTGGGCCGGCAAGCCACCCTGCCCTGCTGGCGTGCCAGCAGTAAAGTGGAAATTGCCGTTACCCACAGTCGAGGTCGACGCCGTCGCGAAGCCCTGGCTGCCGATGGCCGCGGTGGATGTGGCACCGCTACCGTTGCTGGCAGTGGCCATCTGATCCGGTATCAATGCCTGCGGCCCCACATTCGGATTGGCGTTCACCTGCCCTGTAGCACCACCCGCGGCGGCAGCCTGATTGGCGCCGTTCTGGGCGTTCGTCGCTGCAGTCGGCACACCAATTGGTCCCAATGGAATGATGTTTTTCGGGGTAGAACCCGCCGGCGTCATGACTTGCGGATTGGTATAACCTTTAGTGATGTTGTTGCCGGTCAGGTTGACCTGGTAGCCAGTAATGGTACCGGTGTTCTGCAGGGAGGCGTACTGACCGCCCTGGCCGTTGACGTTCAGGCTTCCGGCTGCCTGAATGATGCTGTTGGATTGGGTTTCGTATAAGGCGTTATATCGAGCCCCCCCTAGCCATGTTCTACAACTTATCTAAATAAGACCTTGCCTCAATAGCCAGTTCCGCTGTCGGTGGCAGAAGCTGTTGAACCTGATTTAGGTCTGAACGCGCATCGTCACGCTTGCCAATATTGAAGTAGGAAATCCCCCTCCCGAAATAGGCCACGGCGAAAGTTGGGTTTTCTTGAAGAACAGAAGAATATTCTTCCACCGCTTCGGTGTACTTCCCTTGAACTCTATCTATGGTAGCGATGCCGACTCGTGCCTCATAGAGGTCTGGATCTTGCTTTAAGATTGTGTGAAATATTTCCCTTGACTCGTCGTTGCGACGTTGCATGAAAAGTGTCGTAGCAAGCCATTGCAAAGCATTAATTTCATCCGGAGTCTTTTCGACAATTGACCGAAAAATTCTTTCAGCATCCGTGAAGTTATGCCGTTTAAAGGAGGCCATCCCTTCTCGATATTGTTGATCATTGAAGCTATGCCGAAGGGCAGGGCCAACAGTTTGAATACTTGATGATCCATCCAACTCAGTAGTGCTGCTTATATATCCAAGATCACGATTCGTGCGAACGTAATATGCGGCAATCCATGCCCCGCCAATAGCTAGAACCGCAAATACGATGTGCTGAATTCTCGAGTTCATTGCTCCTCCGCTTACAACCCCATGCTAGGTCTAATTTTGAAAACGTAACTTGTGATAAATCACCAAATGCAAGCCTAAATTGGCGCCTGCTAACCACTCATTTTCGAACGTAAACGTCCACTATAAGGGTGTATTGTCGCTGACTGCTGGTGGCCGGCTGGTACCCATCCACTGCAAAAATTGTTCGACTGCGCCGCGTAAACACAGTGACGTGCCCCCTCTTAATTCTTCAACGACGGCATTTACGGCGATGGTCGCTTATGTTGCTGAGCCCATGCATGCCAATCAATTTCCGCAATATGTATAGGAGGAAAGCCGGAACGCGCAATTGCGTCTGCAACGTTAGCGCGCAAATATGGATACAGAATATTTGGAATCTCACTGCCCAAAAGGTTATCCATTTGTGAATTTGAAATATTTTCGATTGTAAAGATACCTGCCTGTTTGGCTTTAACGATAAAAGCCGTACTATCCGCAATTTTTCCGATCAAGACCACGCTGACTGTCGATTCGTAAGTAGTTGCGTTTAACTTATCAGACCCCGTACCGAGCTTGATATCCAGTTTTGGCGAATCCATTTTCAGAAAAATAGCGGGTGAATTTGGTTGTTCAATTGAGATCTCTTTTAAATATACACGCTGAATTTGGAATACAGGCTTGGAAGAGGCATCATCGCTTGCGGAAAATGCAAATGCACTGTAAATCAACGAGATAATTAGGAAGGCCGTCGACATAGATCTTTTAAAAATCATATATTTTCTTTTCTATCCAGCCCGTGGTGTACTAGTAAGCAAATATTGTCACGACTAAGCCACATCAACATCACCAGCATTACTTTTTCATCAAACGCTTGGCATATAGCGCTCTAACGGCGACGCAGTCCAATAAAACGACCAAGAATGAGCCCAACAAATGCACCTAGCACAATTCCCAAATAAATTTGCTGTTTGTCGAAATACATATCAGCAAAAACTACTTTAAGAAAAAATGCGGCGAGAGCTGCGCCGACAAAGCCACCTATTCGCCCAAACCAATGTGCGTCAAGTTCTCGCGTTGCTTCTTGATAAATTTTTGAGCTGGAACCGCCAACAACACTCGTAATCAAGCTATCCCCACACTTAGTGCAGTTAAGACTCGTTTCGAGATTTTCGGAATTGCATTTATGGCAAAACATGTGACTTAAATCCTAGATTTCGTTGAGTGGTGATAGCCATGTTTTACTAAATGGGCAAGGAGCCATTTTTTGCCATAGAGACCGAAAATGAGCATGACAGATGGATAAGCAACCAATCCTGGAAAAACAAAGAACGGGTTGCCATAATAATTAGCAGCATCAGTCGACAGTTTGAAGAGCAATGCACTCAACATGACAAAAGCGCATGGACGCCATAGACCTTCCGAAAGTGCCCATAGCATAGGGACGAAAAAGCCGAGCCAACAGAACCCCATTCGGATAGTTCTGCTCTTTCCGTCGTCACGCCTCAGTAAAATTATTTTTGTCATAAGGCTTGTTCAAGTATGGCAAATTGCAGCGGATCAAATTGTCGTAAATGTTTCACCAATTAAAATCCTGATACATCTCGCCAATGAACATACTCTGGAAATTTTTCTCCGTTCAGAAAAGCAAGAAATACGGCAACTATTTGCTCAGACATGAACCATTCATCAGACCGCATAGGAATTTTACCTGCGCGAAATGAAAGTATCGTGCCATCGGGGAAACTTGCATTAGGCTTGTCATGAAACGCGCGAAAACGTTTAAGATTTTTTGCGTCATACCATTCCAACAAGCATGTAATCCCCCCACCGGCTACTTGCACATAATTATCCGCAACATCTGTCAGTGACGCATAAGAAGAAGGCCCGTAACTTTTGAGTGCTTTAATGGTCCTTTTTTATTTGAGCGTCACTAGGACATTGAATTTCTGGCTTGCCCTCAATTTCAAATTTCATTTCAATTTCTTTCCGGTATGGAACGTAAACAGTGGTTGCGGTACTCACCATTTTTCCAGAAAGCTTCCCTGCTCCCAGGACACCAAATGCCTCCGTGCTGATGGCAATACTGCCTCTCCTGAATCACTCACCAGCACCGACCCAGTTGTCTATGTCATCCACTACGTGTTTCAACCAAGCCCAGAAGTCCGGAAACTCATGGCAAAATTCGAAGCCGTCCCCAGTCCATCCGTGAATCAGCACAATGCCTTTAACTGTTCCGTCCACTGCGACAATAAAACAGGCAAGATCATCGCAATCCTGCCTCTTAGCGTATGCGAATAGTCGTTTGTCTGTAACACCAGGCCATCGATCTGATGCCCAAAAGCATTGCTCCAGCGGCAAATAGTGCCATGGCTGGAGCTGTGTAAAGGGTTCATAGCCAATAAGAGCACGATCAAGCAACCAACGGTATCCAGAAGGTACAGTCAATCCTAAAAAAGAGTTCAAAATTAGCCTCTAATCCTAATCAATCAGCCCCATTTTTCTACCTGCCTCTTGAAGCACCTTAGGACGCAATACACCACATTTATCGAGAATAAATGTTAGCAAATCATACGCAACGCCATATTCGGCATGATCGAGATGTCCGACCATGCCAACCCGATCACGATCAGAGATTAAGGCACCAAGCTCCTGCACTGATTCACGCATCAATTGCTCAAATCCCGTCCTCCAATTCGCCTGAGCTTCAGACAAACTATTTGAGTTGGCTCCACCCGAATATGCAGGATCATTCGATTGAACAAGGTCATCTTCCCAACCACACACTACACACATTTCATAAGCTCCGCGCTCATACAGAGTAAGACTGCTACAACAAGGGCAGGGATATAACGGACGATCTTTTTTATTCTCTTCTGTCATTGCTTATTCCAGTAGCTCATTCCACCTTGCGGTCTGAAGCTTCTTACACTTGGTAGTCTTCATATTCCCATGAAAAATATCGGCAGAGAACTTGCACACTTTCGTCCCAGCTTGATCTCACGGAGCTATCGACAATCTCACCAATTGTCTTTGTTATCAACGCAATATTGAAATTTTCAACTATCATCATGTGCCTCAGTGTGAGAATTTTTTTGATAGATAACTGATGCGCAAGCCACATAGTCGTACATATCCCAACTTGAAAAAAATGACTACCTTCTGCATCGTCTGGTCCTATTGACAAAGTCAACCAGATACAAAAATTATGCGGGATTTCAGGGACAAAAACACTCAAGTCTTCTTTCCCGAAATCTATACCTTTAAGAATTGGCTTACTCATTTGATTATCATGTGTCCGTTTGAGATAGTCGCCCCAGTGCTTGGGTCTCTTATTTGGAAATTGGCCTGCACACCTGTCGGATTAAACTGAGCAGGGGTATTTGGTTTAGCTGTTGGTGGTCGATAAACCATCGAACCATCAGCACTTATATACCCTCCAGGTACGCCCCTCAGCGGCTGAGCCCCTTCCCCAACCCAAATTTGACCTAAGGCGTCAGCTTGTGCAGCAGTACCTGTTCCTACTGAAAAATTCGTGTTACTTGTCCCGCTACCTCTCGCTGCCGCCGCTAATATCGGGTCTTGAGCAGCAATATTGTTCAAATTCTGATTCGTAAGCTGATTCCTCAACCCTGGAACTGTTGCAGCGTTAGCAGTGCCATCAGACTTAGACCCATCTGCTCCCGCTGCCACATTCGTATTTGATACATTACCTGAAGTTCCTCCACTGCCGGTACTTAAAATCACACCCAGCCCGCCACAGAAAAGTGCCGCTGCCCCTACACATGAGGATGGATGAGTCAAAAGATTATTTCCCCACTGTCCAATCTGATTCGGCAGTCCTGACAAATTGGCAATTGCATCACCGACCCAGGCGGGCAAGCTCGTTCCGCTGAAACTTGGCAAGCCCGGCTGACTCGGTTTGATCAGCAGTCCGTCGGCCATCAATAACTGGTCGTCCAGACTTAGTTTCGGTGGCAAGCCGGTTCCAGTAGGCATCAACGTTCCCATGCCAGCCAAGGCCGCGGCGGCACCCCAAGGTCCTGCCAAAGTGAAGATTGGGGGAAGAGGAGCGAATGCCGTCGTACGGTACTGCGTACTCGTGGAATTATTGATCGCCTCGTTCGCGGCGGCGTTCGCCGCAACCGCTGCATTCTGGCCCAGCGCTGCTGCCACACCGCCACCAGCAAGAGCCGCCAATGCATCGATGGCGGCGTTGTAATTGGCATTGGTGTAACTCGTCGTTGTGGTCTGCGTGTCGTTGCCGTTGTTGACCGTGCTAACGGTTTGCGTCCCGTCATAAAGACCATCCCGAATCAATGGCGCAACTATCGCACTCGTTGCACCGCCAATAGCTCCGCTGGCACAACTATTGCCGCCCAAACTCGCTGCAGCACAGCCCAATAGCGCATGGCTGGCAACGTTTGCGGCAACCGTCAGAGGTGTCGAATTGTCTGCATTGAGGCCAGGCAGATTAGCCCCTATACCATTCGCACCCACTGCAGCAGCATCGCTGATCAACCCGTTTGCAAAGGCATTGCCAAAGCTACCGCCATAGGCAGCGGAATTGATACCGGCGCTAATACCGCTACGTACCACGCTCGTGGCAACGTAATCTACCGGATGATTAACGAAACTATCCCAGCTGCCTTGACTAATCGGCTGCGCGCCATCCACACCAGGCGTTACCGTGCTTGGGCTGTTCATATTCCCTAGCACGCCGTTTGTCACGCCAGCGGTCAAACCGCTGACTGCACCGGATTTCAGGGCTTGTCCCATGTCGATGCTGCCAGTTGTGATGAGCTGGCCGGTCATGCTGCTGAGGGTGCCTACAATTGCCCCTTGTACTCCTGCGGCGATCGCAGATGCAACGGCACTGGCACTAACTGCCGTTGTAGACATTCCTGCCACCGTCCCCACGATCGCAGCTCCTGCACCTGCCGTCACGATCGCGATAGCTATCGCGGCGGCGATCATTACAATCGTGGCCGTTGGGTCAGCTTTCTTCGTTTGCACCCATTCCTGCTGAATATGGTTTGTCGCCGTCGATTGCGTGAAGTCGCCACCGAGCTGCTGTTTCAGCCCGTCCAGCAAAGCCTGGCTGCCGGCCTGGTTCACCGTACCGTCGGCATTAACCTGCTGGAACTGGCCGCTGATGCTGTTGACGCGATCGACATTGAGCTGATAGTTGGCCGCCGACAGGAAGCCGCCCGGCTGGACTTCGTCGCCGGTGACCTTGGTATAGCCCTGCTTGTCGGTGCGATAGGTCTGTACGCCGATATCGGCGTTGCGCGCCTCGTTGTTAAGCTGCTGCGCATTGATGATCAGTTGTTGTGCGCTGATGAAGCCGGTATTGGTCACCGTGCCGTTCGGATGGTCTGCGTCGCCGGTACCGGTCGCCGTCAGCGTGACCTGATTACCCTGGATCACGCCACCTGCCAGCGCGCCTTGCGTGGCTTGCGGCAAATAGACTTGCGGCATCAACGCATTGATGGTGCCGCATTGGAAAGTACCCGTGGCTTTGCAATTCGGATCCGGCACGGCCTGTTCGACGTACCACAGCATCGGCTTGGTCA
>Ga0206819_10414_pt1 | contig 10249 bp, 5 predicted proteins | sample Alteio_BWOrgCont_87_FD_152855 | JGI IMG/M metagenome (GOLD analysis project Ga0206819, IMG submission 152855) | Enriched cells from forest soil in Barre Woods Harvard Forest LTER site, Petersham, Massachusetts, United States -... | ecosystem: Environmental > Terrestrial > Soil > Temperate forest >... | reverse complement strand
TTTCCATCCAATTTCTATATGTTGAACTTGGGACTTGGCGGCCTTTTGTTTTTTTTGCGATTGATTGTTCCATCGGCTTCTTGGCGCGTAGCCGCGTTTATCGTTATCTGGTTGAACACAGAGATGTTTATCGGATCGGGCATTGACCCCACGCTCTTTCTGCCGACCGCTCCGCTATGCGCTGGAATTGCGCTGGCAGTGCTGCCTGGGATTGATTGTGTCAACAAGAAGATCTCGGTCGCTGTTGCCTAGGAATCAATGGAGGTACCAGCAAGACAAAGGCTGTGAGCACATAAGGAATCGGCCACGCATAAGGAATCGGCCACGCGCCGTCTCCGCACAGAATCGCAAGCACGCTAAAAGCAACAGACCAAATGTAATATGGCCGCTCGCGCAACAGTTGAAAACGCAGGAAAAAGAAAATTGCACACAGTTCGCACAGTGAACAGAGAACGGCAGGTGTCTGGTTGATGATGAAATATGGATGCGTGGGATAGATTGCAAATAGCAGACCTGCCCAAATTGCAGGGCAAGCACCCAAACGATTACCGAATCTTCCTGTCAGCTCGAAGACTATGAGAGAGAGAAAGGAGCAAGACGCGAAGAGAATCAAGATGTTGAAAACATGGTAGGCGGACGGGTAGGCGAGACCGAAGATGCTTGCTTCGGCGCTGAGTAGATCATAAAAGAGGGGAAACACCCCGCCACCGTATGCACGCCAATGATCGATGTTCCCGTTGGAAAACGGATACGGAATGCTTTGCCAGTAGGTGACGAAGCACAGCACAAGTATGGCGACTAATCCTAAAAACATCTGTCTGCGGTGGTAGAGCAGGTCGAATGTTGCTTTCGGTAGAACCAAGTCTGTGCGTGGTGCAGTTTCGCTGGTCATTGCTGGGGCTGTTTCACCTTTCCAGCGCCGGTTGGGGCGGGCGTGACCCAAAAGGTGACGGGATCTGAGGCATAACCGACGATTTGATTGAGATCGTCGACGGCGAAGATGCGAAAATCATAGTAACCTGCTTGCTGTACGTTCGCGGGAATAAATTCGATTTTGTCCCCCGTTGGTTTGGGCAGATAACCGCGTTCAGATACTTCTAAGGCGGGCAGTTCGTCTCTGAGAGTTTCACTATAATGGTCGAACCAACAGTCTCGTTTAGACAGCTCATACATTATGTGAGTAGCGTTGTGGATTGCGGACACGTCGTAATGGAATGGACCAATGCTCGCTCCTGTCCAGGTTACACCGCGGACGTCTTCGACTGGATGAGTGCCATATCTGTTCAGATGCTGAGGTTGAAACGCGAGTTGGGGTATCCATTCCTTGCCATTTTGCTGCAAAACCTCTTGCATGGTCAGCTCGCATCCGGGCGTCGGAATTGAGAAGCGGACCGCGCTTGAAGACGGCATGGTCAGCCAGCTTTTGTGCTCGGAAACCGGGAATCTTGCATTCGTTGGTCCGTCAAACTTTTCTAGAGGCTTGGATAATGTCTGGTCTTCTCCATCAGGTCCCTTCCAGGTCATGCAGAGCATCGCCCTGGCATAGCTCATTCGAGCCGACGGGCTGACGCGAATTGAAACATTAGCTCTGATGAAATCCGTGTTCAACTCACGCTGCAAATTGGGAAGTGCCTGCAATGATTGATTCTTTTCATCCCAGCAGCAAATGCGGTAGTGAACCGGATCCGCTGCCATCCGGCGCAGTCGTGAGGCGTTGATCAGATCGGCGTTGCCGAACATGATCGGTTCGAAGGTGGCCACTCGATTAGAGTAGTCGTGCGCGCTAAGCGGAGGCTGCACAAGGATGCTGAACATAGCGCCGTTGTAGATCATGTGAGCACCCTGGAATCTCTGCGGCAGGTTAAGCAGCGCAATCGAGGTTTCCGGCGGCAGATTTTCGAATTTTTGCTCGATCGCTTCCTTGAGGGCGCGCACACCAGCGCCAGCCTGCACCCATGGTTCGTTGTTTCGATAAGCTATGTATGCGAACAGCACGATCATGAGGCTGACAACGATACCAGATGCGGTGCGCACTAATCTGCTCGAATTGTCGACGGCTGATCGTGGTTTCTTTGAGAGAGCTGCCGGCGTGTTGTCCGGACAGATGAGGATTGCCAGAAGCAGAGCCAAAGGCGCAGTTCCCAAATAGATGAAACGGCCGCCTTGCAACGTGGTGCTGAGGTTGAAGACCTGGTACGCGGGGAGCATGACGATAACAAACCAGCCTGCGGCAAACAGCAGGTCTGTGAGGAATTGTCGAATCTTGCCGGTGTGAACAAGCAGCGCCACGCGAATGCCGGCCACTACTGCAGCGACTTCGTAGAGCAATTTGAGGTAGTGGCGGGTCTTGTCGCCGTGTATAAATACTTGCTCGTTGAGCGGGAAGAACACGCGCATGAACGATCCATCGCCGAACCAACGTTGATAAGCAGACGTCGCCAGTCCTGCACCGATGGAGCCGCCATAGCCACCACTGACGGTGCCGAGCGCCAGTGTGCGAACGACCATATAAACAGCCAGCACTAGCCAGAAAACGGCGGTCGATTTGGCGGCGTAGGTGAGACGAGATTTGAGATTACTTCCTTGCCGCGGATAGAGAAGGCAGTAAAGAGCCATCGCCGCTGGCAGTGTGACTGCGATTTCTTTCGACAGCAAGCTCAGCACGAAGGCAAGGACGGATAAAGCGAGAGTTGGGGTGAACTTTGATTCTTTTGCGTCGGAACTGGGCTGGATCAGATCGCTTAGGTTTGGTTGCGCTCGCAGCCACAGCCATAGAGCAGCGAGATAAAAGGTGGATGCGACACTGTCGACCCGCGCAATTGTCCAGCTCACCACTTCGGCGTGCACGGGCGACACGGCGAAAAGCGCAGCCGCGGCGAAGCCCACTGCTGCCCCGAACATGCGGCGGCAGGCGAGGTAGAGGAAGATCGTCGCTCCGATCTGGTAGGCGAGGTTGGTGAGGTGATATCCGATCGGGTTCACACCCCATATCCCATAGTCTGCAGCCATGGTCAGCGAAATCAGCGGTCGATAAAACTGCGTGCCATCAGTTTGCATCCAGTTGCTGACGAAGTTCTTCAGGAGCAGCTCGGGATGTCCGTGAAAGACGTTGAACAGCCAGGGAATGTGGATGAGGTCATCCGCCAGGAAATAGCCACTGAGAGAACGGTAGTAGCAAATCGCGTTGAGACCGATCAGCGCGCAAACGGCGATCGCCGTCGCCAGGGCGCTGCTGGCTAAAACCCCGTTTTTTTGCGGCTTTTCATCAGTCGGCGTCGGCTCCGCGTCAGAGTTACGAGCCGTATTTTCATTAACGGAATTCAACGAATCCCCGCTTTTCCACAGAAACGCCCTCTATTATAGGCTTGCCAAGCGCTTCGTTCCTTGATAAGACTGGAAGTGGTACAGAAACAATCTTTTATCCACTGTTCGCGGGAACAGATCTGATACAAAATGTGTCAGATTCACCAGTGGATGAAACCAATGAGAAGCATCATCGACACGCCACCCGCGGTTACCAAGAGGGAACCGGCAATAGACAAGGATTTTCTCAATTTTCCCGAAAAATTCATGTGGGGTGCCGCTACCTCGCACTTTCAGATTGAGGGGCATCCTGGCGAGATCGGCAAGCGGGCGTCTGATTGGTCAGCCTGGTGCATGCAGAAAGGCAAGATCAACGACAACACCACGGCGGACTGCGCTACCGAGTTCTACAAGCGCTATGCGACCGACGTCGAGATATGTCGCAACCTTAATCTCAACGCATTCAGGCTCAGTCTGAATTGGCCGGCGCTGTGCCCGGAAAAGCCCTCCTCGCCTAAGGAGCAGCTCAAGTTCGACCCCGAGACGGTGAAGTTTTACCGTGATTTGCTGACCAGTTTGAAAAACGACAACGTGACGACGTTCGTGACGCTGTTTCATTTCACGCTCCCGCAGTGGCTCGCCGAAGCCGGTGGCTGGAACGCGACGGAAACTGTGGAAGAGTTCGTTCGTTTTGCCGAATTGGCGGCGCAAGAGTTTGGTGACCTTGTCGACTACTGGATCACGCTGAACGAGCCGCTCGCGTATGTGTATCAGGGCTATGTCGCTGGTGTGTGGCCGCCCGGTCAGTCTGGAAATTATGTCGGTGCTTTTCGCGCTGTTCGCAACATGCTCGCAGGGCATGCCAGAGCCTATGCGGTTTTACACGAACACTTTCCGGCGGCCAAAGTAAGTTTCACCATGCACTGGCGGCCGTTTATGGCGCTGAGGAAATGGAGCCCGTTAGACCATATGGTGCGCTTCTTCCGCGATTTCGTCTTCAATCAAATGTTTCCGATGGCGGTGCATACGGGCAGACTGGAATTTCCATTTCCCTTGAACATGCACGCTGATATTCGCAGAATCAGCGGACCTATACGCGGTCTACGCGGCGCGATGGATTATCTTGCCATCAACTATTACACGCGCGAGCTGTCTGAGTTCAGATTTGCGTGGCCGGTCGATATCTTCGGTGCGCAGGCAATAGAGCGCGAGTTCGAAACCAACTGCATGGGTTGGGAGAGCTTTCCGGATGGTTTGTACAACTTGCTCACATACGATCTGATGCCGTTCAAACATAATCACGACGGAAGCAAGCGTGAAATCATTATTACTGAAAATGGCTATGCAGCAGCGTTTCCCGCTGATCTGGGCGAAGGTGATTGGTCGCTCGCAGATGATATTCGCGTGCAATATTTGACTTCGCATTTGCAAGCTTTGCACCATGCCATCGAGGATGGTGCCAATGTCAAAGGGTATCTGTACTGGTCGTTGACCGACAATTTCGAGTGGGCGGAGGGGCTCAGCCCCCGCTTTGGTCTGGTGCGAGTCGCCTATCCGACTCAGGAACGCACGCTACGCAAAAGCGCGCGCGTTTACGCCGACATCGCGCGTCTCAACGGCTTCCGGCGCCAAGCAAAATCCAAGAAAACCAAACAAGCTTTCGCCTAATATCGAACTGCTGCGCTTGGATTGCATTGTTGAATCGAAACTGGCAATGCAAATCTTGACTCGATAAGCTAAGCTCTATAGGTGGTTGCCGTTTCCAGGCACCATGCCATAAGTCACCAATATGCGGTAGTAAGTATGCGTGCAAGATCTTCGTTCCCAGTTGTCATTTTTCTGCTGCTTTGCTCGCTGGCGTGGCCGGCATTCGCAGCCAGTCCTGATGTAGCCGATGCTTCGTCTGGCGGTGCTTCAGTTATCACCGGCGACGCCGCCCCGAAGCAAGAAGTGCACGTCCAGCTGCACATGCTTTCGAACGTCAAAGCGGTGCAGGCTGGGCATCCATTTAAGCTGGGCGTGGAACTGACGATGGATCCGGGCTGGCACACTTATTACAAGCAGAGCGGCGATGCAGGCATGCCCACCAAGATCGACTGGAAACTGCCTCCTGGTTTCAAGGCCGGCGACCTTCTCTGGGAGAAACCATTCAAATTCAATGACGCCGGCATAGTCACATATGGCTATCACACGAAAACAATGATCGCAGCCGAGATCACGCCGCCGAGCGATCTGAAAGTCGGTGATACGCTCAAAATCGGAGCAGAAGTTAAGTGGTTGTCTTGTAAGGACGTCTGTCTGCCTGGCAAAGGCAAGACGTCGATCAGCTTGCCTGTCGCTGCTCCCGATGCGCCGACGCAGGCGGACAATGATGCTGCGTTTGCCGCAGTCAATTTCAATGGCGACATGTCGACCGTGACAGAGCCGTCGGCATCGGTTGCCCCCACCGCTAATCCAATCTCAGGCTCGTCGCCGGCGGTGCAAGGGGCGAATACAAATGCGGCGACGAGTATCCTCGATCAAAAATTCAATTTTGCCAAAGGCGAGTCATCACAAAATCTGCTGAGCTGCATTGTTGCGGCGTTTATTGGTGGTTTCATTTTGAACTTCATGCCGTGCGTTCTGCCGGTGATTGCGATCAAGATTTTTAGTTTTCTTGAACAGGCGCATGATGAGCCGCGCCGTGTTCGCCTGCTCGGTTTGACATTTGCGGCAGGCATCGTTTCATCTTTCATGTTGCTGGCAGTAATCGTGTTGGCGATTCAAGCTGCAGGTAACAAAGTCGGTTGGGGATTCCAATTTCAATACCCTGGTTTTGTCATTGCGATGTCGGTTGTGGTGCTATTGTTTGCCTTGAGTTTGTTTGGATTGTTCTACATTCAAGTCAGCGCAGGGCAGAATCAACTCGACAAGTTAGCGAGCAAAGAAGGATACACAGGCACGTTCTTTAAAGGCGTGCTGGCAACGGTGTTGTCGACGCCATGTACTGCGCCATTTTTGGGAACGGCATTGGGCTTTGCCTTTGCCCAGTCACCGCTGACGGTGGCATTGATTTTCTTTACCATTGGACTGGGAATGAGCTCGCCATATCTATTATTCAGTGCCAGACCAGATTTGATGAAGTTTGCACCCAAGCCTGGAGTGTGGATGGAGAAGTTGAAGGAATCGCTTGGATTTATCTTGCTGGCGACGGATGTTTGGTTGATGTGGGTGCTTGGCGCGCAAGTCGGTGTCGAGGCCGTGGTGTGGAACCTGGCATTTCTCGTGGCAATTGCATTTGCCGCATGGTTGATTGCAAGATTTACCGATTTGACTAGCACAAACAATCGCAAATACACGGTTTGGGCGATCGCTGCGGTGATTGCAGCGGCTGCATTTTACTTCTTTATCTGCGTTCAGTTTTCAGATGCAGCGAAGCGAGCTTCGATCGCCACTAGCCCGACAAGCGCTGACGGCATTACGTGGGAACCATTGGATCTGAAGAAGCTGACCGACGACGTGAATGCTGGCAAGACGGTATTTCTCGACTTCACTGCGCAGTGGTGTTTGACCTGCAAGGTGAATGAGAACACAGTGCTCGCGACGGAGCCGGTGGTAGAGAAAATGAAGGCACTGCATGTGGTGACTATGCGCGCAGATTGGACGAGCCAAGATGCGAACATCACGAAGTTGTTGAATAAGTTCAACCGGTCTGGGGTGCCGCTCTATGTCATCTTCCCCGCTGGCAAGCCGGACGATCCGATTGTCTTGCCAGAGCTGATCAACCAGAGCATTGTACTCGAGGATCTCGACAAGGCTGGTGCCAGCAAATAGCGCAGTCCGAAAGGGCCGAAATGTACTGATGGAACCTTTGGTTGAGATGCTTCTCTTGCTATTTGAGTTTGCGGACCAGCTCTAAGAGTTTGGCGTTTTCGGGGATGCCTTCTTGGACGTGTTGGACGACGCCGTTTTTGTCGATGATGAAGAGCACGCGGCTGGCATTGCTTTTGCCTTCGCCGAGCACGCCGTATTTTTTGGCTGTTTCGCCTGTGTGATCGGCCAGCAGGGTTTGTTTCAAGCTGAACTTGGAGGCGAACTTTTCGTGGCTGGATTCGTTATCGCATGAGATGCCGAGCACGACTGTACTGGCATCTTCGAACTGCGAGATGTCTTCGGAGAAAGCACACATCTCCTTGGTGCAGCCCGGCGTGTCGTCTTTGGGATAGAAGGCCAGGATTACGTTCTTCTTGCCGGCAAATTGGTCAAGGCTGACAGTGCCGCTCGGGAACGCAGGCAGTGAAAACTTCGGTGCTGGATCTCCGGTCTTAGGTTGTTGCAATGCCGTTTCATGCGGACTTGTCATTTGCCCGTCCTCCAAATAATGTGAATCGCGCTTCCAAGCGCGGCACACATTCTGGCACGTCTATCCGGCGAGACGCACAGAATTAAGCCAGTCCGTTACTCGGCGCAATCGCAATTAATCTAGCCGTGAATGGTGTCGTGAATCGCTGTGATCAAACCATCGATTCTGTCGACTCTGACATTGTCCATGAAGACCGCCAGGATGCCTACATCCACATCTGTCAGGACCGTGATTTTCTCGCCGGAGATGAGCACCATCTGGCGAAGCTTGCCGATTTCCAGCTTTTGCGTCGCCATATTGCTGGAGCCCAGGCAATGCAGCGACAGCGCTCCTAGAGCATCTTTGTCCATGTCTTCGCCCACTGTCGAGGCGATGACCAATCCATCGTGTCCGACGATGACACTACCTTTGACACCAGAGTATGAATCGATCTTATTGAGCAACTCCTTGATGCCGGCACCGCGTGCGGCACTAATTACACGCGCTGTAGTGAGGTTGCCGCCGATCTTGCCTGATTCACCGGCCTTGATAATGTTCTCAATCTGCGATACTTCGACCAGCAGTTTGCCGATCGTTTTCATGCTGCCCGGAGGTTCGTTGCTCGGAGTCGGTGCCTTAGTAGACAGACGCCCGAATTCTTTCAATTGCTTTTCGACTGCCGCCATCTGCTTGGCTTTCTGCGCGTCCTTCAGAGCAGTTGCAATGTCGACGGTTGACCGCATCGAGAGCGGGACGTCACCTTCTTGTAGTTCTCCCTCTTCAGATTGTTCATCTCCTTCAGCATCAGCTTTTTGTCTAGCCGCTTCTTCCTCGGCTTTTACCTTGATGCCTTCGGAGTATGCTTCAGCTGTGGTCGACGCTACCGGTTCGGCTGCATTCGACGCCGAGACTGATTGCTGCGGAGCCGATGCCGCCTGCGCGTTTTGAGCTGCTTCAAACGCGGACGTGAGCGATTCGGATTCAGATTCGGACTGCATTGTCGGCGCTGTAGAGGGGGCGCTGGGAGCTTGTTCTGCCGCGACAGGCTCAGCGACGCTGTCGCTCGAAGCTTGGGCGGCGTGTTCTTTGTTTTCCTGTTCCAGGCTGTCGAGCAAGTTTTGCACGGAACTGGTGGCAACCGCTTTGGATGTCGGAGCGTCATTCGACTCTGGTTTTAGCGCTCGGTCAGCTTCGTCGGGCTTCTTCGATTCTGGCTTGAAATCAGTGTCGGCCATGTCAGCCAGATTGTTCAGCAGACCTTCAACTGTACCTTGCATGCTTGGCAGGCGCGCGAGCGTCTCATTGAACTTGGTTGTCTGCTGCTGTTGCTTGGCTGCTTGCGCGATCCTTTCTTCTCGTGACAGGCCCGGCTCAAACGACATTTCGCCTTCTTCCGTACCCTTAAGTTTCGCAAGAGTCTCGTCGCTCACCGTCTGGTGGGCTTCTTCTGGAGCGATGTTCGAGAAGATGTCATCGAGATCTTTCTCAACTTTTTGTGGTTCGAAAAGCTTATTGTCTGCGGCGACTGGTTCTACCGGCGGTATCGTATCGGCTTGGGCTTTTAAGGCAGCAGCTATTTCTTCGGCTGACTTAGCCGCTACTGGTGTCGGCTTCGCTTCGGTAGTGGCAGGCTCAGCTTGTTTTGTTTCAGCGGTGGGCGAGACTGGTTCTGGCTGTCCTGGTTTAGCCTCGACTTCCGGCTCCTTGGCGGATGCAGCCGCAGCCGCTGCCGGTTCATCTGCCTTGGAGTCGGCGCCGTATGGCTTTTGATATGCAGTATCTTTTACTTCTTTTTGCGCTTCTACCGGCACTATGTTCGAGAAGATATCATCAATGTCTTTGTCGATCGCCTGCCCAAAGACATTGTCTGAGGCATCCGGAGGCGTGTCGGTGCGTTCTATTTCGATGAACGAATCAGATACGGCTTTCTCCGCAACCTCTGGTTCTTCGGCTGCTTTGCTGCCGACTTCCTTTTGGGCATCTGCTGGGGCGATCGATGAGAAGATGTCATCGATGTCTTGATCAACTTTGCCGCCAAACAGATTGTCCTGCATTGCTGGTGGCGCGGCTTCGACCTTGCTGGCAGCCTCGACAGGTTGTGTCTCGACTTCAGGTTTGCTTTCTGCTTTTGTCTCAGCCTCTACAGGAACGGCTTCTGCTGCCGGCTTCGTGGCTTCGCTTGCCGCAGGCTCTGGTTTGGCTTCTGAAACGGTGATTTCTAGCTTCGGCTCCGCCACTTCAACCTTGGCTTCTATGGTAGCCGTTTCCAATTTTTCTTCTGCTACCGGCTTCGTCTCAGCCGGTTCGGCTTTCTGTTCAGGTGCTTCGACTTTGGCTTCAGGAGCCGTTTCTTCCGCTTTGCTTTCGGTTGTAGTTTCTGTCTTCGCCTCCGCCGGTTCGGTTGAAGTTTCGGTCTTTGCTTCGGGAGCAGCAGTCTCTGTCGTGCTTTCAGCAGGCTCGGCTTTCGCTTCCGATGCCGGTGCCACTGCTTCCGTTTTCTCGTGATGAGCGAGGATGTTCGCGGCTTCCGCAATCAGAGCCGATTCCTCATCACTCGCGGGCTCGGGAGCGAATGCATCAGCAATGGAACCTTTTGCAGGCTCTTCTTTTTTACGATCTTCAGTG
>Ga0206819_10413_pt1 | contig 10293 bp, 9 predicted proteins | sample Alteio_BWOrgCont_87_FD_152855 | JGI IMG/M metagenome (GOLD analysis project Ga0206819, IMG submission 152855) | Enriched cells from forest soil in Barre Woods Harvard Forest LTER site, Petersham, Massachusetts, United States -... | ecosystem: Environmental > Terrestrial > Soil > Temperate forest >... | reverse complement strand
CAAGCTTCGATTCGTAAGCGTCTTTTTCCAATGATGTCCAATCGGTAGGCTGTGTTTGCGGCCACGCTGTTTGCTGCGTCTTGGAGGCTCCGAGGTTTTCCTGGTAATCACGAGTTGGATGGGCGCGAATTTCGGCGCAGATGGCGTCGTTGTACATGTTGGTGCCGAAGAGCCGAGTGTACTCACTGCTCAACGTGTAACTCATGCTGTTGGACAGGTCGATGCCGTAGTTGACGATCAGGTATGTGCCGGGAATGAGAAACACAGCGATGATCGAGCGCATGATGCCGTCGAAGCAGTTGATCTGCTCCCCCTGCGGTGTCATGCCCACGACGGGGGAGCCGGCGGCGACGATCGCTTTGGCTTGAGAAAGCACCGCCCCTGGTAGCAACAACAAAATGCCGATGGGAACGAAGAGCTGATCGCGCAATTTGTTCCATGGGTTGTTCGGGTCTTGCGTGAAGTTGATCATGTACTTCGAGCAAAAATCAATGGCGGCCGACGACTGCTGTTTGGCCATGTCGCCCAGAGCATTGCCGGCGCCGGTCACCTGAGCCGATTGTTCGGCTTGCGCCTTGGCCGCGACGAACGGCGGAAACTGCGCGATCGAGACTGTGTCTTGACCGGCTTGCAACATATAAGTGGCCAACTCTCTGTCACGAGCCAAGTTGCCGTCGTACTGGTGCTTTTGCAACTCTCTTTGCAGATACATGGCCATGGCGTTGCTGGGCATCGGCGCGTTGATCACCGGTGTGGGCGGGAAATTGGTGGGAGTGGGCGTAATCGGAGTCGAGCTCAGCAAGCCGGGAATTTGTTGTCCGCTTGCCGTAGTAAGATTAGCGCCGAGCGGGTCTTGCTGAGGTGAAAGAAACGCATGGGTCGAGTCGTTTAACGACTCTTTCATGTAGAAGTCAGTCATTTCAGCCAGAGAACCCTGCACAGGCGCTGTCGGGCTGCCCGTCAAGACGCCGCCGGGAACCAAATTATTGGCGACAGCGCTGGTTGCGGTGAACAGAATGACAAACAAAATGGCGATTGCCGCTGCGTTTGCCTTGAAGCTCATTGCCGACACTTTGTCCATTCCATCACCTTTGTTGAGGTTTCGATCGCCTTTAGCCGTTTCCAACAAACTATGCATCGCCTGATTTCACGCCTGCCTTTTGCAGAAGCTGGTCTACCAAATCTCCCGGTCTAAAGTCAAAAGGATTGAAGGGGACATAGGTCAGCATCACCATAAACGAGGTATAGACCGCCTTTTCCCACGGATCCTGCGGATTGTATTGACCCATCTCCGTCAGCCAGTGAATGCGGGTGCTCATGGCCAGGAGGATGATGCACCACCAGAAGCGCCAGAGCGCCAGGTTTGTCACCGCGGCCAGCCAGTTGTCGAAAACCGTTTTGAACAAAGAGTTGACGCCCGCGGGCCAGGCGAAAAATGCTGCGGCAATCGGTCCCATCAAATAGAGATAGGCCATCATCACGATCTGATAGGCGATCAGAACAGTCAGACCGTAGCTCAACAGCATGTTCACTTCATTGAAAATGGAACCGGTCATGGCTTGCACGCCGGATTCGGCTTGCTGTTCCACTACCTGCTGCTGCATTGTCGTGGGCGGAGTGCCGACTGTCTGTTGACCGACCCAAGATGTGATGGCTGGGTTGTCGATGAAATTCTGCACTTCATAGGTGAGCGAATTGCCGATGTCGATCGAATAGCTGATCACCATTTGGGTGGCCGGAATTAAGAAGATTGCGATCAAGCCGCGCAGAATGCCGGTGAAGGGCGAAACCGAATCTTCGGAGGGAATGCTGGAATGGTTGAACGCCGCCTGCACCATGCCCTTCGCTTGCGTGATCACGGCGCCGGGCAGGACCAGCAAGATGGCGATTGGCAGAAAGATTGCTTTGTAAATCTGCTGCACCATCCAGATCGCCTGGGGCAGAGTTTTGGTGGTGGCGCCGGGAGGCAGAGGCGAAGCGGCATTCTCATTGGCGACATTGATCAGCGATTGCTGCACCATTTGCCCGCCGGCGCCGAAATTGTTTTGCGCTGATTGCCCGGACGCTTGTTCAGACTGCTGCACCTTGCCCTGGAAAGCAGCTTGCTCGGCCGGATACGAGGGTGAAACCAGGGCTTGTCCGGTCTGTTCGGCGGCGGTGAGAATCGAGGCCGCTGTGACGTAGTTGGAGGGCGGCGCGCCCGTGCCGGGAAACGCGTCCTGGGTCGTTCTCGGGTTCATGCGGTTGAGGTTGCCGTCCAGGTGATCCAACACGTGCCACACTTGGTCACCGGGTTTTGGATAGCCGAAGTGTCCGTATTTCTGCAGTATGGTAAAGGGAACGCCGGCGGGCGGGTGCGGATCAGGACCGAGGACAGTGCTGACAGAGTTGTCGGTGTCCGGCATGTCGGTCGTGTTGACGGGCGTGTTGCTGGTGGGCAATGTGCCGCCCTGGGGCATCACGTCGAACTGATCCGGCTGTTCACCGGGGTCGTATTGGGTGGTAGGAAATGCATCCCAATCACTCTTCAGCGGGCTGCCCTGGTTGGTGCCGCGCTCGATCATTTTGTGTTGTTGAAACGAGTAGTAGCTAACCAGATTGCCCTGAGCATCTGCCTTCTGACAGCAAACCGCCACGGCGCCTGTCAGGCAGAGCATTGTGGCGGTGAGTCGGCTGAAACGAAAGCTAAGAAACACAAAGGCACCTGGGTTGGCGGGGAGTGAACTGGAATCAGGCGCAATTCTTTTCGAACTGCCCATCCACATGAGGCATGGTGTAAGCCGGTTTGATGTGACGGCACGGCGCCGCCGGTCTGACGATTTCACTACCAGCTTCGGTCATCGGCGGCGGTCCGACTTCAATCAGGGTTTTGCAGGTGTTGCAGGGCTCGACCTGGGCGTACGGGCTGGAGTCGACGAGAAGGAACATAGTAAGCCTCACTCTGGTGGTGGAAAAGGACGCGCACAACTTTCGGTAAGCATTGCCTGCCGTCTTTAGTAAGTAAGTGCCGTTGCCGGTGCCTGGCTGGGCGCGATGTCTGGGGATGGCTGTATTGTGCTTTTAAGCGATTGCAGAACCATGGCACTTAAATGGCAAAACCATGGCAGCGGCAACGTGAGGGCTGGCAACGGAGGAAGCGCTGACCCCAGTGAGGCTGCTGCGATCGTATAGTAATAATAGATTGAGTCTCGACACCATCATGTGGAAAAACCTTACTCCTGAACAAGAAAAACTTTTGGCGGCGTATGTCGATCAGTGGCAGGCGCGCGTCGCCGCTCAGCCGCCGCCGGACAGACAGCAGGTTTGGAGCAGCACGAAGGATCTTTACACCGCGCTCGGACTGAAAGAACCGAAGTTGTTTCTGTGCGAAGGACCCTGGCAAATCATCGCCATGGCCATTTTGCTGCAACTGATTTTCGTCGCTGACGACAAAATCGCCGGCAAAGATCTCATGCAGTGGATGGGCGAGAGGCTGACGCAGCCTATGTGGGCACAATGTTGGCGGCGGTTGGTGGAACAGTTTGGCAAGAACTTTTCCCCCACGGTCAAAATTGCCACCGGCAAATCAGTGATCGCGGAAACCCAGGGGTGGACCGGCTTTGGCACCAGACTGGCCGCGGGCTCAAGCCTGGGGATCTGGGACAGATTAGTACTGAAAACCGACAGTCAGTTTTATCGAGCTACCGATACCTCGTTGTACGGATACATACGCGGCAAGCTGTTCGGTGCAACGAGAACAAGCTGGATCGGGGAAAGCGAGGGCGATACGGACACACCGGCGCGCTCGGTTTCGCAACAGTTGACGGCGCAGCTCAGTGCGTTGACCCTTTTATCTCGCCAGCGAACCGACCTGCGGCTGGCTCGAATCTTTCGGCGCAGAAACGCGGAAGCCGTGCCCGATACCATCATCACAGCGCCGACCGCCGGTATGTTCGAGCACCAATTGATGGAGCAGCTCGGTCCTGATGGAGTAGCTTATTTTGAAGTTAAATTGGAGAGCCTGTCGCGGTTGCTCTCATCATCAATTGACGCAAGCAATTGGACGATAGGGGCGCCAGAGAGCAGGGCGCCAGAGAGCGTGTTGGTTCGTTTCATTTCCTGCGCTGCATCATCATTTATCTCCATGATGCTGTGGCAAGGCGGACAGGAACGATGGCTGCCGTTCTATTCCTTCCCGTTGGATGCAGTCGGTGAGCGCTTTTACGATGCCGACACCGTACGCCTTCTGCGGTCGTGGACGGCATTGCTCGGTAACAGCATTCCATTCATGCCGTTTTCCCATGTTTGTTTCGTCAGCGATCAGCCGTTGAGGATCGAGCTGGACGACCGCGGGCGGTTGCACAGTGCCACGGCAAAGGCGATTGAATATCCCGATGGTTTCCACATCTATTCGTGGCATGGCACTACTGTCAGTGATTTCATCATTGTCGAGCCGGAGAAAATCTCGGTGGCGGTGATCGAAGCCGAGCAAAATGTTGAAGTGCGTCGCGTGCTGATTGAGCGATATGGAACGGTCAAGTATGTGCACGACTCCGGCAGCAAAGAAGTAGACAGAGACTCGTTCGGTGTTCTCTATCGCAAGGAGATTCCCAACGACGAAGCAATCGTGATGGTGGCAGTGATGAACTCTACTCCCGAGGCAGACGGATCGTTCCACCAATACTTCCTGCGCGTCCCTCCCACGATCAAGACCGCACGCGAAGCCGTCGCCTGGACCTTCGGCATGGCCGCCGGCGACTACCTGCCCAAATCCCAGACGTGAAGTGGCTAAAGGAACGCGCTAAACAGAAATAGCCAATTTTCGTTTCACCAACTATTGATCTTGAATGATTCGAAAGCTTTCTCTGTTTCTTCTGAGTGGAGGCTTTTTGGGTCCGGAGAGGCAAAGAGAACCTTGTGCACGAAGCGCGGCATTCTGATGATGAACCAGGCGCGTGCGGCTCTGGGCTTGTCATTCTCCTTGAAGGAAAGTTCCAAATCTACGGCTGAATCTTTTCCTACAGAGAAATACTTCTCGCTCACTAGCTGCGCTTTGAACCTTTCGGTCACGCCATCGCGGCTCGCCGCCAGGTTAGTCCGCGCGCTGGTAAAAACATGAGGAAAACCGACAAACGAAACTTCCCAACTCTCGCCCTTTTTGTTGGTGGTTTGGTAGTGTTCGATCGGTACCTTTCCGCTGTCTGTCTGAGATTCCTCGGTCCAATGAGAATATGGTGCGCAGCCTGGCGGAAACGTGAAAGAAAATTCTTTCAGTTGCAGCACTTGCCCTTTCTCTATCGTCTGCTCTGGTGTTTTTGCAGGCGCTTTGTCTGGCGTTTTTGCAGGCATCGCGTTTGCAGCAGTGGGCCACAGCATGGACACCAAGGCAATTGTGATAAATATACTCTTCATCTGCATGCCTCCAGGCGTAGTCGGCAAGAAGAGTCGGCTTCTACGACTGCTGCGTGCCTACTAATGGAACTTGAGATGGAAACCTTGGGTCATGATGGATTCGAACCATCAACCAATTGCTTAAGAGGCAACTGCTCTACCGTTGAGCTAATGACCCACGGGGTGAAATTATATCGCGCCCGGTTGGATTCGAACCAACGACAGTCCGCTTAGAAGGCGGATACTCTATCCACTGAGTTACGGGCGCCCGTAAATCTTGCCGGGTTTTCAGGGTGCGGGACCCGCACTGAGGGCGGGGAAGGGCAATTATAACCGACGCCGTCAGGCGGTGGCTGTGGAAGAAGCGCTATCTTTACCTTACGGCTATAGGGTGAATTCAACGTGCGTTCCCCCTAACATTCACCGGTTCCTCGTAGTTTCGTCGTTGGCTCTTATACTGTAGTAGCGCTCGGGGCGGATTCAGGAATTGAACTTGACATGGAACAAGGGGTCCCACCAGACATAAGATCGTTTGCCGGGTCGGTCGGCATTGTCATCGACCGCAGCACAGCGAAAGAAGAGGTGCTGGGCACTGCCTGGCTCCTGGAGAAGGACCGCCTGGCCACCTGCGCCCACCTGGTTGCTGGCTATACTGACTGTTGGGACGCTCTGGTGGTGCGATTTCCGGCAATCAAGGGCGAAGAACGGGGCATCGCACATGCGGTGATTCACCCGCGTTTCGACAAAAAGCGGAGCACCAGGTCGCTGGGCGCTCGCGGCACCTTGATTGATGGGCAACCGGCGTTGCCTTTGATGAAGCATAATGCCGCAGTCTTGACTATGAGTCAGTTGCAACCATTGTCAGAGGAACGCAAAGCCCAAATCAACCAGGTGTTGACTTTGCCCAGTCCGGCGGGGCAGGGGATGAGCGGCAATCTTTCGGAAATCGATCTGGCTTTGATCGTGCAGACGATCAACAACGCCAGAAAGGAAGGGGTGATTTTTCTTGCCGACGCGCGCAATCGACCGATTGCCAGCCTGTTTTGCCGTGGCGGCAAGGTGGTGTACGCAAAATATCGCCACCTTTTGAATGAACAGGCGTTCTTTCAAATATTTGAACATCGCATCGATGGACATTTTGTTTTCCGTTCTCTCCACGAGCCCGACTGGGAGGTCGACAAGCAGATTTCGCGTCCGACTGACATGTTGCTGATCGAGGGACATAGAAGAATTGACGAATTAGGCAAAATGACCCCCTCTCTTGGCGGCGGCAGTGCTCTATTCCATCGCGCCCAGGACGAGATCGACATCAGCATCGTGCCGGAAGATGCCCGCGAGCACGCCAGTCAAATTTGGCATCTGCTCGATGGTGCAACACCGATCAATATGTTGTGGCATCTGGTCAACGTCGATGATTATGCGATTTTCCGCGCGTTGTCCGAGCTGTTCAAGACGCGCCAGATTGAAAACGTCGAGGAAAGCGGTGCATTTTTGACGAGCGAACGTTTGCTCAACTTGCACATAGGACAGTCCAAACTCGAACCTTTGGCGGCTTCAGAGCTGTTGCAGTTGGTGCCGCTCGATAGCATAAGCAGCCTGACCGTGGAATGTGGAACCGGCAGACCGAGCGCACGTGAAGGCTCGTTGCTGGGGGCATTGCGCGAAGGCGATCCGTGGCACCTTGTCCACAACATTGATCTTCTGCCCGAGGCCGCCGGCAGTCCACTGTTCAAAGACGGTCTTGTTATCGTCATGCACTGCGGTATGTTACCGGCGGCAGTGCGGTCTATGCAGAGTGCCGGGCGCCTGCAGCAGATGTTGTGGGTGGAGTCGATTTTGGAATGTCTCAAGTTGGGTGGAGAAGGGGATCTGGCGATCAAACTCAGTGCTAAAGGACAAGAAACCGCTCGCGCCACGGCTTCATTTGCCAAACTGCCGCGACCGATCGCAGCCAGTCCCGAACAGTCGGGGTGCTTCGAAGCCGCAAAAGTGGAGTGCAAGAACTGCGGCGCCACCAGCATGAAATCGGCGCGTTCTTGCAAAACATGCGGGCAGCGCCTGCTCGCTGATGTCGAGCCGATCGTTGTCGGTCGCAAAGGCCGGGCACTGGCCGTGATGGCAGGGGTGCTGGTGCTTGGCTTTGCCGCATCTGCTATTGCGCTTCTCTGCCACATGCAGAAAGAACCAAATCTGGTGCACAACTCTGAAATAGTGATGCCCGACAGGCCATGGCTGAAGTTTATCGTCAACCGGTTCGATGCTGCCCAGCGCAAATGGACGCCGATCAGCAGCGCCACATCGCTGAACAAGGCGGATCATATTTATGTATGCGTGAAAGTGCACGAACCTTGTCATATCTACTTGATCGAGCGTCAGAGCACCTCCAATCAGGCCTCGGTGCTCTATCCCACGCAGGGCGTCAATGACGAGCAGCTTGCCGATGACAGCGAGGTGACTTTGCCGAAGCAGTATCAAAAGCTCGGGCCCGACGGAAAGCCCGTCGAAATCGGCGGCTACACCTTTGCCGGACCGGCGGGCACTGACGTGATTGTGGCGATGGCATGTCGCAATGCACTTGATTTGACTTCACCGCCGGTGGTGCAGAATGCATTCAGTGCTGCACTGCCACTTTTGGCTCACATAGACCCGCCGCAAGGCATCGAAGTCGATGCTGCCAGTTTGCATATGCCGACGCGAAATACAAGCACGAACTCGTCGGGCTCAATGGAAGCATCTTCACCCATTTATCTAGCGCGGCTGCCCATCAGCCATGGCGACGAATAATCCGAGGAGAATCAAAATGAAACGTCGATCATTTCTTGGTATCACCGTAAACGCCATCAGCATGGCCTGTATTGCTCTAGTGCCGACATTGGCGCAGGAGGCTGGACAAGATGGAGCGAAGGGGCTGTATTTCGAGCAGTTGCAAAAGCCCGAGCATTCGCTCAACACCGGGTTGCGCTATTGGATTGAATTGAATCGCAAAGGCAAGGTGATTCAGGTCTCTAACAAAGAGCCATTTTACAGCGGCGATCGCATTCGCTTTCATGTGAAGCCCAATATCGACGGTTATGCCTACATCCTCCTGCGCAGCGGCAGCCGCGGTGAGCAGAGTGTGTTGTTTCCCGACTCGCGCAACGGCGAAGACAATCGGGTAGAGCACGGACGAGACTATGAGTTGCCTGCCGACGGCTACCTCGCCTTCGATCAAAATCCAGGAACGGAAAAACTGACGCTGCTCTTGTCGCGCAAGCCGATCGACGCTCAGGCGTTGTTGGCGAAGCCAAGTTCCGATGCCACCATGATCGCCTCTTCAGACTCCGGCAGCAAAGATCTCATTCCGGCCAAAGTGCTGGTCGTTTATGCACCGAGCAGCATCAGCTCCGACAAACCGCCGGCGACGCCAGACTCGAATGAGCCTAAAGATAGTTCGGTGACTGTCACTGTGCAACACAAACCCACTCCGAAGAAACCCCGCACAGTGCCCGGCCATCGCCAAAATGACTCGCAGATTGTGCACAGAGAACACACCAGCGAGCAAGGTGTGGTCACCGTTGTGAAGACGGACCCCAAGGGCGTTCTGTTTGTTGACATAGCTCTCAATCATCAATGAGATTTGATGTCGTTCACTTTTGTGAGCAATCTGTGATCCTCTTGTCATGCGGTGTTCGTCATCGCTGCTCGCTTTGCGCTAGCTGCGCAAACACGTCGTGGATCGTATGACAAGATCAAATTTTTCTCTTTGTTTAGAGCCCGTTGTCATCCGATTGAACCTCCGAGATCGGCTACAGTTGGCGAATTGCTTGTATGACAACAAGAAAAATAAAGACGTTCGTAACGACATCTTCTTAACCACACCTTTAACCACTTGGCACGATCATTACCGTACCAGGACCCCTCAACCACACTCTTCCATCAATATGAATTGGGCTTATATACTCTCTGCCGGTCTGACCTTGACGCTGTTATTGGGGCTCGCGCTCCTCTATTATCCGGAGCTGTTCCCAACGCATCTGCTCAAGCGTTGGGCGCAACACTTCCATTACTTCGGTCATTGACGTAGCCGCCGATCGGCTGTCCATGCCAATTACAAAAGAATAACGTTATAGAAGTCAAGTCTTTCACCTGGCCTTAACCGCTTGTCCTTATAATCGTCCTCGTTGTCAATGAGGGCGCAGTCAATGCCAGGTACAGCAGTCGGTCTGTTCATAATTGATTTTGTCATTCGCCCGTTCGCCAAGATTGGCGAGAAAATGCCGTTCGTCATGATCGGCTTCATCCTCGTGCTCTACCTTGTTGTTGGCTACATAGTGGTGAAGTCCGTCTACTTCGCTGACCAAACAAGCTGACAGTGATTATGCTTGTGTGACTGAAAGAAGTTTCACACTCAGCTTTTGACTGTGCAGACTGACGATCCCCAGATATTGTTCGACGAAATTCTTCACCTGTCCTGGCCCGACTTCGCCATCGGGAATGGTGAAGTTCGACTGATCCAATTGCGACCCATCAAAATCGAACGTAGTGTACTGAAGAGTGATCTCTTTGATCGGCACATTGTTGTAGTTCTTCACGCGCACCCAGGCGACCGGCGAGTTAATCACCCATAATCCCGAAATGTGCCAATCGACCAGCTCGATATAGGTGTTCCTGGTCAGGGCTTCATTTCCTGACGGACCGCCGCAAGCGGCCAGGGACGAAACCATCAAACACGCCAATACCAACAACGAGATCAAGCTGCACAGGCTACTGCGGCGGCTGTGATAGGTCGAGTTATCGGTGCGCACCTGTGAGTCTCCGTGTCTTTGGCTACATTGGGCCGAAAACGTTATTGGCGGCGAGAATACCGAAAAGCACCAGCAGTGCGAAAATCGCTAAGAGTCCGAAGAAAACCGGCTCACCTTCAGCCATGGCACGTTGGTTTCT
>Ga0206819_10412_pt1 | contig 10324 bp, 8 predicted proteins | sample Alteio_BWOrgCont_87_FD_152855 | JGI IMG/M metagenome (GOLD analysis project Ga0206819, IMG submission 152855) | Enriched cells from forest soil in Barre Woods Harvard Forest LTER site, Petersham, Massachusetts, United States -... | ecosystem: Environmental > Terrestrial > Soil > Temperate forest >... | reverse complement strand
CGGCCTGGTAACTATTATTGATCGTGTATTGCTGCTGCATCCAGTTAGCATATTTCAGCAACGTCGCCGTCGCCTGCGTCCTGTTCCCGCGCTGCACATATTGCGTGTAACTCGGCACCGCAACCGCCGCCAGGATGGCGACGATCGCTACCACGATCATTAGTTCAACCAGCGTAAAGCCGCGTGGCTTTGACAATGCATCTTTGGGTTTCATGGACATCTCCTTGATTCTAAGCCGAAGCGATTTTCGACCTGTTAGTTTGGCTTGATCGAAAGTTGCCGCCAGCGGCGCACCGCCACTCCTGTAGTCAGGTATTCCTGACAATGTATTTTACCGTCCGAACCCACGGTGTTGATACAGCCTGGCTGGGTGGCATCGGGGTTGGGTATCGGTGCGGCCGTGCCAACCGTGCCGGGGACCGTGGCGGAACTTAAATTGGTATTCGGTGGCGCATCGGCGACAATCAAATGGAATTTATCCGTGTAAGCCCCCGACAGGAAATTAGCGCCCAAAATTTGCGAGGAACCACCGCCGGCACATGGGTAAAAGAGATACCGAAAATGGAAAGGCGCCTGCTGCCAGTGCGGCGGATTGCTGGGCGGGGCGATGAATTTCTAGCACTTAAAACGCCAGATAGGCATTGTGAAATGCCATTAATCGCCTGGCCGGTGCTTGATATTTATATAAAGGTCCGGAATTTCTAAGACAAGCATATTTGCCAATATCGTCTCCTCCATGCTTTGGTCAGCTGCTGCCGTCTTGAGCATGCTCCCCTGTGCTTACCGCTGATCACCTGAACGCGACATTATTTTTTGGCAATCCTCTTTAACTTGCCTTATTCCTTCCGCTTGTCATCCTGGCTGAGGCACGCATTTATCGTCACAAGCCGTTCATCCGCATTATCTTCACGTCCGTCTGGTCAAGCTGATGCTTACGGTTATTTGCCGTAAAGTAACAATGATCTCAAAGGAATATTGATGAACAATAACCGCCATCCTGCTTTAAAACTGTCGACCATCTCCGGCTTTACCTTGATCGAATTGATGATCGTCGTAGCCATTGTCGCCATCCTCGCGGCTGTTGCAATTCCTGCGTACACCAATTACGTGATCCGAGGAAAAGTGCCAATTGCTACTAATGGCCTGTCCACCGGGCAAGTACAGATGGAGCAATTTTTCCAGGACAACCAGACTTATGTCGGTGCGCTTTGGTGTGCAAATGCCAATACGCCAGCCAATGCTTATTTCACATTTTCTTGCTCCACCAATACGGCCACCGGATTTACTTTGCTGGCGCAGGGCAAGGGATCGATGGCAGCTTTTGCCTACACAGTAGATCAAACCGGGACCAAGAGTACGACACTGACGTCTCCTCCATCCGGTTGGACTGTCCCAGCTGGCAGTGCTTGCTGGATCACCAGTACGGGGGGGCAGTGTTGATTCAACGTAAACACTTGCGCGGCGTCACTCTGGTCGAGCTCCTCGTAGGCATGTCCATCCTGGCTTTTTTGCTGGCGCTGGCAATGCCTTCTTTCGCCAGCTGGATGCAAAACATGCAAATCCGCAATACCGCAGAATCTATACAGAACGGCTTGCAACAAGCGCGCATCGAAGCAGTGCGCCGCAATACCACCGTGCGTTTCCAATTGACGACGACACTGGACAACGGTTGCGCGATATCGACCGGGAAAGCGAACTGGGTGATCAATCTCGGTAGCCAGACTACTAATGATCCATCAGGTTCTTGCGGCGCCGCCATACCGGCAACGGTATCGCAATATGTGACCGCGAATGCACCTTTCATTCTGCAGAAAGACAGCGCCAGCAGGTCGCCCAATGTGACGGTGGCATCGAACGGCACTGCGGCGAACTGGCTGGTGGTGTTCGGCAACATGGGCCAGGTAGTTTGGCCGACCGCGGCGTCTACCCAATGGGATTTATCGAATGCTACCGGCGGCGCCTGTGCGTCGTCCTCCGGGCCGATGACTTGCATGCGGATCCTGGTTTCGTCCAGCGGCCGTATCCGCATGTGCAATCCGAATCTTGCTAGCGGAACTCCGCAAGGTTGCTGACATGAGAGAACAACAATTCATGCGTCGCTTCAAATCTCGCCGGCACCAGGCAGGCGTGCTACTGATCGAAGTACTGTGTGCCATTCTGATTTTTTCTTTCGGCATACTCGGCCTGGTCGGTATGCAGGCGACGGCCGTAGCACAGTCGGGCGACGCCAAAATGCGCAGCACGGCGGCCTTGCTAGCCGATGAGTATATCAACCAGATATGGATCAGCGACCGGACTTCTGCTACTGCAGCATCGGTGCTGCAGACTGCTTTCAGTTCGCCGTCCGGAGCAGCATACAAGGCATGGCTGGGCACTGCTTCGACAGCAGGTACAGTGATGGCGACCTTGCCGGGCGCCACGGCGCCAACTGTCACGTTCACGCCGCAAGTTGCCGGCTGCGCAAGCACTGTTCCGATGACCTGCACCAGCCAGGTGTCGATCACCATGTTCTGGAAGGCGCCGCACGACAACGTCAAGCACCAGTACACGGTGAACGCGCAGATCAGTTTGTATTAATTCAAAATTCAAGTGATAACAGAGAAGAGAGCCCTTGTGCTTGCCCATACATACCGTCCGCCGCGCCGTGTCCGCGGCTTCAGCCTGATTGAAATCATGGTCGCCCTGGTCATCGGCTTGATCAGCATGGTCGTGGTGCTGCAGGTTTTTGGCGCATCGGAAGGCCTGAAACGGTCCACCACTGGCGGCGACGATGCCCAGATTGCCGGCGCTATCGGACTGTTTGACCTGCAGCGCGATATGGCTCAGGCCGGCTATGGCATCACCTCAGCCGGCCCTGGTTCGACGGGGTTGCTTGGTTGTAATATCAAGATGCCGACCGGGAAGACGGTGATGCTCGCGCCAGTGACCATCAATCCGGCAATCACGCTGCTGCCGGCGGGAGATAGCAACACCGATACCTTGCTGGTGGTCTATGGCAATCCTGCCGGTCCGACAGAAGGAAATCTGATCGCCAACCAGGTTACCAGTCCGAACGTCTATACGCTGCTATCGGGCACCGGCTACACCAAGAATGATTATGTGGTTGCTGCTCAGTTGCCTCCGACATCGCCATCGGGCGCGGCTACCTGCAGCGGATTGGCACTGGATACAGTCACCACTGTGCCTAGCGGCAGCAGCACCAATATCACGGTGAAAACCGGCGTGGCGGGCATTACCCCCAATACCTATATTTTGTACGATCTCGGACAATCTCCGACGATCGTCGGCTACGCGGTGCGGAACGGTAATCTGACCAGCTGCAACTATAACGACACGACCAAAGATTGCACCAGTTCCACCACCAGCGGCAACTGGGTCGACGTGGCCGGTAATATCAGCAGTATGCGCGCGCTGTATGGACACAATAGCGCTGCTGGGCCTATGACCGGCATTGCCGACACTTGGGATCAGACGACACCGACTAGCGCTTGCAAATGGGCGCGCACATCCGCTGTCAGCATTGTGGTGGTTGCCCGTAATAACGAATATTCGAAAACCGCGGTCACCACTGCTGCGCCGACCTGGTCGCCGCCGGCCTGGGCTGGCGCCACGCTTACCACGGTGCCCTTGGATCTTAGCGGCAATGCCGGACTGCCCACGGGCACAACCTGGCAGAACTATCGCTACCAGGTGTATTCAACCGTGGTGCCTTTGCACAATATCGCATGGATGGGAAAGGTGTCAGGATGCTAAGCCGAACAGATGTGACCACAGCGACTGCGTCCGTAATTAAGCGCCAGCGCGGCGTCGTGCTGATTACCATGCTGATCGTGCTGGTCGCCATGATATTTGCCGGTATTGCGCTGATGCGCTCGGTGGATACCGCGACTTTGGTAGCAGGGAACATGGCTTTCCGGCAGGCCGCTACGCACCAGGGCGATTTCGGCACGGAAGCGGCGGTCGCCTGGCTGCAAGTACAGAACACGGGGACGGGCCTGCAAACGACCAATGGTGCCGCTGGATATTCCGCGATATTGCAAGGACCAAGCACCAACCAGACCTGGGATCAGTATTGGAATACGACGCTTGACACCTCGCCGGTCTCACGTCCGATCACCACTGCAGGCGGTGTCAACAGCGGCAGCGTCTGGACCTTGCCGACGGCGAATGGTTATACGGTTTCTTACGTGATACATCGGATGTGCTCAGCTACCGGGGCGATGAGTTCCACCAATTGCGTACAGGCGCCGACGGGCAGTGTGTCTGGCTCCAGCAGCATGAAAGCAGGAAATCCAGCCAACTTTACCCAAAACAGTCAAGTTTATTATCGGATCACGTCACGTATAGAAGGACCGCGTAATACGGTCAGCTATACCCAGGTCGTGGTCGCAATGTGATGTCAATCAAGAAAAATCAGGAGCACCGAATGAGTACACCTTTTACATCCGCCCGATCCGCTCTGCTCGGATGTCTGGGGTGGGTGGGTTTTTGTCTGGCGCTGGCGATTCCCGCATTCGCCGCGACCACGGATCTCGCTAACGCACCGCTGTTTACATCTTCGCCATCTCTGGTGCTGCCCAATATATTTGTGATGATGGATGATTCGGGCAGCATGAACTGGGACTTCCTGCCGGATCAAGGCGGTATCTACATTAACGGCCAGTACACTTACGCGTACTTCCCGATAGGCACCTACGGTTACGCCAGTGCCCAATGCAATGGCGTGTTTTACAATCCCAACGTCACTTACGCCGTACCGGTGGACTATACCGGCACACAATACCCCGCCTCATCTTTTACCGGCGCTCCGGTTGATGGTTTTGGTGTGGCCTCTAACAGCACAGTAGACCTAAGCCAGAATTTTCAGGTCGGCATATTTGACAACGGCACCAGCGGCAGCGCCTATTCTGGAGCTAACCTGCAGGGGCGGGCTCCAGCTTTCTACTATATATATACCGGCAATCAGACGTCGCCCTATCAAAAGAACTATAACGTAACCAGCAGTAAATTTTACACGGAGTGCTCCACAACACCGGGTAATATTAATTCGAGTTTTACCATCAAGACCACCAGCGGCGGCAGCGGCACTACCGGCGTATCCGGCATTACCGTCAATGGCAGTCCGATCATGGGGAGTGCAGCCGCCGCGACGAAATACCCGGGGGTGCTTGGCCAGGAAATTATTAATGCGGTCAATGCCGCCGGTTTTTCTGCCGCCTGCAGTTCGGGTACGTGCAGCAGCTCTACCAGCAAAACTAGCAGCGTCACGGTAACCATCACCGGTCCGTCCAGCGTGGCAGGCAACTATGCGCCGGTAGTGACGGCAACGGGCGGCAGCGCGCTGACGATTTCTACTCCAGGAACGTTTTCAGGCGCACCTTTTACAAAGGTGATTGTGTCTGGTTCCTCCGGACCAGGGGGGACTGACGAGACACAGAATTATGCCAACTGGTACAGTTTCTACCGGACTCGCATCAACATGATGAAAACCAGCCTTGGATTGGCATTCCAGTCGCTTGGAACCAACTACAAGGTCGGTTACGCCACCATGAACAACAATGGCGGTAATGACATGGTCAATGCGCAGGTCTTCAACAGCTCCCAAAAACAATCCTGGTACAACACGGTATACAACGCCCAGGCCAATGGCGGCACGGGCTTGATCCAGGCCCTGGCTAGCGTGGGCAAGATGTATGCGAATAAAATCAGTACGCTGAATAATGTCGCCGTTATCGACCCGGTTGAATACTCTTGTCAACAGAATTTTGCAATCTTATCCACTGACGGTTACTGGAACGTTGCATCCACTTCCGCCAGCTTGAAAAACACTGCGGTCGGGAACCAGGACGGCGGCACCGCCATCGGCGCCAATGGCGCCGTCATTGCAGCTCAGCCGCCATACTGCGACGGATCCTCTTCCTGCAGCGGCAACTCCAAGTCAGGCAGCGGCACCTCGAATACACTGGCGGACGTGGCGATGTATTACTACATGAACGATCTAAGGACATCGGCGCTGGGCAACTGCACCAGCGGATCATCTTCGCTTAACGTTTGCCAGGATAACGTTCCCACCACCGCTCAGGACACGGCAGCATGGCATCACATGACCTTGTTTACATTAGGTCTTGGGGCGCCTGGCTATATGCTTTTCGATCCGAACTACCAGACAGAAACCGCTACCAGCACCATCCACGATTACTATGACGTTGCAAATGGCGTTGCGGCCAGCGACATGACAGGCAGCACAGGCGGGACTCCCTGTACTGGCGCTACATGCCATTGTCCTTGGTATACTACCGGTGCTCCCTATCTTAACCAGCCGACATCGGGGGGCGCAGGCATGCCATGCGAGTGGCCGACACCGGACGTCTCCGGGATTCCGGCAAATATCGATGACCTCTGGCACGCTGCCGTCAACGGACGCGGCACCTACTTCAGCGCCACCGATCCGAGCACGCTGGCAGTCGGATTGGCTAACGTCTTGAATGCGGTCAATAACACGCTCAGTACTTCAGCTGCTGCGACGACCAGCAGTCCGAACGTCACCTCCACCAGCAATGCCGCGTTCAGCTCGTCCTACACCTCGGGGCTCTGGGATGGAGAGCTGAGTAAGCGGACGATCGATGTTACGACGGGGGCGCTGAGCACCACCAGCACCTGGACGGCCGCTGCACAACTGGATGCCGTTCCCTACGCTACGCGTAAAATCTACTTTAACAGCAGCGGCACCCTTACTGCCTTGCAATGGGCAAATCTCTCGGCCGCGCAGAAGGCGTACTTCAGTGCATCTAATATTTCCACGTTGTCGCAATTTTGCACTGCTGGAGCCAGCTGCCTAAGCGCTAGCTCAAAAACTGCCGCCGCAGGGCAACCCCTGCTCAATTTTATTCTTGGCGACCGTTCCAATGAGGGATTGACGAATTCCAGCTACTACCGTGTCCGCACCCATGTCCTGGGCGATATCGTCGATTCCCAGGCCGCCTTTGTGGGGCCATCGCTGTTTCAGTATACCGATACCGGCTATAGTGATTTCATCACTACCAACAGCACCCGCAGCGGTACAGTATATGTGGGGGCCAACGATGGCATGCTGCATGCTTTCGATGCCATCAGCGGAAAAGAATTGTGGGCCTATGTTCCAACGGCGGTAATGCCTAATCTGTTTGCCTTGGCGGACAAGAACTATGCAAGCTCGCATCAGTATTTTGTCGATGGTTCGCCAGTTGCCAGCGACGTCTATTTTGGCGGCGCCTGGCATACGATCCTGGTCGGTGGCTTGAACAGCGGCGGTCAGGCCTATTACGCGCTGGACGTTACCAATCCGGCGTCGCCATCGTTGCTATGGGAATTCTCCGATGCCAACCTCGGCTATACCTATGGCAATCCGATCGTTACCAAACTGCAGGATGGAACATGGGTGGTGCTGGTGGCCTCGGGCTACAATAATGTGACGGGCGACGGGCAGGGACATATGTACGTGCTTAACGCCCAAACCGGTGCTATCCTCAGCGGCAACACTTCCGTTACCCCTGTCGGCAGTGCTACGACTCCTAGTGGTTTGGCAAAAATTTCTGCCTGGGTGAACTACCCCTTGGTCGATAATACGGCGTTGCGAGCCTACGGCGGTGATTTGCTGGGGAATGTATGGCGCTTCGATATCAATGGCGGTACGGCGCCGCAGCTTTTGGTGACGCTGATGGATGCCAGCAATAATGTGCAGCCCATTACCGTCGCGCCTGAGCTGGGTAATGTCAACGGCAACGCAGTAGTGTATATCGGCACAGGACGCTACCTCGGCATCAGTGACCAGTCCACTACATCTCAGCAATCGTTTTATGCTATCAAGGACACCTTGGCCAAGGTGGCAGGAAGCGCTATCTATACAACTAATCCGCAAGCGACAGGTAGCAATTTCGTTGCACAAACCTTGACTGCGACTACCTGTCCGAGCAATGCGCCGGCAAGCGCCTGTTCACCAGGACAAAATGTGATCACCAGCACTAGTAACGCGGTCAGTTTTTCTACTAATAATGGCTGGTACGTCAATTTCGCAGGTAGTGGAGAGCGCGATAATACTGACCCATCGCTAGCGTTGGGGACTGTGATTTTCAATACGAATATACCGAGCAGTACTGCATGCACCGCCGGTGGGACCAGTTATGCATATTTCTTAAATTATCTCACTGGTGGAGCACTTTCCAGCGCCGGCAACGTAGTAGGGGTTAGCCAGGGCAACGTGTTAACCACCAATGCCTCAGTTTTCGAAACTTCCAGTGGTGGGGCTGGCAGCACGGCAGGATCCATTCGCGCGCTAGAATGCCATTCAAATGGTACGTGCGGGGTGCTTACGCCGCCGCAACCCCCCAGCTCCAGCAATACGCGACGGGTTAGCTGGCGCGAAACGAACTGAGCGACAAAGGTCTCTGAAAGTACACAGGCATGTGAAGAGTGAATAGTACTTATCCTCTCTCTCTTTCAAAAGAACAGGGCAGCTGGCGCGCAATCGCGCTTGCAGTCCTTGTTCATGTACTGTTGCTGGCTTTTTTATGGTTTGGCATTAGCTGGAAAACTGGCAAGCCTGAATCCGTCAATGCCGAACTGTGGAGTCCACCAGTAGATGAAACTGCGCCTGTCCAGGCATCGCTAGATCAGTCAATGCCTGCAGTGGTGCAAATGCAAATTAATGTCAGCGAAACCAAGATAGAAAATTTGGATATCACGATCGGACAAAAGAAGAAAATTGCACAGCAAGTATTGAAAGAAGGGGCCGAAGTAGCGCCTGTTCAGATCCTGACAGTTGAGCCAATACAGACAGTGATGCGGCCCCAGATTGATACCAAGAAAATATTGAAAGAAAATGTAGGTATCCCGGCTGAGCAGGAAAAGAAAGATGTCGTTAGACAAGTAGCCAACCGCGATGTTCAGATACAACAAGCCGACGACAGTAACGGTGCTCCGGACCAAGAAGTGCTATTGCACGAAATTGCGCATACGGTCATGGCGATGGGAAAAGATATAACAGAAAAGCTGCCGGGGAATCCAGATAATGTCGATTGGATGGTTCGCGTAAATGCAAAAATACTGTCGAACGTGACCTATGCGACTTCCTCTGCAGACAGGGAAAACAATAGGCCCGTCATATTTGCTGTGAAATTGCTTCCGGACGGTTCTATTGCAGGAATACAGATATCCAAAACGTCCGGCATCGCGGAATTTGATGAGGCAGTACGAAGCGCGATTGAAAAATCTCAACCCTATCCGATCGACGATTCTGGTGCTGTTCCTTCAGGTTTCGAAAGCGTCATTCATACGATCGATGTCATCTCTGTGCATTGACTGGCTGTTTCCCTGCATCACACGGCCTGCAAAAATGACGATTACGCCAAAGATCCGTCATCCGAATCCACGTAGTTGCTGGCAACGTTACCTGAGCCGTTCGAAGTGTCGTTCGATGAAACATCATTCCCGTAGTAGTTGTTAATAGTCGTATTCTCTACCGGCGCCGCCTGCTGACCAAACAGCCCACCGCCGTGATTGCCGCCATTCCCCATCAGATGCTCAATCCCCTGGAACAGGAACGCGCCACCGGCGACGCCCGCAGCGGTAGTCGCGACGCTGCCCAGCACATTGCCAATCCCGCCGCCAAAAAAGCCCGGTGCCACGGCCGGCGCTTGCAGCGGCGACTGATATGCCGCAGGAGCCTGCTGCATTGGCGGCTGCTGATAAGGCACTGCCGCCACGGGACGCGACGCCGGCGCCGCACTGTTGCCCCATGTATTTGCCGGATCAAGAAAACCGCGCGCCGGCGCTTGCGCCGCCTGGACCTGGCTTTGCAAGTTCGCGATCTGCGCCTTGGCCGCATTGAGGGCCTGATCCATCAGCAGCGCGCGCTGCACCAGCAGATAAGCCGCATCTGGCTGCTGCGCTACCGCACTTGCTATCAATGCATCGGCTTGCGGATCCTTGGCGATGCCTCTGGCTTGCGTGAGTTGATTCAGGAAATCTTGCAAAGCTTGCGATTCTTGCGGACTCATATGAAGTGCTCCTTCGGGATTTCGATGGTCAGGTGCTCTATATCGGGTCGTTTGCAAGGGGCTTCAAGAGGTGTTTAGCGCGGGCATGCTGATTTGGGGCGGTTAGATGGACAAAATGCCAAGGAAAATATTCGCAGCGATAGGTGGACTTGTATAGTGCTTCAAAGTCGCCAATCTAAAGGGGTTTGTGATTTTTGTTGACGCGATATACCCGCACTGATACCCGCAAAAAAATTTCCTTGGGAAGTTTTCAAATAGCCATCGTCCGATAGGGATTCAGGAGCAACGAA
>Ga0206819_10408_pt1 | contig 10404 bp, 5 predicted proteins | sample Alteio_BWOrgCont_87_FD_152855 | JGI IMG/M metagenome (GOLD analysis project Ga0206819, IMG submission 152855) | Enriched cells from forest soil in Barre Woods Harvard Forest LTER site, Petersham, Massachusetts, United States -... | ecosystem: Environmental > Terrestrial > Soil > Temperate forest >... | reverse complement strand
GCATCACTTTTACCGTTTCGCATTTCGAATCCAACTTCCAATAAGCTTTGGCGGCGCAATTTTTTACCAGTTCAGAGTCTGGGGTCATGATGTGAGCATCGACAATTTCCGACGGCGAGTACCCGCTGTTCCACATGACATAACCGGGGATCGCCCGAGTCAGGCAGCCGTCGAGCGCCCAATCGGTGGTAATCAAATAGCCGCCGCTGTGAACAAACTGGGCCACCGCCCGCAGTTCATCAGGCTGCAACTCACCCGCGCAGTCGACAATCAACACCTTCGTTGCGGCAAGCACTGCATCGTTGAGCTTGCTGGGCGAGATCTTCGTACAGGGAATGCCGAAGTTGTGCAATGCATGTGCCGAATCATCCCACTGTCCTTTGACGTTGATCACCTCATTCTTCAGATGGGTGCCAAGATCGCCTTGAGACTGTTGCAGCCAAGCCTGAAAGACCTTTGGCGAAACGATTTTTTCCTGCGGCGGAATCAAGTGCACAGGTGCTCTTATCGTAAACACATCTGTGCTCGGGTAAAAGCCGCGATATTGACTGGCGTTGCCTTCAAGTGCATGAGGCGCATGCTGATCCGATGGTGCTCCGGCGGTGCCAGGATCCCTGACGCTGATCGCACCTTGCTCTGCCGGCCCGTTAGCGGCAGGGGCGGACGGTATTGTCACGGTAGGGGGCACATTGGGTTGTTGGCGAAACATTGTCGAATCGCCGTTAACCCAATCCGATGCTGCCGCAGGCAGGACTCCAAGGCACAAAGCAGCCAGAATCGACAACTTCAATGCTTTTACTTGGTTCACCTGGCAGCCTCGGCAGCGACATCGCTACTTGTGTATAATCCCGTCCTGCGGCCTCGCGCAGCGGCTGACTAGATTTTAAAACATGACCGTGGCAAATAGTGGCGAACTGCCATGCTGCGCAATGTAAGGACAAGGGAACCGAACTGATATGGCATATTGGCTTTTCAAGACAGAACCTAGCTGCTACAGCTACGAAAATCTCGAGCACGACAAGAAATCGACTTGGGATGGAGTAACCAACGCTCTAGCTCTGAAATATTTGCGGCAGATCAGGAAGGGCGATCAGGCTCTCATCTATCACACGGGCGATGTGCGCGCCGTCATCGGCATCGCCGAGATCTCGTCCGAGCCTTATGTCGATCCCAAATTGAATGATCCCAAGTTAGTTGTCGTCGATTTAAAACCGAAACGTCGGCTGGGAAAACCGATAACTTTGGCAGAAATCAAGGCCAATAATGAGTTTCAAGACTTTCTCCTGGTCAAGATGGGTCGCCTGAGTGTGATGCCAGTGACTGACCACCAGTGGAAATTGCTCGTGGGCTAAAAGCAGATCGCCGTCCGCACATCGATCGAAGCGCAAACGCCTTGCCGGGGTTGCCTTTTTAGGTTGAGTGCACAATTCAACAGTCAACATCGGTCCAATTCAACGGAGAGTTTTGTCGGCGAAGACACTATTCTTTCAATTACGGAACACCACTGCACTGTGTTTCCGAAATCTTTGATCAGGGGTGAGGGCGAGGCGTAGCAATGCGCCTCGCTTTACTTTGAAGCATCAGACGGGAGAGCGAAGTGAGGAGGCGAGGGACGAAGCCGCCGGAGCGAATTTTCAAGTGAACGGTGAACGCGAAACCAAATTCAACCGCTCGAATCCGCATCTGGTATTTCGTTCTCGGTCGGCGGATCATTTTGGGTTCAACGCATTTCGCCGACAAAGAAAATCGTCGGACACTATCTGAGTAAAATTTTTTCTTTGCCGTTTCGCGTACAGGCGGTACTGGTTTGGCATTGAGCGACCACCGTATGTGGTTGCATGTAAAATTTGACATTGTTTGTGGTGCTTTTGTACATCGGAATGTGCGACTTTGCTGTGTGCAATGTCCGCAAGTGTATATCCCTTATGCTTTTCGGGGACGCAATCGTATTTGGTGCCTGACGTAAACTCTAACTTGACAGAGTTGCGAATTTTTTCCATGCTCATATGTAGTGAGTGGAGGATGCAGCAATCGAAGGTTTTGACCTATTAGAGTTTCAGCAGCGCGCAAGAGAAACTTGCTGCCCGAAAAAACTCTTCCATCTCTGGGAAGATGTGTGCAAGCGTTATGAGCGTGGCGAAATCGGAACGTACGAACTCGACGAGATGAAAGAAGTAATCTGGCCGAGTTTGGAAGCTTTGGCATCGCTCCGACGCACCGTCAACGGCGAAGTTCTCGCCAAAAAACGGATTCGGAAGAGAGCATAGTTTCTGCCTGTTCACTGGCGACTTTTTGTTCGACAAACCATGGTTGTTTCCGACGAACCCATGGTGTGCAACTGAACTCTTACGGCTGTAACTTTGATGTCACGCTCGGCCTGCATGATAGTCCCAGTGGAGAGTGCAGACGTTTCGTTCTGCGAAAAAACCCCTAAAACCCCAGCGGACCCAGTGATTAGCTGAGTCCGCCCCTTCGTAGAAATGCTTTTCGAGATTTAGTGTGTTTCCGCCGTATCTGGGAACACGAGGATGATCGGCTCTTGCGATTCACTGGGCAGAACCCAATCGTGAAGTTGACCGGCTTTGCGGCGCAAGAAGCTCAGGCTCAGCTCCATGAAATCGTAGTGCTTCGTCACGCCGGCCAAGTCAGCCAGGTTGATTCTTTGAAAATCGCGTTGTGACGGCATCTTGGAGCTTTCCATCTTCAGTCCTCTGTATAACGGGTGGGCTTCATCTCGACGTTGGCATACTAGAAAGAAAATGTGGCAAAAACGTGGAAGCAAAAAACTTTTTGCCGACGAATTTTGAAATTCAGGAACTCGAACAAGGAGCAAAGGCAAGGCGGCGAGGAGCCGTCGCAGCCACCGGATGAATAGCGGAGGAGGCGAGGGACGAAGCCGACGGAGCGAACTAGAGAAACTTCCGAAAAAGTTACCCGTCCGTTAGGCGGCGGTTCAGGTGTTCCATTTCGGATGCGGGCAGCGTATATGCTCGCATCCGTTTGTTAAGTGCTCACTTGGATTGCGTCCAGCTTATAGCCGACACCATGAACGGTAGAAAGGATGGATGGCTGCCCGTCAACGTCGATCTTCTTGCGCAGTCTCTTTATATATGTACGGATGGTCTCGGGTGAGGCCTCTGAATCTGACGACCAGACCCGATCGAGCAGCGCTTCGGCGCTGAAGACCTGGTTGGGATGCCGCATGAGGAACTCCAGCAGGGCAAACTCCTTGGGCAAGAGCGCGATTTCGTCGCCGCCTCGCATCACCTTGAAGGTATTCGGCTCCAGGGATAGGTTGCCAACTTGCAGCACTGAGCCGCTAAACGCTTGCGGTCGCCGTAAAAGCGCTCTAATGCGGGCGGACAGCTCCTTCATTTCAAAAGGCTTCGTCAAATAGTCGTCGGCGCCTGCGTCCAGCCCTTGCTCCTTCTCGTCGACGTGTTTTTTCGCAGTCAGCAGGAGGATAGGGGTCGTTCCGCCGCCCGAGCGAAAGTTCTTGCAGACCTCGATGCCACTCAGAGCCGGCAGCATCCAGTCAAGGATGACGCAATCGTACTTATAGAATTTCAGCCGATCTAGGGCATCTTCGCCGTTCTCGACCGCTTCGACCACATGCTTCTCGTTTTTCAACCACTCAGTGATCAAAATCGAAAAGTCGGGCTCGTCCTCAACCAGCAGTATCTTTGCCATCGCTTACTGTTTGCAACGCTCAATTCCATCTTCTAAGAATGATACCCGGTAAGGGTATCAGGGATATCTATTTTGGGGTTGTCAGAATGACCGACCTATGTAAGCGCTCCGTCGGCTTCGTCCCTCGGCTCCTCCGCTATTCATCCGCTGCGGCTGCGACGGCTCCTCGCCGCCGCGCCTTCGCTACGACTTCGTTTCCTTTTTTCGCTCCGTCGGCTTCGTCCCTCGCCTCCTCCGCTATTCATCCGCTGCGGCTGCGACGGCTCCTCGCCGCCTTGCCTTCGCTACGACTTCGTTTCCTTTTTTCGCTCCGTCGGCTTCGTCCCTCGCCTCCTCCGCTATTCATCCGCTGCGGCTGCGACCGGCTCCTCGCCGCCGCGCCTTCGCTACGTGTTTTGATTCCACTCGCAGTGCCAAGTCTCTGCTCTTTCAGGCGAGCTCGACTATGCTTGCTTGGCAACAGGGTTGTGGTATAAGTTACCGCGTTCCCCAAAAAGTTGAGTGCGATGATTACAAATCCCTGGCTTGCGCAGTTTGCTCGTACTTGGCAGTTTACCCGGTCGCTGACTTTCGATTTTCTGGCGAGCCTGAACGATGAGCATCTGTCTTATTCTCCCCAACTGGAGTTTGGCACGATTGGCAAACTGATTCGGCACGTCGGTGATGTTGAGGAAGTTTATGCGCGGGCTTTGCAAACGGGAACCGCCGATTTTTCGCGTAAGCGCAAGGACTACAGCATGGAATCTTCGCTTGAGCGGCTCAACTCTTACCTGAAGGAGCAAGATCAGGTGCTCTACGACATATTGTCCCAGTACGATAAGGATCCATTGAAAGATCTGATTCAGTGGCCCACGACTAAGTTGCCGGTGCTTGAACATCTTTTTCTACTGCCACAGCATGAGGCGATCCATCAAGGACAATGGTCGTTGGCTGCACGTCAGGCGGGCATCGACTTGCCCAAAAGCTGGAAGGATAATTGGGGTCTTTAATAGTCACCGATTACACGAGTGCGAATTGTGGTTGCGCTAGTTTGCTGTGATACCACTTGCGGTATCACTCGGTTTGTCACGTTGCTGTCACAAAAATAGGTTAGTGGAAGCGGCGCTTGTATATATTGAGTCTGCATGCCGCTTTAGTCTCAACATGAAGGCAAGATGAAACCGTACATGAAAATTGATATTTTCTGTCCAAAGAAAATGCAAACCGGATATAGGCATTTGTGCGGCATTAATAGCAACCAGGTGAGGTAAGGCAATGATTACCATGCAACCGTCATTGTGTTTCAATTCGGCGTACGTTGGAGAAAGCACTGCGAGAATCAAAACTTCCTTCGTGAAGTCGTTCAAGCAACAGCTTAAATCTGGAACGTACGAAGAAATCGAAGCAGCACTGGCTCAGTTATCGATCGTGCTGCGCGCAGAAAATCGGTGGCCTGAGGCTTGTGTCGCAATCGAGGATCGCGACCGGTAAAACTGGCTGGCTTGGCGGATTCGCCGATCAAACCCGACGGGCAATCGGGGCATCAAAAATGAAACTCATGCCGCGAAACATGGCGGCATGAGTTTTGCTCATGCATTTTTTTTTCCACGAAACTTTCATTCTCGCCGTGCATAAATGTATGGTCAGCTTGTGGAAATTTCCATGCTCCGAATCGTTTCTCTTACTTTTTCACGAGAGTAACTGTTTCACGAACAGTGCAACTGTCTCTCTCTCTCTCTCAACAGCGCAAATTGTTTCCTTCCGACAATCAGATTTGATCCTTGCGGTTTATACGAATAGCCGATGGGAAAGTCCCCATTGAAGACGGCGTCTGGCGAATTTAATCTGAGGCGATGTTGAACGCCTCTTCCGACCCAACAAAAAGAACCGCTTACGGTGATTACGAACGGCTGATGGGACGTTCCCCATTGATGATGATGGTCTTAGATCGTAACCTGATCTCTATAGCAGCCAAACTGGATACGCAAGCCAGATGAGTTTAGACTCCGTTCTTGAAAGCATGCAGGGGAAAGCACCGCCGTTAGGGGCGGCGACCGCTGACCTGTTGCTCCAGTCGGCGCAGCAAGAGCAAAAGCCGGAACAACGCACCCTGGTTACAGGCGCTATCCACTGGGGCGTTAGCCAATTCGGCGTAGGCGAATCGAAGACCCGCGATGGGATCGAAAATTTTGTCGGCGGAGTCGCCACGGCGGTGCCGCTGTTTATGGCCGGCAGCCGGGGTCTTGCCTTGAGCGGCGTCATGTTCGGGCTCAACCAGGCCAAATGGGGCGACACCACGACGCATCAACTGGAAGACGGCGCACTGGGCGTGGTGAAAGGCTTGGGAACCAAGGCAGTTTTCGACCACTTCGGCGCCAGAAAAGATTTGAACTTCGCCGCTAAAGGCGTGATTATGGGTGCCTCGTCTCGCGGACTGGGCGTGGCATTGACCAGAGAAACCTGGGTCGACCAGAACGGTGGCTGGCAGCCGATCGCCGGTGCCGAGAACACTGTGACCAGCATGTTCCACCCTTATGCACTGGCGACCGACGTTGTCACTTTCGGCGCCGCGCACTACGGCATCAAAGGCGCTAACTGGCTGACCAACGGCTTGATCGAAAAGACGCCGATTTTGCAGACAGCGTTGACCGGCACTACATTCGGTTTTACCTCCGGCGCTCTGGGCGAAGTGCACCGGCAGCTCACCGATCCCAAGGCCAAATTCGATCCACTAGCAATTCTGGGACAAGGCGGACTGAGCGCGGCCGAGATGACGATCGCGGGAGCCGCCGGCTACAAGCTTTCCGATCCTCGTGCTCTGGGCGTTATTCAGCCGCAGACAGAAAGATACAAAGGTTTCGACTGGATCAAATCGGCAATTGGCCGTGCCGGCGAAAAGGTGACAAATGCAGGTTCGCTGCTCCGTGGTCAAGAACTGGGTATGGCGCTGGCTTCCGGCGACGTCAAAGGACCAGACGGCGAAGTGCACCGTTCTGTCGGCGCCCCTGACAATGGCACAGGCGAAACGACTGGCGATACAACCGGTAAAAACGAAAGAGTTGCCCCAGCAAACGATGCGGTTCCCACAGCGCCACCGGAGTTCCGCCCGAATCAAGAAGCTGTATGGAAAAATGCCGATCACGACCAACCGGTGATCGTTCGCCAATACCTCGGCGAGCAGAATGGCCGCCACTACGTCATCGCCGATACAGTGCTGCCTGATGGTCGGATCGAACCTGGCAAATCCGGCATTCCGCTCGACGAGGTCGCATACAAAGACGGCAAAACCACTGACGAAACTCGGGTGAGAGAAACTGCCCCAGTCAAACCAGAAGTCAAAACCGAAGTCGGCGCCGCTGACTGGATCGGCACCAAATACGATGAACAACAAGACAGTCACTGGGTGAGCCCTGATGGCAAAGTAGCGCTGGTCGCCGATGGTATCGGGGGCAACGATGGTGGTGAAATCGCCAGCCAGATTGCTGCCGACGTTTTCGCCCGCCGTTATGCCGATTATCCGCACACCGAAAGCGAGCAAACACAACAGGCATGGTTGAGCGAGTCGGTAAGACAGGCAGACAGAGCCATAGTCCAAGCCCAGTCGGCTGGAACATATTTGACGATCGATGGACGCACTCTGACAGCTAAGCCGGACATGGGCACGACTATCGTCGCCAGCGCTCAAGCCGGTGACAAGCTGCTGCTTTCATGGGCGGGCGATTCTAGAGCTTATAGATTGCGCAACGGCGTGCTGGAGCAGCTGACCGAAGATCATCAAGATGAACACGGGGCTATTACGCGCCATCTGGGTGGCGGGCTCAGGCACTCCGAGACATTTGTCGGCGTTCGCGATGCGCAGGGACGACTGATCCAAGGCAACGACTCCAGCGGTTGGGTGCGTCAATATGGATACGAGGGTGACACTACCACCGTCAATAGGATCGGGATTGGTGAAACTGCCTGGGTGAAAGAAGCAAACGGAAGCTGGACCTGGCATTCGACCCCCAACCTGGCAGGCGAAGTTACGCGAAACGGCTCTAACGAAGTTTCCAGCATTCGCATTGGCACCACGGAAATCTACCGAGCGTCAGACAACAGCTTCTATTCGCGTAGCGGCTCAACGAAAAATGTCCCGGTCGGCTTTGACGGTGCCGGACAGCCAGACACGGTGGCCATCGATAACATCACCTGGCGCTCCACTGACGGCGGGAAAACCTGGAACGGCACCTCGCACAGCAACGATCCCAGAGCTCTGGATCAAACGACGGGCACGCTCACGGTCGGCACCGGAGACTCCGCCCGCAACATCGGCGCCGTCAATGGATTGACACTTGGTGATAAGGCTTGGACCACCGAAGACGGCGGCAAAACTTGGACCGCGGCAGACGGACAATCCGGGCGCATGGAACGCAATCCACAATACGGCGATCTGACCATTGTGGACTCCACCGGCGCAGTGATCGGCTCGGGTCCGCTCAGCGAAATGCGCTTCGGCAACAGCAGCCTCCGCAGCGCGAACGGCAACCAGACGTGGGATACGCCGACTGGTCCGCGCCAGGCTCGCATGTTCTTCGATCCCCAGACAAACGAACTTGGCTTCGTGCGCAATCTCGAGCCGCAGCAAATTCTCGAAGGCGATCGCTATCTTCTCGCTACCGATGGTCTGGAAGGGTTTGGCGACAAGCGCACCCAGGACGTCCTCAACCAACCATCGACAGCACAAGAAGCTGCCAGAAATCTGATCGATGCCGTCGAAGACTACGGCAAATTCGGTCAGGATAACGTTACGGCAGTAGTCATTGACGGACCGCGCGCGGCAAAACCGAGACCAGCTGCCAATCCTGCTGATGTTGTCGGGTTTGAAACAGAAACGATGAAGGCGCCCGCCGGTTTCACCAACGACATGGTGCAAGAAGCCGTCGATTACTTGGCGGCGGCAGCCACCTCCAATCCGGGCAGCGAAGCAGAAGCTCAATTCTATGATTACGCCCGCAGCAGAAATGGTGCCCAGCTAGAGAAACTGATGCAGCACGTTGCCAGTGAGATGGGCACGGACCGCGCGCGCCAGCTGGTCGAAAGTGCATATACCGCCGACACCACCTTAAACATTCCTGCGGGCAAGGAACAGCTCGCCCAAGCCGGTATCGATCTGATCAAGAAGATGGCAGACGATCCGAGCCAGGCAAACATTCGCGCCTTCCAGCAATACGTTCTGGGCTCCGGCAAAGACCTCGGCGACGTCATGGTGCAAGCGGCTCAGGCGATGGCAAAAGCATCGAACAACAGCAATATTCTTGCCCGTGTCGAAAGCGCCTACAAGCCGCCGGTCGAAATCACATACGACGGACCGCCTGATCTGGGACGTGCATATTTGCGGGGCTATGACCTATACAAAGCAACGCAGTCGCCGACCCATGGGCTAGAAGATGTGACGCGGCTGATAGACTTTGCCCGCAGCCCTGAAGGACAACGGCTTGAGCTGCAGATGCTCAATCTGGCCGGAAGGATGGAAGGCCAGGACGGCTACATGTTCATGCGCGACTTCGTCTATCACGCCGGCGATGTGCGAATTTCCGTCGGAGATACGGGCGAGGCAGTGTACATCAGCAGTCCTGGGAAAGAAGACGCGGCGAGAAAGTTGATCGGTCTGGCCGAAGCTGCTTCTGAGCCGAACAGCCCGCCGTGGTATTACGAATACCTGGCGACAACCGCCCGCGCAGCCGATCCGGACGTGCGCAACGCCATGTTGGAATATGCCGAGAAGTCCGGCAACGAGGCGATGCTGATTACGGCTCGCGATGCCCTGGTCACCAAAGCCAACGTCGAAATCAACATGACCGAAGAACAGGCCGGTCGTTTCAAAGACTTCCAGACGGTCGTGACCAATCGACCGCAGATGACAGCGGATGGGATAGAAGCTTATAAAGGATGGATCAAGCAGTTCCTCGATGCCAATGCGGATCTGCAAGGCTATGTCAAACAGATGGCGCCGTATATCGAATCGAGCGCCGCCGTCGATGCCATCGATCAGTACTTCAAGACTAACAATCTGGAGTCATTCCCCGTCTCGCGTCTGCGCGCCGCGGAAATCGACAGCACCAATCGGACTAGCGACAATCCAGTGCAGCCGGCTCCAACGACGACTGATGCCATGCCGCGCAATGATGTTCGCTCGGGTGTGATGGGCATGCAGATGGACAGCTTGCTCGATCAGATGCACAATTCGCCTAACAGAATCGCCCAGGAGCAAGCCGCGGTCGGAGCCCAGGCGCGCATCGCCGAGATGACCGACGAGCAGTTCGCCTCCTACCTGCAGTGGCTCTACCAGCCCGGCCCGGATGGCCGCTATAACATGAACTCGATTCAGTTCCCCAATCGCTCCGTGCTCGAGCGCCCTGACGTGATCGCCAGCCTGACAGGCGAAACCGTCAGCACCACTGATGCCACCACGAATGCCCAGGTGGATCACAATCCCGCCTTCTCGATCGAAGCGCTGCATCGGTATCTGTCGATTCCACCGGAAGGCGTGCCGCCCTTCCCGACGTGGCTCGACGGCTTTGTGCAACGCCAGACTGTCACCGGTGAAACTCTGCCTAACTGGCTGATCAACGACATCAAATCGCGCTGGATTCTCTCTAACAATCCGCGACTTTACACCGAAAATCCCGCCAGCGTTGCGGTACCACAGGCGGTGCGCGAACAGATCAGCGCCGACGAAATTGCGCAGAAAGCACA
>Ga0206819_10406_pt1 | contig 10545 bp, 6 predicted proteins | sample Alteio_BWOrgCont_87_FD_152855 | JGI IMG/M metagenome (GOLD analysis project Ga0206819, IMG submission 152855) | Enriched cells from forest soil in Barre Woods Harvard Forest LTER site, Petersham, Massachusetts, United States -... | ecosystem: Environmental > Terrestrial > Soil > Temperate forest >... | reverse complement strand
CAATTGGCCACCGGGACCAACTCGTGGTCGGCCACTATCACCAATCTGATTCCAGGGACGAACACGATCCGAGTCGAGGCGTATGACGTAGCCACCAACATTTCCACGCCGGTGTCCTGCGTTCTCAATTATGTCATTGATTCTCCGATTGCGCTGTCGATTGTGGGAAAAGGCACCGTGTCGGGCGCGACCAACGGGCAATTGCTCCGTTTGGGATATGCTTACACGCTGACCGCCTCCGCGAATACCGCCGCCGGTTTCGGTTTCCTGGATTGGACGGGCAGCATTGCAACCAATGCTAAATCACTCAAGTTCAGCATGACGCCTAATCTGAGTCTCACGGCCAATTTTGTGGATGTGCAAACGCCGACTTTGAGCCTCACGGCCCCCGTCGCGCGCGCACGGTGGAGCAACAGCGTGCTGAATATCACCGGCACGGCCAAGGACAACGTGGGCGTGGCCGCCGTCTGGTATAAACTCAACGCCAACCCTTGGACGCAACTGGCCGCCAATGCCAACACAACCAACGGCTGGACTAATTGGAACGTCACCGTGGCTCCCACTCCTGGCGCGAATACAATCGCAGCATATGCGGAAGACGCCGCGGGCAATAAATCGCTCACCAACAGCATCAGTTTTACCTATGTTGTGAGCACGACGTTGGCGGTGCAAACCAACGGCCCCGGCAAATTCAGCCCGAATTACAATGACATCCTGCTGGCCCTCGGCACCAACTATTCGATGACGGCGACCGCGAGCAAGGGTTATGTATTCTCCAATTGGACGGCAGGCACGGGCGCGGTGCTGACCAACGGCCCGACGCTGAAGTTCACCATGGAGAGCAATTTGAATTTCACGGCCAATTTCGTGCCCAATCCGTTCACCCTGGCGGGCGGGTCATATCAAGGATTGTTCTACGACTCAAATGAAGTCGCGACGGCTAGTTCGGGATTCTTCAGCGCGCAAGTCAGCACCAACGGCAGCTTTACGGCCAAGTTTGTGCAAGGCAGCAAGAGCTACCCCATTTCCGGCCAATTTTCCCTCACCGGCGGCTGGTCCACCAATGCCCTCAAAGCCTGGGGCAACACGGCCATCGCCCTGCAATTAGATTTGACCGGAGGCGGTGTGCTGGAGGGCGGCTTGACCAATGCCGCCTGGACGGCGGAGCTCGGGGCCAACTTGGCGGCCTATACCACGGCCAATCCATCGCCTCAGGCTGGCAAAAAATACACGTTTGTAATTCCTGGGAATGAAATTAATTCAGCGACCACGCCAGGCGGTAACGGCTTTGGTACGGCCACGGTGAACGCCAGCGGCACCGTCACCTACAGCGGCACGCTCGGTGACGGCACGACCGTGACGCCTTCGTCGGCCACGGAGTCCGCTCAAGGACAGTGGCCTCTCTACGTTTCTCTCGATAGTGGCAATGGAATGTTGCTGGGTTGGCTGACTTTTACCAACGAGCCTGACCGTGACTTAGACGGCGCACTCAATTGGTTCAAACCCGCGCAATCGTCCGCGACTATTTACAAGGCTGGCTTTACAAACAACGCGATTGAATTGGTCGAGCCGTATTGCCATCCGGTGTTGAGGTTTTGGCCACTAGATATCACGGTGCCTATCTGATGTTGAAGATTCGCGCTGGTGGTGCTGGTATCGGACCCGGCGAGCCAAACCGAGAGATAATCGTCGCTATTGGGGTCATTGCTCACCGTCCAATTATACAGGCTCAGTGTAGCCCCAATCATGTTGGTCGGGAAAGTGACGGTCTGGTAGACCCATTGGTTTACCCCGTTGACATTTCCCATCGAGACATAGTCAAAGGGGGAACCTAAATTGAAAGTCACCCCCTGTGCTCCCCCCTGTGTTGCCCCAACACTCCAAGGTGCAAAGCTGGTTGATGTAAACCCGCCATTCACAATTAATTGCGACGTGGCCAAAGCCGTGCGCAAGAACACCAACCACAAAATTCCAAAGACGAATACTTTCCTCCTCATAGGCGAGATAAGTCGCATATTTCCGCCGGTTCAGCAACACAATTCAAAGGGCGGGACTAATCGAAGGTGGGTTACGGCGAAAGGTCATAACAAATCAGCTCGCGGGCGTCGCGAACGTAGAGGCGACTGCCAGCAAGAGCGGGATAATTCCAGTTCTTGCCGCAAACCTGGACGCGCGACAATTCAGTGTATTGATCACTCCGGGTTTCGATTAAGACCAGTTCGCCGGCGTCGGTCAGGACCAGCAGATTTTTTCCGACGGCGATAGTGGATGAATTCTCCGTGCCGTGAGTCCCGAATCCCGGCGCTTGCCATTTGGTCTCGCCCGTGCGGACGTCCGCGCAAACGTAAGTTTGTCCGGGTCCTTGGTCATAGAGATAGTCTCCTACCCTCACCGGCGTGGAAAGGTTGATCTTCAATTCTTTATTCTTCCACAAGGGAACCGCCTTCACCACCCCACCTTCTTGCACAATCTTGGTGCCGACCAGTCCGATCGTATGCGAGTTGACTATAACCAAGTCGCCTAAAATGACCGGCGTAGCCGCATGGCGTTTGGAGTTGGTCACCAACGGCACACGCCACAGGATGGTTCCATGTTCGCGATCCACGCCCATCAAGGCATCGGCGGTGAAAGACACGACCTGTTTGACGCCGGCCAATGTCGCCACCATCGGGGAAGAATACGCCGCTTCGTCGTGACCTGCTTTCCAAATGATCTTTCCGGTGTGTTTGTCAAAGCAAACGAGCGTCGCACCGTTGGTTGAGCCGACGTTGACGATGACGTCATTGCCATCCACAGCCGCAGAGCCGTTGTTGCCGCGCCGGGCGGAGGTTCCTTCGTTGGCTTTACTGCCGAGGAATTTGACGCCGAAATCCTTCTCGAAACTGACCCCCCAGATCAAGCTGCCCGCCGTCATGTCGAGGCAGCGAAACTCTCCCTTGCATGATTGCACATACACACGGTCGCCATCGATGAGCGGTGTGCTGCGCGGGCCGGCGCCCCATTCATCCTTGTATACGTCGCCGATGGGCACGCTCCAGACTTCCGCGCCGGTCGTGGCGTCCAACAGGTGGACGACCTCCTGTTGCCCATTTTCGTCGAAGACAACAAGTTTTCCACCGGCGACCACAGGGGAGGAAAAACCGCCCCCAATTTTCTTGCGCCAAAGAACCTTCAATTCTGGAGGCAATTTTACGACGGCGGGAGAATCGGGGGCCGCGTGGCCGTCGCGTTGCGGCCCCATCCATTGCGGCCAATCGCCAGCGCGGGCGCTGCCCGCCAGGGAGGCCAGCATCAACGCGGCGCAAAGAAAAAGCCGGCGGCTCATGGGAAAAAAAGCGTCGTGTCCACAGCGGCGACATTGCGTCAGAAAACCAGTGCGCGATCAAGAAAAATCCCGCGCCCGTCCTTCAATCACAATCAAGCCTTCCACGCCAATCGTTCGCGCCCGGTGTAATAAAGCAGTCCCAGCAGGCGCATTTCCACGGCGGATGTGTAGAGAAAGAAAAATTCCGCCGCCAGGAGTTGGTAGATGCGAAATTGCCTTGGCAAAATTGGATAATGTTCCAACCATTGGCCTGAGCACATGCTAGCCCCTGTCAGCAGGAGAAAAATCAAACAATAAGTCGCGTACTCCCAGGGGATGCGGCAGATGGAAGGCAGCACGATGGCCGGACTCATCGCCTTCATTGAATCGCACAGACTGATCGCCAGCAGCGCCATCGAAAAATAAGCGAAGCCGGCAATCCCCAAGAGCACAGTGAGCCAGTGCGCGTCGAATGGGAGATAACTTCGGCACAAGACGGCCGAGGCCAGGCAGCAGGCCAACAAGAGCAGCAGCTTGAGATAAGGCTCCACGCCATCGTACCACCAGCTTTCCAGCAGTGGATAGGACGGCATGCGATCCTCGCCATTGGCGCTGGCCGTGATGATGCTTTGCATGAAAAGAAAAACGTACCCCCCGCACAGTGCATTGAAAATGATCCCGAGCCCAAAGCCGGAACGCGCGAACGCAGCTCGGAAAAACATGCTGAGACCCCGGCCATAATCATCGCCGGAAAAGAAAAGTGGCTCCGCCACCCGCTGCATTCGAGGCAACATATTGAATCCCAGAAAAACAACACTTCCGGCTGCCAAAGTCAGGGCGCCCCAATGTTTAAGCGGATAAGCAAAGGCATCGGGAATGTATTGATAGAAACTCTGTGGCGGGGCCGCCACTGGCCGGGGCACTGGCAAACGCGCAGGGGGAGGCGTTGGAGGAGCGGGTGGAGCCGAAACCACGACACCTGGCGTTGTTGCCAGACGAATTCCGAGACTCGACTTGGCTTCAGACTCGAAAACCACGTCTACATCACCGAGCCGCAGATGCTGCCCGGACAGCAACGGTTTTTCCTCGATGCGCTGGCCGTCCATCCAAGTGCCGTTCGTGGAGCCAAGATCCTTAATGGTCGCGCCATCGGGCAGCACCGCGATTTGGCAATGAGCACCAGAAACCGAAGGGTGATTGATTTGAAAATGGGCCGAAGGTGAGCGACCTACTTGGTGGAGGCCAGGCGGCAAATCCAACTCCGTCACCGGCTTGCCAGGCTCCTGGACGACAAGTTTAGCCATGGTCTCCTGCGACTTTCCGGCAAACTATTGGGTGCGGAGCCAATCTTTGAAGGCGCGAAGTTCAGCTTCGTGCTTCACAAATGCGCGGTGGATCACCTCAGCATCGTCCGCGTAACCATTCCCACGAGTGTCCGGTGTGCCGTCGTTCAAGACCAGAAAATAATCCACCGCCTGGAGAATATCCACAATCGCCAGCAAGGAAATGGCCCCGTAACGGCGTGATCCGAAGGCCAGCAACAACTCGCGAATCAGTTGAATTTCCTCGGCCAGCTCATGGAACAATTTCACGTCAACCGGAATGCCGTTGAGCTTGGCTTGGAGCGTCTCCGCCGGCAGGAGGGGATTGCGCCAGAATTCCTGCATGGAGATGTCTCGCAGGCCGTTGACGACCGGCGACTTTTGCGTGCTCATTTTCATCATTAAGCCTTTCGTGCTGTCATCTAAAATCAAGTATAATGCTCTTATTTCGCCCATTTGCAATAGGCCGCCCGTTACAAATACGTGGCGGCTTTCCATTCGCTCCAAGGACTTCTTACTCATGATTATAATCTTAATCAATTCTAATTGCCGCGGATTTGAAGGGGATTGAGATTAGGGTTAGGATTAAGATTAAGAACCCCTACCTGCCCGGAAAATTACTCCTTGCTGTTATCGTCAGAATCTGTTTTCAGTCAGGTCATGAAAGCGCTGGTTAAACGCAATCGGGAACCGGGCATCTGGCTGGAAGATGTGCCGGAACCCCAGACGGGAAACAACGATGTGCTCATCCGTGTCCATAAAACCGGAATTTGCGGCACGGACCTCCACATTTACAATTGGGACGCTTGGGCTCAACGCACCATCCCCGTGCCCATGGTCGTTGGGCACGAGTTCGTTGGCGAGGTTGTCCAGACAGGGGCTAATGTAGTAGATTTCAAAGCGGGAGATATTGTCAGCGCGGAGGGACACGTCGTGTGCGGGCGCTGCCGCAATTGCCTCGCGGGCCGGCGGCACCTGTGCGCGGATACCAAAGGGATTGGCGTCAATCGCCCCGGCGCGTTCGCCGAATATATTTCCGTGCCGATGACCAACGTCTGGTATCATCGCCCGGGCATTGATCAGGACGTCGCTTCCATATTCGATCCATTCGGCAACGCCGTGCACACCGCTCTCTCGTTTGACGTGTTGGGCGAGGACGTTTTGATCACTGGCGCGGGGCCAATTGGCATCATGGCCGCCGCAGTGGTCAAACATGCGGGTGCGCGCTACGTCGTCATCACTGATGTGAACGATTACCGTTTGGACTTGGCCCGGCGCATGGGCGCGACCGAGGCGGTGAACGTCACGAAGGGCAGTTTGCGCGACACCCAAAGCAAGCTGGGGATGAAGGAAGGTTTTGACGTCGGCCTGGAAATGTCCGGCAACCCATCCGCCTTCCGCGACATGATTGCCAACATGGCGCACGGCGGGAAAATCGCCATGCTGGGAATTCCGTCAGAACCAATCGCCATCGAGTGGAACACCGTGGTGTTCAACATGCTGACCATCAAAGGCATTTACGGGCGCGAGATGTACGAAACCTGGTACAAAATGTCCGTCATGCTGGAAAGCGGACTGGACATCAAACCGATCATCACGCACCGCTACCATTTCACCGAATTCGAGAAGGGCTTCGCCGCCATGAAATCCGGGCAATCCGGCAAAGTGGTGCTGGATTGGAGCAGTTAGAGCACGCTGGCGGACGATATAGTCGCGCAAAGTCGTAAGGCTGGTCAAAACTTTTCCCTCTCCTTACCGGAGGGAACGGTGGTAGTAAGTGGCCCATGAAAGTGGATGCTCCTGAATCGCGAAACGGCTTTGACGGCTTGTTTTCGGCGGGACGCTTTTTGCTTATCCTTGGGCTGCTGATCTTCATCACGTATCCCGGATTGATTCTAGGGACGCAGGCTTTCTGTTACCGAGATGCGGGATTGTTCAGTTATCCCGTGGCCTACTATTTGAGGGAATCTTACGGGCACGGCCACTGGCCTCTTTGGAACCCACTCAGCGATTGCGGGATTCCCTTTCTGGCGCAATGGAACACACTGGCCCTCTATCCATTTTCGCTGTTTTACATTCTGTGCCCGATGCCCTGGTCGCTGAATTGTTTTCTGCTGGGGCATCTGTTGCTGGGGGGATTTGGGATGTACCGCCTGGCGGAACATTGGTTTGGAAACCGGTTCGCAGCCAGCGTGGCGGGGCTGGTTTTTGCGTGGAATGGTTTGAGCATCCATTGCCTGATGTGGCCCTGCCACACGGCGGGGCTTGCTTGGATGCCGTGGGTAGTCTTGCTCTGCGAACGTGCCCGACAGGAAGGTAAAGCCCGCGTTTATTGGGCCGCATTGGCCGCCGCCTGCCAGATGCTGACCGGTTCGCCCGAAACAATCCTGTTGACTTGGCTTATCGGAGCAGGATGTTTTGCCAGCGACGTTCTGCAAACGCGGAAGAATTTGTGGATCGGCACCCGTCGCCTGTTAGGAATGGCTGCGATGGCGGCGGCGTTGAGCGCAGTTCAAATGCTGCCTTGCCTGGATCTTCTAGCTCATGGCGACCGTAGTGTCTCGACTGGGAACGGGTTTTGGTCCTTGCCGCCGTGGGGATTGGGCAATTTCTTTGTCCCCTTGTTTCACAGTTCCGCCTCATTGAGCGGAGTCTTCACGCAGGACGAGCAGCAATGGACTTCCTCTTACTACGTCGGCATGCTCCCTCTGGCCCTGGCCAGCGTTGCCTTCTGGCGGGCGCGGAATGGACGAATAATCCTGTTGACTATCTTGGCGCTGGCGGGCGTCCTGCTCGCGTTGGGCGACGCCGGGTGGGTGCTCAATTTCCTGAAGCACATTGTGCCCCTGCTGGGATTCATCCGTTTCCCCATCAAATTTATCATCTTGACGATCTTCTGCCTCGCGCTCCTGGCCGGGGCCGGGGCGGCCTGGTTGCAAACCCAATCGCCAGAGGCCGTTGGACGAATGTTGCGCGGGCCGGGGGCCGTGACTGCCTTCGTAGTCTTGCTGGTTATGGCGGTGGCTTATTGGTTCCCCTTTCCGTCTGATTGGTGGAGCAACGTCTGGCCCAATGGCCTGGGCCGCCTTGCATTTTTGTTGGCGGGACTGGCGGCGCTGGCGCGAATTTTTCGGAACCAACGGCCTCCGATTCGCGCGTTGCTGGCTTATGGTTTCCTGGTTTTGATGGGCTTGGATATATGCACGCACGAGCCGCAGCAGAATCCCTCCGTGCCCGCCAAGGCCTACGGTGATGTCCAGCCACCGATGACCCGCTTGCCTCAAATAGGCGAATCGCGCGCCATGCTTAGCCCTGAGGCGAATCGAATCATGGACAATTTGGTCCACCCGGATCTGTTGAAACTCTATTTAGGTCAGCGCGGAGAATTGTTCAGTGATTGCAACCTTTTGAACGGCATCCCCAAAGTGGGCGGATTCATGTCAGTCCATCTGGCGGCGGAGCACAAAGTCGCGAGCCTGTTGCAGAGCGGAAGGGCCGCGCCGGGACTGGCTGAATTTCTAGGCATTTCGCAAATCGCCACGTCGCGGCCATTATTTGACTGGGAGGCGCAAACTAATTTTATGCCTTGGGCCAGCATTGGGCAAAGGCCGGTCTTCCTCGATGATCCAGCCACTTTGGCCGCACTGTGCTCCAACAGTTTCCGGCCCCGCGAGGTCGTCTACCTCACCTCGGAAGCGCTCGGTCAAATGAAAGCTGACGGGGATGGCGAAGCCCGCATTCTCACCAGTCACTTTGCGGCATCGGAGTGCTCCTTCGAAACCAGCGCGACAACGCGCGCCATGCTGGTGGTGGCGCAGTCCTACTATCATTGCTGGCGGGCCAGCGTGGACGGAAAGTCTGTTCCCCTGTGGCGGGCCAACTATGCCTTTCAGGCGTTGGAAGTGCCTCCCGGCCGTCACGAGGTGCGGCTGGTCTATGTGGACCGCGCCTTCCTGGTTGGAGCCGAGGTCTCGGCGCTGGCGTTGTTGGTCTGTATAGCGGCACTGTGGAATGGTTTTCGCGCGAAAACTGTTCCAAGTTCGAATTAAATGTAAAATCGTTGTTGTCAATTACGATTTGGTTGTGGTAATCCTAAGTAGTTGTCGGGTGAAACCTTTTTCCTTTCTTCGTTGCGCCTTGGCCGCTCTTGGCTGCGCGCTAGTGCTCGCCGCCCAGGCGCGCCCGATCGACCGTCAAGTTGTGCGTGGTCACGTTCCGCTATCGACGGCCTCGCTGAAACCGATCAATCCTCTGGCCGATACGAATCGCCTTCGGCTGGCTCTCGGACTCCCTCTGCGTCATCCGGCTGAATTGACCGCGCTCCTGCGCGAGCTTTACGATCCCTCCAGCCCGCAGTTCCATCAATTCCTCAAACCGTCTGAGTTCGCCAACCGATTCGGGCCTTCGGAGGAGGATTACGCTGCGGTGGCCGCTTTCGCACGGTCGCACGGGTTGAACGTCGTCCACTCCCACGCCAATCGCCTGCTGTTGGATGTGGAAGGATCCGTTGCGGACGTCAAATCGGCCTTCCATGTCAATATAAACGTTTACCGGCATCCGACCGAGTCCCGAACATTCTTCGCGCCCGAAACTGAACCTTGGGTCGAGGCTGGACTGCCTTTGCAACACATCGGCGGGTTGAACAATTTCCAATTTGCCAAGCCGAACTTTGTGAAAAGTTCCGGCTCCAATCGGGTAAATACCGCCAGTGGCTCAGGCCCCAGCGGCAACTTTATAGGAAAAGATTTTCGTTCTATCTACGCACCGGGGGTCACGCTGGATGGCGCCGGGCAAACGGCCGCCCTCGTTGAGTTTGACACGTTTTACGCCAAAGACATAACAACATACGAAACCCAGGCCGGTCTTCCGCAGGTGCCTGTCACCATGGTTCCGATTGATGGCTTCAGCGGCGCGCCGGGCGGAGGCCAGGAAGAAGTTGCGTTGGACATTGAATTGACCATCTCGATGGCGCCTGGCTTGTCGCAAGTACTGGTTTACCAGGCGTTCTATGGCGACCTTTTTGTGAATGATGATTTGCTCAACCAGATCGCGGAGGATGATCTGGCCAACCAGATTTGTTGTTGCTGGTTTTTTGATATTGACGCCACCAGTGACGCTATTTTCCAGCAAATGGCCGCGCAAGGTCAGTCCTTTTTCTGCGCCTGCGGCGACAGTGGCGCGTTTTACTACGATGCCCCTCCGCTGGACACGGATGCGAATATCACGCTTGTCGGTGGCACAACCTTGACCAGCACCTCAGTCAGTGAAACGTGGGTTTCCGAAACGGTGTGGAATGGCTTTACCAACAGTGCTTATTCTCCTGGCGCCGGCGGCAGTGGCGGAGTTAGCTCGACTTACCCCATTCCTTACTGGCAGCAATCGGTCAACATGTCGTCCAACCAGGGATCAACGGTTTGGCGCAACGCGCCGGATGTTGCCATGGTTGGGGATCAAGTTTGGGTCACCTTCGGCAACGGACAGTCCGGTTCGGTCGGCGGCACCAGTTGCGCGACGCCGCTGTGGGTTGGGTTTACAGCCCTGATCAACCAGCAGGCCGCCCTCTATGGTCGCCCGCCGGTGGGATTCCTCAATCCCGCACTTTACGGCGTGGCTCAGAGCGCACTCTACCCGTCCATCTTGCACGACATCACGACCGGCTGCAACACTAACGGCAGCGGCTCGACCAAGTTCTTCGCTGTGCCGGGCTACGATCTCTGCACAGGTTGGGGCACCCCCATCGGACAAGGTTTGATCAACGCCTTGGCTCCACCCGACAGCCTGCTTCTTGGACCCGCCGGTGGGTATGCATTTGCAGCTTTTAATGGCGTGGCCTTGGCCGGGTCATCCCAAGCTCTCTCCCTGAAAAGCACAGAAACCACCACCTTGGATTGGGCGTTCGGCCCGCGACCAAGTTGGCTG
>Ga0206819_10405_pt1 | contig 10569 bp, 15 predicted proteins | sample Alteio_BWOrgCont_87_FD_152855 | JGI IMG/M metagenome (GOLD analysis project Ga0206819, IMG submission 152855) | Enriched cells from forest soil in Barre Woods Harvard Forest LTER site, Petersham, Massachusetts, United States -... | ecosystem: Environmental > Terrestrial > Soil > Temperate forest >... | reverse complement strand
CGGCCGGATAAACCGCCAGGACAGGTTACGAAAGAAATTGAGCTGATAAAAGCTCATCGGTCGAAGCAGCATCGTCGAAAACTGCCCCTCCTTGATCTCCATCGCCAACTCCCACATGATATGGCTGGTAACAAAACTGCCCAAAAACAGCATGCAGAGGTAGTAAAGAATGAAGTCGCTAGAGGTAAACCCCCCAATCGGCCCCGCCTTACTAGCCCGAGCCCAAACCAGCGGCATCGTTACCGCCGTGGCAAGGTCGACCGTAACCCAAATCAACCCACTCGCACGATAAGCGATTCCATCCTGAAAATAGATGGAAAAAACCGCCCACCATTTGCGAAGGGTCCAAACCACGACACATATTATCGCCGACCGCAAGGAGCGCGGACACACTTGTCCGCGAATGGTCCGCGGACACACCTGTCCGCAAAAACGACCGCCGGCTACTTGCCGGCGGTCGTTCGTCACGTAAGGCGGGCTAAGCGTCCGCGAACCTGAAGCGGACTGGGCGTCCGCGCTCCCCTACTTCTCCCGAAGAGGCAACCCCATCGCCTTAAGGAAAACTCTCGCTTCCTCGTCGGTCTTGGCGGTGGTGCAGATGATAATGTCCATGCCTCGGATCCGGTCGAAGGTGTCGTAGGGGATCTCGGGGAAAACCAACTGCTCCTTCAAACCAAGCGCATAGTTTCCGCGGCCGTCGAACGACTTGGGCGAGAGGCCCTGAAAGTCTCGGATACGGGGGAGAACCACCGTCGCCAGCTTGTCGAAGAAGTGATACATCGTGTTGCCCCGCAAAGTGACTTTGCAGCCGATCTCCATACCTTCGCGAAGCTTAAAGTTCGAAATGGCCTTCTTAGATTTCGTGATGATGGGCTTCTGACCCGAAATCAGCGTCATATCGCGAATCGAGTTCTCGAGATTCTTGTCCCCGCCCTTTTCTTTGCTGCCCGTGCCCATGTTGATGACGATCTTATCCAGCTTGGGGACCTGCATCACCGACTTGTACTTGAACTCCTCGCGGAGCTTCGGCAGAATCTCGGCCTGATACTTTGCTTTCAATCGAGGCTTCGGCAGGGTAATCGGCCCTGACGGTGCATCCTTCTCTTTATCTTTTCGTGCCATTTCTTTTTTCCTTATTTGCCTGATTGCTGACCAGGCCCTAATTCATTGAAGAGCGAATCTACTCTTTGTGCTCCATAACCTGGGCGTCGACGAGCTTTGCTCCCGTCTTCTTCGAGTACCGGACGAGCTTGCCGTCTTCCAGACGTCTACCTACTCGTGTCGGTTGGCCGCTAACGTCCAGCACCATTACGTTGCTCATATGGATGGGCACCGGAATCTTAATGCGAACCGATTTCTCGCCCTGCATCTTCGCCTTTCTGTGCTTGATTGCGGCGTTCAACGGGAACGGCTGATCCGGATTCTCTTCGTTATCCTTGAGAACGATAACCTTCTGATCCTTCGGGGACACCGCCGCGATGAATCCGATCTCGCCCTTGTCCTTGCCGGAAATGATCACGACTCGGTCGCCCTTTCGGACCTTGAGCTTGATGTGAGTGGCTCTTTGCTTAAGTTCAGCCTTGGTAGGCATTACAGCACCTCCGGTGCCAGCGACACGATCTTCATGAAGTTCTTGTCGCGAAGTTCGCGGGCCACTGGCCCAAAGATTCGGGTTCCGCGCGGCTCCTGGTTTTGCGGGTTGATCACCACGCAGGCATTGTCGTCGAATCGAAGCGTCGACCCGTCGGCACGGCGCATCGCGCGTTTCGTACGGACAATGACCGCCTTGATGACGTCGCCTTTCTTAACCGGCATATTCGGCGTGGCCACCTTGACGGCAGCGACGATGACGTCGCCAACGCCGCCGTAGCGAGGTTGCGAGCCCTTAAGCACCGTGATGCACATTACTTCGCGCGCTCCGGAATTATCGGCCACTTTAAGCCGTGTGAATTGCTGAACCATTTTTTTTCCTTACTTGACCTTCTCGATAATCTGGGTGACCCGCCAGCACTTGTCTCTGCTGATCGGCCTGGTTTCCATAATCTCGACGGTGTCTCCTTCGTCGCATCCGATAATGTCGTGTGCCTTGAACCTCTTCGTGCGCAAAACAACCTTTCCATAGATAGGGTGCTGAACGCGTCGCTCGATCTTCACGACAACTGTCTTCTCCATCTTGTTGGAAACGACGATGCCCTGGCGAACCTTCCGGCTGCCTCGCTCATCCTGGACCGGAGCGGCAACCGGCGCCGGCGCCTCAACTTTCTTCTTCGCTGCAGCCATTACGCGTTTCCTCGCTTCTTCTCGGCGATAAGGGTCATCATGCGCGCGATGTTGTGTCGCCGCACTTTGACGCTTGCCGTATCGGTAATCCGGCGGAAGACGAGATCTCGTCGAGCTTTGTACAGATTGGCTCGCTCGTCGAGAATCATCTGCTCCAACTCAGGAACGCTCTTGTCCCGCAGGTCTGGTGTTTTTGTATCCTTCATTTCGTTAGTTAATTGTCCAATGCATTCTTAGAATGCTATTCGGCCGCCGTCTCCTCTGCGGTTTCGATCTGCTGCGGGGCGACGTAGTCCAACGCGTCCAAGTCGGCCTTGGTCACAAACTTACACTTGATCGGCAGTTTGAAGATGGTAAGCCGCATCGCCTCTTTGGCAACCTCGACCGAAACGCCGCTCATCTCGAACAGCACTCGGCCAGGCTTAACGACGGCTACCCATCCTTCGACGGGCGCCTTACCCTTACCCATACGGGTTTCGAGAGGCTTCTTCGTGTAAGACTTGTCGGGGAAGATTCGAATCCAAACCTTTCCACCGCGCTTGATGTGGCGCGTCATAGCGATACGGCCCGCTTCGATCTGTCTGGAGGTAATCCAAGCCGGCTCCATGGCGATGATTCCGAACTCGCCGAACGAGATTCGATTGCCCTGGGTCGCCTTCCCTTTCATGCGACCGCGGTGCATCTTTCGATGCTTAACTCTCTTAGGCATCAACATTAGGCTTCACTTCCTTGCGTTGCGGCTGCGGGTTCGGTTGCACCGGCGTTGATGGCTGCGAAGGCTTGCGCCTCTGCTTCGTCACGCTGGCCTCTTCCTCGTCGCGGCTGCTGGACTTGCGGCTCAAGGTCTCGAAGTCTCCGCTCGGGAAGGACTTCGCCCTTGTAGATCCAGACTTTGCAGCCGACTGAACCATAAACGGTATGAGCTGTGGCCTGACCGTAGTCGATATCGGCACGAATCGTGTGCAGGGGGATCTTTCCGATCTTGTCGCCCTCACGCCGCGCGATTTCAGAACCGCCGAGGCGACCGGAGACTTGAATCTTGATTCCTCTACCGTTCATTCGCATGACGCGAGTCATCGCTTGCCGCATAGCGCGGCGGTGGCTGATTCGCTTTTCGAGCTGCTGACACACGTTCTCGGCGACAAGCTGAGCATCGAGCTCCGGCTGCCGGACTTCCGTTACGTTGACCTGGACGACCATCGTCTTGTCGTCTGCGCGAACCCTTCGATTCAGCGCATCCGTGAGCTCGTCGATGCCTTTGCCGCCTCGTCCAATGATGGCGCCCGGTCGCGCCGTGAAGATCGTAACCTTCACGCGGTTTGCCGCACGCTCGATCTCGACTCGGCTCACGTTGCCAAGGCCCGTCCTGCTCTTGATAAAGTTCCTGATTTGGTGGTCTTGCAGCAGCGCGGGGCCATACCCCTTCTTGCCGTAATACCACTGGCTATCGAAGCCACGGATGACTCCGACGCGAAAGCCCACTGGATGAATCTTTTGACCCAAAGTTACTCCGCTCCCTTTTCGTCCGAGGCTCCGGCCTCAATCGCTGCCGGCTCTTCAACCGGCTCTACTGTCGTCACTTCTTCTGCAACCGCTTCAGGGGCAGTTTCAATTGCCTCCGGCGCTGCTTCGATTACCACTGCCGTCGGCTCTTCGGCTACGACCTCCACGACCTCGGCCTGCTTGCCAGAACCTCTGCGGCTGCGTTTCGTTGGCACTGCGAAAGTTGGCCGCGGCTTGGCTTTGGTGCCATGTGGCTTAACCGGCTTTTCAACTTCGTAATCCTCGACGACCACCGTAATATGGCTGGTCTTCTTCACAATTCGGTTTCCACGGCCCATAGCGCGAGCTTGCATTCTCTTGAGGCGCGGCCCTTCGTCAATTGTGATCTTTGCGATCTTGAGTTGCTCCGGCGCGATGCCGTGGTTCTCTTGCGCATTCGCCATCGCCGAGACCAAAACCTGATGCAACGCCTTGGCGCCCTTGCCGGTGTGATACCGGAGAAGGCTAACGGTGTGGTTAGCGTTCTTCCCGCGAACCTCGTCCGCGATGATCCGCACCTTTCGCGGCTGCACCCTTACATATTTTGCGACTGCTTTTACTTCCATCGTCTTTTGCCTCTGAGCGGCGTATGCGAACCTCGCACAAAGCCGTTCATTTTACCCTTCGGGGGCCCCTATCTAAGCTTCGTCCCCCTCTCGGCGAGACCGCCGGCGTGGCCACGGAATGTTCGGGTCGGAGCAAATTCTCCGAGCTTGTGCCCGATCATGTTCTCCGTGACAAAGACCGGCACATGCTTGCGGCCGTCGTGGACTGCAAACGTGTGGCCGACCATGTCGGGCGTGATGGTCGAGCGGCGGCTCCATGTCTTGATAAGCCGCTTCTCTCCCCTCATATTCAAGTCGAAGACCTTCTTCATTAAGTGGTCGTCCACAAAAAACCCTTTCTTTAAACTTCTAGCCATTTTTCTCCCGTGATGCCCCTAAACCCGATTTGGGCGGGCAGTGCACTTCCCATTCAAGTATTTGAGGACAGCAGTGTTAAAGTATTGAAGTATTAGAGTATTGAATCGTGATCGATTCCTTGCAGTTTCCCTCGAACACTCCAACACTCCAACACTCTTACACTTCCCCTACTTCGTCCTCCGTCTGACGATATACTTCTCCGTCCGCTTGTTATGTCGAGTCTTTTGACCGATGGCCTTATTTCCCCAACGGTCGACGGGACCCTTCTTTCTTCCGACTGGCGACTTTGCCTCGCCACCACCGTGTGGGTGGTCGCGTGGGCTCATCACGACGCCACGGACGTGCGGCTTCTTACCCAATCCGCGATTCTTACCGGCTTTGCCGATAACCTCGTTCTCATGCTCGGCGTTGCCGACCTCGCCGACAGTAGCGCGACAGGTGTTGTGCACCATGCGCATTTCGCCACTGGGAAGCCGAAGGGTTACGTAGTTCCCTTCCTTGGCCATAACCTGTGCCGAAGCCCCGGCAGACCGGACCATCTGGCCGCCCTTCTTGGGCTGCATTTCGATGTTGTGAACCAAGGTTCCAAGCGGGATATTCTTCAACGGAAGTGCGTTGCCGGCCAGAATGTCCGCCGCCTCGCCACTTTCGATGATCGTCCCAACCACGAGGCCCTTAGGCGCAAGGATGTACCGCTTCTCGCCGTCCAAATAGTGGACGAGCGCGATGCGGCAGGTTCGATTCGGATCGTATTCGATCGCGACGACTTTGGCGCGAACCGAATCCTTTTCTCGCTTGAAGTCGACCATTCGATATCGAGTCTTGTTGCCTCCGCCTCGATTCTTCGAAGTGAGTCGACCGCTGCTGTTCCTTCCACCTGTCTTCGGCTTGGCCGTGACCAGCGTCCTTTCCGGCGTGGACTTGGTGACCTCCGAATAGGTCGCGCCGATCATGCCTCGGCGGCCCGGGGAGGTCGGTTTATATATTCTCGTTGGCATCTTAGACTCCGTAATCCTCGAGCATTTGGCCCTTGGCGAGCGTTACGACGGCCTTCTTTCGATTCGGCTCGTACCCTACGCTTCGGCCTCGGCGCCGCTTCTTGCCCAACACCTTGATGGTGCGGACAGATTCGATGCTGATGGCCTGATCCTTCTTCTTGCCCTCGTTGTAGATCGCTTCGAGCGCCTGCTTGATCTCAATCTTGTTGGCGCTAGTCGCTACTTCGAAGGTGTATTTTCGAACGAGCATTTCCTCGTCCTTGATCCTGGGATCGCCATACGAAAGGGCGACTGCCTTTTCCGTAATGTGCGGTCGAAGGATGATATCGTGTGGGTTCTTCACTTGGCCCAGACCTCCTCGATCTTGGTGAGTGCGTCCTTCGCGATCACGATCTTCTGAGCGACCATCAGATCACGAGTCGAGAACACAGCCGTCTTCACCGCTTCGGCGCCGCCCGCTGACGAAGACGGAGCGGTTCGCACCGTAACGTTCGACAGGTTCCGGAAGCACTTGTGGGTGATCTGGTCGTACTGTGGCAGCACTATCAACACTCGGCGTTGGTTGCCCAGCCCGAGGGCCGCCAGCATCGCTACCGCATCCTTCGTCTTCGGCTCGGCAAAAGCGATCGCATCGATCACGCTGACGTTTCCGGCTTCCAGGTGCGCGGCAAGCGCTCCGAGAAGGGCGGCTCTGCGCTCTTTCTTGTTGATCTTCTTTTCATAATCGCGCGGCTTGACCGCCATTGCCATACCGCCGTGCGTGTAGTGGGGAGCGCTGACAGTTCCCTGCCGTGCGTTACCCGTTTTCTTCTGCTTGTACGGTTTTCGGCCGCCGCCTCGGACTTCGGAGCGGGTCAGGGCGGATTGAGTTCCCTGTCGCTTGTTGGCCTCTTCAGCGACGACGGCACGATGGGCGGTTACCCGATTGACCTTCGCATCGGACAACGCCTTGCTTAGGTTATGGGTGCCTACCGACTTACCGTCTTTTCCTTGAATTTGAATATCTGCCATCGCCTTACCTCGCCACCTTGTTGATAACCACTTGGGCGCCGTTCGGGCCTGGCACGCTTCCATCGATCAAGATGAGGTTTCGCTCAGCGTCGATCTTGACGACCTTGAGCCCCTTCTGCGTAACCGTGGCATCACCCATGTGACCCGGTCCCCTCTTGCCCTTAAAGACCCTCTGCGGGCCCGTGGCTCCGTTCGACAGCGGCCGCCGGTGGGTCATATAGCCGTGCGTCATATGCTGGCCCTTGAAGTGGTACCGCTTGACGCCGCCTGCAAAGCCTCGGCCCTTGCTGGTTCCCGTAACCGTAATCTTTTCGCCTTCCGCGAAGATATCGACCGTAATCTCTTGACCGAGGGCAAGACCCTCCGTCGAGTCGATCCTGAATTCCTTCAGGGTCTTAAGGTTATGGGTCAAGCCGGCCTTCTTGAGGTGGCCGAACTTCGGAAAAGTGAGCTTCTTCTCTTTAGCCTCTCCGTAACCGACCTGAACTGCCGTGTACCCGTCTTTATCTTCCGACTTTAACTGTGTGACGAACACCGGGCCAGCCTGTACGACTGTCACCGGCACCATCTTCCCCTCGTCCGTGAAGACGTGAGTCATCCCAATTTTCGTGCCCAGAATTCCTGGCAACATACTTAACCACCTTCGCTTCCACTGCGCTCGGACCTTTGATTGCGTTGCCCTCTTTGCCTTTGGGTCGCCGGAACCTCGCCTATGAAGCGTCTCTATTTTTCCTATTCGTTTGAAATCGCGGGGCTTTACGCGCTCTTGATTTCGATGTCGACGCCGCTCGGGAGGTCAAGCCTCATCAGCGCGTCGATTGTTTTGTTTGTCGGCTCAAGAATGTCGATGAGCCGGTTGTGGGTCCGAAGCTCGAAATGCTCCATGGACTCCTTGTCGATGTGCGGGCCTCGGATGACGCAAAACTTCCGAATGTTCGTCGGTAGCGGCGTCGGTCCTGCAACCCGTGCTCCCGTGCGCTTTGCGGTGTCCGTGATCTTCTCGGCCGACTGGTCGATGATCCGGTGATCGTAAGCGCGGAGCCTTATTCTTACTTTGATTCCTGCCATAGTGTGCTTTTAATTAAGAAGCCCCAGTCCGTTTGGACTGAGGCTTCATTTGTTTCCTAGACTTCCACCTGCGTAATCGTTCCGGCGCCGACGGTTCGACCGCCCTCACGAATTGCAAATTTCGATCCCTGCTCCATGGCGACGTTACTGATGAGTTCGATCGTCATAGTGATGTTGTCACCCGGCATGACCATCTCGACGCCTTCCGGCAGGTTCAGCGTTCCCGTCACATCGGTCGTGCGGAAGAAGAACTGCGGTCGGTAGCCGGAGACGAACGGGGTGTGGCGTCCGCCCTCTTCTTTCGAGAGAACGTAAACCTCAGCGGTGAACTTGGTGTGCGGCTTGATCGAACCGGGCTTGCAGCAAACCATGCCGCGCTCGATCGACGTTCGCTCAACGCCTCGAAGGAGAAGACCGACGTTGTCGCCGGCTTCGCAGTAGTCGAGGGTCTTGCGGAACATTTCGATTCCGGTGCAGACCGTCTTTCGGGGTGCTGCGCTGAGACCGACGATCTCCACTTCTTCCATCGATTTGAGCTGACCGCGCTCGACACGACCCGTGGCAACCGTGCCGCGGCCCGTAATCGTGAACACGTCCTCGACCGCCATCAAGAACGCCTTGTCCTTGTCGCGTGTCGGAGTTGGGATGAACGAATCGACGGCGTCCATCAAATCGAGAACCGATTTGAGGGCCGGGCTGTCGATCGTAGCGCCCTTTTCCAAAGCGTCCATCGCCTGAACGGCGGAACCCTTGATGATCGGAGTGTCGTCTCCAGGGAAGCCGTACTTGTTAAGTAGGTCTCGAACTTCCATTTCGACGAGCTCGATCAATTCAGGATCGTCAACGAGGTCGACCTTGTTGATGTAAACCACGATGTGAGGCACTCCGACCTGACGGGCGAGCAGGATGTGCTCGCGAGTCTGCGGCATCGGACCATCCGTCGCAGCTACGACCAAAATCGCTCCGTCCATCTGGGCGGCGCCCGTGATCATGTTCTTGATAAAGTCCGCGTGGCCAGGGCAGTCGACGTGCGCATAGTGCCGTGTTGCCGTCTCGTACTCCTGGTGCGAGATGTTGATCGTGATACCGCGGGCCTTCTCTTCAGGCGCCGAGTCGATTTCCGCGTAGGAAACCTTCTTGGACAGGCCCTTTAGTGCCAGGGTGCCTGTGATCGCAGCCGTAAGCGTGGTCTTGCCGTGGTCAACGTGGCCGATTGTGCCGATATTGACGTGCGGCTTCTTCCTCTCGAATTTTGCTCTTGCCATTTAATGATGCTCCTAACCTAATCTATTCCGGCCACGCCGTTAGCGGCCGCCATGCGCCTTAGCCGTGATCTCGGCTGCAATACTGTTCGGGACCTCCTCATAGTGAGAAGGCGTCACGTTCGGTTGCGCTCGACCCTGAGTCAGCGATCGCAACGTAGTAACGTACCCGAACATTTCGGAAAGCGGGACGTGGGCGATAACAATTGTCACGCCACCCATCGCGTTTTCCATTCCTTCGATCCGGCCCCGTCGGCCGTTGATGTCTCCCACCACGTCGCCCACGTTTTGCTCGGGCGTCGTCACTTCGACGTGCATAATCGGCTCTTTTAGAACCGGATTCGCCTTCTTCATCGCTTCTTTGAAAGCGAGAATGCCGGCCTGTTTGAAAGCGTTTTCGTTCGAGTCAACCTCGTGGTACGAACCTTCGAGCAGCTTCACCTTGATGTCGACAACTGGATATCCGGCAAGGACGCCTGCAGTCAGGCTTTCCCGGACACCTTTCTCGATTGCCGGGATGTACTCCTTAGGAATCGAACCGCCGACAACCTTGTTCTCGAACACAAACCCCGACCCGGCGGGAAGCGGCTCCATCTCGATCCAACAGTGGCCGTACTGACCGGAACCACCCGTCTGACGGATAAACCTGCCCTCGCCCTTAGCCGAGATGCGCACCGTCTCGCGGTAGGCAACCTGCGGCTTGCCCTGGTTCGCCTGAACGCCGAACTCTCGGTTCAACCGGTCTACGATGATCTCCAGGTGCAGTTCGCCCATACCGGAGATGATCGTTTGACCGGACTCCTGGTCGGTGAACACCCGGAACGTCGGATCCTCTTGCGCCAAGCGCTGAAGGGACGATCCAAGCTTCTCTTGGTCCGCCTTCGACTTCGGCTCGATCGCAATCTGGATAACCGGCTCTGGGAACTTGATGCTTTCCAGAGCAATCGGGTGATCCTGGTCGCAAATTGTGTGACCGGTGTTGACCTCGCCGAGGCCGATGACGCCTACGATCTCGCCCGCGTAAACCTCGTCGATGTCGTTCCTGCTGTTGGCGTGCATTTCAAGAATGCGTCCAATTCGCTCAGTTCGAATTCTGAAGTCGTTGGTCTGCGGATCGCGATAGGTGACAGATACCGCCGTGCCCTTCTTGAGCATGCCCGAATACAGCCGCAAGAAGGTCAACCTTCCAACGTACTTATCCGACATGATCTTGAAAGCCAGCGCCGCAAACGGTTCTTTGTCATCGGGCTTGCGCACCAGCACTTCTTCCGTATGCGGGTCGACGCCCTTGACCACCGCCACATCGAGCGGCGATGGCAGGTAATTCAAAACCGCGTCGATCATGGCCTGCACGCCCTTGTTCTTGAACGAAGAACCGGACAACGTCGGCACGATCTTATTGGCAAGAGCGCCACGACGAAGCGCAGCGATAATCTCAGCCTCGGCGATCTCTTCGCCTTCCAAGAAACGCTCCATGATTGAGTC
>Ga0206819_10402_pt1 | contig 10597 bp, 14 predicted proteins | sample Alteio_BWOrgCont_87_FD_152855 | JGI IMG/M metagenome (GOLD analysis project Ga0206819, IMG submission 152855) | Enriched cells from forest soil in Barre Woods Harvard Forest LTER site, Petersham, Massachusetts, United States -... | ecosystem: Environmental > Terrestrial > Soil > Temperate forest >... | reverse complement strand
AAAGTCAGGATAAGCCTATCACTGACATTTTTTGTCTGTCTTTGGTGCTACGGCCTCATCGCAGTCGCAAGACCAAACCACGACAGCTTTTTCAATGGGAACTTCGAAGATGCAGCAACTTATGCCACTGAACAAATCCAAAAAGGAAAAGATGACGACCATGGGTGGCTCGGATGCCGTGCGGTGTGCTACATAGAATTGAAGAGATACAATGAAGCCCTTTCTGATCTTGACACTGTGCTAAAAACAGCCTCCGACGTAAACGTTACCGACACTGGTAACGCATGCCATCCATACTCTGGTCCCACAGTTTGCTCAAAAGCAATCTCGCTACTATTTCGTGCCAGGTGCAACAAGGAGATGGGACGCCCAGTTGAAGCCGAACAAGACGCCATGGAAGCTTTTCGGCTATCGCCAGGAATGATTGAATACTTCAGATTTATGCGCGGCGCATCCATCAAGAAGGCTCGCAGCATGTTTGACTCTAATTTGCATTTAGCAGAAGATATTCACGAGCAGCTGGCTTCCGGCAAATTGCATGAGGCGGCACTAGCGAAGGAAGAAGCCGCGGGTTCAACTAATAGCGCTCTAGAATCTGCCAACAATATCAAGCGAAGGGAGCAAGGTCCAACACCGGGCACTGCCAACACACAGGCAGCAAGCGCTCCCCCTCCGGGTTATATCGTCATCACGCCTGGGCACTACGTGACGGCATATGAAATGGGCAGTTCTACCCCGCATCAGATTTGGGTTCCGCCGGTCTATGGCCCGGCGCCGGTCAATCCCAATGCCACCACTTTTAGTGGCGGCTCGCGACCGAGTGTGCAACAACAGCCGATGCAAGTGACAAACAATAGCAGTCCGAGTGTAGCCGGATCACCACCCCGCTTTATTGCTAATAATCCGATGTCTATGTGGGCTCCTGCCACAGATCCTGCTGACTCGCAATCTTCTTCACCATCACCATCGCCAATGCCCACCGCCACGTCTGCGCCGACACCAACGCCATCTCCATCAGCATCGCCAGCGCCAACTGATACTGGTGGCGGGACAGTCGCAGGCTCAGGGCCAGCCGGGGGCGTCACACCACCGGGACCGATTAGGCGTTATTTCCCTGACTTTACGATCGTCAGTGTCGACGCGCAAAAGCTGCCACAGGTCTACGTGACGGTCAAAAGCAACACGCCCCGTACTATTGTGGCTACATTCTCAATCACCTACTCCATTCAAACGAATGATGCCGGTGCCCGGGATACGAAGACGGCAGAGCAAGTTCAAAGCACCTTAAGCCAGACGCACCCGAACGATACTGTTCAATTCAATCTTACCGACACGTACTCGAATACGATATCTGACGTAGCTGGCATTCAAATCGGTGTTTCATATCAATAAGCGAGGCGTCAAATAGTGAAAAAGCTGTCTAGCAGCTTGCTGTTGTCCATGTTCATACCGCTGGCGGTTTTAGCGCGTGATGCGCATGATGGTGACGGTGTAGAGCAAGGACTCAGTGCTGTTCCCCGTTTTGTGGAACATGGCTCAGAGGGCAAGACGGACGGTTGGGTTGTAGATCTGACAGGTCCAATGAACGCAGACGTTTATATCGACTGGAGCATCAACGGAACCACAGAGAAAGGAAGAGCTGACGTTTCGGCAGGAAAAAAATACACTACGTATGAGTTTTATTTGCCTGCGGGACAACGACCAGTGGTCAATGCACATTCGCACTTACAAGGCGGTAATGGATAGATGCCGATGACATCGAGAAGCCAACTAGCCGTGATCTTGAGCCTCATTTTGCTTGGACTTGTCTCACCGTGTCCGGCTTGGTCCTCTGAAGCATTCCAATGGGCAATGCGCGAGTTTTGGCCATTAAGAAAACGCGAGGAACTTCTACACCTATCCCGCCAATATGAACAGGCAATCCGGGTCGGTGAACAGGCTTTGAAAGTTGCGCCGCAGTGCCCAACCGGTGAAAATACTACTTGGACTCCTGATGGGTTGCGCAGATTAGCTCTTTATATGATCAGCAGCGACTACGAGGATTGGGCGAACGAACTCACATATCAGGGGAAATATCAGGAGGCAGTCGATAAGTACCAACTGGCAATTAATAATCTTCCTAACCCCGACGTACACAATCTTCTGGATGATATTAGACAGGGCATGGCGCGCTGCAAAGCTAAGATAAATCAAGCTACATCGCAGCAGGGGGCAAATGCGCCATCATCAAGCCAAGAAGGTTCAACGCCGCCTCCCGGTCAAGTCGTCATAACGCCCGGGCACTATGTGACCGCATACGAGATGGGCAGCTCTACCCCGCATCAAATCTGGGTACCGCCAGTTTATGGACCAGCCCCGAACGCGCAGGCCGCTCAAGCCACTCCATCACCTAATCCGTTTGAAATGCGCGCGCCGGGCACTTACAAGCCCAGTTCCACCTGGATGTCTTCGTCTCCAACTCCCACAGCATCCCCATCGCCAGCGGTGACCGCAAATATCGCAACGATAACCGCACCAATCCTGAGTACCGCATTGTCGTCCGGCTCGGGGGCAGCGACATCGACGCGGTCTGCAGCTGTGACACCAGCCGCGCCTGATCAAGTATTCAATCCAGATTTCTCAATCGTCAATTGGAGATTTACCAAAGACAAGCAGGTACTGATTGCAGTAACAAACAACACCAATCGGCCTATCGTTGCTAGAATTCTGATCAAATATAACATCGGCGGCGGCGCGGCCCCAGACGAACATCCGTCAATCACGCTCGCGCCTAACCAACAAGGTACTATGCAACCTGATCAGCCGGGCAATATTCACGTCAATCTCACTCAGTTCAATGACAGCGCCATATCCGGTGTGCAAGTGTTGCAAGACTTACCGCAATGACAGTCATTTCAGCGAATGTGCGAGAACTGCCAAGCCATAAACAGAACCAACAGAATCCAGATCGGACCGATATTGTCATTTAGCATTTCGGTTCGTCTTGATCAAGCATGTAGTGATGCGGCATGGTCAATTGGTTCGCAGCTATGGCGCCGACACTCAAGCAGGGGGACAGAAGCAAAACGGCATTGCCGATATGGATAGGGAAATTCCTCATGTGCACGCTCCTGTACAGAGCCACTGATTTAGCGGCTCTCTGATTTGGTATCACTGCCCATCGGGCGACAGGAATGATTTTGCGGTTTAACCCTTGAAGGATTCCTGAATGTGCAAGCACAGCTGATGCGGGAATTACGATGTGCGCACCGATCACAACATGTCTCGCTCTATCTTCTTGATCGACAAATCCGTCTCTTTAAGCTCTCTGCAAATCGAATCCAATTCCCGGTACTTGTTTTTGAGCTGCCCAGTCAATTCGATGATGTCTCTGGTCACATCCTCTTTGTCCTTCTTCAGGTCTAACTCTTTGTCGAGCAAAGCGTTGCGCGATTCACGTAGTGTCAAATATCGTTCATGCTCACGGTCGCTACTGTAGATCGGCACGCCTACTAAGAGAGCGAAGGTTATGCAAATAGTGATAAGAAGCCAACGACACGTGATCCGGTAGCCGACCACGGACGAATGGTAGGTTCTGTTCATGATGTATTTTGATGAGCGAAAGTCTGCTGACCAGATGACCTGGTTTGCCTTGATGGGAATATCGAACGTCGACTGACTTCAACTGATGTCAGTTTGCCGCTCAGTCGCTGTTGACTGTGCGCTTTGTCGGCACGGCTCTATTTTGGGTTGGGGCCCCGTCGGGTTACAGGATCATTGTGCCGATCGAATGTTGGAGAAAACCTGAACGGGCACTACGTAGTTGCCGTGTGAACACGATGCTGTTATAGAATGAGAATCATGAAAACTGCCCAGCTAGTTGCACCTCTATTTCTTGCCGTGATTGCTATCACGCCGATATTCGCGCAGGAGGGTGAATTCAGCGGCAAGGTTATGCACGTCAAAGACGGCGATAGCATCGTTGTGATGCATGGCGATAAGGAAGAAGAGATCCGGCTCAATGGAATCGATTGCCCGGAGAAGAACCAGCCATTTGGGAGTGAAGCCACACAGAAAACCACCGAGCTTTGCTCAGACAAGACCGTCAGTGTCAAAACTCACGGACTTGATCAATATCACCGCACTATTGGTGATGTTTTTCTGCCCGATGGAAAGGAACTCAATTACGAGCTGGTTCGCACCGGGTACGCATGGTGGTATCGCAAATATGCGCCCGGCAATAAGGAGCTAGAATCGCTTGAGCAATCCGCGCGTGATCAGCATCTGGGACTTTGGGCTGAACGCTTGCCGGTCGCACCATGGATGTGGCGGCATGGGGTGAGGAACCTTCCCAACAATCAGCTAAACAGCAGTGAATAGCCGACTGAATTCGTGATCGGGCGCTACTTTTGAAACTTGTGAAGAGGTTCTAAAGAAGACCTAACACATGAATGCTACGATTCTGCGATGAAGAAAGTCATTTCTGCCGTTGGACTCACGTTCATGGCTGCCCAATCCGTTAGTGCAGAGCCCACCGACTGGTCTGGTGAGGCACGATGTGGCGACCAAACTTACAAAGCCTCGCTCAACTTCGTCTCAACCGATGCAAGTGGTGTTGCTATTCTCGTATTGAAGGACAAAGCCGGAATAGAAAAGACCTACGCTCTAAATTTGAAACCTACGCCGCTTAGCAGTGCACCGTCGTCGTTGAAATCTGCTCAGACGTCACCGTCAAGTGTCCCAGAACCAGCACAAGTCTTACTAACCGATACGGAAAAGAGACAACTCGGGAAGCCGTACATGGACCAAGTTCAGGCAAAAATCAAACAATGCTGGCAACAAGTTCGCACGCCAAATAGCAGAATGGTGATGGTACACTTCTGGATCGATAAAAACGGTAAAGTACAAGACCTCAAGCTTGATGATCGTTATGGACAGCAGATCTTCGATGATCAAGCCGTTGCGGGGCTTCATGCAGTAGAGCTGGCTGCGCCGTTTGATCCCCCTCCGCCAGCAATTCTTAGTGATGGCAGGGCTGAAGTTGCATTTACATTTACGCGGAACGTTATACCGCGGACGGCAGCAAAACGCCACGGTTTCGTATTCTGAAAATGAATCGAAGGGGCGCCTAGATTGCTGACCCTAAGGTTGCGGTTTCCGAACGAGAAGACCGCACTCCTGAAGAAATAGTGCCTGAAGAGCTTCAATCGTCCCTTCTTTGCGTCCGACAGCCAGAGTTGGCCCAATCGCTGGGCCGAATAACTGATCCGGAGGGAGTACGTTTTGCTTATTCTCGAACTCAGTAATCTGTTGGTTTAAAAGCTTGCGGACCGAAGCCTCATTGTCTCCGTTGAAGATGTGCTCGATTGCGTTGCGCGTTTTGGTGAACGACATATCAAGAAAATCCTCCATACTGAGTTGGGCTCATAGTGAGTCAATCGACTACTTCGTTGGCTGGACAACCGGCGTGACAAGCGGACCAATTGGATGCTTATGAATCAGTTCAAGAGCTGGCTCAATAGCCCAGGCACCAATCAGCCCGCTGTTACTCTTCACAAAGAATCCGGTGTCCACGAGGCGGTAATAGTCTCCATTCGAATTGTGAATGATGTTCGCATTCTCTTGATCTTGTTGAGTTGCCTCCCAGGCCATGATAGGCACAGGCTTCTGAACTGGGGCTGTCTCCGGTTTGTAGTTAACTATGACGCCCGCGACTATGTTCGCGCCACCGTCGTGCTGCGGACTGTTCAAATCTGAGTAAACGAAAGGCGAACCAGAAAAACCGTGATTATTGAATCCGTCCAGTACGAATTGCATCGCATTTGGATCTTGGGTGCAATCAAATTGAGCCACCACTACTTTTCTCACGACCGGAAGCACCTCTTCCTTGTCCGAGAATACTTTGGCTTCCCCAAAGGGGAAACCTGCAAAATAGGCATCCTGCCCGAGGAAAACGCCCTTACTCTGAGCACGCAGCGGTAGGTCGGACGTGGCAGTTACAAGGGTGGTTGGAACGAGAACAGCAATATCAACGGGCTCTGCACATTTGAAGACGTGAACGGACACTTCCTGCCATCCGGACTTATGGAAGATCTTGATCTTTCCATCGGTGTCGTCTACAAGTCCTGAAACAATATGCTTTGCAGTGATCAGATACTGTCTGCCATCTACGTCTAGGGTGAACGATGTTCCAAGTCCGGTGGCACTGATCAGTAACGTTCTTACCAAGACTTCTCTTGGCACCATGGCGTTTGCGGCACTGAAACTGCCGAATAATGAAACGCAAAATAAAAGCAGGAGGCGCATTGCTTTGCCTTCAAACTTGATTTGGAGTCGCTGCATGATAATAGACACCTCCAGCTATGGTCGTGGTGGAACACCGGATTTGAGCCGCGTTGCTTCGTGTCCGAGAATAAAGCTTCGATAGAGATAATTCTCAATCGTATTCAACATTGTGTTCAGTTGATCTAGCGTCGGGTTCCATCCTCGATGGGCAGCCGCGCTACCGGCATCGATTAAGGTGTTCAAGATCTCACGCTCATCTTTACCGATCTTTCCAGATGCCTCAAGTTCTGTTAGCTTTTTGGCAAAAGATAAGGAAGAATCAACTCCGAGTAGTTCGGATGATAAATCAAATGCTGTGCGGATCCCGATTGCCGCAAGCGAACGCAAATCATTATTCACTGCCGTATATACATCTGACATCAGCGTTCTCAATTGATCATCAGCCAGCTGAGGGAGCCACTTTGGCTCACTTCTTACCGTAGGCGATGGCCAGTACACTACGCTAGTTTCATCAGGATCTACGCTAAACCAAAGTTCACGCTGAACATAAACTGTGTCGCATCCCCTGCATTGAAGGATTCGATGACATATCGAACCACACCAGGGACTGTCTTCAGTTCCATCGTCGATGTGTTGCCTATGCTCCGCAACGATCATGGCGTTTCGTTCTCCCGCACAATCCGGGCACGGACCTTTGATGCGCTTCTCGCCTTCTTCCGCAGGCATACCGTCCACCTCAAGCCATTCGCGTTCAATTCTAGCAATTAACATGGCAATAATATGGCGGGAATTTGGAGAAATACTTTCCGCCGGATTTTAGTGAGCAGCTGTCGGGATTTCCGGAAAATACTTTCGCGGATTTTTTGAGGGTCGGTTACGTCCTCAGGATTTAGCCCAAAATCCTTTTTGGGATGGGTTTTCTTGGAAATCGGCTCTGGGAGGGTGGATGGGCGTTTTTGCGGCGCATCCCCCCCAATTAAAAAAAGACTTTCCTAACGATGGTCGCGATGCGAGGCGCCGGCGGTCTCTCGCTGCCGGGCGCCGTGTGTCAGAATGGAAGCATCAATGAGGGAACGCCTTGAAGCCGAAGGGGAGCATTCTAATTGTCTCGATGCTGGTCATGATGGTCAGCTGTGGAGCTGGGGTTGTGTATGAGCTAAAACCGCAATCAACTGTGGCTGTTTCACTCACTCATCAACAGCTCTTCGAGATTCAGTGGACCTTGGCAGACAGAGAGAAACGTCTATCACGAGAACGGGCCATAGCAAGAAGCCTTGGCTGGTCCCGATGAATGAGAGTTGCGCACACGTGAAGCCGAAGGAAAACATCCTAGTAATATCGGTGCTGCTCATTGCAGTGAGCTGCCTGACTGGTGTTTGCTGTGGACTGAAGAGCCAGCAAGCTAAGTTCATAGGGTTAACCGACGACCAGTGGCTCTACGAAAACAACCCTCACTACAGCAACAGCGAGCTCCGGGAACTACGAGATCCATGGATCAGCCTTGATCGAAGAGAGGAGTTATTAGCTCGAACGAAGGATCTGAGAAAGTAAAGCAGAGGGGGAGCCTTGAAGAAGCGCCACATCTTGCCAGTCGACCAACACATCATCTCCATTTCAATCGCGCTGATGTTGAGCGCGACCGCTGCGCGCGCTGACGATGCAAGACCGGCAGTTGACAATTGGGCATTGTCACAGCGATACGCACATGAAGGGGCTACAGTCTGGGTACCCGGTCGGGGATGGTCTCACAAGATTGGACACTTCTATCTAACAAGCGGAGCGCCGGACCCAGCGTTCAGTCCGTCAAAGGACAAGTGGTTGCTATTCAACGAGCAATTTAAACCAGCAAAACCAACGCCGCACGACAAAGTAGAGATGTTCTTGCGTGGCGAAACTGATAGCTTGTACGGATATGACGCTGCTTACTAAGCATGAACATGGAACACAACGATCACATTTGGGAACTGCTGAATTCTGTCACCGGAAAGCACGGCATTGTTGGATGCATATTCGCCGGGCGTGACTGCAGCCTCGTATCTTCGACCATGCCGCCTGAAGTCGACATCGCCATGATCGGCGCCTTGAGCGCGACATTGTTTTCCAACAATGATGTTTCCATTCAGCGCATGTTTTCCAACAATGATGTGTCCATTCAGCGCATGAATCCCGGCAATCTCGTGCAGATAACGCTCAAGACTGATCAGGGCTTCCTTCACTTTTATGAGACCAGCAATCATTTTCTTGTCGTTCTCACTGCCAAAGGTCGGCGCATCAACTTGGAAGGACTGATTCGTTCGATCGAGAAGAGCGATGGGATTTAGCGCTGTGTAACAGTTTCGCTGTCCGCTAATCCGCCGTCTTAGAGCACACGTTACTGATTTGCGCGCGGCGACGTCGTTGCTTGCTGCGTGGTGTACGTTAAGTGTGTCCGCTAAGTGCGTCGGAAACTGTCGTAACTATTCGCGCGCGGAGCGATTGTGAAAATCGAAAATTAGAAGATCGTGGCAAGAAGGTGGAACCGGAACACGAGCGATTTTGCAAGTGAGACAAGGTTATTGGTAGGCAGCAAATCTGATGCACGAGGCACGGGACACATGGCTAAAATCGGATATGTCCGCTGCTCCACAGATGAACAAAACCCAGCATCGCAGATTGAAGCGATGAAGAATGCCGGTGTCGAGTTGTTTGAAGTTGAGCACATGTCTGGCACCAAGCGCGAACGCCCAGCGCTCAATTTGTTTCTAGACAGTTTGCAGCCGGGTGATGTGCTGGTAGTGTACAAGCTGGAGCGACTGAGCAGAAGCCTGAAGGATATGCTCGAGATTTCCGACAAATTGCAAAAGCTGGGTATCGGTTTGAAGTCAATCACGCAGGAAATCGAACCACTACCGGGGTCCAAACGTCTGCCATAATATTGCCTTATTAATTGTGGACGCGAGAACCATGGAAGCAGCCGACATCATTGATAGGTTTGCCAAACTGTACGCTGCCTGTTCGACTTATCATGACGTCGGCGTTGTGAATACCGAGGGTGATTCAGCAGGGAATGTCGTCAAGTTCAAGACCTACTTTGCGCGCCCAAGCAAGTTCCGTTTCCAATGGACATCCCATCATCCTGCTTTTGGTGCTGAAAGATCACAAACCTTCAACATCGTTTGGTCAGATGGAATCCGGAGCCGCTCGTATTATCGAGGCGATGATCCAGAAGCCGTGGAAGAGGAGGAGGAATCTCTAGAACTTGCGATTGCTGGAGCGACGGGCGTCTCGTCGGGCGCGGCAGTAAACGTCCCGGCGCTGCTGCTGGTAGATATTAGAGCTGATTGCAGAAGCCTTCTAGAGCTGACGGATTTAGTGCTGGTTCGAGAGGAAGAGATCCACGGACATTGGTGTTATGTGGTCGAGGGTGGCTACGAGATCGGACGTCGAGATACCGAGTTGTGGATCGACAAAGAATCGTTTTCGCTGCGGCGAATCTCCGAGCGTTCAGAAATTTCGGTGTCCCAACTGCAGGAGAATGATGCAGAGCTGGAAAGAATGCATCGAGAACATGGGATCGCATTAGAATATAAGCTTCCGCCACCAACTAAGCCAATGAAATACACCGACATTACTGATTACACCGAAGTTGTATTTGACGAATCAATAAGTGACGATGTGTTTGAATACAAGCCTTCGGATGATCCACGCATGTAATCAATCCTGATTCTTATTCAAACTGTCAAACTAATTGCCATATTGATCATTCACCGGTACGATTGATTGCCACAGCTTGGTTTCTGTCATGCGCGTCGCTTTTCTGCTTTCTCTGTCAATCGCTTGCACGCCGGCATGGGCATTCAATCAGCAACGCTACAACTCGCTTGAGTCAGATGGAGCCAAGGCATACCAGCTCAAGGACTATGCCAAGGCGGAAAGGTGTTACTCGGATGCGGTCAAAGAATTGGGCGCCGGCCATGACTTAGACAGAGCGACCGCACTGACAAATCTTGCGGTCGCCGAGGCCGAGCAGCATGAGTGCGCAGCCGCTATCGGGCACTTTCAAACGGCGCTGCAGATCAAGCAAGACCTTCTTGGACCCCAGAACGTTTCCACGATCCACACCCTCAAGCACTACATCAGAGGTCTTCGGAAGTGTGGCTACGAGGATCAGGCCAACAAGCTGCAAAGTTTCCTCGTGAACTATGCGAATGCGCCAACTAAAATTCCTGCGGTGCCCCATCTCACAGTCGAGCGCCGGGACGAAGAGTCGAATGATGGCCAAGATGACCGCAGAGAGCATCATAAGATCAAAACCGTCGAAGCAGCGATAAAGATCATCTGCGCCCTAACCGCT
>Ga0206819_10311_pt2 | contig 10679 bp, 8 predicted proteins | sample Alteio_BWOrgCont_87_FD_152855 | JGI IMG/M metagenome (GOLD analysis project Ga0206819, IMG submission 152855) | Enriched cells from forest soil in Barre Woods Harvard Forest LTER site, Petersham, Massachusetts, United States -... | ecosystem: Environmental > Terrestrial > Soil > Temperate forest >... | reverse complement strand
GGGATGATGATGGCGCAATCGAAAGCGAGCTCTCTATCGGATCAAACCTCCGGCGGCGGCCCGCGGTCACTGGTCGAAGGCAATCTCTGGCGCGCTATCTGGTCGATGTCCTGGCCGTTGCTTTTGACGACGACGAGCAGCTCATTGATCGGCCTTGTGGATATGCAAGTGGCTGGCACACTCGGCTCTACGCAACAAGCGGCAGTCGGTGTCAGCGAGCAAATACTCTTTCTTTTCATGATCTTCATCATGTGCATCGGCGTCGGCACGACAGCGATGGTTTCCCGAGCATGGGGTGCTGGCAACAAAGCCGAGGCGCTGGAAAGCACGGCGCAGTCTATTTCTTTGTCGTTCGGCATGGGTGTTTTCCTCTGCCTGTTATCAATTTCTTGCGCTCGCTACGGATTGAGATTATTCAGCGAAGCACCAAATGTGGTGGCATTCGCCACAAGATATCTCGCCGTCTACAGTTTGTTTCTCCTGCCGTTTTCCATCGTTTCCATCATCAACGCCTCCTATAGAGCGATTGGCGACACGAAAACACCACTGATGATTGTCGGTTGCATGACGGTGCTCAACATTACAGGCGACTACGCAACGGTTTTGGGCAATTGGCCGATACCCGGTCTTGGTCTAATTGGCATCGCCGTATCCGGAATAACGGCCAGCTGGTTCGGTTCGGCTCTCGGTATCTTCTTCATCATGCGTTCTCCCTTGCAAGGCTGCCTGAAAAGACTGTTGCCTGTCTACCTCACTTATGTCAAACGCATCTTGCATATCGGCATTCCATCAGCCATGCAGCGGCTCGGCTGGTCGCTAAGCGTCTTCGTTTTGTTCTTCATTTTGACGCGCTGCGGCCATCCTACCGAAGCGATCGCCTCTTGGACCATCGGCATGCGGCTTGAGGGGCTGATCTTCATGCCGCTGATGGCATTGTCTCTCGCCGTTTCTTCCATCGTCGGTCAAAACCTGGGAGCCGAACGCATCGATCGAGCCGTGGGAGCCGGCTGGAAAACAGCCTGGATGGGCATTGGCATGATGGTGGTAATGGGAGCGGCATTGGTAATTTTCGCACCATCGCTGGCGCAAGTGATGAGTAAAGATCCGCAGACAATTCAATTCGTCACCGGCTATCTGCGCATAAACGGGCTGTCTGAGCCTTTTCTCGCCCTCGGTATGATCTTGAGCGGTGCGCTGCAAGGGGCGGGAGACACGCGCACGCCGATGTGGATCACTCTAGTCTGTCACTGGGTGATTCGCTTGCCGCTTGCCTGGCTGCTCGCCGTGCACTACCAGTGGGGGCCGAATGGTGCCTGGGCGGCGATGGCATCATCGGTGGTGGTGAGCGGGTTTTTGTGCGCCTGGCGCTTTCAATCAAAGGGATGGGTCAAAACCAAGGTTTAGTTCTATTTATCCGATTCTATTTGTAATCGCTCCGTCGGCTTCGTGCCTCGCCTGATTTTATTTATCCGCTCCGTCGGCTTCGTCCCTCGCCTCCTCCGCTGTTCATCCGCTTCGGCTTCGACGGCTCCTCGCCGCCTTGCCTTCGCTGCCGTTTCGATCCCTCTATCCGCTTCGGCTGCGACGGCTCTTCGCGGCCTTGCCTGCGCTGCCGTTTCGATCCCTCTATCCGCTTCGGCTGCGACGGCTCCTCGCCGCCTTGCCTGCGCTGCATGAGCTGTAGCCGGATGTCAACATTTCATATAAGTGTCAAGATTGCTAACCTTGACGAAAACAGGGAACCTCCGACATTTGAACTCGACTATCATCTGATTGATCCAGAGCTATGCAAAAACAAAAACAGGCGCCGGCATGCGAGTGCTAATTGTCGAGGACAATCCAACCCAGTCGAATTTGTTGCGAATCAGCCTGCAGCGGCGCGATCTCCAGGTCGACTGCGCCGTCAATCTGACACAGGCGTGCGCGCGGGTGGAGGAAGAACCAGAGATCGACGTAGTTTTGCTCGACCTTTCTTTGCCTGACAGCACCGGCATCGAGACTTTCTACAAGATCCGGCGCGCCGCGCCCGGCATTCCTACTGTTGTCTTTACTGGACTCGACGACCAAGATGTGGCGATCGAAGCGCTGAAAAACGGTGCGCAAGATTACCTGATTAAGGGGATGGCCGGCGATGATTCTGTCGTTCGCTGCCTGCGGTATGCCATCGAACGCAATAAGGTCGAATTAGCTCTAAGGCAGAGTGAGAAGCGCATGCGCATCATTCTGGAAAATTCTTATGATGCCTTCATTTCGATGGACTCGCAATGGCGCATCAGAGATTGGAACACGCAGGCAGAGCGGACCTTCGGTTGGACCCTGGAGCAGATGCTGGGGCGCAAACTGGCCACCATCGTGCCCCATCACTTACGCAAACAATATTCGCGCGACGCCGACGCCTATTTCGCCTCCGAAGAACAAGACCTGATGCGGCGCACCAATGAGATAATCGCGATTCACCGCGACGGGCATGAATTTCCGATCGAGATCGGTATATTTCGCATTCGCGAACACGAAGATCACATTTATTGCGCGTTCGTTAGAGACATCACCGAGCGCAAGCACATGAATGAAGTGATGGAGCGCCTGGTGCAAGAGCGAACGGCTGAGCTGACCCAGTCTAACGAAGAGCTTCGCCAGTTTGCCAAGATCGCCTCGCACGATCTGCAGGAGCCGCTGCGGGCGGTGCAGGGCTTTGCCAATCTTTTGCAGGAGAGCACCGCCGGCAAAATCGACAAAGATAGCGCGGAGTTCATCGACTACATTTTGGACGGTACTCAGCGGATGCAACAGCTAATTCAATCGGTCCTCCTGCATTCGAGCATCAAGCGCGAAGAAACCGACGAGCTTTCCACTGATTGCAATTCGGTGATCGAAGAGGTACTGACCAATCTTGATGCCTCCATTAAAGAGACAGAAGCCAGGCTGGAGGTCGACAACTTGCCGGAAGTTGGGGTTGAGCGCACCCAATTGGTGCAGCTGTTTCAAAATCTTGTCAGTAATGCACTAAAATATCGAGGCGAGAAGACACCCGAAATCTATATTTCTGCCGAGAAAACGGTGAATGAATGGTTGTTTTCTGTCCGCGACAACGGCATCGGCATCGACCCCCAATACGCTCAAAGAATTTTCGACATGTTTGCAAGACTGCACGGTAAGACCAAATATACTGGCACCGGGATGGGCCTAGCGATTTGCAAAAAGATCGTGACATCTCACGGAGGTAAGCTCTGGGTCGAATCTGAACCAGGCCAAGGATGCATATTCCTGTTTACGCTGCCCGCCGCGTCAACAGGCAAAACCAGGGAGAACGTCAATGGAAAATAACATCGAGATTCTGCTGGTGGAAGACACGCCATCAGATGTCAGGCTTACTCAGGAGGCGCTCAAGCGCTCAGACCTGAAGTACACGATGGCTGTTGCCAACGACGGCGTCGAAGCCATGGAGTATCTCAACGACCTCAAAGCCTCGGGACAACGCCCGCTTCCCGATTTGATTCTGCTTGATTTGAACATGCCAAGAAAGAACGGGCACGAGGTTTTGGAAGAGATTAAAAAAGATCCGGAGCTAAAAAAAATCCCAGTTGTTTTGCTCACCGTCTCTCAGCGCGATGAAGATGTGATGGAAGCGCTGAAGCTGAAGATGAACTATTACCTGGCCAAGCCAGTCACAGCTCAAAAACTGTCCGTCCTGGTGAAAGCAATCTACGATCTTGCGGCAGAGTTGCCTCACGATTCAGCGTCGAGCGACGAAGAAGCTCATGTCAGGCTCGTTCTTGCCTGCAATCCGCACACATCACCGAAGATTTTGGAGAAACTATCGACAGATCCGGATTTCCGCGTGCGCGTTCGAGTAGCCGAAAACCCCGAAACGCCCGAGGCTGTGCTGCTGAGCTTAGCCAGTGACTCGCATGCCGAGGTGCGCCTGGCGGTGACGGAAAATCCCAAAGCACCGGCAGCTCTGTTGGAAAAACTGGCGAAGGATCCCAGCGAAGACGTGCGGCTCGGCATTGCAGGTAACCCGCGCATGCCCTCGCAAATTCTCACCATGCTGGCGGAAGACGAAAACACCTTCGTGGCATCGAGCGCCAACAAGACTTTGTCCGACGTCGCCCGCAGTTAGGCGGCTTTGCGCTTGCGTTCTGATTTTGCGCGAGCGGACTTTTCCGGAACCGGTTTTGCCAGCGCCTGCAGCGGCGCTTGCACGGGTACCAGCATGGCGAGCAAGAACCACTCGGCGAGCCGGACTGAGCCGGTGCCGAAGTTGTATTCGAAAATGCCTGCCACCGCCAGCGATATCAGTGCTCCAAACATGGCAAGACCAATGCTACGCTTAAAGGCAAGCGCTCGACCAGTAAGCACATCACGAACGCGCTGTACATGCGCCTGTAGCCATGCAAGACGCACAGATGCGAGCAACAACCAGATAAACACAATGAAACCTACAAATCCAGTCGTCGCCAAAATGTGGAGATAGTTGCTATGCCCATGTGCTAAGAACGTCTCTCCGTGAAGCTCAACTCCCCGCAGACCCACGTCCACCCTGGGAAAGTTGCAGGGGCCGCAGCCGAAGATTGGGTGCTTCAAGAACGCTTGCCATGCGGTTTGCCACATTGTAAACCGGGCATGCGTGCTGACATCAGTCTGCGGGTTAAGCAGAGGTTCGAGTCTTTGACGAAACATGGGATCAGCAAACCAAGCGCCCGCTGTCAAAACCGACAAGGCTGCAACCAATCGAGCTGCCAATTTCCATGAAACTAAGGACGCCATCAATATTAAGCCGAGTCCGAATCCAAGCCAGGCACTTCGTTCGTCCGCAGCGATCAGACCAAGAACGTTGCAAACAGTTAGCAAGGCCATTAGCGGCAACCTGGCATACGGTCCCGGCAGCCAACGATATCCTTTGTGCAACAGCAGCCCGATGCAGAGCATGGCAAATAGCTGCATCTGCCCAGCGAATTCCATAGGATGGTTGCAAAAGCCTGTTCCCTGCTCGTATGGAACGGTAAAAGGATGGAATTTGAATCGATACTGGATCATGCCAAAGACACCTGCCACCGCAGACAGTGACAATAACGCCGCTGTGGATATCGCCTGCAGCCGGTCATTGCGCGCAAATGCGTCGTAAGCCCAGAAATAACAGACCATGGGACGCAGCGTGCGGAGTGACATCGCCGCCTCCGCGATGCCACCATGGACGGCGCCAGCCAAAGCATTCACAAGCGCAAAAGACAAGAGCGGATACAAGAGCTGCGGTTTAATGAAAATCGGCTGCTTTGTGGCTATTCGACAAGCAATCGCGCCGGCCCAAGCCACCAGACCGGCGATCAACGCGATCCAATTTACGGTTATGGGAAAACACAGCGCCAGCGCAAATCCGATCACCGTGGCATCGAGAACAAGCTGGCAGCGGTGGGGCCATTTGCTCATGGCGCCGCGATCCATTTGGCGACCGAGGCTGACAGCTCGGCAATAGTAATTGGTTTGAAGAGAAAATCGTCCATGCCGGATTGAAAGCATGTTTCCCGGTCGGGGTTGGCGGTCATGGCGATAATGGGGAGCCTCGGCAATGCGTGGGCAGCCTCGTTTTCGCGAATGGTGCGGGTAGCCTCCAGACCGTCCATGATAGGCATTTGCACATCCATCAATATCAGATCGCAACTGTTCTCAGCTAGCGCTTTCAGCGCTGCCCCGCCGTCCTTGCAACTGATCACCGCATAGCCTAAATGCTCGAGCTGTCGCCCAGTCATGATGCGCAGCACATCGTCGTCTTCAACGACCAAAATGCGTTTTCTCTTACCAGTCATATTGACGACCCGCAGTACCCGTCAGGGGCGTCCAAAGGAATCCCAATTGACCATGCCCATGATATCGCGGACTTCAGAAAGTGTTTTCGCCGCTGCTTTCTTGGCCTTTGCGTTGCCATGGAGCAAGATTTTGTTCACCAGATCCGGATCCCTGGCCAGCTTCTCACGCCTCTCGCGGAAAGGCGCGAAGAAATCGTTGACGACACCGGCCAGACGCGTTTTACACTGTACGCACCCGATCGCTGCCGACTCGCATTCTTGCTTGACCACATCGATCACTTCCGGTGGCGCCATCGTTTTATACGTCGGCCAGGGAACCTCGCACAGATCGACGTGACCAGGATCGCTCTTGGCGATACGCGTGCGATCCGTCACCATCTGTTTCACCTTTTTCAAGGTATCGTCCGTGGTATCAGCGATCTTGATGTCGTTGTGGTAAGACTTGCCCATTTTCAAGCCGTCTACACCTTTGAGCAAAGGCGTGGTGGTAAATTCCGGTTTTGGCTCGGGGAAGTAGTCGACGCCATAAAGATGATTGAAACGCCGCGCTACATCGCGGGCAAACTCGAGGTGCGCTTCTTGATCTTTGCCGACAGGTACCAGCTCTCCCTTAAAAGCGAGAATATCAGCGGTCATTAAGACAGGATAGCCAAGCAGTCCATACGTCACCTTGTCCCACGCCTCGGCCTCGTTGGTGGCCAGCATCTTCACCATGTCTTTCAAGGTGGGCTCGCGCTCGACCCAGTTGTGCGGCGTAATCATCGACAACAACAGATGCAATTCGGCAATTTCCGGCACGGCAGATTGCACGTATACGGTTGATTGTTCGGGATCGATGCCGACGCAAAGCCAATCGAGCACAATCTCCCAGATGTTGGCGCGCACTTCTTTGCTCGATTGATATTTAGTCGTGAGCGCGTGCCAGTCGACAATCGAGAAGTAAGAGTCGTATTTGCTTTGAAACTGAACCCAATTGAGGAGCGCACCAAAATAATGACCGAGGTGCAACTTACCTGTCGGTCGCATCCCGGACATGATCTTCTTGGTTTTGGTCGGCGCGGATGTAGTAGAAGTCATCAGTTCGCAGAGCTAAATATCAGCTGCGGCGTTCTTGCGATTTCTTAATGGCTTCGCGCACTTTGCCTTTCTTACGTTCAACTTTCGCTTTGCGGCGGGCGCGTTTTTCGCGAGCGTTATATTTATGGGTCATCAGCAACCTCCACTGTCGCTTGATTGTTCATTTTTTAATCACTGGGCCGAGCCAGCACTGCAGCTTACTCAGCCAGGCGCAGCATCGGCGTGCCGTGGTGCACCTTTCTCAGCCTGCCCCCGGATGTTTCAGTGGTTGCGGCAGAGTAAAAAGTGACTATACCATGCCTTACTTGAAAGCAAAGCGCTTCTGTTCGCGCTCCAGCGTGTCCAGATCGCCAATAGTAAGGTAGCCGCTGCGCACGAGAACTTGAGTCAGCTTAACACCTTCGTTACGCGAAATTTCGACCAGGTCGCGCAGCTGATCGCCGGTCAGCCGCCGGCGCTGCAGAAGATATTGATCGAGTTCCATGCGTCCTAAGAGCAGTTCGGTGGTCATGGAAACGACCGGGTCGCTGTTCTCGATATAGCCCCGGTCCAGGCAATATCGGTAGGAATTCAAGATCGCAGCCGCCTGGCGTGTTCCTTCAGCAATGACGGAGTTGAGAGTTTTGCCGGCCTCGACGTCGAGCAAGGTCTGCCGCCGCAGTTGGTCTAAGGCGGGATTGGTCAACGCCAACTTGCCGAACTGCGTCGGCGTAAATGTCGCATGCAACAAGCGATCGATGTCAATAGTCACCATCGGCAATGCTTCGGTTCGCTCGCGCTTGCCGGCTTTGGTCGAAGGTGTGCCTGGAGGTGCAGAATCTGCTGTCGTGCGTGGTGCAGGAATATGGGACACAGGTGCGGCGGCACTTGAGGGTGCAGCCGGCTCTGCCGGGTGTGGCACTGCCGGCGGTACTGACGTAAGGGGATAGGCCGCGGTAGCTCCTGGATTCGACCCGGGCTGCACAGGCGTCTGAGGTAGTACCGAATGCGGTGCAGGCGGTTGTGCCGGTAGCGGTAGCGCCAATGGTGCCTCCGCCGTCAGCGGAGCCGACTCAGCCGATGCAGTCGGTTGGAATTGTTGCTGTGCTGGAGCAGGTGTCGCCGGTATGCCAATTTGGCGCGCAGTTTGATTTGGCTCAAAAGAAGTGGACGAACTTTGCGGCGGCCATTGATCGGGGCCCTGTCCCATGATCTGATTGATGGCATCTTGCGCCGACTCGGGATTAGCCGCACCGGCCGCCGGTGCATTCTCTGCAGCAGCCGGCAACGCAGTGCCGTTGGGCGGCACTACATTCGGTGGCACCGCATTCTGTGTGCCGCTGGTCGCCGGCGAGGCCGGCCCGGATGGCGGTGCGATGCGCGGACCGATCCACTGACCGCTGACATAATCAGGTGGCGGCAAACGCATGCCGGGACCGGAGGGCGCCCCGGTACCGCTATTTGGCACTGGACCAAAGGCACCGGCGCCGCTCGCTGTCACAGGCGAGGGATGTGCCGGCGATGAAGGCGGTGACAAATAATGTTGTCCCGATGCTGACGGCAGATGAAACTGGCCGGACTGAGCCAAGCGTGGTTCTGGCTCACCAGGCGGCTGGACGGCTCGCGCAGGAGGCTCGGGCGCCGGCTGCGATTGTGCTTCTTCCGGCATTTTTCGGCTGATGCGCGATCGCAAGCGCGCCTCCATCGATGCCCGCACCTGAGCCAGATCCAGCCCGATTTTCTTGATCGGATCGAACAACGGATTGCCGTGCGACTTCTCGTTTTTCGGCGGTGTTATAGGAACAGATCCCGGTTTAAACGAAGTGCTGATGAACGCATCGTACGCAACAGCCGCGGTCGCCTCTTGCGCATAAGCTCTGGCTGCCGCTTGCGCTACGGATGATGCCGCCGCTTCCTGACCACCGGTGGTAACGAATCGTTGCACGACCGGGTCGGTATGCGGCACTCCAGCAGGCGCCTGCGCTACCTCTTCAGCGGTCGCCCGCATGACCTGCACCGAATTGGTCTTGATCAACCTCGTCAAAATCCCCGTCGCCTGCGCGATGTCAAAACTGAACTCGCGCAAAGCCTGACGCATAGTTCGTCCCTCACCGACCCAGCCGAGCACGACGAAATCTTCCCGCTCCAGCGGCTGTTGACGCAGGGACTCCTGCCATTCGACGCTGCCGAAACACTTGGAGGCAACAATGACGGTGTTCAGTCCGACGTTGTTTTCATTTATGTAGAGCGTGTTTTCGACGAATGCATTGCTGGCAGATATCGCGCGCTTGAGATTCTTCTTCACCTCGACATTAGCAGTGAGAGTTTCGACAAAGAACGTACCCTCGCGCCAGGAGAGGAATTCGCAGATTGCATCTTCTCCTTCCAACAAGCCAAAACTGGCACAAACCACAAAACCTCTTGCCACATAAATATCGCCGGACTGACCGCCGCCAGTCGAGACGCCGCCCGCTGACTTGGACACGCGCACTCGATAGTTTCTGCTCAGCTCTGTGCCGAGAACCTGTAGAAGTCCAGGAAGGCTGACATCTTTGAAATTGCCTTCTATCATCTACTCATCCTTCGGGCAGCCACCTGGGCGGAAATAAGCTCCTTACTTCGCAATTCCCCGGTATATAAAGCCTATAACGATTGTAGCTAAAGGCCTGTGAAAGCCGCACAAGATCTATAATGTGGAACCCGGTCACTCAGCAGTTGCTACATGCCGCGAAGCGAATGTTACAAAACTTAATCTAAGACTTGACTGCTAGAGAAGTTGGTGGAGTGGGTATGTACGAGTTATCCGATTGACGACGATTTTACTATTGGGAGTTCTGGAAGTTGGCCGCTAAAGTCAGAGAAGAACTGGCAGATGACTGGGCAGAAGCCGGGGCGTTTGATCCCGAAGAAGAACCCGCTGCTCCAGACGAACCTGAAGAAGAACAGGAACCCAGCCCGAGCGAGGGATTCACTGAAGATTCCGTGCGTTTGTATCTGCGTGAGATCGGACGCGTAAAAATGATCAAGCCAGACGAAGAAATCGAGCTGGCCAGGATGATCGCCAAAGGTGATTTAGACGCGAAGAAAAAATTGATTCAGGCCAACTTGCGCCTTGTGATCTCAATCGCCAAGAAATATGTCAACCGCGGACTGCCGTTTCAAGATTTGATTCAGGAAGGCAACCTGGGGTTGATCCGAGCAGCGGAAAAATTCGATCACACTAAAGGATTCAAATTCAGCACATACGCAACCTGGTGGATTCGCCAGGCGATCAGCCGCGGGCTTGCCGACAAGTCACGCACGATTCGCGTGCCGGTGCACATGGTGGAATCAATCAACAAGCTGAAGAAGACCAGCGCGAGATTGGCTCAAGAGCTGGGAAGAAAGCCCACCGAAATCGAGCTCTCCTCAGCGATGGAACTGCCGGTCAACAAAATTCAAGAAATTATTCAAGCCGATCGAGAGCCGGTCTCCATGGAGATGCCGCTCAATCGCGACGAAGAAACTTATTTGGGCGATCTGATCGAAGACAACGAATCGTCGCGTCCTGATTCGACTACGGAAGAAGAATTGATGCGGCAAGATCTAAACCGCATGCTCAGTCAACTGACCCCGCGCGAACGCGACATCATGCATTTACGCTACGGTCTGGAAGACGGTCGCCAGAGAACCCTGGAAGAAGTCGGCCGCCTCTTCAACATTACCCGCGAACGGGTGCGGCAGATCGAGCACAAGGCCTTCCGCAAATTGAGACAACCCGCCTGGTCCAGCAAACTAGCCGGTTACCTCGAAGACTAGTTCCACCTTTCGCCCGGCCCC
>Ga0206819_10318_pt1 | contig 10720 bp, 8 predicted proteins | sample Alteio_BWOrgCont_87_FD_152855 | JGI IMG/M metagenome (GOLD analysis project Ga0206819, IMG submission 152855) | Enriched cells from forest soil in Barre Woods Harvard Forest LTER site, Petersham, Massachusetts, United States -... | ecosystem: Environmental > Terrestrial > Soil > Temperate forest >... | reverse complement strand
TTCTGATTCGACCTTTTGCTTGAACTCGGAGTCCATAGTCCAGATGTCGGTGAACTCCACGAAGGCCCAGCGGCCGAATTCGCCGACATCCTAGGCGTTCCGTTCGACTTCACCGCAAGGCCGGTCATCGCCCCGCCGCAAGCCCCTCGGGAGACCATTCAGGTTCATGCGGTCCGCCCGCAGCGCGACGGGCTCGAAATCCGATTCCCCCGTGTTCTGGGCTACCGCGTCGAACTGCCGGAAGAACGGCTAACGGCCGAATTCTCCAAGGATTCGATCCTGGTTCTGACTCCAGATTTGGTCGGGCCAACGATCACGAAGAACTCGGGAATCATTGGCGAAGGCATCGATCTTACGATTGAGCGCCTCGCGGACTTCCGGCGGTCGAGCCTGCTAATGCACCTCACAAAGCGGTTGGTCTACACGAAATGGCGAGACAAGGGGGAAGAGCCGAAGCTGTACCTATTCGGTCAGCTAAAACGAATCGCAAAAGAGTGGCTCGACACCTGCCTGGTCTGCCAGGGCGGCACATATCCAGCGCAACTGATGTATCAGGCGTTGGCGGACATAGCCTGCGAGAGGATCATGGCCGGCATCAATCGCGCGCTCGTAGGCTGCAACTCGATTAGGGCAGTTCTCGACCCGTACAATCCGGCGGGATCGACCACTTACGTTAACTTCAAGACTTCCAAGATCAGCCGGTGGGAGACCGATTCCCGCAAGTGCCATGTGAACTGGGTCATCCTTGATAGCGATTGGGAGGCAGAGTTCTGTCGGATTGCTGAAGCTCACCCGAGGGTCCTCGCCTATGTCAAGAACCACGGTCTAGGTCTCGAAGTACCGTACCTCTTCGCTTCGGAAAAGCGGCGGTACATCCCCGACTACATCGTCGTTGTCGACGATGGCCGGGGACAAGAAGACCCTCTTCACCTTATTGTCGAGATCAAGGGTTACCGTCGCGAAGACGCCAAAGAAAAGAAATCCACAATGGACACCTACTGGATCCCCGGCGTGAACAACCTCGGCGAATTCGGCCGCTGGGCCTTCGTGGAGTTCACCGACATCTGGACTATGGACTCCGAGTTCAAGCAAAAGGTCGAATCAGAATTCAACCAGATCATCGCCGAGACGACAAGGATGGCGCGTTGAATCCTATGCCCGTCAGCTTCATGGAGAGCCGTGTTGCTGGACTTGGCAAAATAGTAGACGAATATGTAGACTGCTTTGCGATGACTGTCGATCAAACCGAGCCAACGACGCAATCGTTCTGGGTCCTTTGGAGTCCTCTGGTCATTGCTGAAACCGATTGAGAAGAACTAACCATGGCCAAATACAAGCGAGAGCCAAACGCGAACCAGATGAAGGTCGTCGAGACAATCACGCATAAGGACGACACGCGGAAGAACATCCCTACGGCTGAATATCAGTCGGTGATGGACAAGGAAGCCCTGACTCCGGTCAGGATCGCATACGAGGGGAGAAACCGCGACCTGGACCCTCAGCTTGTTTGGCGTGGGAAAGACGAGCAAGATTGGTCGGACCTGGTCGTCCACGCCCCTCCGATCTACATTCAGGAGAAGGTCCATCCGAAGGTTCTCATCGACGACCTGATGCGCCGATCGAAGATCGACGCTAAAAAGCAGGTCGATCAATTGGATCTGTTCAGCGACTTCAACGGAATCCCCGAGGGCGCCGACAAGACGGACTTTTACCAGCATGAGGGCAAGTGGCAGAACAGGATGATCCTTGGCGATTCTCTGCAGGTCATGGCGTCGCTAGCGGAGAGGGAGGGCCTACGTGGCCAGGTCCAATGCATATACATCGACCCTCCCTACGGCATCAAGTTCAACAGCAACTTTCAGTGGAGCACGACAACCAGGGATGTTAAGGACGGGAATAGAGACCACATTAGCCGTGAACCGGAAATGGTCAAAGCTTTCAGAGACACGTGGCGAGATGGGATTCACAGCTACCTCACTTACCTTAGAGACCGGCTGACAGTAGCCAGAGACCTGCTAACTACATCCGGCTCGGTTTTTGTACAGATCGGTGAAGAGAATGTTCACAGGGTTCGCGCCCTAATGGAGGAGGTGTTCGGCGACGAGAACTTTGTCGCTATGATCTGCGTGAAGAAGACTGGAGGTGTCGGTGCGGAATTCCTAGACACCGTGTTCGACTATGTTGTTTGGTTCTGTAAGAGTAGAGACGCCACCAAATACCGCCAGCCGATCATCAAGAAGGTAATAGGACAGGGGCACGGGACGGGGATGAGATACGACCAAGTGAGATTTCCTGATCTGCTCGAACGTGCTCTTGGTAAATCGGAAAGAGGTGATCCAGCAATCATCAGTGAATTGGAAGCGGCTGGCGCGTCGTTCTTCCAACTTACATCACTTAACTCGGAGAGCTCTAGCCAGGCTACGACGGTTGACCTTGAGTTTCACGGAAAGCATTTCTTCCGAACAAACTGGAAGACTAATCTAGGCGGGCTCACCAGGCTCGCGAAGGCCGATCGAATAAGGATGGGGGATGCTACCGTTCGATTCAGGCGTCAACTGGATGATTTTCCCGCTACGACACTTGCCAACTATTGGGAGGACACGGGGGTCTCAGGAAAAGTGTATGTCGTACAGACGTCACCCAAGGTTATCGAGCGGTGCATCCTGATGACAACAGACCCAGGCGACCTAGTGCTCGACCCAACGTGTGGATCGGGAACGACAGCTTATGTGGCAGAGCAGTGGGGCCGCCGGTGGATCACCGCCGACACGAGCAGAGTTGCCCTCGCGCTCGCGAGGGCCCGATTAATGGGCGCACGCTATCTGTTCTACCTAATGGCCGACTCAAAAGAAGGGCAAGTCAAGGAAGCCGAACTGAGTCGGGTTGCGGTGTCTGCTAAGGAGACATTCGGCAACATTCGTCACGGATTCGTCTACGAACGCGTGTCGCACATCACCCTCAAGAGCATTGCGAACAACTCAGAAATCGATGTAATTTGGGACAGATTTCAGGCAATTCTCGAACCCATCCGTTGTGGACTCAACGAGTCTCTAGGCAGGGCGTGGGACGAATGGCAGATTCCGAGGTCACCTGACCCGAAATGGCCCCCCGCGGCAACTGAGGCACACGCCGAGTGGTGGAAACAGCGAATTCTTCGGCAGAAAGAAATCGACGCCTCTATAGCAAACAAAGCCGACACGGAGTATGTTTACGACAAGCCGTATCCTGACAAGAACAAGGTCCGCGTTGCCGGGCCATTTACCGTTGAGAGTCTATCGCCGCATAGTTTTATCGGACTTGATGAGAATGATGAGCTACTCGATGAATCTCTAGACCGGCAGGTGGCGAAGGATAGCCACGAGCGCGGTGGGTTCGTGGAGATGATCCTCGAGAATTTGAAAACTTCTGGAGTCCAACAGGCTCACAAGGAGGACAAAGTCGCTTTCACGACGCTTGCGCCCTGGCCCGGGCGATTCATCTGTGCGGAAGCTGCCTACGAAGAGGGAAGCAACCAGCGTCGCGCAGGCATCTTCATCGGACCAGAGTTCGGCACCGTCTCGCGTCCCGACTTGGTCGACGCCGCGCGCGAGGCTGGAGACGCTGACTTCGATGTGCTCATCGCTTGTGCCTTCAACTATGATGCCCATAGCAGCGAATTCGACAAGCTCGGCCGCATCCCAGTTCTCAAGGCGCGAATGAACGCCGATCTGCACATGGCCGATGACCTCAAGAACACCGGCAAAGGCAACCTGTTCGTGATCTTCGGCGAACCAGACATCGACATCATCTCCGAAGGCGACCAATACCGTGTGAAGATCAATGGCGTGGACGTCTTCGATCCCCGGTCCGGCGAAGTCCGCAGCGACGACGCCGACGGCATCGCCTGCTGGTTCATCGACACCGACTACAACGGCGAAAGTTTCTTCGTCCGCCACGCCTACTTCCTGGGCGCGAACGACCCCTATAAAGCTCTCAAAACAACCCTAAAAGCCGAAATCAACGAAGAAGCCTGGGCCACCCTAAACAGCGACCTCTCCCGCCCCTTCGACAAACCCACATCCGGCCGCGTAGCCGTAAAAGTAATCAACCACCTCGGCGATGAGGTAATGAAGGTATTCCGAGTGAATTGACAAATGGAAAGCAAAATAGACGACGTTACGACGGCCGAAGAAACAATCGCTGAAAAGATCGAAGGACTTGGGACCGATGAGGACGCTTCCTTTGGAGGGTATCCGATCGACACCCTTCTCATTCGTCAGGAAGCTAGAACGGTCCACGATATTGTCCGAAGGATCGGTCAAGAGGCCTATGTAATGGAGCCAGATTTTCAACGTGCCTATGTTTGGAACGAGGACAAACAGAGCAAGTTGATAGAATCTGTGCTCCTTCGAATACCACTCCCGGTTCTCTACTTGGCAGAAGATACGAAAGGAAAAATGATAGTCGTCGACGGTCTGCAAAGACTTCGAACATTTGAACGATTCGTTAACAATAGGTTTAAACTCCGCCTCAAAGAGCAAAAGGAGCTTAATGGAAAGTTCTTCAAGGGATTATCTCCGAAGCTGCAAAACCGGGTTGAAGATTGTAATTTAATCCTCTACATCATTGATTCTAAGGTTCCTGAAAGGGCTAGGCTAGACATCTTCGACAGAGTTAATAGTGGGGAGCCCCTGACCCGGCAACAAATGCGAAACTCCCTCTACCAGGGTCTCGGAACGAAGTTTCTAAAGGAAGAAGCCGAGACAGATCTTTTCAAGGAGGCAACGGGAAAAAGCCTGAGATTCCTTACAATGAGGGACCGCGAGTTCGTAAATCGGTTTTGCGCCTTCAAGCTTCTTGGTGTGGAGGATTATCGAGGGGATATGGACGATTTCCTTGCGAGGGGACTTTTGGCAATGAATGGGATGCAATCCGGTGAGATTGAGTCATTGCGAAATTCTTTTCGTACTGGCGTTGCAAACAACTGGGAGGTCTTTGGCAAACATGCATTTAGAAAGCATAAAACGGCAAACGCCGAGAGATCCCTTATTAATGCTTCGCTATGGGATGTTATGTCTGTTGGGCTGAGTGACATCTCCCGAGAGGTTGTGGAAGCTAAATCACCCCAACTTCGGGATGCCTTCTATCACGCGATGGATGACGACGGTTTCATCAGTGCTATTACCTACAGCACGAATGGGACTTTGCGCGTCCGAGAAAGGTTTGCATTCTCAAGGCTAATGTTGAAAGGAGTTTTCGATGCTGACGAGGATTGAACTTTCGCATTTTAAATGTTTCAGCGAGCTAAGCTTGCCGCTTAGTCCTCTCACTCTCTTAACGGGCAAGAATGCGTCAGGCAAGTCTTCCGTGATTCAGTCACTCGTCCTCTTAAGTCAAACGATGTGCGAGCAAGAGTGGGCGAACCACCTCTTGCTTAATGGCGAATCGATTAGCCTCGGGACGGTAGCAGACGTGGTTGACCAATTGAGCGGCAGATTTAAAATCGAAATTGGGCTCCATTTCACGGACAGAAAAATCAGATGGTTTTTTTCTGCTCAACGGCTTCAAATGTCCATGGATCTAGATGCGATTTCTGTTGACGGAGGACCGCCAACTGCGTCGACGCTTGTCCGTCGACTGGTTTCACCAACCCACCATGCGGGGTTCGTGGATTACACCGAAAAGATCAGAGACCTAACGTATATCACTGCCGAGAGGATTGGCCCAAGAGAGGTGTACGCACTAAGGGACGCCCACATCCTAAAGGTAGGCACGAAAGGTGAGCTTGCTGCAAGCGTACTGTTTCACGGTGCGGATCAACTCGTCTCGGAAAGTCTTGTCTTGCCGGAAAGTCTTCCAACTTTGTATCACCAGGTACAGGCTCGAATGCAAACGTTCTTCCCCGGGGCAGCATTTGACCTCCAAAGAGTAGCTAACACTAACAGCCTATTGTTGGGTCTGCGGTCTTCAGACGCAACAGAGTTCTTCCGACCAATAAATGTTGGATTTGGCCTCACGCAAGTGTTTCCAATAGTGGTCGCAGCCCTGGCATTTCCCCCGGGGAGCATTCTCGCCGTTGAGAATCCGGAAGTTCACCTGCATCCGGCTGGTCAGGCTCAAATGGGTGTCTTCCTTGCTCTCGTTGCAAATTCTGGGGTTCAAGTGATCGTTGAAACCCATAGCGATCACTTGCTTAGCGGCGTTCGGCGGGCTGTTAAGAGCCAAATTATTTCAACCGATCAAGTTGCTATCAATTATTTCAGAGCCCGTGATGAAGCCCCCGACCAAGTCGCGAGCCTGATGATCGACCGAAATGGGAACATTGATTCGTGGCCAGACGGGTTCTTTGACCAGTTCGACAAAGATGCTAGTTTCTTTGCGGGTTGGGGAGACTAGATTTGGATTTGACGCTCAATGAGCTCTCGCTGGAAGCCCAATTTGAGAGCAGCTCGGCGTTCATGGAGTCTTTCGCCGTGATTATGAGATTTCGAAGCAAAGCTCGCACTAAGGGTCTAGTTTTGAAGTGTAGTAGGAGCCTCGGATACGCTCAAGTAACAACTGACATGAGTTTTTCGGAGATCGTCGCCCGGGCCAATAAACCTGAACGAGACGCACTCTTCCAATGGGTTATGCGAGATGGGCCATTCTGGGAAGATGCGCAATTGCATGAGCCAAGCGAGTGTCTATTTTGGAACGATCGGGACGTTAGTTCAACTGGTATCGGTGAAGCTGCGTGGCGCCTAATCCAAACTGGGCGCGACCAAGAGATAGTAAGCCTAAACCCATCAAGTTGGACATTTAGCCCGGTGGTCGTAATCCTCACCACAGAGGATAACACAGAGGTAGCAGTCGACCTCCCCAATGTATGGGACGAAGCAGGGCTCAGTGCCATCCTTGATTCTGCGACTCAGGGATTTGACAGCTGGATATCTGTCGAGGAAGCAGTGAGGCGGGAATTCCTTAATCTGACCATTTCAGGTGATGCCTTTCGCCCTATATCTCAACAGCCGTTTGTGCCGGGCGCAGCTCGCCAAGTGTATGTTCGATTTCAGATATTAAGCCAATTCAGGAAGAGCTTCGACGCCGACCACAAGCTAACGAAGGATGGTCATTACCTTTACCAACAGTTTTTTACGGGGAAGAAGGGTGACGGGGGCCGAGGTGCAATGTTTTCTTCAGAGGCTGATGATCAAGGGAACCTCTGGTTCGACCACCCAGGAAAGCCCCGCGAAAAGCTGCATTGCCCTTGGCATGGAAAAATACAAACACCACAGCTTCGTGTTCACTTTAGCTGGCCGATAACTGGCCAGGATCCGGTTTACGTGGTCTATGTGGGGCCGAAAATCAACAAATGGTAACTGCCAAATGGAACTTCGCATTGCCGATACGTTCACTGCCAGCCTAGCCAAGTTAGTGGTTGACGAGCAGAAGCTGGTCAAGACGACGGCATTTGACCTTCAGATAAATCCATCGAATCCGGGGCATCAGTTTCACAAGTTAGATCGGGCGAAGGATCCGAACTTTTGGTCGGTACGGGTTAGCAGTGATATTCGGCTGATTGTCCACCGAACGGATTCGAGCTTGCTTCTATGTTATGTGGCGCATCACGATGACGCTTACCGATGGGCGGAGCGGCGGAAGTTGGAGACGCATCCGACAACGGGGGCGGCTCAGATTGTCGAGATTCGAGAGGTTGTGCGGGATGTGGAAGTTCTCAACTATGTTCAGTTGGAGCTTCCGATACCTGTTGACGAGCCTGTGGCTGTCGATGCGGGAAAGGCGGCAAAGCCTCCTCTGTTCAAATCGCTTAGTGCCGACGTCCTGCTGAGTTATGGGGTCCCGGCGGAATGGATCTCTGAAGCCCAATCCGTCGACGAGGACGCCTTGTTCGAACTGGCGGAGCATCTTCCGGCAGAAGCAGCGGAAGCATTGTTGGAACTAGCAGTGGGTGGCACGCCCAAGCCGGTCGCGGCTCAACTTGCCCCAGTAGATCCATTCCAGCACCCCGATGCGCTCCGCCGGTTCAGGACAGTTGCGAATATCGAAGAGTTGACGGAAGCCCTCGACTACCCATGGGAGAAATGGGCGATATTCCTCCACCCAGCCCAAAAAGAGTTAGTCGAGCGCGACTACTCTGGACCGGCAAGGGTGTCGGGGTCGGCTGGTACCGGCAAGACGGTTGTCGCTTTACATCGGGCTGCCTTCCTGGCGAAATCTCACCCCGCTGCAAAGGTCCTATTGACAACCTTCTCGCCGATCCTAGCCAACCAACTTCGCACGAAAATTCGGCGACTCCTCGCAACCGACCCGAGGGTCGGCGAGCGCCTCGAAGTCATGGACTTGAATGAAGTTGGAATGCGACTTTTTGAGTCGATTCGAAGTAAGGCCAAGGTGGCGACGTCCGTAGACCTTGTCCTTGCCCTCAATCAAGCCGCATCGGAAGTGCCCGACCACAAATTCAAAATCCGGTTCCTCACAACCGAGTGGATCGAGATTGTTGACGCCTGGCACCTCACTTCTTGGGAGGAATACCGCGATGTCCGGCGGCTCGGCAGGAAGACACGTTTGCCGGAAGCGCAACGCGCGGTCCTTTGGTCTATCTTCGAACGAGCGCGAAGTGCTCTTGACGCGAGGGGATTGATCACAAGGGCAGGCATGTTCACCGAATTAGCGGCGAGCATGAAGAGCCGCCGAAATCCGCCGTTTGACTTTGTGGTTGTCGATGAGGCTCAAGACGTGTCGATCCCTCAGTTGAGGTTCCTTTCGGCACTGGCCGCAGATCGCCCCAACGCTTTGTTCTTCGCCGGAGATCTCGGGCAGCGCATCTTTCAGTATCCGTTCTCGTGGCTTTCGCTTGGCGTCGACGTGCGCGGCCGCTCTCGAACGCTCAAGATCAATTATCGAACCTCCCATCAAATCCGGTCCCAAGCCGATCGCCTGCTTGGTCCCGTCGTTGCCGACGTTGACGGAAATGAGGAAGATCGAAAGGGAACTGTCTCCGTATTCAACGGAGCGAGCCCCGTCATCCATGTTGCCAAGTCAGAAGGAGACGAATCCCAGAACGTGGCCGAATGGTTCAAGAAGATTGCCGGCGAAATCCAACCTCACGAAATCTGCCTAATCGTCAGATCTGACGCAGAACTACCTCGCTGTCAAGAAGCCGCCTCAGCTGCGGGCATCCCCATGCGCGTGCTGACGGAGACAGTTGAGCCCGCCATCGGCCATGTCTCCGTCTGCACCATGCACTTTGCGAAAGGCCTAGAGTTCCGAGCCGTAGCCGTCATGGCCTGCGACGACGAAGTTATACCGCTGCAAGAACGAATCGAGACGGTCGTGGAGGACACGGATCTCGACGAGGTCTACAACACTGAGCGGCATCTTCTTTATGTGGCGTGTACGCGAGCACGGGACTTCTTGCTCGTAACCAGCTCAGGCCACCCCTCCGAGTTTCTTGAGGACCTGCAGCCTGGTCGTTGAAGTGATCCAGGCCGCCATTTGCTGGCAGTGGCAAAAATCCGAGCGCGAAACGGACAGTTGCTTGAAATACGCAAGGTCGCAATGCCTGGAGTTGCAGACTAACCTATCCTCATACCATTCGCATTTGGCTTTCCATGCCGCCTTGTCAAAGGCCCCTCGGGCTTGAACTTGGCGCCGCAAGAGTGGACCTCAAGCGTCAATTCCCACAGATCCATAAAGGGACTCTCCGGTTAGCCGCGCATGATCAAGTTGAAGCTCGCGATAGCGTTTGACCAATCGGCTCAAGTTCATCGGCATGCCCTATGTAGCTAACTGAACCGTGGCGCGAACGAACTGAGTTATTCATATTCACTACGGTCGTCTAAGGGAAGAGTTGGTAGCGAGGCATTTTGCAAAGGTCATGGCTCCGGAAAAGTTTTCCGGAGCCGTAGGATTCACTATCTCCTAGCATCGTCCAGCGCAATCAGCGAGGAGATGTCGATGGTGAGGCAAGAGCCGTCGGCGGCCACTTCGGCCGCTTCGACCGTTTTGTCGAAGCTGTCGCGGCAGCCTTCGGCGAGGAGGGTGAGGACCTCTTCCTGTGGCAAAGTTTTGCCATAGGTCGCGAGGAGCCAGAGGCGCTCGGATTCGGTCTCGGGGCCAACGAGCGTCGTGAACCACGAGAACTTGGCGAGGGTGACGAGGCCGCTGGCTTGGGACAAGGCGGAGATCGAGGTGGGGACCAGCAGGATGGCGCCTTCGTCGGCGAATGCCGTCAAGTCGGCAGCGCCGACCGCCTTGCGGAGCGACTTGACCTCCAGAATCTGCCAGGTCGGCGTGAGCACGATCGCCTTGAAGCGGGGGTTCGGGTTGTCTTTCGCGAGCTCGGCCAGATACTCCTTATAGTGGCGATCGACCTTGCCATCGCGATCGAGTTCTTCGACGATGGCGGCGTACCGCTCAGGGTTTACCTTCGCCGCCTTCGACATGACGCAGATCTTGCGCAAGGTCGGGCGGCTGATGCCGACATGCCGAGCGAGGATATCGTCGACGCGACCCTTTGCTTCAGCCTCCGCCAACTTCCGGCCCAAGCCGCGGCGGCGCCAGGCTTCGTCGGTCATTTTCCCGCGCAGCATCTCGGTCACGGCGAACTTCTCGGTCGCCAACAACGGCTTGCGAGACCTGTCCTCCTCGATTGAGGCCAGAACGGGATCCTCGATATCGAGCACGCGGGCGAGGATATGCTCGCGGCCGAGATGGCGATGGGCTTCCAGGCGGCGGATCC
>Ga0206819_10399_pt1 | contig 10724 bp, 9 predicted proteins | sample Alteio_BWOrgCont_87_FD_152855 | JGI IMG/M metagenome (GOLD analysis project Ga0206819, IMG submission 152855) | Enriched cells from forest soil in Barre Woods Harvard Forest LTER site, Petersham, Massachusetts, United States -... | ecosystem: Environmental > Terrestrial > Soil > Temperate forest >... | reverse complement strand
AAAGCTCTGGATTCGATCGCTGGCGTGACGGTTTACGGGATCGCCGACCCGGCGCTGGTGAGCCATCGCACGCCCACGGTTTCTTTCAACTTGGAAGGAATCCCGGCTCGTAAGGTTGCCGAACGTCTGGCCGCGGCAAACATTGCCGTTCGCGACGGGAACATGTACACACCGCGTCTGATGAAGCGGTTGAACCAAACTGCGGCCGTCCGTGTCTCTCTGGTGCATTACAACACGGTCGAGGAGATCGACCGTTTTGCTGTATCCCTTACGGGGCTCGCCGGCCGGCCGGCGGCGGCACGCCGTTCAGGTTAAGAAGTTCGTCAAGGTAAATCGGCGCGACCCTGATGGCGACAACGGATCTGAGGCTAGAACGGGATGCAGATCGTAATGTCCAAGAACTGTGGTGACGCGCCTATCGCGACGCCGTGCGCGCCGCCACTCTGGCGCGTTGCACCGAAATTGAGCACGGCCTTCCCGAGGTTCGCGCCGCTTTTAAATGCCGGTTTTCGACAAGCTCTCTGAATGCAGTACTATGTCTCCATTTGCGGTTGAAGGCCGCGCTGAAGCTCGGGATGACGGAGTTGCCCGTCTCGGAGCCTACGTGAAGTATCACGGCCTCACAGTAGCGTGGCAGCGGCCTCGTCTTGATGTGAAGGCCGTCACCAAAATGATCGCCCCGGCGAAAACGCGCGAGCTTGTGATTGCTCGTACCATGCGAGACGACGTTTTGAATGGGTCCGCAATGAGTCCTCTCCAAATAAGATCATCCGCTCCAAACAGGATTCCTTGATGGTCCGCACAAATCTTTCGGCGTGCGCATTCAAATTCGGCGATCGCGGTGGCAGCTTCACCGACTTCACGCCAGCCTCGGCGAATCGATGGCGCTGGTCGTCGTTGAAGCAACAACTCGAGTTCCGGGTCTAAACGGCGTTAAATAACGGGGAGAGAGTTTCCGCACCAGAACAAGTGGCTCCCCAGCGAGTCCAGGCGAACCTGTCTCCGGAGAGTTATTACCGCCTTATATATAAAGGAAGCGGTATCAAACGGCAACCTCCACGCCGTGGGGGACGAGCCTCGGGCACGCCGTCCGGACCCGTAAGACCTAGTGGCCTGCGCACCCGCAGCGACCGCCCGCGCGGTGAACTCATCCAGATCCCGACATCCTGAAAACGACAAAAGGGAACCTAAAGGGACCGGTCAAGTACCGCTCGGGGCACGCCAAGGACCGGTATGGTACGCGCAAGGGGTCAACCGGCGCAGCCGACGAAGGGACGTGGATTCGGTGAGCGATAGGACTGACGAAGAGCACCTACGGGGCCGCCCTCATCGCCATAGCCGCGGGCACCGCACACTTCACTTGGAGTTTTTAAGCCAACCCCTCACAATCACAACCGGCTGACCAATCGTATTGGCAATCTGTCGCAGGTTCTGACCTTCCTTGCGAAGCTTCCTGGCATGCTTCATCTGTGCACGCAGACGCCGTTTCTGTTTCCGGAGCCGGCAGAGCACCGAGCAATACTGCGCTTGATACGCGTTCGATACAAAAGGTGTTCCGCAACATGTACACTGCAGAATCACTCGGCCGTAGATCAAGTCCTGGGCAAACATCTCGGCAAAGCTGGCAAGTAGAGAGGGAGCTACGCGGCGCGCCTTGACCGATCCTTGTTCTTCGAAATCCAGAACGGACGCGATCGGTCGCCGAAGCGCGTTGATCACATGCAGCGCCTGTTCAGGCGCGAGCTTCGGGTCGCCCTCAATTTGGGGCTGCTCGCGTCCCAGATGCGAGATTGCCCCCACCAGAAGTTGCGCTGCCTTGCAAAAGTCGAACAGCGGCTCTCCGTAAAGGCGCGAGAACGCAGCAGTGTATGGCTGGGGATAGGATAACGCATCCCGCTTTGAAAACTTGACGGTGGGGAAGAACCGGCTCCATGTACTGCTCGGGGTTTCTTCTTCCAGCTTGAAATCATCCAAGGCGTGAATCAGCACGGTCGCCGACCGATCTTTTACGTCACCGGTCACCGTTTGAACCTGAACCACTTGGCCGAAAGCCCGGAAATAGCTCCGCTGTGACCAACGCTCGACACCGTGTTCGGTAGGGGCCAAGCGGATGGCCTCCCATCGCGAAAGCAGCACTCCCAAAAGGCCGTGCTGCAGACACCACTCGGCGCGGACGAGGTTGTGGATGGATATAAGGAAGACGTGCTGGCCGCCGCGCGCCGGTTCGCACCCGACGGCCTTGATGCCGTGCTGCTGACGACGGGTGGCGAAGCAGCTGAAAAATCTTTGGCCGCTTTACGAACGGGTGGACGCGTCGCCTATCCGAATGGTGTCCAACCCGTTCCTAAAGAACGTGATGGCATTAAACTCCAAAGCTACGACGGCGAATATAACCCCCCGCCCTTAGACGAGGTCAACCGCCTGATAGACGCCGGTCCGTTCGAAGTCAAGATCGCCAGAACATTCACTCTGGATCAAGCCGCCGACGCTCAACGTGCGCTCGATGATCACTATTTGGGCAAGCTCGCATTGATCACGAAGTAATCGATGGAAAAATAGGGCAAATTTTGCGGTTTCCGTCGCGACGGCCTCCATCCTCGCCGGTCGCCTGTCGATATATCTTGCGGCGCGTGGGGCGACGTGCGGCCGTTCAGAACTGCTAAAATTCGCCTCGCCAGCCGGTAACCACTACACCGCCTGCAGCGTTCTGGGGATTGGCCGAGCGCATAAGTGGTAGCGCCCAGTCTGGCCGAAAGGACGGCCCGACCCCACCTATAACGGCTGACGCCGACCGGGCCTTACTCATCCGGCTCTGCCGGATTCGCCGACCCCGGCCCGGCTTCGGCCGTGGCTTCGCCGGGCAACGGGGTCACAGCCATCCGGTGACAGTCTCTCGTCCTACATAAACCTGCTATAGACGACTGCTCCTTGCTACCGCAATATTCAGAGTACCGGCTATGTGTGCCGGCTTTCTCAAAACCAGAAGCAGTTTGAGCGTCCGACGGATTTCCGGAATACAAGTGCAAGAGACGGATACCCCGGTCGAAGAAAGGTGCAGCAGTTGCCCAGTCTGATCGAGTTCGTCGGCAAAGTGAGCTCATTCGGTGCCCGCGTTATCGTGGACGGGCTGCGCATTCCCTTCGAAGGGAACGCGATTCTACATCAGATCGCCGAAGTAGGCTCCAAATCGCTGCCGCTGGTCGTTCCCGCCGGCTTCGCGCTCGGCACCGTGATGACGTTTCATACACGCAACACGTTGATGACTTTCGGTGCGGGCGCAATGATTCCTACCGTCCAGGCGCTCGCCTTCTTTGTTGAGATCGGGCCGCTTGTGGCGGGTCTCTTACTGGCTGGGCGGGTCGGCTCAGGGATCGGGGCGGTGCTAGCCAACATGAGGGTGGCTGAACAGATCGATGCCATAGAGTCTCTATCGATCGACTCCTTTAAATTATTGGTCGTTCCGCGCGTTCTCGCGTGCGTCGTGGCGCTGCCGCTGCTGACCTTATTCATGGATTTCTCGGGCTTGCTCGGCGGCTACCTCGCTGAATTTGCGTCGTCCGGAGTCTCCTTCACTCTCTACATCAGGCGCGCGTTTGAGGATCTGCAATGGGCGAATTTCATCGCGCCCACTCTCAAGACAGCCGTCTTCGGGTTCATCATCGGGACGGTGTCATCTTATTTCGGCTACACGACGAATATGGGTTCGGCCGGCGTGGGCCGGGCAGCTACCAACAGCGTAGTCGTGTCGTCCCTGATCATCATCATGGCCGACGTGATCCTGGTCAAATGCATCTTTTTCGCATTTCCCGAGAGCGCACTATGAACGGCGGCACGGGAGCAGCTGTCGTGTTCGACCAGGTCTCCAAAGCGTTTGGGACCAACCAAGTGCTGCGAGACGTCTCTTTCTCGGTTCCGAAAGGACAGGCTCTTTGCATTTTGGGGCGAAGCGGCACCGGCAAAAGCGTGACGCTGAAGCTCCTGATGGCGTTGATCCAGCCGGACCGGGGAAGCATCTGGGTTGACGGCGACGATATAACGCGCCTCAACTCCGCCGGGATTTCGAAGGCGCGCCGGAAGGTCGGGTTCCTCTTCCAGGATGCCGCCCTGTTCGACTCATTGACGCTGTATGACAATCTGGCGCTCCCTCTTCGCAGGCTTACCCAAAAAAACGCGGCTGAAATCGACTTTGCGATCGAGGATGTGCTTAGTCACGTTGGCCTTGCAGGCGACAAGCACAAGTTGCCAGCAAGCTTGTCGGGCGGAATGCGAAAGAGAGCAGGCCTCGCGCGGGCGCTGGTACTGGAGCCGAAGCTTCTTCTCGCGGACGAACCAAGCAGCGGCCTGGATCGAATCACCGCATCCGAGATCGACGAGCTCCTGCTGCGCCAAAAGCACGAAAAAGAAATGACAGTCCTGGTCGTGACTCATGACGTACACGGCGCACGGCGGGTTGGCGACCAATTCGCCGTGCTGCATAAAGGAAACCTGATCGCGCACGGAACGGCTTCCGAGGTTGAAAACTGCGGTGACGAGACGGCGCGGAAACTTATTTCGGAGGATTATCCGGCATGAATCGCTTTATGATGGTCGGACTTTTCGTTATAGCGGGCCTTGCCCTATTCACCACCGGCTTATTCATGATTGGCAATCGGCACGAGGCCTGGGCCCGGCACGTTGAGCTCTACACCGACTTCTCGGATGTGTCCGGGATAGTCCCGGGCGCCAAGGTCCAGGTAGCCGGAATGGATGCAGGCGAAGTGCTTGGCATGGAAGTCCCAATGGCCCCGCCTGCAAAGTTCAGGGTAAAACTCCGCATCAACGAGAAGCTCAGCGGGCTTGTGCGGACGGACTCGGTCGTCACTGTCGGGCAAGAAGGGGTGGTGGGCAATCGGTTCCTTGAAATCGGCGCCGGCAGCGCGCAGGCGTCCGCGGTTGCGACCGGAGCCACCCTGAAAGGCACCGAACCGACCGACCTTTCTGCCCTTGTAGAACTCGCGAAAGGCACGATCGTAAACTTGGACGCTACGGTGCACAACGCGAACAATTTGGTGACCAACGCTAACGGATTAATCACCTCGGTCGCCGGCAATCTCAACGCTACCCTGGACAAAACCAAACTGACAGTCTCCAACGCCAATGATGTCGTTACCGGCCTCAAGGAAGGGCGCGGTCCTGCTGGAATGCTTTTGCGTGACGATGCGCTTGCCGATCAAGTCAGGCAGGCCGTCGCAAATGCCAAGAACGCGACGAGCGAGTTGAATCGGACGGCTGAACAGGCGAATACGCTCATGTCGGAACTGCAATCCAAAGGGCTTCCCGCCAAAGTCGACGACACGGTTAAAGAGGCTAAAAACAGCGTGGCCAATTTGAATGCAGCATCGGCACAAGTCCGGCAGGCGATCGCAGACCTGACGGGACCCGACGGAGACGGCGTGACCGCCGCCTCCACAATCCGGGAATCCCTGTTGAACGTTAACGTAGCGACGGCGAATATCGCGGATGACACCGAAGCCTTGAAGCACAACTTTCTGATCAGAGGCTTCTTCAACAAGCGCGGCTATTACAGCCTGGCCGGCCTCACGCCGGACCAGTATCGCAAGGATCGCTCTTTCGCGGCTCCAAACAGCGACCGGGCCTGGTTGACCGCAGACCAATTGTTTCACGCGAAGGCGGACGGCGTCGAAGAACTCACCTCAGAGGGACAATCGGCGATTAACTCCGCCGTCAAGGGTTATGGCGGCAGGATTCTCGAAAGTCCAATCATGGTCGAGGGCTACGCCGACACCGATGATACCGACGCCCGCGTGGCACTCTCTCGACGCCGGGCCATCCTGGTACGCAACTACCTTCAGGGCCGCTTCTCGCTAGACAGCGCCAAAATCGGCGCACTGGCTATGGAGAATCGTCCGCCGGACGGCTTGACTCACTCAACGTGGGATGGCGTGGCGATCGTCCTTCTAAAATTGAAGCGGTAGTCAGGTTATCGGCAGCCCCAGAATCCTGGCCCCGTAGGCGCCGCCCGCGCCGGCAAACAATTGCCTCGACAGCTAAGCGCCCGCAGGAAGCGCGCCTCCCTCGCCGCGTTTGACAAGCCTGATCGCCGAGAAGACGGCCGGAATTGCCGCGTAGCAGAACAAACCTGCCGCCGGGTAGAAGAATCCAAGAGTCGCGGCGGCAACATAGAAAAAAGGAAAACACGATGATATTCGAAGATCCCGGCGCAGCACTTGCTCTGATATGTCGTTTCTCATCAGGCGTCCGCGGAACGACGCGTACCACCGCATGACCGTAAAGAACACGCAGGCCATGGTGCAGACGATGCCATATAGCACGATAACCACGGGTTGGCTGGGATGATGTTCAAGTAGCGCTGTCGGAAAAGGAAGAATGGCAATCCACATAAGGAACAGGCAGTTGAGGAAGAGAAGCCTTGAGTCTACCTGCGCCAGATCATGGATGAACATGTGGTGGCCCATCCACCACACCGTGCAGACGAGGAAGCTGATCACATAAACCGAAAAGTGAGGGGCAAGCGCCAAAAGCGCACGGAGCATCCTTGCGTTATCCATATCGGCATCAAGGTTCTGCAGGTGAAAGTCGTAAATCAGCAAGGTGACTGCAAAAGCGATGATACAGTCACTAAATGCTTCAAGTCTGCTCTTCGGCATCGACGGCCTCTACATACTGTTGAACGGAAAGATGAACCCACGAATTATGAATTCGCGTTGACGTGCTCCGCGAAGGTCGCCGATGAGGCACTCCTGGATTTGGGTAGCGGTATCCTTAGGGTAAAGGTGGCGCCGGCCTCTGGATTATTCGCCGCCGACAATTGACCTTCATGCGCCTCGGCGATCGAGCGCGAGACAGCCAAACCGATGCCCATGCCCTCTTTTTTCGTTGTCACGAAAGCATCGAAGATCTTCTCCGGATCGTCTACGCCCGAACCATTGTCGATCACTTCGATAGCCATCTCCGTATCGTTATAGGTTGTGGCCCGGATTGTAATCTTCGGCTCGCGCGGATTATTGTCCATCGCCTCAATCGCATTGGAGATCAAATTAATAAAAATCTCCTGGATCAGTATTGGGTCAACGAAGACGGGAGGGAGATCTTTCTCAAAGATGCAGTGGACGGAAACTGCCCGCTTGTTTGCATCCTCCTGCACGAGCCGGACAGCTTCGCTGACCATTACCGGCACGCGGGCTTCCTTCCTGTCGAAGGATTCCCGACGGAAGAGTGCCCGTATGTTCTGCATTGTCTGATCGGCGGACCGCGCGTCCCGCACCACGCGCTCAAGCGAGGCGGCGACCTCCTCAAGATTCGGGGGCGTCGCCGTCAGCCAGCGCCTGCTGGCCTGCGCATTGGCGAGTACCGACGTCAAGGGCTGGTTAAGCTCATGGGCAATCGAGGCAGATAATTCTGCAACCATGGCGATTCTCGATGCTTTGTTCAACTTCGCCCGGGTCTCGCGAAGATGATCTTCGGCCTTCTTACGGTCGTCGATATCGATGGAAACGCCGTACCATTGAAGAATTGTTCCTTCGGGATCGCGGAGCGGTTCACCCATCACATGGTGCCAACGAAACTCACCATCCCGACGCCTTAGACGATGGACTGAGTCGAAAGACTCTCCGGTCTGAATCGATCTGAAAAAGTCTCTCGCAATAGTTTCAAACTCGTCCGGATGGTGGAACTTCTCCCATCCGAGGTTCAAGAAGTTCTCCAGGGGCCAACCGCTGTATTCGCTCAATCGCCGGCTGATGTGCGTGGCCTCACCCGTGGGCGAGGCGGCCCAGAGCATGGATGGCACGGTATCAACAATGTGAAGCAGCTCATGTTCGCGCATCTGGAGAGCGCTTTCGGCCTGTTTGAGTGCGTCGATGTCCGTATGGACGCCATACCAACCGATGATATTGCCGCCCTCGTCCCGAAACGGTTGCGCTCTGACGAGATGCCAGTGGTAGCTTCCATCGTTTCCCAGAATTCGGTACGTGTCGTCATAGGGAATGCCGAGACGCACCGATTTGGCCCACCGCTCTTCCACCTCCGCGCGCTGCGCAGGATCGATCTTCGACACCAGATCGAACGTTTCCGACGCTTCCCAGTGTTTGCCGATCGTTTCGATCATCGTGCGGTTCCACCGATCGATCCGGCCGTCCGGATCGGCTCGCCAAATCATCGCCGGCATGGAATCCACGAGGCGCCGCAACTGTTTTTCTTCCTGACTGGCGAAGCTCTCAGCGGAGACCATATCATTGGCGTCCATCATCAAGCCGTGCAATGCCACAATGCCGCCGGACTCGTCTTTTATAGCCGTGATGCGTGATTGGAACCAGCGATACTGTCCGTCCTTGCCCATCAGGCGATGGACATGATCGTGCCATTGGCCTCCGCTTGCCACCATCGCCCAACGTCTCCCGACCTCATCCCGATCGTCGGGATGGATAAGGCGCCCCCAGTCGGCCGCGGCCTCTTCCGCAGTCATTCCCAAATAGTCCTCACAATAGCGGTTTATATAGGTCACCCGCCCGTCGGGGAGCGCTTTCCACAGAAATCCCGGAAACCTCTCGCCCAACAGATTAAGTTGCGTCAACTGATCCCTGTTTTGTTGTCCAGCCTCCTTGTGCTCGTCGATATCCCAATTGATGCTTACCCAGCGTTCGAGCTTTCCGTTTGCATCCCGGATTGGATAGGACCGTGAAGCAAACCAGCGATAGTTGCCGTCCGCTCCGCGGACGCGCATTTCGAACGCCCCTGGCTCGGCTGTTTTGAGCAGGTTTTTCCAAAAGTCCTTTCGGTGTTGGCGATCATCGGGGTGAATGCAGTCATGGCCGTCGGCGAGTATGGTCTCGGCCGCAAGGCCCGTATATTCAAGGGCGCCTTGACTGAGGGATACCGGGGTTCCGTCGGCCCGTGACACCCACATCCAGCCCGGAAAGATTTTCAGAACTGCCTTCCACACTTTGTCCCGGTCATCAACGGCCCCTTCCGGTTCGGGACGAGCGGTCACATCCGCCTTCGCGCCCGAAACGAAGATTGTGCAAAGCCACATCGTGAATAGCAGAGCGAAAAGCCGTACGAGCTCGGAAGGTGAATGGACAAACCGGGGCCCAACCATCGCTGAGACAAGCACTATCACGCTGAAGGCGAAAGCCCCGATGCGCGCCGGGATTCGACCGCGAAACCTGCCAAGGAGCACGACATAGGCGATCCCGAGGGGATCAAGCTGTGGGCTATACCACGCCGCCAATACGCCGCCCGCAACGATTAAAGCGGCCTCGCCCATTGGCATTCGATTCCTTTTTTTGAAACTCATAGACATCCTCCCGCTCAGGTGTCGCAGCTTCATCGTCCAACCCTCATCTCGCCCCGCTCCGTACTGCCGATTCCGGTTCGCCCGGCGGGATAGATAAACAATTACCAGATACCGCCGGCCGGCGGAATACCCTCGTAAATCGTCGTCCTCAGCAGGAAGCCGCGCCTACGGCAAAGCCATCGCGATTCCGGAGCCCTGCCCTTTATTTTCAGCCTGGCCCGGGCCCCGGTCGGCCAACACGGCCCTTCGCTGAACAATTCCGAGTTTCTGCATCCGTGACATCAACGTCGTTCGTGGCAAGCCGAGACGAGAGGCGGCGCCGTTCGGCCCGGATATGATGCCCTTAGTCTGTTCGAGAACGCCGAGAATGAGGTTGCGTTGTGTCTCGGCCAGGGTATTTGTCATCACCGCGTTCGAACAGGGGTGTGCCGAAAACTCCTCGATCGCGATCTCCAGTCTTTGACCGGATGACTGAATCACGGCCCGCTCGATGACGTTCTGCAACTCGCGGACATTGCCGGGCCACTCCTGGCGCATCAGGAATTCCAGCACCTCTTCAGCTATTTCAGTTACCTCCTTATTCACACGCGGGGCCAGGGTCCGAAGGAAATGCCCGACTAGAAGCGGGATGTCCTCGCGCCGCTGCCTCAATGGTGGAACGGAGATCGGAAATACATTGAGGCGGTAGAGGAGATCCGCCCGGAAACGGCGTTGCCGAACCATCTGATGCAGATCCTCATTGGTGGCGGCGATGAGCCGGACGTCGATGCGAACGGTTCTGCCGCAGCCAAGCCGCTCATATTCCTGCTCCTGCAGAACGCGTAGGAGCTTTGGCTGCAAATCCAGCGGGAGCTCTCCAATTTCATCCAGAAATAATGTCCCGCCATTGGCCTGCTGGAACCGGCCGTCGGTTCGGCTTACCGCGCCGGTGAACGCTCCGCGCTCGTGGCCGAACAATTCACTTTCCGCCAGCCCGGCGGGCAACGCGGCGCAGTTCAGTTTGACATAGGGGCCGTGCTTACGAGGACTCTCGTCGTGGACGGCTCTTGCGACCAATTCTTTCCCCGTGCCGGTCTCTCCGTGAATCAAGACCGAAGAGTGGGTACGCGCCACCATTTGCACCGCGCGCCAAACGGACTGAAGGCCGGGGTTGGAGCTGATAAGGGTCGAGCTCGAAACCCTTTTGGGAACTGCCGAAGAACTTATCGGGATGATGTCCTTTAGATTAGGGTTCAAAGGTTTGCTCCGGATGGTCGGATTCGTTGTTAAAAGCCAAGTTTAAGGAGAACACGGAGCCGGGCACCGATTAGCTCCGCCAGCCCCCGCCAAGAGATTTATAAAGCTGAACGACGCTGAGTAACTCATTCAACTTGATCTGCCGGAGATCCAGCTGCGCTTGAAGCAGATC
>Ga0206819_10397_pt1 | contig 10826 bp, 12 predicted proteins | sample Alteio_BWOrgCont_87_FD_152855 | JGI IMG/M metagenome (GOLD analysis project Ga0206819, IMG submission 152855) | Enriched cells from forest soil in Barre Woods Harvard Forest LTER site, Petersham, Massachusetts, United States -... | ecosystem: Environmental > Terrestrial > Soil > Temperate forest >... | reverse complement strand
GACAGCTGGAGACGGACGCGACCGAGGGCACCATTGAAGCCACCCGGCTTCCGCGCACAGCCGGCCGCCGTGGGCCTGGAACGGCCGGCTGAGGCCGCGACAGTGGTTGACCCAGGAAAACTCTCAGAAGATGGCCCAGAGGGCTCCTATGAGCGCCAGAAGGCCATGGAACGGTCCGCCTATACCCTGGCCGCTGCCGCGGTCAGCAACGGCAGCCCTGACGCCATCAGACTGATGGCGCTGCATGCTCAAACCGTGAAGAACCTGTCTGACGGGCGGGAGCAGGTCTTGCGGCTTCGGGAGCTGGAACGGTCCCTTGTGTCTGGAGAATGGGTTCGGAGGGTCATGACGGAGCACGATGGCGCCGCCGCTACTTTGGTCCGAGCGATGCCTAAGCAGCTCGCCGGCCGAATCTCTCCGCACGATCCCGAATTTGCCGAAGGCGAGTTGGATCGGTGGGTGCAGGAGGTGTTCCTGAAGACCCTCAACGAGACGGATCCATGGAAGACAACCCCATGACAGACTCACAGCTAGCGCTTCTCGATTATCGCCGGCAGCTCTACCGGCCGGTCCCAAAAGGGACGGTAACCCAGTGGGCACAGGATAACATTGTGCTGAACCGCGGCACCGAGACGCCCGGCCCGTTCTCGATCGCGACCCGCCCATATTGCCGGGAAGTGCTGGAATGCTTCCGGGATAGCTCGGTCAATGACGTAGTGCTGTGCTGGGGTTCTCAGACCAGCAAGACGACTACCATCATGGTCGGCCTTTGCTGGCTGATCGAGAACGAGCCGTCACCCGCCCTGTGGCTGATGCCGAATGAGACATTAGCCAGGTCATTCAGCAATTCTCGCTGGCGGCCGATGCTCGATGACTCGGAGACGATGCGCCGGCAATTCCCCGCGGACGTGCGAAAGCTGACGGCCCTGGAAATGCACTTTAGGGGTTCCACCCTCAATTTCGTAGGCTCAAACTCACCCTCCAACCTCGCGAGCCGCCCGGTGCGGGTGCTGATCGCTGATGAAGTGGACAAATTCGCGGTGGCTTCAGCTAGAGAAGCGGCGGCGCTGGAACTGGCGATGCAACGAACCAAGGCCTTTTCGAGTGCAAAGCACGTCCTGACTTCGACGCCGACGGTAGCGACGGGCGATATTTGGCAGCACTATCTTCGTGGCGACCAACGGCGCTATTTTGTGCCCTGCCCGAATTGCTCGGGAATGATTACCCTCGATTGGAAGCAAGTGCGCTGGACCGATCCGGAGAGTGGCGCAGATCCCAAAGATGCGGCTGGGGAGTGGGATTTCCAAAAGGTCCGGGCTTTCGCGCGCTATGAATGCCAAAACTGCGCAAAACCGATCTCGGACGCCCAGAAGGTCACCGCGATGCGCCGCGGTGAATGGCGGCCCACATGCGCCACCGCCATGCCAGGGGTCCGCAGCTACCATCTTTCGAGCCTCTACGCACCGGACCGCCGCTGTACCTGGGGCGCTCTGGCCATAGAATTTTTGCAGAAGAAGGCAGCTTTGCTTGGCCTGCAGGGGTTCATCAACGGATCCTTGGCCGAACCTTGGGAGGAAGACTACGGCGCTCAGCGAACGGGCGATTACGCGACCCAGGAGTATAGCCCTACTGACATCTGGCCCGACGAGAAATTCCGCTTCCTGACCGCCGATCGGCAAAGCGAGGACGTGTACTGGGTCATGGTTCGCGCGTGGTCTAAGGCAGGGGAGTCTCGGCGGCTTTGGTTCGGCCGACTCTACGGAACCGCCGACATCGAGGCCAAGCGGATCGAATTCAAGATTCAGACCAATTGCGTTGTTATTGACTCAGGATACCAGCCAAAGGGCGACCAGGGCGTGTACTCGGCCTGCATTCGGTACGGATGGATCGCCGCCAAAGGAACTGATGAACATTCTTTCGCTCACATGGTTCAATCGGCGCCGGGCGCTCCGGCTCAGCGTGTCCAAAGGCCTTGGGCGCCGATGTCCTGGGGTGACCCAGGGGAGGGAACGACGAACCAGGGTAAGTCACGGTGCAAACTATTGCGCTTTTCAGCTCCATCAATGGCGGAACGCGTAGCTGCACTTGTATCGCGCAAACTTTGGATCGAGCCGGCTACACCCCTTGATCCAGCGATGGATGCGGAGTGTCGCCGGCAGATGCAGGACGAGCGCCGCGAAGTTAAAAAGAGCAAAGTTACCGGCCGCGTTGAAGTGATCTGGAAGGCCAAGACGGGCAACAACCACGCCTTTGACTGCGCCAAAATGCAAATCTTGTGCGCCATGCAGACCAAGATGCTGCCGGCGGGAGTTGATCTTGAGAAAAAGGAAGGAGGTAAGGATGAACCCGCAAAATGAGCGCGCCCGATCGGTCAAAACATCGGGCATATGGTAGCATGCAGCCATGACACAGAAACCGCCGTACTTTGTAACCACTGGGACTTTGGCGCGAATGCTGGGAATTGACAGGCGCACAGCGGTTCGCCGCATCCACGCCGCCGGTCTGGCGCCTGACGCGCATCTGACCGAAGGAGGTGTCGATACCTCACCGCTTTGGCCGGTCAATTACCTGCCCGAGATACAGGCAGCTATCGGGCGAAAGTCGGATCCAGTGAACAATCTCCGAGCGATGGCCGTCGGACCGCACTAACCAGCCATGGAAGCCACCCTCCAGTCCAATGTCGCAGATTTTCAGGCATCGTTCCAACGGTACCTTGGCTATACGCGCAAATCGCCGGACGCTGCTCTGGAAAAAAAGGGTAAGAGCATCAACGTCACGGCTCAGCAGCTCTTTCGCCAGCACCAGTGGGGCGGCCTGCCGCGCGACAAGGGCATTGCCAAGCGCGAATTCGCGGCCCGCGTAGCGCAAGGTAAAGGCATCCTTGTCAGAGGCAGCTTACTGGCCCAATACGCTGCGCAGAAAATCGCCTTGAAGGGCAAGGATGCGACCGAGCTGTGGCGCTCGATTGTTGGCAAGGAACTGGCCGCGCGCTCTTCCAGCATTGGCTTCCTGCAAGCCAGCCTTTTGGCCTACAAAAAGCGGCAGTCTGGAGATACCGGAATTGTTTATTCTGTAAGCCGCTCTGGCCGCGGCATCGGCTACGTGGACAAGGAGGTGAACGGCGATGAAAGCAGCCTAACCATCGCCAGCCTGGCGGACGGGTCCGGCGACGTTGACCAAAAGTACAGCATTATCGCGCAAGCCCTGGCCGACGAAACGGCGGACATGGATGCCTTCATGCAAGCCCAAGACGATGCTAACAAAGCCGCGGCCGGCCTGAACTAAACCCGCTATGGAAAAATGCCTCATTGAATTTCCTGACGGTCGCGTTCTGTGCGTGTCGATTTCTAGCGCGTATGCCGCGCTCTTTCTCGACAAGCTCCGGCAGGAAGACCCGGTTGCAGCCGCACAGCTGGCGCCGGCGATGAAGCTATGCGAGTTGCTCGGTAGCCTCGGGCAGCTGACCGAAAAAACGCCATGAGCGACAGCAATTCCAAGCTCACAATCCAAATTGTTTCTACGGGCGATGTTTCCGGCTTCAACGCTGCGAACGCTGGGCTCACGACTCTCACGAGCACGGCCAATATCGCCAAGCAGGCCCTTTCTGGCCTGGGAGTAGGCTTGAGCATCGCAGGCATTGCACGGTTGGCTGAAGAAACGGCCGGCTTCGCCAAGAACATCGTCAACCTGTCGGATCGGCTGGAGATTTCAACGGACGCATTCCAGCACCTCAACAATATGGCGCGAGCGTCTGGTTTGAACATGGACCAGATGACGACTGCGCTCAGTAAGCTGCACGGTTCACTCGACTCCGCGGCAGAGGACGGCGGCAAGATGGACCTGGCCTTTGGAAAGCTTGGCCTATCCGCCAAAGTGCTAGCGAGTGCGCCTCTGGACGCGGCCTTTGAGGCCATCGCCGTTCAAGTGGTGAATGCCAAGGACCAGACCCTGGCCTATGATGCTGCGAATGAAATCCTCGGTACTCGGAACATGCCGAAGTTGATCGAAGTGATCAAGGAACTCGGCAGCGGGATCCACGATACCAGCAGCATCATTGACAAGGAATACCTTGCCACTGTGAACCGGGCAGTAATCGCCGGGGGGAATTGGTTGGTATCGCTCAAAAATATCGCGGTGGAGGGATTGGCGGCTGGAGCAAGCCTCTTGGGCATTGGTGGTGCCGCATCCGTAGCGGACCAACTCGCCTATGCGACGGCCGAGCTAAAAAAATACCAAGACCAGCTCGCCAGCCTCCAAGCCACGGCAGGAAAGAACGAAGCGAAGGGATTCGGCCAGGGGATAATTAACCCGATCGAGGAAATCGCCAATGCCTTTGAGAGTAAGAACGCAGAGCAGTATATCGCGCTTTTTCAAAAGCGCATAGCCGAGCTGCAGGCCCAGGCCGCCAAAGAAGCTGCCGCCCCGAAGCCGGCGCCCCACGATACGCCGCTGGCGGCCGAGTCCCGCACCGCTTACGCGGCCGAAGCCGCGCAGAAAGCATCCGCAATGTCCTCGGAAGAGCAGCACGCAGCCAAAATGCTGGCCCTCAAGATTCAGGAGGCGGCTGTGAGTGGCGACGGCACCGCGACTTTTGCTGCCAAATGGGCGGCAAAGAAAGCCATCCTCGATGCAGAGATAGCCGAAGAAACGGAAAAGCTGAACGTGTTGAAGGCGGCCCGCGATGCGGAGCCGATGGGCAGTGCAGCACGCGGCAAGGCCGATAAATCCTATGACGCCCAAGCCGACAAAGTTACGGCCTTGCAGAAAGACGAGCTGACCCAGCTCACTGCCGCGCAAAGCAAAGCCACGGCCGAAGTGACGGCGGCCGAAGGCCCGCTGGACAAGTACACCGCGACCATGCGCGAGGCCACGGATGCGCTGCATCAAAATTTGCTCACACAGTCCCAATTCGACGAGGTGAGCAAGGAAGCTGCGACCACGTTTGCGCTCAATAAGGCCATCGCTGACAGCCAGCGCGCCACGGACGAGCAGGTGAAGGCCCTGGAGGTGCAGCGTAAGGCGGTCGATCAGGATTACACCTTGAGCGCGGCGCAGAAATGGGAGCAACGCCGGGTGCTCTTGATCGCGGAGGCTCAGAAGTATCAGGAGCTGCTCGATCTGATTGATTCCGTGGCCAAGACCGCCAGCGGCGCCGATGCCGAGAAGTTGCGTGCGCTGCATACCAGCGTCTCGGATAAGATGACGGGGCTGCAAGGTGAGGACGACAAGACCGAAGGCCCGCAGGGTTTTCAGCAGGGCACCCTGGCCGGCATAAACGACTACGTGACGCGCATCGGATCCTTGGGGAAGCAGACGCAAACGGTTTTCGCAGGGATCGCCTCGACCATTTCCGGCGGCATTTCCAGCGGCATTGAGGGAATGATTAATCGGACCACGACCTGGCAGCAGGCGCTTGCCCGCATCGGCCAGAGCATCGAGGGGTCCATTATCACCGCCATTGTGGATATGGGGGTGAAGTGGGTTGCCCAGCAGGCTTTGATGCTGGTTTCCAGCAAGGCGACTCAGACGGCTGCCGCCGTTTCCAATATACCGATCGCTGCGGCCGAGGCTGCCACTTGGGCGCCGGCCGCCACCCTGGCGACCATTGCCAGCTTTGGAGCTGCCTCGCTGCAGGCGCCGGCTTCGATCCTTGCGGCAATGGGTGCCGTCCAGGGCATGGCCCTTGCCAGTGACGGCGGATACTTTGACGGTGATCCTAGCCAGCCCCGCGGCATCTTCCACGGTGGGGAGTATATCTTCAGCGCGCCCGCCGTTAAGGCCATTGGCGCCAGCAACCTCGACGCCTTGCACGAAGGATACAAGAATGGGCCAGCTCTATCCCCGATAGCTGCCGGCGCTGGCGGTGGTGGCCATGCCCCGATTCATATTCACGCGCACGGGGACGAGCTGTCCGCGTTGCGCGCTGCCGCCAAGACCCGCGACGGCCGGCAGATCATTGCGAACATTTCGACCGGGAAAATCAAGGAGTACCGCCGCAAATGAGACTAACGGACAAAATAGAACCCGCGATTTCGCTATTTCTAGTCCAGGCGAAAGTCCGTCCCGCACCTGCCCATGCAAAATTCTGGGACTGGCAGTTTGGATTGCTCAAGGTATGGATCACCGGCAGCGATCCGGAGGACGCCGGGGAGCGTTGTGCCAGAATCCTGGCGGATTTGAACTATGACGTGGAAGACGGGCATCTACTTTCTGAACCGGCAGCGGCCGACTACGATCATCCGGTGTCAAAGCAATGTCTGGCCTCAGCTCGGATGTTCGGAATCGCCTTTTTTCTGCACGCTTCCCCCACTGGATCGAGTGAAGAAGAATTTGCCAGAATCACGCTTACGCCTGCGCACGATCACTGATGCCGACGCCGCTGCCATTGCAGAGCGCGTAGCCGCGCTGATAGCCTCGCCTGGAGTCCGCGCCATTGATACCAACGCGATCTATACCGCCGAACAGGCGTCTGATCTTGCCTCCTTACACCCGGACACCCTGAGGAAAAAACTCCGTTGCGGCATCATAACCGGAGAGCGCAAGGCAGGTAGCTGGCGGATACGTGGCGCCGAACTCCTGAAGCTCGGCTAATATCCGCGGGCTTCAGTGGTCGGGTGGACCCCAAAAGGATTAAACCTGCAGAGTGAGCACAGTATTAGATTTGTCGAATGTTGTAGGTTGGCCGCTTTTGTAAATCTATTGCGCGTGCTGGCTGAGGTGCCCTTGCGTAACGGGCGTGAGCTTTCCAGCCCGCCGGGCCTACAAACCCGACTCTCGCAGCCAATCAATTGCACTCGCTCCGACAGCCCGGAGGGCGCTGCGCGCCCAATTTGTAGCCGGGCCAGTAGGGGCGAGTGCTTCGTTTGGAGTCCAGACCCATGAAAAAGATACCCTTCAGTGACCGCATCAAAGGCAATATTAGTTCCATACTGGCCACGCGCCTTAGGCGGCACGCAGCTAAGGTCGGAGAGACACAGGACCATATCATCCGCAAAGCATTGGATAAGTGGTTGAATGAACCGGAGCAGATCAAAGCGTTGGCTGCCGCGCGGAGGCCGGCTTTGGTAAAATTTGAAATTGAAATACCCGCGGCACACATCGATCGAATTAGGTCCCTGCTGGCGAAGCTCGAAATTCCAGAATCGGAGATTTCAAGAGCATTCACGGAATCTCTGGCGAGCGCCTGTTGGGATAGCGATTCCGACCTTTGGACGTGCAACCATGTTTACCCCAACCGGGCTGCCGCAATTCGCATCGCAAAGCGCCTCGGCGGTAGCCTAGTTTGCCTTCACTACCGAAAGGCCGGCAAGGTCGTACGGGAATCGTTCGTGGCAGCAAGCCACGTCCGCGAGATAAAGAATTCGCTAACGTTCAGCCGCGATCCGCACAAGCTGACCGGCATAGCTGCCTAAAGCTTGCGGCATTTGCTCACCCCGTCCAGCTCTCGGGTCGCGACGGGGTTTTATTGCTTTATACCCCGATTGGCCAGACAAGATCATCAGCTCTCATCGCAAGAATCGGATTTGGCGGCGGTGTTCCTTCAGGTTGCAAAAGCGCCACGGAGCAACTTTCACCAATCTTACCCAAGAGCCGGTGAACCTGATAGGAGACTCCGGCAGCAGGCTCGTGTAGTAAAAACGAGTCGCCCTGGCTTAAGGTTCCTAGCGGAACTAACATGTGCCCGACGTTAGGCGGAGTTGAGCCGCCAGACGATCCAAAACAAAACTGAAGCCGCCGAGCGGCGGCAGGTTTTTTATTGGATAGCACCGTCATTCGGCCTAGGGTGCTGGCGATGACGTGTGCCGAGTTGCTACGGCTACTCGCAGATTGGGGCGGCGAAATAATTGCTGCCTTAGCCGGTGCTTTAGCAGGTGCGGGATTAGCATTTTTGTTTCAAAACTCTCGCGAAGATCGGATCAAACGCAACGAGCGGTTCGAGGCGGTGATTCGAGCACAGCATTCGCTTTACTTTATGTGGATGATATTGGCCAACATTCGATTTAATCGGTTGGACCCGCGCCGCGCTGAAAATACCCGGCATCGCAGTCTAGGCATCATATGGACATCGGACGACATCGTAGAGTTCGATTTTGATGCGATCACCTTTCTTCATCGGCGCGAATATCGCTCACTTTTAACCAATTTATTTTTGAGCCAACGCGCATGCAAATCAGCAATCGAGTCTGTCGATCTAAGAAATAAATATTTCAGCGATCTTATACCGGGTCCAGGAGCTGAGTATTCTTTCCAAACTGAATCCAAGACACTCGGCCAAATGGTTGACCCGATAAAGGACAGCCTTTTGGAGTCGGCGACCAATGAGATGTACAAGACGATTGATAACGGAATGAAATTAATCGAGCGTACCTTCGCGGATTTACGAAAATGCGCGAAAGAAGTTTTTCCGGATGAAGCCGGCCTACTTAGCGAAACGAACCTAACCAAAGATGGTTATGACGCGGCAAGAGGCGCGTCTCCGCCGACTCAACAAGTCTAGCGAAAGCAAACGCGCCATGGCAGCTCCAATTCCAGTAAATCCGCCCCTACCGCCTGTGCCTCCATCATGGATCGCTACAGCTCTGATAGCCGCTGGGTCCGCTTTCTTTGGCGCGCTAGTCGCCATCTTCTCGGAGCCGTTGAGAAAATGGATATTCAAGCCATGTCTTGTGGCCGAGTTTCGTGGAGATAGGGACGACTTCGTTGTACGCACACCGGTACGGCACAAGGATGCAGCAGGCGTTGTCGTCCTGGTTCATGAAGCCTTTGGAGTGCGCGGCTACGTAAGGAACACCGGCAGGACTACGGCGTATGGCTGTTGTGCGTGGCTAACGAACATAGAAAAGAAGAATCCAACATCGGGTGCATATGACCAAACGCCATACCGCGAAATCATTCCTCTTCAGTGGTCGAATTGTCCAAATCGAGAGGATAAATATGATACCGAGATAGCCCGCGGAATGGGCCAGTATTTCGACCTTTTGATGCTCAATGAGGGTCGCGACGACATCTACGTGAGGGTCGAGTCCATGCCTTTTCGTTTTGAGCCATTGCTCCAAGAAAAGGGGACTTTCCGATTTACGGTTATGGTAGCGGGCGACGGCTTCCATCCAATAACCATCAGAATTGCATTACTGTGGAAAGGTCTATGGGACGATTTCAAGGTTTGGCCTGATTAAAGACATCAAAGGCCCTGCTATGAGAACCAAATCCTCAACCGGCGTGCCAGCACCAGCCTCCATAGTTGATATCTCCGAGCCCGTCTACGGAGCGCTTTGCGGGTACGCCGGTAAAATCAACGGCCTTTTGGCTACCCCCCTAGTGCAAGCCAACCTCAAACTTGCTGCCTCATTGGACGACTTGCTTGGAGCTGTCTATGCCTTGATCCAGGCCAATCAGCTTGGGTTTGCGAATAGAACCAATCGCGCAACTAGCATTTGCGCGGTCGAGGCTCTCGCGAGGCAGATCGCGACCGGTGATGTGGAAGTCGATAAGCGATGGCTTGCCGGGTTCTATTTCAACAATGCTCTTTTCAGGATTGCAGCGGTTTGCCACCGGGTATTGCAGATAGTCCTTACGGGCAAAGATGCAGGGGTGAACAAATATCGGGCCAAAGCGGAGGGTCTTTACCAAGGGTGGACCGGAGGGAAGCTTAGCATGGTTCACGGCGAGGTGATTACCTTAAAGCACACGCCGGAGGGTGTGTTCAGCGGCCGGACTGTGACGTACGACGACGCCTCATCCGCCTTGGGTGAGTTGCTGGCGTTGATCGAGTTTTATACGGCCGGCCGCCAATCTAAAACTCAGCCTTCGGCACGTGCGCCAACACCTTGAGGCACGTTTCGAACACCCCATCAATCCCGAAAATCCTACGTCTCTTCGACAATAACTATCAAAGTGTCATCCAGGGTCATATAATGCTTTGTTTCGCCCAATACCGTCCCCTCGACCTCGACACAGATCGCTCGCTGGTGGTGGGCAAAGCCGGTGACCACATATATGGTGCCAGATGATTGGTCGAATTGATTGGCGCTTTGAAAACGGAACCGGTCCCTGATCTTTAGATCGCGCGCTTTTCCGTTACGATATGACTTCGGCATCCCTTCCTCTGCGTCATATTTGGAGTCATTGCAAGTGGGGCTGTGAAGGAATGCGCCGTTTCGCGAATCTAGCTTAGTGGCCGCGCTGTGCGCTTTGCTCGTTAGCTGCTCTCGCAACCAAGGTCCTCAAACGAATGCCTATCTCCGAAATTATGCAATGGTGTCGGCGGACATCTCCAATCAGGTAAGGCAGGTGCAACCGGTAGAATTCCCTTCTCGTCCAGTTCTGCCGGTTAGGCCGACAATGGCTGTGCGTCGAGAGTTTGTCGCTGCAACGCGAAGATATTCTATTGAGGTGATTCAAGTCTATGATGCGATCATTCAAAAGAGCCAAGTCCTCTCGCGTATTTATGAGCAAGCGCAAGGCCGGTTCGCTTCGAATAGCGCTGCTGGCGTTGATCCAGTCGCTGTCCATCTTGTAACTCTTCGCGAACACACAATTGGCGAGGGGAGGGAGCTTTTCGTTGAGGTTGGGCGATTGGCGGACCTCAAGCGTAGCGAGCTAGTTCGGGAACGTAGTCCGGCTGAGTTCGACGAAATTGTTGGAAGTATATTCAGTGAAGCCGTGAAGGGCGCTGCCGCTGGGCCAACAACTGCGCTCGCGGGAGGGTTGATGGGCGCGCTAACCGGAGCTGCTCATGTAGCTTCAAAAAGGCAGATCGCCAATGAAGGCATAGAAGGGGAATTAAGCCGGCTTACGGCTACCGCAACCCAGCTTCAACGCGATAG
>Ga0206819_10394_pt1 | contig 10882 bp, 11 predicted proteins | sample Alteio_BWOrgCont_87_FD_152855 | JGI IMG/M metagenome (GOLD analysis project Ga0206819, IMG submission 152855) | Enriched cells from forest soil in Barre Woods Harvard Forest LTER site, Petersham, Massachusetts, United States -... | ecosystem: Environmental > Terrestrial > Soil > Temperate forest >... | reverse complement strand
AACTGACTGCCGATTTTTTCCTAATGGATTATATTCAATGCCTCGCTCTTGCCTGCGAGCGTTAAAACCACCTTGTGAATGTGCTTTTCCTCCTTCAAGTTTATCGGCAATATTTTGAGCTTTTGGTCCAGGGGCTTTGGCTATAAAAGTTTTCTGTGGTTCTCTGATAGCATCAGCATCATAAAAATATGATCCAGACTTAGCGAAGAGAAATAAATATTCGTGTGCTCGTGTGGGTCGATCCTTTACTGACTCAGGCATCGGATTAGGCTTGTGCCAGATAATATCACTACGTAATATCCAGCCGTCATCCTGAAGAGCAAATGCCAGTCGCCAAGCTTGCCCTAATAGATTTTTAGGATGTAACTTTTTAACGGTATGTCTTTTGATGCCATGTGGTTCACTACGCTTTTTATATTGGCTACCGAAGTGACCTCGTGTAAGATCAGAATTATACGAGTCTCCCATGTTGACAAACATCGTACCGCTAGGATGTAATACGCGTTTGATCTCACTGAACAATTTTACGAGTAAACCTAGAAATTCATAGAATGAGGGTTCTAGTCCAATTTGTCCATCAACACCATAATTTCGTAGCCCCCAATAAGGTGGGCTAGTAACCACACAATGCACCGAATTTGGTGGCAATGTTTTAAGGACAGTCAGTGAGTCCCCTTGAATGAGGGATATTGAATTCATAGGGCTGTGATTTCCCCTAAGCGTTGTTACTTGCTAATAACTTCGCTTCGTAATTAAGTAAAATCCGATTCCAGGTCTTATAAGGTCTGCCCTTCTTTTCGCCAAAAGGGTATGATGATCGAACGGCAGAGCGAATCTCTGTAAAAGGCTTTCCGTCCATCTCTATAATTACTCGCTCGATCGTTTCGCAACTGTGTCGCTCATAGTAATTATCAAGATTGCATAGTTTCGATTTTCGACGGTGCTTCATTTTGCCTGGAGTTCTCCTGTTTGAAGCTGTTTACGCCAACTATGCATCATTCCAGCTAATTCCAACATCACCTCACTAGGCAGTCGAATTGTGCCCGCCATTATTTCTTTTTCTTGAGTACACCTTCCCTTTTCGCCATCAGGATCAGCAGCGCTACAAGTAACTTTAAAGATATCTGTTTCTTCCGCTATCTCAATAACAAGCTTGCATTCTCTTCGCAAAAATCGTTCTGCCTCGTCAATATTTGTGGGCACGGGATCTATATATTTATTTGTGTCTACTACCTTTAACTGCTTCGTGGTCATCATGTATGCTCCTCCTTCCTTTAACTGCATATGCTTAAAATTTGTCTGAGCAGAGGGGTTTGTGCCACCATCTTGCAATAGTGAGCAATTAGAAGTGACTCTGCTCGGCCATCGCTATACGTTCTAGCTCCTGGTTTAATAAGCAGTTGGCTATGCTTTGGGTATAATTCAATAGCTCGTTTGATGGAGCCAGTCTTATCGCTACATTTTTCTTTTCCCACGCCTGCTTGCCAGGTTTGTGGAGGTGCCATTAAAATTGTGAAGCCAGAAGCTATTAATAGACCTCTAAGCAATCCGTAATCGTCAGCAAAAGTAAATTGTCCTTTCTCCCCTCCAACATTTACTGCTGCACCAAATCCCCAAAGATGTTCCAGACATACGACAGGATCATGGGCATGCCAGGACTGTAAAAGATCCCAGAATGCTAAGCCATCGATTCTCATTTGCGTGCGTTTTTTTAATTGTGTTGGCATTATCGGCATATCGTAAATGTCTAACTCAACAGTGCTAGCATGGTCATACAAAAGGGTTATCCCTCCCTCCAGTCCGGGATCAATACCAACGTAATAACTCATCACACTATTTGCTAACGAAGTGAGCAGAAAATGGTGTTGCGATATTTCCAAGCGCACCACAAAGACTCATGAAAGGCAAATACGGCTCGGCTTTTTTGCCTATCTTAATCGCTGTTTCACTGCATGCTTGTCCCACTTTTTGCACACCATGCCAACATAGTCGAACGGGTGTACCAGCTTTATAGACAATTGGATGTGTTTTATCGAGACCGGCCTTTTTTGGTTTAGCCTCTACCGTTGGTTTTGCGTCGGGCTTCTCAATCGTCACTTCCTGTAGCGGTGATGGTGTTGTTGCCGTTTGTTCAGTTGGTGAACTATTTGAATAAGAAATTTCTGGCTGCACTGGAGCAATGATATTTTCTTGCTCCTGATTAGGGAAAATGGCAGCCATAAATAAACTCGTGATTAGTATTGATAGGTTCATAATTGTTTGTTGCCTCCTGTAATGAATGTCCTTACGCCGCTTCGTGTTCTGCTTCCTCCGCTTGTTCTTCCATTTCTTCTTCTGCCTCATCTACTAGATCGACAATTTTGGAATTTTTCTTCGATTTGCGAGGAGTTGATACAGTGATCTCCCAGTCCCCAACAGGGTTAATGTCCTCTTTGATAAAACCTGGTATTTCAATGCCGTTATTGAGGCATGATGCAACATGGGGCAAGAGCATTGCGTAAGTTACTTTGTGCGGATACATCTGTTTTTCAGGTTCGGGCAGATTCATCCACCAGCTTTCAAACTGATCTTTGCTAATACATTTAGCGCCGCCAGTCTCTTTAAATTTGAGAGTGCCTTCGGTGAACACGAGGCTTTTAGTGCGCAATTGTCCTTTTTTGTCCCCAGATTTTATAATTGGAAGTTGTGCCTTAGCCCATTGCGCCAATTGAGCACCATAAACAAATCGAATGCCCTTGATCTCATTGAATCTGCGTTTTTTCAGTACCTCTACTTGATTTTTGAGCTCTTTAAGTTCGCGCTCCGCTTCTTCAACCTGCCGTTGCTTATTACGAATACGCTTAATTAGCCAGCGAGCAGATTGCTCGTCTTGAATAACAAATGTGTCGCCTTGTCGCATTTCTTGCGGCACCGGGCCAATTAATTCTTGAACGACGGTTGGATCTATCTCGACAATCTCGCCGGTTTCTTTGTTGATTTTGTAGCCAGTTATTTCGATTATCTCCGGCCCTGCTGTATTAGTTGCTTCTTCCGCCTTTTCTTCCAATCTGACTTCATCCAATGGTTGTTCTTGTTCAGTCTCCACTTGCGCAGTAGCGACTGCTTGATTCTGTGCAAGATCGTGCGACACGGCATCTAACCCGGCATCGCCATACGCTTGAGTCATTGGCTGCGCGGTTGTGACCAATGGCGCTGAAGGAACAATTGCTATGTTGGCGGCAACTCTACGAGCATTTTCGTGGGCTTCTTTAACTTCGATCTCATTACGTATAAATTTGTAGAGCATATCCATGTTTTGCTCTGTTAGCGCCGTTGCTTCGTCAGAAAATGCCGTTTGCTTCCACAAGGCGTGCACTTTGTCATCCGGTATCCCATGCTTGCGAGCTAACTCAAATGCTCCTTGCCATTCTTTGACCAAGTCTCTTCTTTCTGTCATATCAATCTGTTGCTCCTGTGTTTCTTGCTGCCAATCAAGTCCTCTAAATTTTGCTCTTTGTTCTTTGGACCACTGAGCATTTAGCTCTTGCCTTTTGTCCTGCACCGTCTGGATCATTGCCTCAATTTCGTCGTAGATTTCTTGAGTCAATCCATCAACGGACATAATTTCTTCTCGAGCTGTCTTCCAACGCTTGAGTCCAATCCGGCAAGTGCTGAACTTTATGCCACGTGCTATAAGCTCGCTCTTAAGCCATTCTGTAGTTAATTCTTCTTTGCCAACAACCCAGCAGTGTAATTCGAGTGCTAAATATCGTGCATACTCATCGCTGTGTGGCTTTGGTATCTCCAGGCTTAGTGTGTGTCCTGGATGCTCTCGAACGCATTTACCATTTAATCCTTCAAAATGACCAGAACCGTTTGATATATAGATTGCATTATCATCGGCTGGATCAATCCAATGTTCACCATTTGGGCGAAACTTCTCGCCGTCACCATATATTGGCGGTTGGTCATTCTGTGGATGCGTCCAGGCAGGTAATAGTTCGGCTTGTTTCGTCATTGTTTGCGTGAGTTCTGTTCTATGTATGTGATGATTTGGTCTACTTGATCTTTCGTGATTTCTTTAGACCAGTTTTTTGCGTCAAGCCCGTATTTTGTAACAATCAATTCAACTACTTGCGTGGTCGGCCAGCCATGTTGGCCGCCAGTTTTAACTAGCCTCATATTGTCTTGTGCGGTGGCTTTGGCAATATTTTTTGCTGATTGTGAAATCGCTTGAGCAACGTGATCTTTGCCGGCGTCACGCGCTAAAGCTTCGGCAGCAGCTAATGAATCATGGATTGTGACTGGAATCTTAGGCGCTTCCGTAGTAGCTGGTACATTCGATTGCTCAGGCATTAGATCGGCATCAATAGTTTCAATGTCATCATTTTTGTCGTTGATCAATTGCTCGGGCATGCGCTCAATTGCAATTTTTTGTGCCAATGTCCTGGTGTCTTTTGCTGTTGGCTCATAATCAGGATAAACATCGCGACCTTCCATTTCTTCTGCCGTTGGCTCAGCGCCGGTAAATTCAGGAAATGTTGATCTTAAAATTGACGCGCGAGCACATTTGGCCATTTGTGATCTAAACTTTGTCCGCCACATATCGTTAGGCTGCCCGGACTTTGCATTATTCCCTTTTACAACTTGCACATATTCTTCAAAATAGATCGGATCTGATGTGTAGGGAACACGCTGACCATCGACCATTTTGTAGATCGTTACGGTGCACCATTCTGGCGCTTCAATAACGATCTCCCTTCCTCCTTTCTGACGCCCAATATCAGTCGGAGGAAAAGAGAACTTTTTGTTTGGTCCATATTGAGCAGGATCTTTGCCCGCATATTTACCACTGCGAGATGCTTGAATATCGTATAACCCTACACCTGGCCATATAGTATCTACATAGTCTTGAACCTTAGTATCGTACATAGGTACGATATGGTAAGGACGGGACAAAGGATCTAGCCCTTTAGCCTTGCAGATTTTTGCTACTAACCAAATTGAGTTAATTGATTTTGCGTTGGGAAAAAAATGTTGTGTAAGTGTTTGCCACTGTTCTTTTGTATGTCCCATTTCAAGAAACGCTGCCGGTGGAATTTCCCTAGTAGCAACATTGAGTGTTTTTTGGACAGTAACAAGCTCAGTATTTGCCGTATTCGATGACGACATTAAAGAATCTTCTGAAGCTTCGCCAGAGTTTTTTATGGGCAATTGCGACCTTTCTTGTAGCTGGTGTTGCTCTTTCACTAATTGATTTGGAGCTATAGACATAAGTACGACCTCTCTTCTTTTTTGGGTTACTACATTGAGGACAGGTAAGATCGACATACATTGAATGATATGGATAGGTACAATGTGTTCTCATTTCTTTCCATCTCGATTGAATGTTGACCAAAGCAGTGGCTCAGCTCCATAAAGCTGCTTCCTCTATTTCCTATGCAGTTGCTTAGAGTTACTAATAGTGACTCTTTAGACTATGATTCTACGCATTTTGCGCAGCACGAATTTTTCCAATGCTTATATTGAGTACGCTAAAAGTCGCCCCGTTTTTAAGGAGTTTCTTAACGCACCATATTCGATACCATCACCACAATATAATCAAGCAGTCTCGAATATGTACTATATATGCCAGCTAAATTGCGCTCGCATTTTTATCTTGCCAAACCGATAGGCACCAAATACGGTGCCTCGTTTAACGTGTTATTAATCTATCCCAAGGTGTACCAGTTAGTCTAGATCTTGACTTGAATGTTACAGAATATTAAATCACCGCTTCTAGTGCCGAAAGCGGTGCGTATGTGGCGCATATCTTTTGTAGAGCTAGTCTATAAATTCTGGAACATTTTTTACTAAATCATCGAGAGATATTTTTAGCGTTGCAGCTAGATTGATTAATACTGATATTGGTACGGATCTCTCTCCGCGCATATATTTACCGAGTGTTCCGGTATTCATTTCTAGTTGTCTGGCTAGATGCGAAACACCTGGAAATTGTCCCAATTCCTTCATCCGTTGCTTGATGAACGGCGGCATTGTAGCCTCAGGTCCATATTTTCGGCTAGCTAGTGTATTCATAACGTATAACATGCCCCCAATTATCATATATTTGTGAGACCAAAAGTATATTCCGCATGTAAAAAGAAACGCTTTGTATCAAGGTTTTGACACTCCGATAAGACATATTTGGTAGTATTTTGGCATATGTGGTATCCCTGTATAATGTATTCGGCGGGTGTGACCTGTATATAGATATGGGCCATCCTGGACTCGAACCAGGGACCTCACCCTTATCAGGGGTGCGCTCTAACCACCTGAGCTAATAGCCCATATAAATTTCAGGATACAAAATAATATCATCGTAAATTGGACCTGTCACAGATTAACTTTATCCTGTGAAGGAATCAACACTATTTCTAAACAATATTGTTTATATGCACAAAAAGTGAGAATAATAATACAGGTTGTAAATAGCAAGTTTCCTGGTAGGTGGATAAAAACGAGAAAGAATGATAGCCAACTTATAATTGGCAGCAAGTAAAATATCCAGCGCCATAAAATACTAGTAATTGTTTGTTTATTGGCTAAATTGGCAGGTAAGGTCAATAAAGCTGGTAAAACAAGAAAGAGAGCGTCGTGAGAATGAGCATGGGGGCTGAATAACAAAGAAGCGAGAACTGTTAAAGAAGTGAGCCAGAGGAAAGCATTTTCAGTATTGCGCTTTTTTAGACCATAGAAACCTAAAGAAGTCACGGCTAACCAGCCCAAGCCGAATAATATCAGACAATAATGATAAGCAATTTGCTGAGAGAAAAAAATTTCAATAAATGGTCGAAGGCAGTACATTAGCTGAGCGTGTACTGAGGAAGCAGATGATTCTGCTTGATTGAGTACAAAAGGATAAACAAGCAATGCTTTTAATCCAAAGACTAGAGCGCAAACAGCAAAGAAAAATATTTCCCAAATAGCGGCAGCAATAAAAACATAATAACGCCGTAAAGATAAAGCGGGAATCAATAAAAACACGGCGTATTGAGGCTTGATTATAGTAAGGGCAAGGTTGAAACCAGCTTTTATATATTTATTTTGGCGCAAAGCTACTATATAAAAACAAATCAGACCAACATATAACCAGGTAATCTGGCCTAGCATGAGTGTGTTCCAAGCAGGCATGGACGCTAAAGTTCCAAGCAAAACGTATTTTGCCATATTACTTTTTGTCCATTGAAAATGTTTTATAAGTACCCAGCAACCTGAAAGACCAACGGATAAGTTAACGAAGTCAAAAAGTAAATGAGATAAATCTATAGGTAATAAAGAATATGGGGCCATCATTATAAAAACGATGGGCAAATAAGGCGTATAAAAGTCTGCGCCAGAAATGGCACAATGAGTAAGATTCTCTAAAAACTGTTTTTGTACATCCCAGCAATAAAACAATTCTCTTGACGGCGATAAAGTTATTTTGCCTGACAGATAAAAGTGAACAAAATCCGTAAAGCCATAGGCATTTCCTTGTTGAGACAAAGAAAGATTGTGCGAGAAAAATAGGATTAATAGTTGAGTGAAAAGAAAAACAACAAAAATAAGTAAAAAGCTTATATAGCCAAACTTTGTAAGGCGAGCCGCTTTGTCAGTTTTGAAAGAAGCAGGGAGCAAGATGACCGCCAATTTTGTTGTGTGGGTAACAATTTTGCCATTTTATCAGCAAAGATGGGGGTTAACCTATAATAAATTATTTGTTGGCGCGTATAAAAGCGGAAATTGCTCTATCTAGAATGGTTATAAGGGCACACATCACCCCTTGAAGAGTTGAAAGGCCAAACAAAAAATGAATAATATGTTTTTGAAACGAGTAGCCAGATTACTTGATGGCATGCCTATGAATGGTTATTCCGAATCTTGCAAGCCCATTAGAGGTCCCGCTCATCATAGTTCGGCTCATCATAATGAAACTAGGCAAGAAACGACATCGGAGTTTGAACTTCACAACCAAGTGCTTCAAAACACTTGGGGGCGGATTGAATTTGAAATTGAACCGTTAACGCAAAGGACTGTCCCTGAAGACAGACCTAATAAGACCGAGCCAGATTATCGGGTAAGGGTTAAAACACAATATAAATTGGCGCCCCAAGCCGAAGAACCTTCTATTCCACATTGCAAACCTCTAGAAGAAATCCCTGAGGATAAATACAAGGCAAATCTCCCAGAAAAGCCGGACACCAAGCCACAGGTGCAAGTACAAGAAAGGCCTTTAAATACGGCATTCAAGCAAGCAGTCTTGACTTATAAAGAACAAATTCCGACCCAGAAAAAGTTTGTTCCTGCAGTTGATCCCATTCGTAAAGATTTTCACTGTCGTGAGAGTCAAAGAATGCTTACGTTGATTTTACAGCGTAAAGCAAATGCAGATTTACTGAGGCAAAAGAGTGTGTTTGTGAATTTTTCATTGCCCGTTATAAGTACATTGGCAAGAAGCCCGCAAACCCCTAAAAGTGCTTTAAAATGGTTGGCGTTTCATGAGAATCCCAGTATTAGAAAAGCTGTAGCGAAGAATAAAAATACAGATCTGGAGATATTAGGAATACTGGCGCGGGACGAAGAAGAAGGAATAAGAATGGCTGTAGCAGAAAATCCTGCCGTGGACAAAGAATTTCTTTTGAAATTATTGAATGATGATATGTCGACTGTAGTTGGTAAAGCCAAAGCTATTTTAGAGGAAATGACGCGATCGCAATCAAATGAGAATCATAGTGATGCTACTAAGGTACCTAGTGAATTGGTGGACGGCGGCGAGACGAATGACAATAAAAAAGTGACAGCAAATGAAACTGATTTTCTTAAAATTGTGGCATCACAAGCAACAACTCCCTCGCAAAGATTGTCTGAATTAGCCAAACACAACGATTGGAATATTCGTATGGCAGTGGCCGGTAACCCAAGTACCACTATTAGAACTTTGTCTTTGTTGGCGCAGGATCCAATACCAGTGGTGCGTAATAAAGTTGTAGCCAATAGCAATTGCCCGCCTGATATTATTCTGAATACAATAGGACATTAAGGTTTTAGGCATTATCAGTAGTATCAGTTGTATGGATACAAATGAGAATCTGGAGATAAGGGGATTCGAACCCCTGGCCTCACGGGTGCGATCCGTGCGCTCTACCAACTGAGCTATATCCCCTTATAACTAATCTTTGAATTTTCACAAAGTACGTACCAGGCTTTCTAACAGTCTGCGTTAGTCGCTATAACTATTGACTATTGTACTATTGAAGATTATCTTATGGCAATTTAAATGTCTTGACTTCGTTGTTCTCTACGACTATCGCTTAGTATTAGGGAAAGTCTAAAAGTGAGGGAGAAATTATGTTGAGAAAAGAATATTTTAGTTTCGCTCTGGTCTTCGCAATTCTGATTGCTTTAACGGGGAACGTTAGAGCGGTAAGCAGCAGTAGTTCAAGCACAAGCGGACAATTTAGTGAAGCGAAGGTCGGACAGTCGGCCCCCCAATTTGATTTACTAGATACTAAAGGTAAAACAATAAAACTTTCTGATAATAAGGGAAAATATGTGGTTTTGGAATGGTTTAACCAAAGCTGCCCGTTTGTCAAAAAGCACTATGAGAGTGGCAATATGCAGAAATTGCAAAAAGAATATACTGGCAAAGGTGTAATCTGGCTTTCTATATGTTCCTCTGCTCCAGGTAAACCGGGTAATTGCACGGCTGCTGAATATAATGAAATGTTTGCCGCAAAAAATGCTGCACCATCAGCAATACTAACGGATACAAATGGCGTAGTAGGACATCTTTATGGGGCTAAAACCACGCCCGCCATGTATGTAATCGATCCCAAAGGCATTTTAATTTATGCAGGAGCAATTGATGATATTCCTGGCGTGGATATAACAGAAATTTCTCAGGCACAAAATTATGTCAAAGCAGCACTGGACGAGAGTATGTCCGGTAAACCTGTGAAAGTTTCCCAGACTAAATCCTATGGTTGTTCGGTTAAGTACTAAAACTTATTAGCCTAAACTGTCCAATACTTCATCAATTTCTTTGAAAATACAAGTCAATATTGGCGTGTCTTTCAAAGTGTACATGCTTGCTTTTGATTCTCGCAATTCTTGCACCAGGTCAAGAAAGTCAGAAGGAAAGTCAGTTTCAAAAGCTACCACAAAATCTTGATCATCTAGACCAAAAGAATATGTTGTGTTTAGTTTGACAGAAGGATATTTATTACCTATTTTGATATGTTCATCCATCAATTCTTGACGCTCAGGCATTGAGAGCATATACCAGTCACGTTTTTTGATAAATGGATAGACAAAGAAATATTTATGCTTGCCTGGTTTTATGTGCATACGATCTTCTTGGTGCTCGGGATCTATGCGATCAAGATACATAGAGCGCTTTGTCATTGCTAAAAATGAATAGGGACGCTGTAAGTATTGCCCTAAACCTGTTTTTACTAGATCGGTAGCCAATTTTTGGAGAACATCCATTTCGTAAGAAATTACCCAGAGCAGCATATCTACTTCGGCACGCATGCCCATCATTGTGTAAGATAGAATCTGACAACTTTTGCTGTCCACATATTTTTTTATCACTGCGGCAAATTCTGTTTTACCTTTATCTTTTTCACTTTGTGGCAAACGACGCCAGGCAGGATCAACTCTAAAACAAGCAAAACTGACAAATTGTCTAGGTAGTGCTGGCGCTGTTGGTTTTTTTTCTTCTTTTTGTTCGGTAGTGGTGGTACTCATACTTCTCCTTTAAGAATATTTTTATTCAGGAAGTAGAGAAATAAATTTTCTACGTCCAATTTGTAATACTTTTGCTTCGTCTTTAGATAACGGCAGTGTTTCATTGGGTTCTTTTACTACTTCTCCTTGAAAG
>Ga0206819_10393_pt1 | contig 10898 bp, 9 predicted proteins | sample Alteio_BWOrgCont_87_FD_152855 | JGI IMG/M metagenome (GOLD analysis project Ga0206819, IMG submission 152855) | Enriched cells from forest soil in Barre Woods Harvard Forest LTER site, Petersham, Massachusetts, United States -... | ecosystem: Environmental > Terrestrial > Soil > Temperate forest >... | reverse complement strand
AGCGTGCAGCAGCGAATCGAGGAGGCAGTCGCCAGGATTTTTCCCGGGGCAGGGCGGCTGCACAGCTCCAGCCGGACAGATACGGGTGTTCATGCCTTGGGCATGGTGGCCCACGTCGTGATCCCCGACGCCGAATTCAAAATGCCTGTGGCCAAGGCGAATCTGGCCATCAACGCTCATTTGCCGCGCGACATCCGCATCATGGCCGTCGCGCGTTGCGGTCCCGATTTCGACGCGCGGTTTAACGCCAAGGGCAAGCAGTACCGCTACTTTGTGTGGACCGGCCCTGCGATGAATCCGCTCTTGCGCCATACGGCGTGGCACGTCAGCCATCGGCTGGATGTGGCCGCCATGCGGAGCGCTGCGAAGTTTTTTCCTGGCCGGCATGATTTCAAATCGCTGGCCGGCACGCGCGCCTACGAAATGAGTTCCACCGTCCGCACACTGAAGCGCTGCGACATCAAACGCAACGGTCCGCTGCTGACGTTCATCATTGAAGGCGACGGATTTCTTTACAAGATGTGCCGGGGCATGGTCGGGACGCTCGTGCAGGTAGGGCAGGGGAAGATCGCCCCGGACGCGATCAAACAAATACTTGACCAAAAAGACCGCCGCGCCGCCGGCATGACCGCGCCCGCGCACGGCCTCGTACTGTGGAAGGTTTTTTACTAAATGAATGTTGTCCTAGTTGAGCCGGAAATACCGCCGAACGCGGGCAACGTCGCGCGCCTTTGTGCCGCGGCGCGGGCTACTTTGCACCTGGTCGAGCCACTCGGCTTCAAGCTCGACGATGCCCAACTCAAGCGCGCGGGGCTGGACTACTGGCGACATCTGGCGTGGCATCGCTGGCCTAATTGGACGGCCTTCCAACAGCAACTACCCGCCGATGCGCGGCTTTGGCTCATCGAATCCAAAGGCCCGCGCTCTTACGCCGAGGCGCATTTTGCGCCGGGTGATTATCTGGTGTTCGGTCGCGAAACCACCGGGCTGCCCGCCGAGATCATCGCGCAATATCCCGATTCCTGGCTGCGCATTCCGATGTTTCACGATCAAGTGCGCTCTTTGAACTTGTCCAATTGCGTGGCGCTGGTTTTGTACGAGGCGCTCCGGCAGCAAGGTTTTACGAGCGAGATTTGACTCGTCAACTCTTGCTGGCAGAGTAAACTTCTGGCGCTGGGTCATGTCTCGGGAAAGGTAGGGTCGGCGCGCCGCGCCGACCGGACGCCGCAGCGCGGCGTCCCTACCAACAGGGAGAGCATACTTGCCTCGCGGGCGATTAGCGCAGCGGTAGCGCAGCAGCTTTACACGCTGTTGGTCGGGGGTTCGAATCCCTCATCGCCCACCATCTTCTTTTCCAAGCACTTACGAAAGAGCGCGCCGCATTTACAACGAAAAGTTACAACAGATTCTCTCGTTTTTGAGGGTGTTTATCGGTGTGTTTCAAGGGTTCCGCGAGGACAGTATTCCTCTGAAAATCCGTTTAAGAAAAGCCAATGTGGGTGAGTTCTTGGTGGTTCACCAAGTTTCCGAGAATTAAGCACCTCGGAGTGGCCGGTTTTGATTCGACCCCGACTAGCTGATTTCGAAGGGACCAGTGACAATGTAAAGGATGCTGTGAGCTTTGGCACCCCATTTCTTTTCCAGCGCGATGCATCCGGCACTCAGCGCTGCTTAGGTCTGCGGTTTCTTGAAATCACCCTGCTGGCAGGTGATTTGCTTGGCGAATTCAACCCAAGCGGCGTCCTTCGCTTTGCCCAAACCGTGAGAATTTGTTGACGCCTTGGTGCAACCTACGGCGCAGTTTTTGGTCGGTCGAAAAATCACCGGGCATCCTTCGATCCTGGGAGAGGTCGAACACAGCTGGAACAAGTTTGCACCAAGTTAAATCACCGGCTCCGCCAAAAATAGCGAACATAGTCGGTTCAATTAGGTCTGTCGCCATCGCAGTGCTCAATCCGTCTCCCATTCGGGGTAAAAGGTGACCTGGGCGTCGGTCGCTCGCGAGTGGGGGAGCCGAAATGGTCTCGCGGGGCCTGTCATCCATCATTTTCCAAGCATTTTGGCAATGATGAAGATTACTATCGCTCCAAAAAGACCTCCGCCGCCAAGGAGGTAAATAAGCGAATAGCCGGCGGCAGCAAACATGTGTGGTATCAGTAGGGCGAGCATAAGTATTTCAAATTTAATTATCCCTGCAGCCAGCCTTCTAGCTGCAGGGACATTTGTTGATTAGCGAGATACTGTTTCAGCACGGTTGCGGTAAGGGCCGCCAGAACGGATGCCGCGTTGAACTTTCCCCTCCGGCTTTCGGGTGGCATCCGCCGATGGGTCATCACCTGGTTCGCCCAGTGCCTTTTCGTTGCTGCCGGAACGTGCCAGTTTTGTCAGCGATTCGTTGGCGGCCTTTTCTTCTTCAAGGATTTCCTCAAGAATGGTAGCGGCCTCCTCATTCCCCAGCACGCCAGCCCATTCATGCAGACAACCGTAAGAGGCTGTCTCATAGTGTTCGACCTTTTGACCAGCCGAAATGAGAGCAGCATTGATGGCCGGCGAACCCTTGAAATCCGCTGCAATTTCATCGCCTTCCTTCAAAAGTCCGACAGTGGCTTCGCACGTCTTGCCCTTTGCTTTCTCGTCGAAGCAATGAAAGACTTGCTCGACTTTCGTCACATGGCCTTCGGTTTCTTTCAAGTGGTTTAGAAGTGCTTCCTTCAGTTTCTCACAGGTAGCGGCTTTGGCCAGCTTTGGCAATGCCTTCACGATTCGTCGTTCGGCATCATACATGTCGGCCAGTTCGTCCAGGAACAGATTTCTCAATGTTTTCATATCTTTGTCCGTGATTTCCGAGTGTGACAACTATCGGGCAAGAACCGGGTCTTTGGCCAAACGCCGTCCACCGTCTCGGTTTGTTCCCTTAGGCGGGGATGACTCTCCGGTCACACAAATATCCTCGGCGCCGGCGTTGGTAAAGATATCCTTGGCCTTGCTAATCTCGTCAGAATTCTCGGTATGGACCGAAATGAGGAGATTTCCTTCCTGGATCTTGCCCTCGTAGCGTTTGGCTTCGATTTCTGGAATGCCCAGGCCGATTAAACCTCCGGCGATGCCGCCGACGGTTGCGCCAATGGCCGCGCCACTCAAGGCCGCAATAATCGGCCCGGCGGCAATGAAGGGGCCAACGCCTGGTATGGCCAAAGCGCCAATCCCAGCAATCCATCCCAAGGCGCCCCCAAGGACGCCGCCGGTACCCGCCCCAGTGGCGACTCCTTCTGGCGCCTTTGTATTTTTCTCGTGAGCGAAATCGCGGGTTGTCTCCTTATCGGGAAACAAAACGGAAATGTCGTTGTTTGAGAAGTTGGCACCCCTAAGCTGATCGACAATTCGGTCGGCTTGGCCTCGAGATGTTGATATGCAGAATACAGATTTCTTTGACATAATATTATAAACCTTCGTTGTACTGAGTTTTGACGTTGACCGAATTAATTGTTGCTTGTGAGTTTCACTTCCAAATGGTTCTCAACATTGTCGGCATGGGCGGCAGTATGGGCCATCTCTCCGATTTGGTTCTTCTCTTCTGCGCTCTTAACGGGTCCGCGCAGCGTCACATGTCCGTTTTGAGTAATGATTTTGACATTCTTTGCATCCACGGACAATTCCTTGTCAGCCATGATTTGTTTTCGAATATTCCTTGTTATATCCAGGTCAGCTTTAGTATTGCCTTGGTCCAACGGGGTGACTGCGCTGTCATTTTGGTCGCGAACGTTGCGCGCCGTATTATCCGCATCCACTGTCTCGTTTGTGCTGAAGTAAGGCGCGACATGGTAGGCGCCATATACCTGGCCTACGTAGCCTGGTTGATTAAATTGAGGCCACTCGCCGGTCTTGAAATGCGGTGCGATACTCAACGCCTCCTTGGACACGTCAAGTCGGAGGGCGTCCCGTTCCTGGGTGTACCGGAGTGTCGTTGGAGGCACGGCGCTGAGCTCGTCCCCCATGCCTAGAAATCCGCCAGAAGACACCACTACCGCGACGATGCGGCCGGAAGAGAGGTCCACCAGCATGTTCTCAACCTTGCCCAACTTTTCACCTTGGTTATTCTTGACTGTCATACCGAGGACATCGCTCACTTTGGCGGTGTCCTTGAGATTTGCCCGATGCGACAAGTGAGTCATATGCGCGGCGGTTGGATTAGAATCGTCGGCTGCGTGTATGGCTCCGGGTGTTTCCTGGGCCACGGCTGATAGGCACATCATGGAGCCAGTGCAAGCTCCCAGAATAAGTTGAAGATGACATTTCATATTTTTATTGTGACTTATTTATTGCAAGAGTGATTTGACTTCCTTTCGTGGAAAGCCTTGATCACGTGGATTACCTTAACGCTGAAATATCCTCGTCACCAGGGAGGTCTAGTACTACGAGGGAATGCACTACAGGGCTGTTGCCAGGCCTTGAGTTTAATTCTTTAGGAATTCGCCCAAACTGAACATAGAAGCAGACCAAGATTCCCTGCCGAATATCTGCCAACGCGCATTGGACGTTGGTTCAAGAATTATTGCGCAGCGTACCAGGATGCATGCCGATATTCTAAGCTGAGGGGAGTTCGATCCAAAACCGGTGGAAAGCAAATTCAACTGCCCGATTTTCTCTTCCAAGGTCATCCTGGTCAACAAGTCGGAAACAAACGCGTCCATACTTGGGTCAGCCGCGCCCGCTCGGTCGGCGTCGACGAAGGCACCCGCTGTTGCGAGCAACAGCATCCAAGTTCATTTCTTTGGAGGCATTCCCCGTCGTTTAATCGAATATGGTAATTATGGTTTTTTCATTTTGGCACTGGGTTAACGCCCTATGGCTCGGACCGATTTCATCAATTAACCTACGCAAGCAGGTGTGAATAGCGATGGAAAAACATGCACGATGACGACTATCAGCAAAAAGATGCCGCTAAAAATGCCAGCGGAACATCAAACGTGTCCAAACGCGCCACAAAACGCCCCGGACGCCGGCGGAGGCGGGTTCTAGCCTTTGCTTTGTCGTTTTTGGTTCTGCTGTGTGTCATTGGAAGAGTTATGCTGCCGGGCTTTGTGCGTGATTATGTAAATAGGACTCTTGATCGCAACACGTTATATTCCGGTAGTATCGGCGAAATCCAAATTCATCTTTGGCGCGGCGCCTACTCGATCCATGACATCAAATTGAGCAAGACGTCCGGAGACGTTCCCGTCCCGCTCTTTGCCGCACAACGAGTTGATTTCAATATTCAGTGGAAGGCGCTCATCCATCGCAAAGTGGTCGGCCAGGTGTTCATGGAAGCGCCCGAGATCAATTTTGTGGACGCCCCGACGGCCTGGGATTCGCAAACCGGCGACAGTGGTCCGTGGCTGGAAATGGTCAGTGATTTGTTTCCTTTCTCAATTAATAGTGCGGTGATTCATAACGGGTCCGTCCATTTCCGCACCTATTCGGCTCAAAAGCCGGTGGACGCTTATTTGTCGGAGGTCGAGGGAGAGGTTGACAACCTCAATAACGTGAGCGAAGAAACCAGTTCCCAAGCAGCCAGCGTGCAAGTCACGGCCACTGCGATGGATCAAGCCAAACTACAGTTCTTGATGACGCTTGATCCATCTTCCTACCACCCCACCTTTCACATGGCTTTACGTTTATTGGGCTTGGATGTCACCAAGATCAACGATCTCGCCCTGGCTTATGGCAAATTCGATTTCAAACGTGGCTGGTTCGACCTGATTATTGAAGCCGATTGCAAGGAAGGGCAAATGACCGGTTACGTAAAGCCGCTTTTTCGCGACCTCAAAGTGTTCAGTCTGGCGCAGGATATCAAGGAGGACAGCATGCCTCAGTTCTTCTGGCATGCGTTGGTTGGCACGACCACGCATGTGCTCACAAACCAACTGCGTGATCAATTCGGCACGCTCATCCCTTTTGCCGGGGATGCTTCGGGGACAACGACTTTGGATTTCCTCGCCACGATCGGAAACATATTCCGGAATGGCTTCATTCGCGCGTATTTGCCCCACTTGGAGGGCGGAGAGGATGCGGTGGATGGTCTCCATTTCCAGGCGCCGGAATTCACCGAGGCCATGGCCACCAGTGATGAAGCGCAATGAAGTCGACGAACTACTTTATGAAGATGAACATTACCCAAAGAACCATGATTTTACTGCTGCCTTCAGCCGTCGCCATGGTGATGGCGGGATGCCATAGCGCCGTGAAGAAACAAAACGCGGACTTTTTCACTTCCGGCAGCCGCGCTGCCGACCAGCGAGCCAGCCAGCGCATGGCCCGAGACGAACAACTTACCGGCAACGGCGAAGGCTCGGGCGAAAAAGGGGCCAAAGTAGCGGTCGTGGCGAATGGGGAGGGAAGTGGAGGGACGAACGAACCGGCCCAAGTGGCCGGGAAACTCGCGCTCTATGATCGCTTGGGCGGTGAAACCGGAGTCTCTAATATCGTGGCAGATTTCCTACCGCGTGCTCTCCAGGACCCACGCGTTAACTGGCAGCGCAATGAGGTTACCAGAGGAGGCTTTTCCATTCACCATGGCGAATCTGTCACTTGGAAGGCTACTCCCGAAAATGTCCGACCATTGGCAAAGCATATCGTGCAATTCCTTTGCCTGGCCACCGGTGGCCCGGCCCAATACGAAGGCAAGGAAATGAAGTCGAGTCACGCTCAGATGCACATTTCCAACGCCGAGTTTGACGCGACCATGGGCGATCTCAAGGCGTCGCTGGACAGACTTAAAATACCCAACAAAGAGCAGAAGGAACTTCTATCAATTGTCGAGAGCACCCGTTCCGAGATTGTGACGGAACGATAAATTCAAGCGACACCAGGCACCGTCTCGCCAGAGCGAGTACGAGAGCTGGCTCTTTTTTCGGCATGAAAACGGGTGTATGCGGCGCCGAAGAACAGAATTTGCGCCGAGTAATAAACCCACAGGAGCAGGATTATAAAAGAACCCGCCGCGCCGTAGATCGAAACCATGCTGCTGCGACCAAGATAATAACCGATCAAAAATTTCCCTAAGTTGAATAGGAGTGCAGTGACAAAAGCTCCCACCCAAACATCTCCCCAGGAAATCAAAACATCCGGCAGCCATTTGAAAATCATCGCGAAGAGCAAGGTAATTACTCCCAATGAAATTAGGAAATTGAGGCATCCCAACAAGAGCCGCTCTTCCGGCAGCAAGCCCGTGGTCAGCGTTCCCAGCGCCGCCAACGCGGCGTTGAGCACCAAGGAAACGAGCAACAAGAACCCGACCCCCAACACCATCGCAAACGACAGCAGCCGATCTTTGATAAAGTACCAGGAACTGCTGCCAGTTTTGCCTTGCACGCCCCAAATCATGTTGAGGGCATCCTTCAATTCCACGAAGACTGCACTGGCGCCAAGTCCAAGAGTGACCAAAGCACCCAAGCTCGCCCACATGCTGGCACGCGGCTGGTTGGCCGCAGCCACGAGCATTTGAATAGCTTCGCCTCCATTGCGACCAACCAATCCGTAAACCTGCCCGAACAACTCCCGCCGCGCCGCTTCCTGGCCAAAACATAAACCGGCGATGGACAGCGCAATCAGAAACAACGGAGCAACCGCAAAGATGGTGTAATACGCCAGAGCTGCGCCTAAACGAGGCGATTTACTGTCTAACCACGCCCGGAAGGCCTCCTTAAATATCTGCGCGTGTTCTTTGAAATCGTGGAATGTCATTTCTCTTTAAGTTTGATCTCACGTTGGATGATCTGATGGGTCTGATGCGGCCCTCCGTTTCCAAGCACGGTAAAACTTCTTGCCATAAAGCCACTTTGACGCCTTTGCGCCACGCCTCGATCGGCTCTATATGCCCCGTGGCCCTTTCAAGGGCAGTCCATGGTAACTTTGTGCATGCCTTCCGCCACTTCCGCAATGAGTTTACGATTGAAAGCTGGCAAATCTTCGGGCGTCCGACTGGTGACCAGGCCGCAATCCACCACGACTTCCTGGTCCTCCCAGTTAGCGCCAGCATTCTTTAAGTCGCTTTGAATGGATTGAAAAGAGGTGAGCACTCGTCCCCGCCCGACGCCGGCATCAATGAGAGTCCAGGGGCCATGACAAATTGCTCCGACCGGTTTGTCCGATCTGAAAAACGACCTGACAAAATCCAATGCTTTCGCATTGCGCCGCAGTCTGATCCTGGCCAGCAGAGGATTGGCTTTGTGATCCATTTTATTCGCTGGCGACGGAGGAACGGCTCATTGTTTGAGATTAAACTAAGAGTCCGTGGCCCGCATCTAGGTTGACTGCCCCATAACGTTCGGGATTTCGACGCGGCCACGATGCGTTTGTTGACTTATATGGATGTGGTTGTTGGCGGTAAGCCAGGATTTTACCGCATTGAGACCTAAAGTTCCTGCATGCGAGGCACCGGTATATTCACGACAGATTTTAAAACGAACCAAGGTTGCAGGCGCTGGCCCTTGGGCGGCCGTCCGCGCAGGCGGGTCATGTTTTGGTTTTGGCCCCGGACTCGTCCAGAAGGACTAGTGTTTGATTGATTTCCAAACGTGCGTTCTCGAAAGTGGTTCTTCGCTATTTCCAGTGGAATAGACATCTACAGTGCGACGTTGAGTGGCTCTGAAGGAGCCAAGGAATTTAGCCTGGGGCAAGCTCTGAGCGCCGCCCCAGGATAGCGATAACCATAAATATGCGCCCCAGCGGGGCGCTGGAAGGGCTTGGTTGGGTTGAATTCCGCCGCCCCTTCAGGGCGAAACGGCCGACTCTTGTCTACGAGCAACTCTATTCCACCAAAAACAGCGAAGAACCTCGAAAGTCGTTTCCGATGCGGAAAATATTTTCATAATCATTTTGTGGTTTCAGTCTCGCGGTCCCTTGCTGGGCACGGAAGGGCGATTTGCTATTACGTTTTCGTGCCGCGGAATCCGCCCATGCAATAAACGATAAGACATATCACCAGAATTAAACCAATTCCGCCACCTCCGACAGCAGGCCCTCCCCAGTAAAACCCGCCGCCGCCGAACAACAAGAGAAGAACAACCAAAAGGATTAATAGATTCATGACTATAGGCTGACATTGCGGCGCAATATTCCTATAAGGTCTTCTCCTTACGTTTGGTGGTTCGATAACGCATTGCGACAATGCGCGTCACCTGTCGTGGAGCGTGAGAACAGTCTCTAAATGGAGATTTGCCGCCCGATTTCGACCACGGAGTCCGAGGGTAGCCGGAAGTATTCACCCAAATGGGTGGAATTGCGCTGCATCACCACAAAGCACGCCGCCATCCATTTCGGCAATCCTCTGCCGTCATCGCGCGAGAGAATCGTCTCGTGACCAACATAATAAGTGATGTCAGAAAGATCGAGGCCGCAGCCGCACGCATGGGCCTGCCCAAGCAGCGCCGGAATATCAGGCCGCTCCATAAAACCATACCGGGCGGACGCACGCCAAAACTGCGGGGCAACTTCCGTGAACGCAAGGCGCTGGGTGTCGTTGACCCAAGGGACAGACGCCGTGTCCACCGTGAGAACGAACAGGCATTGGTGCAGCGCGCGGTTATGGCTGAGGTGCCAGACCATCAAAGGAGGGATGTCCTGCTTGGTGCGCGTCAGAAATAGCGCCGTCCCAGGCACGCGGGGGATTTGTCTTTGCGCAACATCTGCCATGAACGTGTCGATGGGGACGACCGCCTCCTGAAGCCGTGCAGATACTGCTTTGGCTCCTCGGTGCCAAATGATCATGATGCCATAAGCAAATGCCGCCAAGAGGAGAGGGACATATCCGCCCGAGGCAATCTTGGAGAAATTGGCGGCAAAAAAAGTCAGGTCAATGATAATGAATGCGCCCGCGATGCCGCCGGCCCGAACAGTGCCCCAGCCCCAGATTTCGCGCATGGCGATAAAAAGCAACGCCGAGGTGGCCAGCATGGTGGCTGAGACGGCGATGCCATAGGCCGCGGCGAGATGGTCCGACTTGCCGAACCCCAGGGCGAGGCCGCAAGTGACAACCATGAGGGTCCAGTTGACGGCTCCCACATAAATTTGCCCATAGCCCTCGGCCGAAGTCTGGGTGATTTTCAGTCGGGGTAACCATCCAAGTTGAATGGCCTGGCGCGTCATCGAAAACGCGCCGGTAATAATCGACTGGCTGGCGATGATCGTGGCGATGGTCGCGAGCACAACCAGCGGAATGAGCAAAGCCGGCGGGCAGAGTCGGTAGAAAATATTGTCGGAGGTTGGCGTGCCCTCCAGGACCAAGGCGGCCTGCCCCGCATAATTCAGGACAAGACTTGGAAAGATCAGTGCCGACCAGGCCAGGCGGATGGGCCGCGCGCCGAAATGGCCCATGTCCGCATAAAGTGCTTCCGCGCCAGTCACGCAAAGGAAGACTCCGCCGAGCACCAGAAATCCCGTCACCCCGCCCGAGTGCAGATAGGAGATTCCATGAATCGGATTGATCGCAAACAACACGGACGGATGGCGCGCAATTCCCCAAAGGCCCAGGAGCGCAATGGTTACGAACCAAACCAGCATGATCGGTCCGAAGGCCCGGCCGATCCTCGCAGTGCCCTGGGACTGAAGGAAAAACAGCGCGACGAGAATCACGACCGCAGAGGCAAGAACATAGGGCGAGAACGAGGGGGCGACGATGCTTAGTCCTTCCACCGCCGACAGCACGGAAATGGCGGGAGTGACAGCCCCATCGCCGTAAATCAGCGCGGCGCCCAGGAGGCCAAGAGCGACGATGACGGGGCGGGGCTTAAGTTTGACACCGAGCAGCGACATGAGGGCGAGGATGCCTCCCTCGCCATCGTTGTCGATGCGCATGGCAAACGAAACATATTTGATCGTTGTCACGATGATCAAAGTCCAGATGACCAGCGATAGCG
>Ga0206819_10383_pt2 | contig 10907 bp, 10 predicted proteins | sample Alteio_BWOrgCont_87_FD_152855 | JGI IMG/M metagenome (GOLD analysis project Ga0206819, IMG submission 152855) | Enriched cells from forest soil in Barre Woods Harvard Forest LTER site, Petersham, Massachusetts, United States -... | ecosystem: Environmental > Terrestrial > Soil > Temperate forest >... | reverse complement strand
CAGCAGAACGTCTAGGATGAGCAGGCGAAAAAAACCGAGCGGCAGGCAAGCCGCCCAGGCTACCGCGCACGTCAGAATCGCCACCCATGGCGCGCCTGTTTTCTGTTGATGCCGCATAAAAATCTTGGGAAGGAATCGGTCGGCTGCCATGACCACGGGCAGTCTTGTAAACGAAAGCATCAAGCTCGCAAAAGTTCCCAATGCGCCAATCATTCCAGCGGCGGCAATTGCCAGCGCTAGCTTCGAACCGCCAAGCACTTCTCCTGCTTCCACCCAACTGCCCGTCGTCCACAATCCTGGATCGAGGTGCGCTGCGGCGACAGCCACAACCGGCAACAAGTAACTCGCAATCACGAGCGCGACGGAACCAAACATGGCGAGCGGGTAAGCCGTCTGGGGCCGATCCACCTCATCGGCGATCGTAGACAGATTGTCCCAACCCATGTAGTTCCACATGGCGATGATGATCCCGCCCTCCAAATCCAATGGATGTAGCGGAGGTCCCGGCGAATTGCCAGGCAATTTCCGCGCAACCGCGATCACGATCATCACCACAAACGGCGCAAAGAGCAGTGCATTCAGCCATATCGACCCTTCGCCCACGGCCTTTGCGCCGAGGATGTTCCAGCCGGCGCATAACGCGATCAGCGCCAGCTCCAATGCGATCGCTCGGTAACCCGTCGAAAATTGCGGCGCGAATCGGCTCAGGTAGGCGACGAAAAGCGTGGGATAGAGCGCCATCTCGAAAATGCTGCCTGTCAACGTCAGCCAGGTCTCCTGAAAGCCCCAGAAAGGACCCATGCCCCGCCGCACCCACACATAGAAACCGCCCTCGTGCGGAATCGCCGTCGCCAGCTCACTGACCATCAATGCGGTCGGTATGCTCCACAACAGGGGAGTGATCAGCAGGATGATGATTGTGGCGCGATAGCCCGCCTTTCCAATCAGGTCCTCGAGCCCGTATGGACCGCCCGCCACCATAAAATAGGTGGCGGCGATAAGCGGTAAAAGGGTGAGTTTGCGCGACCGGCGCGCCCGCCGGCCCCCAGCCACGGAAGAGGGCGAAATCGCCGTCACGCCTTGCTTATACCACAATATTTACCTCCTGCCTCACCTCGTAGCCCAAATAACCTCCTTCCTTTCAATGAGAAACCGCATGCTTACGTTTTTGGCCCTTCGTGCGTCTAATTGATTGGTGCGGTAAAATGGAACAGAAGAAGGTAGATGTGAAGTGCCGGCGACCCCAGTCGCGCCTTGCGTTGCCGAGAAAATGACGGGTTCGCCAGAATTCGATGTGGGAGCCTCTCCGGCATCGGCCGTTGCGCCGTCTGCCCCGGCAGACGAATTGGCTCGTTCGGTCGCCGATGACAGTATCCTCATCGAGCGCGCGCAAGCCGGAGACCGCGCTGCTTTCGAAGTTCTTGTCCAGCGCTATGACCGTCAGGTTTTGCGGCTCGCGCTCAATGTTCTCGGCAGTGCCGAGGACGCCCAGGACGTCTATCAGGAAGCTTTCCTGAAAATCTTCCGCAGCCTGCCGCGTTTCCGTTTTGAATGCGCGTTTTACACTTGGATCTATCGCATCGTTACGAACCTTTGTCTCGATCATTTACGACGTCGTCGCAGCCATCCCGAAGATCAGCCGCCCCTTGCTCACACAGATTCTCGGGAGGAACAGCGTGGGGACTTTTTTGATCGGCAGCAAGCGCATGGCGGAGCGCAGTCGGACCCCGAGCACAATCTCCTCGGTCTCGAAATCGGAAAAAAAATCGAAGCCGCCCTCCACTCGCTCTCCCCACGCGAACGCATGGTGTTCGAGATGAAGCACTACCAGGGAATGAGGCTTCGCGACATCGGCGAAGCTCTGGGTACGACCGAAGATACCGTGAAGAATTCCTTGTTTCGCGCCACGCGCAAGCTGCGAACCCAGCTGGCGGAATTGAGATCGCCGTGATGCCGGCTCGCGTCAATTGCTCGAATTTTGAGGATCAGGCCGTTCTCTATGCGGCTGGAGAAGTTTCCGAGGAAGATCGCGCCGCGGTCGATGCGCATGCGCGGCATTGCGCGAACTGCGCCGCTATTCTGTCGGCTGAGATGGAATTGCGTAAGGCATTTGCTTCCCGCCCGCAGCCCGCGGATACATTCGATCGCTCGGAACTCCTGCTGGCGCGCTGCCGCAGCGAGCTCCTCGAGTCCCTGGATGATGCCGCGGCGGCGCCCAAGCGTGCTTGGCACGGTTTTTTGGCGCCGTGGCGCTGGGCGGGCGCATTTCGTCAAGCGCTCGCTTTTCATCCCGCCTGGAGCACCCTCACCTTGCTGATTCTGGGCGCCCTTGCCGGCACCGCTGGTCGCGAATGGTATCGGCAGATCTCTTTGCCGGCCACAGGGAAGCCGGTCATCACGGTTTCCGCGCCCGCGCCGATCACCGAACAGGAGCTCGAAAATATCGACATGCACGGAATTCGAGTTGAGCCCCAAAGCGGCTCGACGGATCCGAAGGTGGAAGTGCAACTGCGTTCCCCAAACGCACGCCTCATGCAAGGGACGCCCGATGACGCCGAAATCCGCCGCGTGCTCGCCTACGTCATCGGACACGGCCGTCAATTTGACGATGGCGTGCGGCTCGATTCCATCGATGCCCTCCGGCCAAGGGCTGACGATCCTCAAGTCCGGTCGGCCATGAGCGAAGCGCTTCGCCACGATCCCAATCCGGCCGTTCGTTTGAAGGCGATCGAGGCCCTCCGAGGCGTGGGCTCTGAGCCGGATGTGCAGAGCGCCATGCTGGCGGCCCTTGCGGGCGACGATAATTCCGGTGTGCGCATCCAGGCTTTGGATACGCTTTTCGAGCAGATGAGAAGTCGCGACTTTTCCAGCATGCCCTGGGACGATCAGGCGCTGAGTATTCTGCGCGACCGCATGCACAACGATTCGAATAGCTACATTCGTTCCCGCAGCGCCGACGTGCTTGGTCAGCTCGCCTCCGTGGATGAAGACTCTCTCCCATCAGGGGGGCGTCATCCTTGAGATTGTCCGAGATGCAAGCGCGTCGCCCACAGCCCCTGCGCTGGGCGCTCCTGGCTATCCTGGTACTTGCGTTTTCTTCTCTAGCCGCGGGTGGAGCTAAACGACAGATACCTTCCTCGGAGGCCGGTGCACGGGGAGACGCTTCGGCCCTTCCCCATGGCGTGGTCCCGACGCGCGCCGGGCTTCAACTCATCTTCAAAGCGGATTGCGGCGACGTGCAAATCTTCACCGATGCCGCAAATGAGGTGAGCTATGGCGTTCGCTTAGACCCGGGAGTTGCCGCCCCCGACGCCACCGCATTTCTGCGGGATTTCTCGTTCACTCCCCATCAGACGCCGCGAGGTGTTGTACTCGTCGCTCGCGCTTCGAAGCAAACTGAATGCCGCGGCCACCTGATCTATGAAATCCGTGTGCCCCATCGCTACGTCCTGGATATCGCGGTTCAGTCCGGGGCCATTGCCGCGCAGGATATCGAAGGTGCCGTTGCGCTTTTTACGGGAGGCGGCGACATTCGCCTGGGGGGCGTGGGAAGCTCCGATTCCGTGGCCAAAGACCCTATGAATGCGTCATTCGCTGTTCGTCTGGAAACAGCAGGCGGCGATATTTTCGTGGGTGATATTGCCGGAGGGCTTCGTGCCTCGACTGGCGGCGGACAAATCTCCGTTGGGAACGTGCGCGGACCAGCCGTCCTGCGTACCGGAGGCGGCGACGTTCGCGTCGGCCATGTTTTCGGATCGGCCCGTTTCTCGAGCGGCGGAGGAAATATCATCGCGCGCAAGATCGATGGCGGTTTGTGGGCGGAGACGGACGGGGGACGAGTCGAAATTGGCGACGCCAATTCACTGGCAGCCTTCGCGCTGCCCTTCTCCGAAGGCGCGCGGGGCGTGTTTCCCGCTGCCTCGTCGCATGAGTTGCCCGCTGATGGAGATAGCGTCCTGGCAATGACCGATCTCGCGGAGGTCGGCGGCTTCGCGCGCCGATTCGATGCTTTCTTCTGGGGAGGCATCCGGGTCGATCCCACGGAAGAGGAAAAGCATCTGGTCAGCTCGGTTGCACCGGCTTATCCCGAAGTGGCTCGGCTCGCCGGTATCGAAGGCGACATAACGCTCCGCATCCTCATAGGTCAAGACGGAACGATCCGCGACCTGCGCCCTATCTCTGGCCCGCCCGTACTCGCTCGCGCCGCCATGCGCGCCGTCGAGCAATGGCGATACGCTCCCGCCCTCGTGGACGGACATCCCATCGATGTGGTCACTACGGTCACGTTCGCGTTCCGGCTGCATCAGTAATCCGCGTACGGCTCCGCCTGCTCACGTGCCGCGATCTGCTGCGTCAATTAAATAGGAGGTCTGCTTCACCATGGCGAAATTGTCATCAACAAAAACGAATTTAGCCTTTCTCGCGGCCAGCGTGGCGTTGCTGCTCGTGCCTGGCTCCGTGCCCGCCCGGGCGCAAGCGCCGGCCACTTCCGCACGCGAGGCTCAAATGCCAGCGGCTGGATGGATGGGCGTCTCAATCGAAGAACTTAGCTCTCAAAGAGCGCAGGAATTGAAGCTTCCCGGCGTTTATGGCGTACAAGTTATAAACGTCGGTGCCGATAGCCCAGCTGCCAAAGCAGGCGTAAAAGCGGGTGACGTGATCACCGACTTTAACGGCCAGCGCGTTGAAGGCGTCATCGAATTCCGGCGTATGGTCCGGGAAACCCCGCCTGGACATCGCATCCAAATGAATGTCTGGCGCGATGGCCACTCCCAATCCCTCTCTGCGGAGGTCGGCAAAAGTCCGAATCAAGAGGTTCCATTGGAAGGCATACTCCGGCCCTTCGACAATCTCGGCCCGAACATGTTTCGATTCGGGTCCCCCGCTCCCATGGCCTCTGTTCTCGGCATCACCGGCCAGAATTTGTCCGGGCAGCTCGGCAGGTTTTTCAATGCCCCAGACGGGCAAGGTGTGCTCGTGAGGGATGTAGAGCCGAATTCACCGGCCGGCAAAGCTGGGCTCCAGGCCGGAGACGTCATCACGAAAGTGAATGGCAATCGTATCCGCACGCTTCGCGAACTTCGCGATCAATTGCGCGAATACCGCGAGGCCGAGAGCGTCACGTTGAGTGTCCTTCGCAGGGGAGCGGAGATGTCCATCAACGTGATTCCGCGGAGAGAGCAAATCCCCGGAGCAGCGCCTAATATCCCTCTTTAATTCCGTCTGATTTCCAAAAACGAGGGTTTCAGGGCCGCGATCCAGCGGCCGTTTTTTTGTCTACAGAGATGCAAAACGGATGCCTATTGCCTGAGGATGATCACTTTGGCCGCGGGAACTTCCAGGCGCACAAGGCGAAGTTTCGTATCGAAGTAAAGTTCGATCTCGAGATCCGTCGAATGCACGCCCAATCCGTCCAGACGGGTTCCGTCGATTGTCTTTGGTCCGAGAGATTGCACTTGGATGCTGCCGGGAGTCGCGTCTTGAGGGATCAGGACGGGAAAAGTCTGCACTCCTCCGGCCTGCCAATCGTAAAGCCGTCCCAAAATCGCATATTGATCATAAAGATTATTATCGAGCACGGCGACTCGCGGCGAAGTGAATTTGAAGTCCTGTTGGATGGGCTGTTTCCCGTTCGAGACAGTGATCGATGTTTTCGCCATGCCCTTGTCGAAATCCACCACTCCCGAAGCCTTCTTATCTCCTTGCGCGCTCCAGGTGTAATGTTGCGGCGTGCCGTCGGCGGAGAGCCGAAGCTCGCCCGAAGTACGCATTTCCGGACTGCCGGAGACGCGGATAACTGTCTCGTCTTGCATCACCCAGCCGTTTCCGGCCGGTTGCAAATCGAACTCCTCCGTGCCTGCTTCCCTGCCCTCTTGCAGGATGCGGAACTTCCCTTTATCTGCAGAAAAGGTCGAATCCCCCGCTGGCCGGGGATTCGCACCCAGAACGCGGCACTCCGCAGCCGCTAATATCCCCATAATTCCCAGCGCCGAGCACCACAGCAGGCGGCGAGATTTCATGGCTTCTCCTCTTGCGCCGAAAGTTTTTCGCCAAAACTTCCCAATCGCTTGCCGAACGGAGGCAAACCCAGAATTTGTGTCACGACGCGCGCCGGATCGTCGTCGCCTGACACGCGATAATCAGCCTGCTCATAAAATGGCAGACGAGCGGCGAGCAGCGCTCGAAAGCTGGCCTCATCTCGGAAAAGAGGGCGGTTGCTCACCGTTGCGCAACGTGCGAGCAGCAGTTCGAACGGGCAATCGAGCCAAATCACGGCCGCTCCGAAGGAGCGGAGTCTCTCGACGATTCCGGGTTGTGCGTACGTGCCACCGCCCAGCGCGAGCACCGTAGGCCCTCCGGACCCCGCCGCCCGGCCCAGCGCTCGATCGAACTCTTCGCGCTCGATCTCTCTAAATGCCGACTCTCCCCGCTCCTCGAATATAGCGGGAATATTGCGTCCCGCATTCTGTTCGATCCGCGCGTCCAGATCCTCGAACCGCCACGCAAGCTGGCGCGCCAGAAGGTTTCCGACGGTTGTTTTGCCGCAGCCCATGAATCCGGCCAGGCACACCAGAGTCGGGTCGGATGGGTGTCTTGCAATTGAGCTGAACTGTGAAGATGAGACGGGTTGCACCGGCGCGGAGTCTTACTCTCGCTTCGAAATCTTGATCGTGCCGTTGAAAGAGGAAAGCTCGACTTTGGCTCGCCCGTCGTTCATGCTGCCGAAGAGGCTCTTGGCCATACCATTCCGGGGTGCCGGCATGTTGTGGCGGTCCGGAACTACGGGCGCCTGATTGATGACGTTTCCATAAAGCGAAGTCGCTCGCACGTCAAACGAATCGCTGCTCGAAAAGCGCACCTCGATTGTGCCGCTATAGTTCTTCAATACATAAATGCCGCGATTCATGAAGCCGCCGTCAAACAGGATGTTTCCGGACGAAGTCTGTACACGCACATTATCCATGGTCGGCTGCAAAAGCTGGAAATTCCCGCTGATCGAGGTAGCGTCCAGTCGCCCCGAGCAACGCGTGCACACGGTCGATCCGCCAATGCTCTTGATCACCAGGTAACCCTCGACGTCTTGCAATGCTAGATCCGCCGCTACCGTGTCGAAGGACATGTCTCCATGAACGCTGTCCACGGTTACGTTCCCGGAATCGCTCCGCACTTGGAGTTCGGACTCTGCTGGAACGCTGATCTCATAGTCTGCCCGCAGCGCATCCGGAGCGGCATTTTCCGAAATCACGCGCGTCGCGATCTCGATGCGATTGCCCACCTGCTCGGTATCGATCTCCACGCTCGCGCTCGCCCTCTCGCCCGCCACCATCACCTCTGGCTTATCCCACGCCCTGACTTGGATCCGCCCCGTGGCATTCTGCACCGTAATCACGGGCTTGCCTTGCACATTAAAGTGCCGTTCGAAACGCCGCGCCTGTGCGCCCGCCGAACCGGCCAGCGCCAGCGCAAACAGTGCCGAGCCCACCCCTTGGGACCACCACATCGAAGCCACCCCGCCCTTCATTGGACCTCCAAGGCGCTACGGTCGGTCGCCGTCGCCAGCAAAACGGCTTTTTGTTCGTAGGCCCCGTAGAGATAATCGCGGGCCAGCGCGTCATTCGGCTCTTCGCGAACGGATTTTTCACACACAGCGATGAGATTGTCAACAATACCGAGATTTTCGCGCAACGAACTCGCCAGTAATGGATTCCGCTCCGGCAGGGATTCGAATACTCGCTTCAAGTCGCCGTCCAGGGTCTTACCCAGGTCTGCTTCGACGACCTTTTCCCTCATGCTGCGGGTGCTCATCTGCGCCGGCAGACGTGCCGCTGCGCTGAAATTATTTGCTGTCGATACATTTGTCTGGTAACTCGCCAGCAGAGCGGCAATCAGCAGCAAGGATATGGAAGCGCTCGCCAGAGCCCACTGCGGCACCGCGCCAAACCAGCTTGCCAGCCACCCCGCCCCCGCGGTTGTCCCTCGAATCAAACCTTCCGACTCCATCTGCAACCGTATCGAGCTCCACAAGTGCTCTGGCGGTGCCACCTCTTCGCTGCCCCACTCGGTTCCGGCTTTGCGAATCGCTTCCAGATCGCTCCACAGCATGCGACATTCGGCGCAGCCCTTCACATGTGCGGCAGCCGCATTCGGCAACCCACCATCGTGCTCTTCCAGCATCTGTTCGAACTGCGCACATTGGAGTTGGCTCATGGAAGATCCTTCCGCGTCGCGATCTGTTTGCATCTGCTCGGCTTCGTCATCGGCTCACTGCCCGCCGCCCGAACCACCCTTGGCCGCTTGCCGTGCTTCGCGCGCGCGGCTGCGTTCGAACTCCTGCAATAGCTCCCGCAGTCGCATGCGCGCCTTGTGTAACTGCGATTTCGAATTGCCGATCGAACAGTTCATAATCGCGGCAATCTCATTGTGTTCGTAGCCTTGAACGTCGTGGAGCACGAAGATCGAGCGGTAACCTGGTGGAAGCTGCTCGACTGCACGTTCAAGATTTACCCGGTCCACGGATCCGACGAGCCGCAGATCAGGTCCTCCGATATCTTTGCGCGACGTACCGGCGTCTTCGTCCGGCTCCGTCGTCTCCTCTAAAGAAGTCTCCGCGAGGGTTTTCTTGCGAAGACGCATCAGCACGACATTTACGGCTAGTCGATGAAGCCAGGTGGAAAATGCCGACTCACCCCGAAACGTCCCGATCTTACGAAAAAGCTGCAAGAAAGCTTCCTGCGTAAGGTCTTCTGCTTCCGCCGTATTTCCCACCATCCTCAGGCAGAGCGCATATACCCGCCGATTATGCAATCTGTAGAGGCGCTCAAAAGCTTCGGCGTCGCCCTGCTGTGCCCGTCGGATGGCCTCCGCTTCGCCTAGTTCGCGGACTTCTGTTGGTCTCGTTCGGGCCACAGGTCCCGTCGGGACGCATCAGCTACTATCGATGCCATCCCTGCTCCCCAAGGTTGTCTGTTCACTCTAGGTATTATCGATCACGCTCGAGTGCTCTCGTCTCGGCGCTTTCGCAGGGTCGCATGACCGGCAGTTCGTTCCGGCAGCGGTTTTGCCGCGGCCTTTCGGCAGGCAGGTTCCATTTTTGCCAAGATTTGTGCGGCTCGCCGATTCTGATTTGATGATGCCCTGGGAGTGAGCGAAGCGACCCTCTGTCGGAACGCCGGCAACTCCTCAATCGGCAGCACGCAGAAGAACGACTTCAGCACAATCGTCGTTTCCCGAAGGCTCGTGTTCAGGTCGTAGTCCAGAACCTCCAAACCTCTCCACGGCTTCTGCCAGGATATGGCCAACCCTTCGGCAATCTCCAGGGCGATCTCACGGGCCTCCCTCTGCAACCCGGCGACAATCTCCTCTAAAGCCCCCAGTTTGCGGAAAAAGCGCGTGCGCGCCCGAAATCGCACAACCGACAAGAGGTTATTGGCTCGCGCAACCTGCTGTGCGCGATCGCTTCGAAAGAAGCCCGGCCGCAGCGGCGCGGTATTGGGAAACGTGCCAAACTGCCGGCTGTGCTCATAAAGAGAGCGCAAAATACCTCTGAGCCGCCCCGCCAAACGGTCGAAAAGATCGGCAAACATGCGTGCCTGTTCGCGTGCCGGAGCAAGCTTTCCCTGCCGGCAGAGGTCGAAGGCGTCGTCCAGCGTAACGCTCAAAATGGAATAGCAGATTTCCAGATCGTTGAGGGTGGCGTCGAAAAGATGGTCCTTCTCTTCCGGCAGCCAGGCAACCCAGTCTTCCTGCACGCTGGCCGTGCGGCGAAGCCCGCGATTGGCGATTGCATCTTCCAAGCCGCACCTCCTGCGGGGAACGCGATGATATCACAGGCTCCCGAACCACAGGCGTTCCTTGACGCTCCGAGAAACCCATCGGTATACTTCATGCGAATCGCAAACGGAATCTCCTTGCCCTTCGAGCCGCTCGATCAATACCTCCAGCGCAAGAAAAAGCTCGCCGAGGCCAAAGCGCTCGGCGATGATCCCTACCCTCATAAGTTCGAGCAGACATCGACCCCGGCTCAGATTGTGGCCGCTTACTCCCAAAGCGATGCCGGAAACTTGGAAGCCCAGCGGGTACATGTCCGTACCGCCGGCCGTATTCTGACCCTTCGTCTGCATGGCAAAGCTGGCTTCGCGCACATTCAGGGAGACGGCAACCGGCTCCAGATCTACGTCAAGCTCGATGCCGTCGGTGAACGTACCTTCCATCTTTTTCAATTGCTCGACATGGGCGACATCGTGGGCATCTCCGGCCATTTGTTTCGCACGAAAACGAATGAGCTGACCGTCTGGGCGGATACGCTGGTATTGCTCTCCAAGGCGTTGCTGCCCCTTCCGGAAAAGTGGCACGGCCTGGCGGACGTCGAACTGCGCCACCGCCAGCGCTACGTCGACCTTATCGTCAACTCCCGAGTCCGCGAGACTTTCTTTCGGCGCGCCGAGATTCTTCGGGAATTGCGCGCCTTCTTCGATTCGCGCGCGTATATTGAAGTGGAAACGCCGATGATGCAGACCATCGCCGGCGGCGCCGCCGCGCGTCCTTTCATCACTCATCACAATACTTTCGATCTCGATCTCTATCTGCGGATCGCCCCGGAGTTATATCTGAAGCGCTTGCTCGTGGGAGGACTCGATCGCGTCTATGAGATCAATCGCAATTTTCGCAACGAAGGCGTCTCCAGCGAACACAATCCCGAGTTCACCATGCTTGAGTTCTATCAGGCTTACAGCGACTATCGCGACCTGATGGCCCTTACGGAAGAGCTCTTTTCTTCTCTCGCGCAAAAAATCTGCGGCTCCTTTCAAGTGCCTTTTGGCGAACACAAGCTGGACTTCAGCCGCTGGCAACGCCTCTCCATGCGCGAAGCGATCGTCTTGCACTGGCCCGCCGACGCAGGCGTGGCG
>Ga0206819_10392_pt1 | contig 10924 bp, 6 predicted proteins | sample Alteio_BWOrgCont_87_FD_152855 | JGI IMG/M metagenome (GOLD analysis project Ga0206819, IMG submission 152855) | Enriched cells from forest soil in Barre Woods Harvard Forest LTER site, Petersham, Massachusetts, United States -... | ecosystem: Environmental > Terrestrial > Soil > Temperate forest >... | reverse complement strand
TTCCGCTGGTGAGCCTGGAGGCAATGCTGTCTACCACCGGTGGGACGCTCGCGGGCGGGCGGACATTTTACTACGCCGCGAGCGCGCTGGACGGGATGGGGGGCGAGAGCGGCCTGTCGTTTTCGATCCCAGCCAGCATCGCGAGCGGGACGAATACAAATGAGGTGACGCTGTCGGGAATCAGTGTGTCATCGGGGACGGCGGGGCTGAATGTTTATCGCGGGGCGAATCCTTCGAAGTTATTGTTAATTGCGCCGAATATCTCGGTAAGTGCGACTTATACGGATACCGGCGCGACGGCGGAGCTGGCCGGTCCGCCGGATGAGAATTACGATCACGCGAATTTCTACTGGCGGGAGGAACTGCAGCCGGAGACGGGGGCGAACATTTTCTCGTCGACCACCGTCGGAAACAGCACGCTGGGGATGTTGGCGGATAATTTCGTGGGCGCGGTGGTGCGGATCACGCGCGGAACCGGGGCGACGGAGGAAGTCGCTGTGGTTTCGAATACTTCGACAACGCTGACGGTTTTGCCGGCGTGGCCGGTGGTGCCGGATTCCACAAGCTATTTCGTTATCGCGAGCTCGACTTGGAATTTCGGCGGGTCGAGCGCGACGAGTCCGGTGGAAATCGAGGTTCCGAATCAGACGGGGTTGACGGTGGAGATTTCGGGAAGATCGGCGAACGCGCTCGATCAGGAAAGCGCGGAGGAGTTGAATCCGATGACGCGATGGCAAATTGGGGGCGCCTCGGGCGGCGGAGTGGACGGGGATGTGCCAGCGACGCCGGTTTTCGGATTGAACCTGGCGGGGCAGGGGACCATTGAGCTGGTAGGAATTTCGTTTACGGACCTTACCAACACGCACACGATTTCGGCGGGGACGCTGACGCTATTTTATTGGAATGAGCTGAACAGTCCTTCGGCGTTCATGCTGGCGAGTTCAATTGGAACCGCGGACGCGAGCATCACGCTGAGTGCGGCTGGCCCGGCGGCGGCGGGCGCGCGAATTCAAATCGACGGCGAGATTCTGCTGGTGACGGCGGTCGCGAGCGGGGGGCTGGTTTATTCAGTTACGCGCGGCGCGGAGAGCAGCGTGGCGGCTGCGCACACCGCCACGGTGGCGATTTATCACTTGAGCTCGAATGTGACCATCATGCCGTTTGTCGACGATTTCTTCGGTAGTCCTTCCAGCGGGAGTTACACGTATTCGAATTTTCTACCGGATGTGCGGGTGGGTGCGGCGGAGTTTTTCGTGACCAATGTACGCGGCAACAGTCCGGCGGCTGCGCTTGCTTTTGGCGCGACGGCGGATGAAGGGCTGCGGACGCTGGCGGGTGGGCAGCTTTCCATTCAAGTGGAAGGATATCTGGCGGTGCAGACCGATGCGGCGCCGCCGTTGATCGTCGAAAATGCTCTGGCGGCGCGGGACATTTTCGCGGTGGTGAATCAAGCTCCGTATGATCCGCTGGATTCGGCGCCGATTGAATTGCAGTTGCTGCAGGGGACCACGTTGTATTGCACACTTTCGATTGCGGCGGGATCCACGATGTCGAACGTGGTGGATGGATTTGGATTGGCGCCGCTGGTAGCGGAAGCGCAGGTGAGCCTGAACATCGTGAGTGTACCGACTGCGACGGGGTCGCTCCCTGGGCGTGACTTGACGGTGGTGATCCGGCTATGACGCTTCAAAAGCTGACTCCCGATCAGGATTTGCAGTGCTACTTTTATGAGCCGTCGGCGATCGCGGCGTTAAGTAGCACATCTTCCAGTGGATTCACTGTATCGGGCACGTGGCGGCAGCAATTTGACTGGGCGGTGATCGAATGGAACCGGGACAACACGCATGAGCATCCGGCGTTTCGCAATCTGCCGGATGCGGATTTAAGCGGATTGGTGCTGAGTTATCAGGAAAGTCGGACGAATTGTATCGCGATGGATTCGGACTTGTTTCCGACGGTGGATTGGCCGTGGCTGCGCGTGTGGGGTACGCGCACTTTGTTGGGTGAGACGACCGAAAAGATCTGGTGGGTGCCGCTGATGAATTATGCGATTCCGGCGGCGGGAAGTTATCAATGTGCCTATGCGGATTTCACGTTGTCCGGCACGTTGAACGATGGGGACTACGTTGGGCTCGCGTACCTGCAGAATCAGTACACATACGCGGTTTCGGGGTCGGGACACATGCTGGACGACGCTGTGGCGGCGCTGACGGCAGCGATCAACGGGTCGGATCCGCTGTTGCAGGCGGTGCAGACGGGCGCGACAATTCGCGTGTATTACACGGGCGGGGGCGCGATTTCGACCAGCACCGCAGGGGCGAACGGGAATGTGTTTTCGATGTACACGTTCGCTACCGGGACTGAAGCGTGGGATTCGGCGTCGCGCACTTTCGCGAACGGGACATCGCCGACCGCGTGGAACGTGACACTCGATTTCAGCACTCTGCAAGGGTCGGAATCAAACACAGTAATCTCGCTCGAAGACGTTCCGACGTATAACATCCGGAAAATGCGGTGGACTTATGCGGCGGATTTACAGGTTGGTGCGTATGTTCGCAGCGAATTCTCCGTGGTGATTTCGGATTGGACGGTGACGGGGACGGGGCGGTCGTATTCGGTGGCGGGACCGGGGTCGCGGCGGATTGAGGACGACTCGCTGGACGTCAGCTATTCGGGAAGCTGGACGGAAACGCGGGGTAATTATTCGGGCGGATCGATTCAGTCGACGACGAACGCTGGAGATTCCGTCACGTGCAGTTATCTGGCGGGGTTGACGCACACCTTATATATCGGGACGCGATACCTGGGGCTGGCGCCGCCGAACGCGGCGTCGATGACGGTGGTGGTGGATGGAATAACGGTCGCATCGGCGGTGGATCTGATTCGCGGCGGCGAAGACGTATTGATTCGATATCCGGTAGGCGAGTTCGCCGCAGGAAGCCACACGGTGACCGTTACGCATGCCGGGCCGGACGGGAATTATCTGTATTTCGATTTTTTCGAGCTGGCGATTTCTTCCACTGATTTGCCTGCTTATGCGCCGAATACTGAAATGTCGCTGGCCACGGATTGGGACACCGAACATTCGTTGGTGTTAGCGCCTGAGCGGACGGCGGGGATGCTTGCATTGCTTGGATTCACGGCGCGACAAAATCATTATTGCGGCGCACTGTGGTTTTATGAGCTGGTGAATCCGGCGAACGCGTACGCGACCGGAACGGTGACATTCACGGGGACGCCCACTTTTGGCGACGAGATTACCGTGACGATTGGGACAGTGGGAGCTCCTTTATCGGATATCAATTTGACCAAGCTGGTGCATGAGGGAATGACCGTGGAGATGGTCGCGATGGCGTACGCGCTTGAGTTGAATCGAGGGTACACGGCATTGTGGGCGTCGGCGAGCGGGGGCATCCTAACGATTCAAGCTAGGACGCTCGGGAGCGGCGGAGACAGCGTGAGTCTTGCGGCGAGCGGGAGCGCCGCACTGACGGCGACGGCATCGGGGAGTTCACTTACCGGGGGAACCGACGGGACGTGGCTGACGGATTTGACGGCGTCGCTCAATCGGGCGGCGCGCGATTGGCACACGAGTTTCTTCACTGCGCTGAACGGATACGGCATCAGATCGACGGCGGCGTTCAGCATGGAGTTGGGAAACGGCGATCCATCAGTCGGGGCGGGGATCGCGCAGCGGGATTCAGAGGGGAACGCGATTGTGCTGCCAACGCCGTCGATACAGACCAACTTTTCGCCCACCAGCCTGGCGTACTGGCAAGCGATCTATGCAGCGATGGCTGGATTGCAGGCGTCGGCGGGGCTGACTCCGTTCCTGCAATTTGGCGAAGTGCAGTGGTGGTATTTTCCGAGTGACGGGGATGGCCACCTGTTCGCGAGCATGCCGTTCTACGACGCCTGGAATCTAAGCCAATTCTTAACGGAATTCGGGTTTGCGTTGCCGGTGATTACGACAAATACAGTAAATCCTGCGGATTATCCGGATGAGGTGTCGTATTTGGCGGCCGCGATCGGGACTTTTACGAATTCGATCATGGCGTTTGTCCGGACTACGCAGCCATCCTGCCGGTTTGAAGTGCTGTATCCGACTGATACGAATACTACCACCTTCAACCAGGCGATCAACTATCCAGTTTCGGCGTGGACGCCCGCGGCGCTGGCGGTGCTGAAGACGGAAGACTTCGGATTCACGCTGGCGCGCGATCTTAGTGCGGCGGAGGGGACCATGGGTTTCGGGCAGTCGCTTGGATTTCCGGCGTCGCAGAGGGCGCAGCTGGTGGGAATCAGCGACGTGACCTCGTCGTGGTTGAAAGAGGCGCAGAGCGCGGCGGGGAAGAATTTCGACAGCGTGGTGTTGTTTGCGCTGGACCAGTTTTGTTTAATCGGATACGCCGACCCGCTTCCGTCCGGACTGCGCAGAAGCTTGCGGATGGGCACTTGATACACTGAGAAGTTTGCTGCAAGTCCAGAACGTTTCGAAGGTATATCGTTTGTATCGGCGGCCGGTCGACCGGCTGCTTGAAATCCTTCCCTTCACGTCGAATTATTCTCCGGCGGAATTTTGGGCGCTGCGGGATGTTTCGCTGACGGTCGAGCGCGGCGAAGTCCTGAGCGTGATCGGCGCCAACGGGAGCGGGAAAAGCACGCTGCTGCAGATCGTCAGCGGGATTCTGGAGCCGACGCGTGGACGGGTGTTGACCCGCGGGCGAATTGCGGCGCTTCTGGAACTGGGCGCGGGATTTAATCCTGAATTCACGGGCCGCGAAAACGTTTTTCTGAACGGCGAGATTCTGGGGATGCCGCGGCGCGAGATGGAGCGGGCCTTTTCGTCCATCGAAAAATTCGCGGAAATTGGCGCGTTCATCGACCGGCCGGTGAAGGAATATTCCAGCGGGATGTATGTGCGGCTGGCGTTTTCGACCGCGATCCACGTGGAGCCGGAGATTCTGATTGTCGACGAAGCGCTGGCGGTGGGTGACGCGATTTTCGCCAACCGGTGCGTGAAGAAATTTGAGGATCTCAAAAAACAGAAGGTCACCGTTCTGTTTGTTTCGCACGATCTGGGCCTGGTGAAACGGCTATCGGACCGGGCGGCGCTGATGGTGGACGGAAAGCTGACGGCCCTTGGAAAGCCCAGCGACGTGGTGAACCGGTACGTTGGCATGGTGCTGGATCGCGATCATCCCAAGCTGGAGGAATCGCGCGCGGGCGGGACGTTCCGGCATGGCGACGGTGCTAGCCGCATCGAGTCGGTCGACTTGCTGACCGCGGATGGTTCGGCGGCGAGAATCGTGCAGCCGGGCGAGGCGGTGACTGTTCGCGTGCTGGCACGGGCGGAACGTGAGCTGGATGAACCGGTGGTCGGCGTGCTGATCCGCAACCGGCTGGGCATCGATGTTTATGGAACCAACACGCGAATCGAGGGCGTAGATTTCGGACGCGTGGCGGCGGGGGCGGCGTTCGAAGTCGATTTCACCTTCGATTGCCTTCTGACCCGGCAAGACTATACACTGACCGTTGCCACGCAATACCGGGAAGGCTACAGCCAGGATTGGTTGGACGACGTGATTGCGTTTTCCGTGGTGGACGCGCGCGATGTGGCGGGATTCGCGAATTTCAAAACTAAAGTGAGCTGGCGGCGGATCGCATGAACTCGGAATTCGTGTACGGCCTGGTGTTGGGGCTGGTGGTGGTGACGCTGTGCTCGGTCACGCTGGTCAAGGCGTTCGGCGTGAAGACGCAGGAAGATTTCATGGTCGCTGGGCGAAAGCTGCCGTGGACCGTGCTGGTGTTCACGCTGTTGAGTTCCTGGATCGGCGCGGGGAGTTTGTTCGCCGGCGCGGAGAAAGCGTACCGCGAAGGGTTCACGGCGCTGTGGCTGGCGGGGGGCGGATGGTGCGGGCTGATCGTGATCGCGGCAATCGCGGGGCGGGCTCGAAGGTTCGCGCAGTTCACCGTGCCGGATTTGCTGGAGACTCGCTACAACGCGGCGGCGCGGGTGATGGCGACGGTGGCGATCGTCATCTCTTATACGGTGATCACCAGCTATCAATTTAAAGCCGGCGGCGACGTGCTGCACCTGATTTTTCCGCAGTTGGAGCGGACCACGGGGATGTACATCATCGCGGCGTTCGTGATCGCGTTCACGGCGGGCGCAGGGATGGCGTCGATCGCGTACCTTGATGTTGTCATCGGCGGACTAGTGACGATCATTGTCGCGATTTCGGTGCCGCTATTGCTGGCTCGCGCGGGCGGGTGGAGTGGCGTGATGCACGCGCTGCCCGCCAGCCATTTCACGGTGCTGGGCGACGGAGGGTTGGCCAAGGCGGCCGGTACACTGCTGCCGACGATGCTGCTGCTGATTGGAAATCAGGGGATGTATCAGAAGTTTTTTTCGGCGCGGTCGGAACGCGATGCGCGCATTGCAGTGGGCGGGTGGATCGTCGGGACGGTGATCCTGGAAACGCTGCTGGTGATGCTGGCGGTGATCGGGAGTTCGATGTTCAAGACCGACAGCCCGCGCGAGATTATTCCGCTGTCGGCGCATCAGGGATTGCCCACAGTGATCGGCGCGATTCTGATGGGCGGAATTTTCGCCAAGGTGATTTCGACGGCCAACAATTATCTGTTTTCGCCGGCCACCAACCTGGTGCATGACGTCTATGGGCGATTCATTAATCGGAATGCGAGTGAGCGGCGAAGCCTGGTGATGTCGCGGGTGATCGTGATCGGGCTGGGGTTGTTCGCGGTACTCCAGGCGACTCAGTTTCAATCCATCTTGAATGCGGCGCTGTATGCGTACACGGTGTATGGCGCCGCCGTCACTCCTGCGGTGATGGCCGTATTCTTCTGGAAGCGGTGCACCACGGCGGGCGCAGTGAGTTCGATTGGAGTGGGCACGGTGGTTACGGTCGCGTGGAACGTCGCGCAGGCAATGGGTTGGAAGTATGACCTGGACGCGGTGTATCCGGCGCTAGGGGCGTCGGTGGCTTGTTTGGTTTTCGTCAGTCTGGCGACTGCGCCGCCCAAACCGGAGAAGTGGAAGCCCTTCTTTGAAACCGCCGTATGAAAAGTAACAAGGTGATGAGAGCGCTGCGTTTTGCCGAGTTTGGACCGCCATCGGTATTGCGAATCGAAGAAGTCGCGATTCCGGAGCCGGGTCCCAGCGAGGCTCTGGTTCAAGTAAAGGCCGCCGGGATCAATCCCAGCGACTACAAGAATGTTGCTGGCGCGTTCAAGAGCACGACTCTACCCAGGACCCCGGGCCGGGACTTCGCGGGCGTGATCGTACGCGGCAGCAAGTACGAAGGGCAAGAGGTGTGGAGCAGTCCCGCGAAGCTTGGTGTCGAAAGTGACGGATCCCACGCGGAGTTTGTCGTCGTCCCGAAGGAGGCCTTGTCGCTCAAGCCAAAGTCCTTGAGTATGGCGCAAGCCGCTGCCGTCGGCGTTCCGTACATCACCGCGTGGGCATCCTTGATGAATGCGGCTCAAATCCAAGCCGGCGAAACCATTCTGATTGTTGGCGCGGCAGGCGCGGTGGGGCAGGCGGCCACACAGATTGCGAACTGGAAGAAGGCCCACGTGATCGGCGCCGCACTCGCGTCCGATCCAATTCCCGGCGTCGAGTCAGTGATCAATACCAAGACCGAAGATCTTCACGCGCGGGTCATGGAATTGACCGCCGGAAAGGGAGCCGATGTCGTTTTCGACACCGTCGGCGGTCCGCTGTTCGAGCCGGCGCTGCGATCGCTCAATTTCAAAGGACGGCAAGTGGCGATCACCAGCACGGGTGATCCGCGCGTCAGCTTCAACCTCATCGATTTCTATCACAACTTCTCGCGGCTCCTGGGGGTAGACACTCACGGGCTAACGCCGCGCGAGGTGGCGGAGTTCGCCGATGAGCTTGACCGGGGATTTGAAATGGGCGCGTTGACTCCGCCGCCGATCGAGATCGTTCCGTTTGAAAAGGCTGTGGAAGCCTACAGCCGCGTGGCGTCAGGAAAGGCGAAAGTGAAACAGGTCCTCAGTTTCTTATGAAGATTTCTGACATTCAAACTGCAATTCGCGACGAAGGGCTGGACGGCTGGCTGTTTTTCGATCATCACCGCCGGGATCCGCTGGCGTACCGGGTGTTGCGCTTCACTCCCGGGTCGATGGTGTCGCGGCGCTGGTATTATTTTATTCCGGCGCAGGGCGAACCTCGCAAGTTGGAGCACAAGATTGAGTCGCACACGCTGGATGAATTGCCGGGGTCGAAGAGCTTGTATGCCGAGTGGGGCGAGATGCTCCTGCGGCTGGGCGAATTGACCCGTGGGGCGAAGAAGATCGCGATGCAGTATTCGGCGAAGTGCGCGATACCGTACGTCGCGATGGTCGACGCGGGGACTCTTGAGCTGGTGCGCGGGTTGGGCCTCGAGATCGCGACTTCGGCGAATCTGATTCAGTATTTTGAGGCGCGATGGACGAAGGAACAACTCGAAAGTCATCTGGAGGCTGGGCGGCGAATCGATCGGATCAGGCGCGAGTCGTTTGAACGGATCGGTGCGAAACAGCGGGCGGGCGAGCGGGTGACGGAGTGGGACATCAAGCAATTTATTCTCGACCGGTATAAAGAAGATGGGATCTTCATCGATCACGGGCCGGACGTCGCCGTGAACGGAAACGCTTCGAATCCGCATTACGATCCTTCGAAGGATGCGTGCTCGGAGATTTGCAGAGGCGATTTTGTGCTGATCGACATGTGGGGGAAACTGGATCAGCCGGAGAGCGTGTATTACGACATCACCTGGACCGGATTTTGCGGCGACTATGTGCCGGAAAAGATCGAGCGGGTGTTCGACGTCGTGACCGAAGCTCGGGACCGGGGGATCCGGTGTGTCGAAAAGGCCGTGGCGGAAAAGAGGGAGCTGCGCGGGTTTGAAGTGGACGACGCAGCGCGGAGCTATATTCGCGATGAGGGATTCGGGGAATATTTCTTCCATCGGCTGGGGCATTCGATCGGGACGGATATTCACGGGACCGGTGCCAATATGGACAATCTGGAGACGCACGATGAGCGGCGGGTGATTCCGTGGACCGGGTTTTCGATCGAGCCCGGAATTTATTTGCCGGAATTCGGCGTGCGCAGTGAAGTGGATATGTTTGTAGATGAGAAGAGCGCTCGGGTGACTGGTGAAATACAGGAGAATATCGTTCTTATTTAGCGTCGCGGCGATCGGGTGCGCGGCGGCTTCGGCAGGGGTGATCTCGCGCGACTGGAGCGACGGGAAGTTATCGCTGAAGCTGGACGACGGAGCGGAAACCATCGAGTGGATTTCGCCAGAGGCTTTCCGCGTGGCCCGGACGTGGGGACCGCCGATCCAGCTTTCGAAGATCGCGCACGAAAAAGTCGAGCCGCAGCTTGAAGACGCCGGGTCGACGCTTACCATGCGAACGCGATTTCTCACGGTGACGATCGACCGCGGCGACGTAAGCATGGCGGTAGCGTCGGGGGCGACTCCGGTCACGCGGATGAGCTCGGCCAAGACGGATGATGGAGTCGAGCTGCGGTTCGCGATGGGTCCGCAGGAGCGCGTGTTCGGATTGATGGGCGGATCGCGGGGAGTTTTGAATATTCGCGGCGAGAAGCTCGAACGCGAGCATGGGTTCTTCTTCACCAGCGCGGGGTATGGCGCGTCTGTGCGTTCACCGGCGCGATGCGTTTTCGATATGGCGAACGGGACCGTTACAGGCGCTGGCGCGTCGTCGGTCGAATACCTGTTCTATTACGGACCGACGGCGAAAGAGGTTCTGGAGCAGCACGGGAACGCCCGGGGACAGTCGGAAGTGAAAGGCACGGCGCTGGATTTGTTGACGCCGGATCGGCTGCCGAAAGTGGCGACTCCGCTGCCGGCCGGGGTCGTGGCGTCATGGGATGCGCTGGCGGGGCTGGTGCAGCGGATGAATGAATGGAGCCTCTCCGGCGTAGTTTATCCGGCGCTGAATCTGGCTTCCTTCGATTCGGCGCCCAAGGAAATCCGGCAGCGGGCGGCGGACTTGAGTTCGATGTTTCCGCTTGTGTACCGGACGTCGGGCGAGGGCGGGATCGACCCGGCTACACGGGCGGAGTGGACGCCGTATCTGCTCACTTATCTACGCGAGGCTTACGATCGCGGGTATCCGCTGATCCGGCCGCTGCCGATGCAGTTTTCGCGGGATGAGAATGCACAGTCGGATGTTTTTATGTTGGGTGACGAAGTGTTGCTGGCGCCGGTAGTGGAGGCGGGTGAGCGGCGCAAAATCGATCTGCCGCGCGGGAACTGGACGGATCTGCGCACCAATCGGGAATATCCAGGGCGGCAGACTATCGAGGTGGATGCGCCGGCGGGGCGGGTGCCGGCGTTCGTGCGAAATGGATGGATTGTTCCGCTGGCTGAAAAAGATCAAATGGAATTGCACTATTTTCCGTCACTGGGTGCGGAGTTCTTTTTATGGGAGCCGGATATAGAAGAGAATTCGCAGTTCCATGCTGCGCCGGCCGGGGATTTTGTACGAGTCGAGGTGGAATCCAAGAAACGACGGACGTATGAGTGGGTCCTGCATCACACGGGTGCGCCTCGGCTGGTGGAGGAAGATAGTGGGCCGTATACGCAGGTCGCGCGTCGGGCGCTGCTGCGGCCGGGGGCCTGGTGGCATGATGATGCGCGCAATGATTTGCATCTGATGATGCGGGTGGAGGCTGGGACGGATCGGATTGTGAATATGTCGTTTTGAGGCGGAGACGGCCGGCAAGACCGGCTGTTCTACTGGCGGAGTTTGAGGAACGTGGGGAAGACTGTGGATTCCAGCAACGCGTCGGGGCTGTTCTCGGCGGGGAGCGGCCAGCGTTCGATCAACTTTCGGGCTTCTTCGGTTCGGCCGGCTTGAT
>Ga0206819_10391_pt1 | contig 10945 bp, 12 predicted proteins | sample Alteio_BWOrgCont_87_FD_152855 | JGI IMG/M metagenome (GOLD analysis project Ga0206819, IMG submission 152855) | Enriched cells from forest soil in Barre Woods Harvard Forest LTER site, Petersham, Massachusetts, United States -... | ecosystem: Environmental > Terrestrial > Soil > Temperate forest >... | reverse complement strand
CTGATCAACGTGGTGTCCCGCCGCGTGAAACAGCTCCGGCGCGGCAATCGCGCCCTGGTCGAATCGCTGGAAAAGCTGTCGGCCGAGGACATCGCGCTGCGCGAAGTGATCGAGGGCAAGATCAGCTACGATTTGGCGGAGGCCGAGGTGCCGGTGGTGAGCCGGGGTCTGTCGCGGCCGTAGGGTGAGACTGGCGCGACGGGGGAGACTCGAACTCCCGACCGTCAGATTAGAAATCTGATGCTCTGTCCTGCTGAGCTACCGTCGCGTGAGTCGCTAGACCGTTGCGGCCAGCCTGTTAAAGCCGGCGGCGCACTTCAAGATGTTTGGCAAGAGGGACCGGAACGGCCAGGATCCGGGACCGAGATGCACCCAGCCGCTCCCTTGATTCGTAGGATCCGCATGCGGACTGCGACCGTCAGCCTCCTGTTCTTCGCCGGCTCGGCCTTGGTCCGGGCGGACGAGGTGCGGGACCTGGTCGGCCGGGCCGATGACGCCGCGGCGCACGACGATTTTCGCCAGGCGCTCGACCTCTATCTGACCGCCGACCGGCAGTGGCCCGACGATCCCGTCATCCTGCAAAAAATTGCCCGGCAATATTCGGATCTCGCCGACGACCGTCCGACCCCGTCCGAAAAATTGCATTACGTGGACGAGGCGCTGACCTATTCGGAACGCGCGGTCAGCCTCGCTCCGAACAACGCGGTCAACGTCCTTTCGCTGGCCATCTGCCACGGGAAGATGGCCGCCTGGGGGACGGTGCGGGAAAAGATCTCCTATTCGCGCCTGGTCAAGGAAGAGGCCGATCGGGCGCTGGTGCTGGATCCCAATTATGCGTGGGCGCACGACGTGCTCGGCCAATGGCACTGCGCCTTGGCCGGCGTCAATGCGGCGGAGCGGTTCTTTGTGCGGCTATTTTACGGCAGCCTGCCCGCGGCCTCCGAGGCCGAGGGCTTGGCGCATCTGGAGCGGGCCGTGGAGCTCGAGCCGGCCGAGCCCGCCCATCACATCGAGCTGGGCCTGGCGTATTTGGCGGCCAAGCGCTCCGCCGACGCCCGGGTGGAATTGACCCGCGGATTGGCCCTGCAGGGCAGCCGGAGATTTCAGGTGGAGGAAAAAACCCGCGCGCGGGCGGCGCTGGCGGCGTTGCCGCAGTCCAGCTGACGCTCTGTCATTCCGAGCGCAGCGAGGAATCTCTTCCGCCGCAGACGACGAGATTCCTCGCTGCGCTCGGAATGACAATGTACCGGCGAATTGCCATCGGCCATAAAATGCCCACCTTGGCGGCATGGTAAAAATCACCGGCGAATATCAGGGCGACCTCCATTGCACCGCGGTGCACGAGCCATCGGGGACGGGGCTGGCGACCGACGCGCCCAAGGACAACCAGGGGCGAGGGGAGTCTTTTTCGCCCACCGATCTGATCGCGACCGGCTTGGGCACGTGCATCGCCACGACCATGGCGATCGCCGCCCGTCGGCATGGCGTGGATCTGGCCGGGCTGCGCTACGAGGTGACCAAGGAGATGTCGGCGGACGCGCCCCGGCGGATCGCCCGGCTCACGGTTCATCTGCATCTGCCCCCGGCCGCCCACCAGGCGCCCGCGGGATTGATGGTAGGCGGAATGACGCCGTGATGAATCGCCAGCACTCCCGCCAGGCGCCCGCGGGATTTCTGGAGAAAGCCGCCCACACTTGTCCGGTCGAACAAAGCCTGGCGCCCTCGGTCGAACGGGTCATCGAGTTTCATTGGGCGTGACGACGGCCGCCCTCCGGTCGACGGAGGATTAGTAGGTCTGCCGATCGCTGCTGAAGGGCAGCGCGCTGACCGGGACGGGGAAGGGAACGAAAGGCCCGGCGGTGGTCGCCGGGTTTTCGAGGTCAGGGGTGCCGGAGGCCGTGACATCCTCCCCGGTGGTGGGGATATTCGAGCCGTCGAGTTTGAGGACGGCATGGTCGACGGTGACCTTGTAGCTGTCGGGATGGTCGAGCCTCACGTCATGGAAGGTGACGTCGAGACGGTGCTCGGCGTCGAGACCGTCGAGCGTGATCCGGCCGCCGCCTTGGAAGGTGACGTGATTGAAGCGGATGTCGGCGAACCGGGGAGGGTGGTGGGGGTCATTGCCGTCGACCTCGTGGCCGCTGGAGTCGTAGTGGGTCTCGATGAAGAGCGGATTCTTGCTGTTGCGGACCCAGACGTCGTCGAATTCCACATTGTGGATCAAGCCGCCGAGCTTGATATTGGACTTCAGGTGGAAGGCGTTGGCGGCGCCGTCGATGGTCAGGTCGGAGACCAGCACGGCGGTGACGCCGCCGGAGGTGGCGCTGCCGATCGACATGCCGTGGCCGGTGTAGAAGTGATTGTGCAGGACGGAGACGTGGCTGGTGAGGTAGCCCAGCGGCGCCTTGACCGCGACGATGTCGTCGCCGGCGTGGATAAAGCAGTGGGTGACGGTGACGTTGGTGGTGGTTTGGTGGACGACGGGCCAGGGCTGGCCGATGTCGATGCCGTCGGCGTTATGGGCATTGGCGGGGACGCTGATGATGACGCCCCAGACCGTGAAACCGTTGCCGCCGGAGTAGGAGACGTGGAAATTGGGCGAGTTGCGCAGCTGGATGCGATAGAGGATCGCATGGTCGCAGTTGGCGAAGACCACCAGGCGCGGATTGTTCTGCAGCGCGTGCGGGCGCCCCTTGGCGGCCAGCTGCCACCAGGTGAGATTTTGGCCGAGCATGACGGCGCCCCCGCGGCCGTCGATGATGCCATCGCCCATGATAGCGGTGTCGGCGACGTTCGTGCCGCTGATGAGAGGTTTGCAGCCGAGGCCGTGCTCGGTGATGGTGCCGGCGACGCCCGGCCGCAGATCGTAGTCCCGCGGGTTGCGGGAGGCGAAAAGGATGACGCCCCGATCCACCAGCAGGGTGACGCCCCGGCGGAGTTCGATGGGGGCGGTGAGGAAGGCGTCGTGCGGTCCGTCGGATTTGAGTTCGACCGCCTGACCGGGCGGGCAGTGATCGAGCGCCGCTTGGAGGCGAAGGGTATCAGGGTTGGATTCATCGGCCTCGGCGAGGGTCACACCCTGGGAGGTGAGGCGGGCCAGGAGGACGATGCCGGAAGCGGGAATCTTCGGCTCCGTGACCTGGCGCGTGTCCTGGGCGTGGAGGGCGGCGATCGCCAGGCAGGGCAAGAGCGCGGACAGGATCGATTTCATGGGGATGGCGGAGGGCCGGCGGGACTGCGCAGGGGGGGATCGGACGCGGCCCGGAGGTTGCTGAACGCTGCGGACACGAAGGCTTTTGTCAAAGGCGACCTCGATCGATTCTTCGCCCTCGGCCGGGATTATATTTAGCCGTCCGGTTCGGGCTCAATTTGCCGGGAGAAGGTCCGGGGCGGGCTGGGAGGAAAGGGCGGCGTGCACGGCGATCGCCAGCGCCCGGATGCTGATGGGCTTTTGCAATAGCTCGCAAATCCCCGAGGCTTCCACTCCTTTTGAGATGAGCGCCGCCGTGTAACCGGTCATCATGATCACGGGTAGGTCCGGCCGAATTTGCCGAATTTTGCTCGCGAGCACGAAGCCCGTTATCCCTGGCATCGTCTGGTCCGTGAGCACGAGCGCAAAGCGGTTTGGATCGGTGCGCACCATGGCCAGCGCGTTCGCGGGTTGGGTCGTGAACTCGACCTCGTAACCGAGCTTGGTCAGCGCCTCCTGCATCAGCTGGGCGATCATCTCCTCGTCGTCGACCACCAGAACCCTTTCGCCCGCGCCGTGTGGCACCGGCCCGTCCTGCGCCGGAGCCAGCGCCGCCTCGCCCGCGCACGCGGGAAAATAAAGACTAAATGACGTGCCCTCGCCGGGCTGGCTTTCGACGGTGACCACGCCGTCGTGACTGTCCATGATGCCATGCATCACCGCCAGGCCCAGGCCGGTGCCATCGCCCAGCGGCTTCGTCGTGAAGAAGGGCTCGAAAATCCTCCGCAGCGTTGCCTGATCCATGCCACAGCCGGTGTCGGTGACGATCACGCGAGCATAGTCGCCGGGATGCAATCTCGGTTCCGCTGCCGCCTGAGCCGCGTTGATCGAGCATTTCTCCAGTTTCACATTGAACCATCCGGGACGGTCCTTCATCGCGTGCCAGGCATTGGTCCCGAGGTTCATCAGGATTTGGTGGATTTGCGTCACATCCGCGAGCACCGTGGGCGCATCCTCCGCCAATGCCGTGGTAAACTCGATGGTCGAGGGGATGGTGGCGCGCAATAACTTCAGGGTCTCGATGATGATGGGACGCAGCTCAACCGGCTTGCGCTCCAGCGGCTGCTGATGGCTGAAGGTGAGAATCTGTCGCACCAGATCGGTGGCCCGGCTCGCTGCCACCATCACGGAAGCGAGATATGCGCGCACCTCGGGATCTTCCTTCAGGGTCAACCGCGCCAATTCCGTATAGCCGTTGATCGCGGCAAGGATGTTGTTGAAGTCGTGAGCGATCCCGCCCGCCAGCGTGCCGATGGCATCCATTTTTTGCGCCTGCCGCAATTGCTCCTCCAGTCGCCTTCGCTCGGTGATATCCTGCACGATCGCGATCATATAACTGGGACTCTCTCCCGGCGCCCACATGGGCGAAACCGCCATGAGGACCCATACCTCCGAGCCGTCTTTGCGAAGATAGCGCTTCTCCCGCGAATAGGCGTGAAGGCTGCCCACCCTAAATTGCTGCATGGTTTCGAGGTCATCGTCGATATCCTGGGGATGGGTGATACTTTGAAAGGTTAGCTGCTCCAGCTCCTCCTGGCTGCGGCCGACGATCTCGCAATAGCGCTGGTTGACCTGAAAAAATCGTCCGGTGTTCGCGTCGGCCAGGGCCACGCCCATGGCCGCCTGCTCAAAGATCGCGCGAAAGCGATCTTCGCTGCGCCGGAGCTCTTCCTCGGCCCGCTTGCGCTTCGAGATGTCGCGGGCGAAGGCAAAGTTGTATTCCTGTCCCTCAAACTCAAACCAGTTGAGGTCAACCTCGACCGGAACAATCCGTCCGTCTTTGCGCCGATGCCGCGTCTGGAAGGACATTCGTTTGCGTTCGCGCAGTTCCTCCCAGTGCCCGGGCCAGCGCTCGGGAGGAAACCCCGGATCCAGGTCGATTATCTTCATAGACAGAAATTCGGCCTCGGTGTAGCCGAGCAGCTCGCTGGCGGCTCGGTTCACGCGCAAAATGCGCCCGTCTCGCCCGATCCAATAGGTCGGCGCCGATGCATTTTGGACGGAGAGATCGCTCAATTTGAGCGCACTCTCCACGCGCTTTCGCTCCGTAATGTTGCGGACGTTGCACTGGATGACGTTCGCGCCGCTGACCAAGTAGACGTTGCTGACAAACTCCACCTCGATCCGCCGGCCGTCGCTGGTCTCGAGCGGAAGATTGTCGTACCGGACATATTTGTTTCGCTGCAATTCCGTGAATTTTTCCTGGCTGGCGATCAGATTTTTGAACGATCCCAGCTCCCAGATCTTCTTTTTTAGAAACTGCTCTTTGGTCAGATCCAGCAACTTGATCAGATAGGGATTCACGTCCTCAATCACCCCGGTCTCGGCGTCCAGGATGAGAATGCCGTCTTGGGCCGATTCGAAGAGCCGGCGATACCGGATTTCCGAGGCGATGAGCGCCAACTCCGCCCGCTTGCGCTCGGTGATGTCCTCGACGGTGCCGATAAAGCCGGTGATGCCGCCCTCCGCGTCCTTGTGCGGTGAGGCGAAAGTATGCACCCAACGAACCGAGCCATCGGGCCGCAAGAGGCGCTGCTCTTGATCCCAGGTGTTGCCCGACGCCGCGGCGCGAGCCCAGCCGGCGCTCACGGCGGCGCGGTCGTCGGGATGAATGCAGTTCTCCCAGTTATGGCCGTGGCTGTCCTCGACCGGCCGGCCGGTCAGGGTGCCTAGGGCCGGATTGTAATAAATCACGCGGCCGGCCGCATCGCATTCGAAAATCCCGAGGGGGGCCGATTCACTCAAGGTCTTGAAGCGCGCTTCGCTGGCGCGAAACGCCTCGTCCACCTGCACGCGCTCGCCGCGCAGCCGGTATTCCGCCAACGCCTGGGTGACCGCGGCGCCCAATCGCCCCAGCCGATCTTTCAGCAAATAGTCGGTGGCTCCGCTCTTCATCGCCGCCACGGCGGTGTCTTCGCCGATGGTGCCGGAGACCAGGATAAACGGCACCGCCAATCCACTCTGTTGCAGCAACTCGAGCGCTCGGAATCCGCTAAAATGCGGCATTTGGAAGTCCGACAACACCAGGTCGAGTCCGCGCTGGAGCCGTTCGAGATACGCGGCCTCGGTGTCCACCCGGTGCCAGTCGGGCTCGAAACCGGCGCGGCGCAATTCCCGCAGCACCAGTTCGGCGTCGTCCGGATTGTCTTCGGCGATCAGGACTTTGAGCGGTCGGGGCATCGCGGAATGCTATTCCCCCGCCTTGGGGGGCTGATTGAGCAGCAGCCAATAGAGCCCCACGCCGCGCACGGCCTCGGCGAATCGCTCGAAGTTGACCGGCTTCACAATGTAACTGTTCACGCCCAGTTGGTAGCTTTCCACCACGTCGCTCTGTTCCTTGGATGAGGTCAGCACCACGACCGGTATCATCTTGGTGCGGGCGTCGCCCTTGACGCGTCGCAGCACTTCCAGCCCGTCAATTTTCGGCAACTTTAGGTCGAGCAGGATAAGCTTCGGGCCGTCCGCCATTTTGCGCTCCTGATAGGCGCCTTCGCAAAAAATGAACTCCAGAGCCTCGGCGCCGTCGCGCGCGATTTGAATGCGGTTCGAGAGCTTGTTGTTGCGCAGGGCGCGCAGCGTGAGCTCCAGGTCTTCCGGGTTGTCCTCCACGAGCAGCAGTTCGATCGCAGGGCCGTGATTCATGGTCCGCCTTCCTTTTTCAGGGTGAAATAAAAGGTCGCCCCGCGACCGACGGCCGCGTCCGCCCACACCCGACCGCCATGCCGGTGGACGATGCGCTGCACAATCGCGAGGCCGACTCCCGTGCCCTCGTAGTCTTCCGCCCGGTGCAGCCGCTGGAAGACTCCGAAGAGTTTATCGGCATAGCGCATGTCAAAGCCGGTGCCGTTGTCGCGAACGAAATAGGCCTCGGCGCCGGCCGTCCGGGAGCAACCGATCTCGATCTCGGCCTTGGCGACCTTGCGGGTGTACTTCAACGCGTTGGAGAGAAGATTCAGCCACACCTGCTTCAAGAGCGCGGAATCGCCGAAACTCGCGGGCAAGTCTCCGATGTGCATCCCGACTTGCCGTTCCGGCCCCGGGAAGCCCAACTCGTCGAGCGCGGCGCGCACCAGTTCGCCGGTATCGACGGATCGCTTTTTCAGCTCCTGGCGACTGAGCTGCGAAAACGTCAGCAGGTCGTCAATCAATGTGCCCATGCGCTGCGCCCCGTGGCGAATGGTCTCCAGGTAACGCCGGCCTTCCTCGGGCAACTGCGATCCATAATCCTCCAGCACCGCCTGGGAAAATCCATCCATCGCCCGCAGCGGCGTGCGCAGATCGTGCGAGACCGAGTAGGAAAACGCCTCAAGTTCCCGGTTCGCTGCCTCCAATTCCGCGGTGCGTTGCACCACCCGCTGCTCGAGTTCGCCCTGGAGTTGTTGCACCGCGTCCTCGGCCTTGCGACGCGCGGTGTTGTCCGTGCCGATCAACAGATATCCGATGACCCGGCCGCGCTTATCCCGCAGCGCCGTGACCGACACGACCGCGGGAAAACGGCTTCCGTCCTTGCGGATCTTGGTCAGCTCATAGATGTCCTCAATCCCGCGCGACGCCTTATAGACCAGGGCCTCGAATCCCGGCGCAATCGGTGTGGCAAATTCCAGGCTCAGCGCCTTGGCGCGTGCGACGACCTCCTTTTCATCGTGCAGTTCAGCGGGCGTGACCTTGTTCAATACTTCAGCAGGCGTATAGCCCAGCATTCGTTGGGCTCCGATATTGAAGATCTGGATGACGCCGTTTGCGTCGGTCGCGATGCACGAGAAGTTAGCGCTGTTGAAGATGGCGCTGCGGAGTGCCTCCCGCGAAAGCCCGGCTGGGTGGCCTCGAACGGCGGTGGCGGCTTCCACCGCCGCGGGTGCTGGAAATTCGGCTGCTTGGGACGGGATGGCGGTGCCGGGCATGGGTTGGTCGGGTTCCTCCGAAACGCGCAAGCGTACCCCACCCACTGCGCTTCAGGTAGAGAGGTGAACACCTACTGCTCACGGCACGTTCGTCTTCAGCGAGACCCAATTTTGCTTGCCGGAGATCGTGAACCGATAGTAATACTCACCGCTCGCGGTGTTCCTTAACAGGTTAGGTTCCTTGGTGGCTGACCACATTTTCGCTTTTTCACCCATGTTTTTCGGCAGGCGTGAAAGTGAGGGTGAAAGGCTAAAAAGGACTTCAGTAATAATTCCGTAACCTGTTCACCATTAGGTTTCGGGGTGGTAGCTCAGCTGGTTAGAGCGTCTGCCTGTCACGCAGAAGGTCGCGGGTTCGAGTCCCGTCCATCCCGCCATTGCCTCCGTCACGGAGCTTGGCGGCACCCATGGAGTTGGGGAAAACGCCTTACTCCGTCGATTCGGACCCGCGCCCGCCTCACACCTGAACATGGACCAACGAAATCTCACCGGTGCGCAACGAACGCATCTTCGCGGACTCGGCCAAAAGCTGGCCGTTTCCTTGAAATTGGGCAAAGGCGGCCTGACTCCCGCGTTTTTCGAGGCGGTGCGCCGGCAGTTGCGCGCGCACGAGCTGGTGAAGCTGCGCTTTTACGGAGCCGACCGCGACGAGCGCACTGCCCTGTGTCTGCGAATCGCGAGCGAGGGCCAGTGCGAGTGGGTGGGTGCGGTGGGGCACACCGCGCTGTTTTTCCGTCCGAACCCGGAGCCAGGCCTGCGCCGAGTGACGATGCTGGAATGAGCGTTGAGCGTGCCGTCTATCGGGGATGCCAGCTGGTCTACTTCGAGTTATTGCTGTGAAACCGCTGGCACGGCGAGACGCTATCGCCGCACGTAGGTAAGAACAAAGTATACCACGCCGGCTAGGAGCGCCGCCTGCCCGAAGGTGCCGACAAAGACCCATCGCACCAAATCGCTGCGGGCCGACTCGATCCTGAGGTCCAGCGCATGGATGGCCTCACGCATCTCGCTCCGCATGGCGTGCATGGCTTCACGCAGGTCGGTCCGGGTAACGAGTTCGGCGTGTTGGATCGCGAATTCCGTTTCCATGACTTGCGCACCTGGGGAGGGATCGGCCTCGCTACCGAACCAGGCGCTTCCAGCGGGCTCCGGCTTGTGAACTTTTGACCGCCGCGTCGAGGAATGCCATGCCCTCGACCCCATCGTCAATGGTCGGGAAATCGAGATCCCGCGGCGGGGGGCGCCCGGCCACCTCGGCGGCGATGGCCCGGAACGCCTCGAGATAGATATTGCCGAAAGCTTCCAGGTAACCCTCGGGATGTCCGGCGGGGATCCGGGCGAAACGCCGGGCCGACGGATCGAGATAGGCATTCCCGCGGCGCCAGACTTCGCGCGGGCGATCCGGGTATTTGACGACGAGCTCGTTGGGGTGCTCCTGGTGCCATTCGACGGCGGCCTTGGTGCCGTAGATCCGAATGTTGAGGTTGTTCTCGTCGCCGACGCTGATCTGCGAGGCGTGCAGCACCCCCTTGGCTCCACCACGGTAGCGGACGAGAATATTCGCATCATCGTCGAGCTCTCGCCCGGGGACGAAGGTGGTCAGATCCGCGCACAGTTCGGCGATGTGCAGGCCGGTGATATAGCGGGCGAGATTTTCGGCATGGGTGCCGACGTCGCCCAGGCAGTTCGTCGCCCCGCTGCGCTACGGATCGGCCCGCCAGACGGCCTGCTTCTGGCCGGTGTCCTCGAGCTTGGTGCTGAGCCAGCCCTGGGGATATTCCACGACCACTTTGCGGATCGGGCCCAGGCGTCCGGAGCGGACGAGGGCGCGCGCTTGCTTGACCATGACGTTGCCGGTGTAGTTGTGGGTCAGGACGAAGACCTTGCGGGTCCGGCGGACAATCGCCCGCAGGCGCTTGGCTTCGGCCAGGCTCAGGGCGAGCGGCTTGTCGCAGACCACATTGAAACCGGACTCGAGGAAGAGGCGCGCGACGGGAAAATGCTGGTAATTGGGGGTGACGATGACGACGAAATCCAGCCGCTGCGCCGGCGGCTTCGCGGCTTCGGCCCGCGCCATCTCACGGTAGCTGCCGTAGACGCGGGCGGGATCGAGCAGGAGGTCGCCGCCGGAAGCGCGGGATCGCGTCGCGTCCGAGGAAAGGGCCCCGGCCACGAGCTCCGCCTTGCCGTCCATGGCCGCGGCCAGCCGATGGACCGCGCCGATGAAAGCGCCGCGCCCGCCGCCGATCATGCCGAAGCGGAGCTTGCGGAGGATCATGGCCGTTTGCGCCGGAACGCGGCGTCGAACTGCGCCGCCGGGGCGGGGAAATCCAGGCGGCGAACAAAGGCCGCCGCCTCCGTGGCGCCGTGCACCCGGTCCATGCGCCCATCCTCCCACTCGACCGAAAGCGGGCCGCGATAGCCGATCTCGTTTAGCGCCACGATAATGTCCTCAAACCGGATGTCGCCGCGCCCCGGGGAGCGAAAATCCCAGTAGCGCCGGGGATCCGCGAACGCGGTGTGGCCGCCGAACACGCCCACCGAGCCGTCGCCATGGCCCCACCAGACATCCTTCACGTGCATGTGAAAAATGCGCGGCCCGAGGGCGTGCAGGAGCTTCACGTAATCGACCCCTTGATACCCCAGGTGCGAGGGATCGTAATTGAAGCCAAACCGGCGGTGCCCCTTGACCGCGGCGAGGGCGCGCTGGGCGGTCGCGAGATCGTAGGCGATCTCGGTCGGATGGATCTCGAGCGCGAAATTCACCCCGACGCGGTCGAAGGCGTCGAGGATG
>Ga0206819_10390_pt1 | contig 10978 bp, 9 predicted proteins | sample Alteio_BWOrgCont_87_FD_152855 | JGI IMG/M metagenome (GOLD analysis project Ga0206819, IMG submission 152855) | Enriched cells from forest soil in Barre Woods Harvard Forest LTER site, Petersham, Massachusetts, United States -... | ecosystem: Environmental > Terrestrial > Soil > Temperate forest >... | reverse complement strand
CTACTGGGGCTTAAGTCTGTGACTTCAAAGGCAACGAACACTCGAATTATTTTCAGTGCCGACAATTGTTTGTCTACGTAATTCAATTTCGTCCCAAATCGGGAGGGAAGCAGAGCCATTTAAGAACTTTCTCCGCTGTTGACCAGCAGCCAACCGGTGAATCGATGGCAGCGTGCTACGCAGGTAACCGAACCAAAGCGCACCTCAAAGTGCTGCGATGACTTTTCGGATTAAGAAGCGCGGGAACACGTATCGGCTAGAGGGACGTTACGCTGAACGCGCAAAACGAAACTCTGGTGAGCGTGAGCGCCTGAGGCTTTCGCTCGGAACTACCACAGGCGATGCCGCTCAAAAGCTCCTCGCCAGAATCGACCGCGCGTTAGCAGATAGTCCCGATTCTCCGCTTTGGAAAGAATTGCGCGGCGCATGAAGACCGTGCTTGAGAAAAAGTTTTCGTGGGGCGGCCGCAGCATCTTGATTGATGCCGCAATCCTTACAGAGCTGATCCGAAGCGGTTGCAATAAAAACAAAAGAGTTAAGAGCGAGCGGGCCTATAAGCCGGATTGTGTAAACCGGCGTTGACAGCGCGTAAGTTACTGAAAACTCGCCGATGAATAACATCAGTAACGCTCGAAAATGTAACCGAGGTTAGGTTTTATTGTTAGAGCGTTGTTAGACAAATCGCTAGGAAACCGAGGGCCGACTCCCAGAATCTGCTTTCTGCCGCGAAAGCCAGTTTCCGAAAATGCCTGCCGGTTCAACCGGTCGATGCAACACGTCGATGCAACACCACGAGGCGAGTCAGAAGTTCTTCTTAAACAGGAGGTTTTGGTCCTTTCAGGGTTCTTACAGCATAAAAGCTGATTCTTGGCCCCTTTTTAGAAGCTTAGGCTGTCCGGATCGATGTCCTTGAAAAGTCTTCGTTTTGAGCAGGCTTCAGCGGGTGTTGCATCGACCCATTGACACCACCCCGTTTTTCGGGAGTTGGCACCGGTCTCTTCACTCATTGTTTTCCGTCGAGTGTCTTCAAGCCACGAACCATCTATGGGAGGTTACTGTGTCCAGCGGGCCACTTCGGGGGAGTTCGTGGTATTCGCCGGAGGCCGTCGTCCGAGTATCTTCGCCCCGGCAGTGGATCTTACGCGCGTTCGCATCGCTCTGCGCGTTCCGACCCCGGGCAGGACCTTTTTCTGGCTGAAGGACGAAGCTTAGATTGCGCAGGAGTGCTCTATGCACGCTCAAGCAAAGCCTCGCGAGAGCCTAAATTCCCAGCGACTCCTCCGCCGCGCGTACTTAACCCCAGCGGCGATATTACTTGTCATCGCCGTTTGCGTCGAGCCGCCGCTGCGCGCCCAAAGTAACGTCACCTTCACGACGCCCGCGAACGTATCGAATGACACGACGGCATCGTCTCCCCAATTAGCCGTCGATTCCGCTGGGAACGCCTACGTCGCTTACGCTGGTACAAGCGCGGTTCAATTCAATCGGACCCTTTGGATCGTTCGAGGCACTTTTAGTGGCAGCATCTTCCGCCCTTCGGCGCCGCCCGTGGAAGTATCTCCGGATGTTTATGATTCTTTTGATGCGTTCAGTATCGTGGCGGAAGCTCCTTGCGCCATCGATCTCGCTTATACAACCGGAAACGGGTCGCGTCCGCCTAACGATCTCTTCCTAGCCCAATCCACTGATTGCGGGGCAACATTTACAAATACGAACATCACAAACAACATGCCCGGATACGAGTCGTCCGCGCCGCACTTATTTGCTGAAAACGGAATGGTCCAAATCGTTTGGGTCTCCAGTGCTCTCCACAGTCTTAACGCAACGATTTTCTTCGCGCAGCGAACTTCGCCCACGAGCTTTACGACACCCATTGCCGTAGGTTCGTCCGTTAACGGAATCTACGGACTCGGGGCCTTCGCCGTACCCAGCACGGGCAATATAGATATCGGCTGGGCCGATACTGATGATGTCAGGACCGCCAACATATGGCTCGTGGAGTCCGATGATGGAACCCCACCTATCCTCATCGGATCAGGCTGGGAGCCTCAGCTCGCGGGAGATTCGGCCGGGAATGTGTACGTCTCCTTGGTCGGCAACGTCTCCGGAACAATTGGTTGGGAGTTGAGCCGATCAACCGGTCAGGCCGGGCAATTCACTCCGCCCCAACCGCTTTTTCCCGGGCAATCGATAACCGTAGCCCAAATGGCGGTGGATGCGAATGGCAGCCTGAACTTCTTGATGGTGGTTCCCAGCGAGGGTCAGGATGCCGCCGGAAACTCCGATGAGGAGCAGACGCTGCTTTTTAGTCGCTCCATGGACAACGCAAACACATTTTCCAATCCGGTCCCGATCGTTAGTTATCGCTCTTACCTTCCCGGCGACGGCGCCTTCGCCGGTACGGCAATGGTTGTGCATTCGAATGGCGCCGCCGATGTAGCCTGGACGGCCAATAGCGATTGGGTTCGGTCGGGAGCTACTGTGTCGGCGGGAGGGCCGGACTTTGCCTTCAGTCGGTCCAATGATGAAGGAACAGTTTTCTCTGCTCCCGTAACGATAGCCGATATCTCGATCTCCGCCTATTGCTGCATTGCAATAACCACCGATAGTGCTGGCCATACTTTGTTAGCCTGGCAAGCAATCGGAAACGGAGTCTTTGTTACAGAAAGCTCCGCTGTTAGCGATTTTACCATTACCGCCGCGCCAGCCGCGCAGAGCGTTTTGCCGGGCGGTGCGGCGAACTTCACGTTGACGCTGACGGCCTCCGGCGGTTTCAGTAATGCTGCGAATCTCACCTGCACGAATTTGCCGCCCGGCGCGGCGTGCGCCTTCAATTCCGCGAGCATCACGCCAAGCAGTTCCGGCTCGAACGTCACGCTGGCGATTACGGCTCCGCCCACGCTGGCGCAGGGGAATTACTCCGTGACAATTTCGGCGGCCAGCGGCGATATAACGCAAACCCAAATCGTGCAGGTGGCCGTCGGCGGAATCGCGGGATCGGTCGCGCCCACAAGCGCCACGGTCGCTGTCGGCAGTTCCGCCGCATTTGCCGTGAGCTTAAATTCCACTGGCGGCTTCAGCGGACAAGTGAATCTTGCCTGCAACGGCGCGCCCTCCGGCGTGAGCTGCAACTTCAGTCCCGCGCAGGTCAGCGTCGCGGCGAATGGTAACGCCAACTCTACATTGACGGTAAGCGTCGCTTCCCAGCCGATGGTGTCCATGGCCTCGCCTCCGCCGGAGAATCACCAGCAGCCGCTTTCGCGCGACCTGCCGCTGGTTAGCGCGCTCGTCGCGCTCTTTGCGGCACTCTCAGCATTCTCTGCGATGCGCCGCGTTCATAGTCAGAGAAGGGAACTGCTCCTCGGGTTGGCGTGTTTCGCTGCCGTGCTCGTACTTGCTGTCGGGTTGATCTCCTGCGGCGGAGCGACTACTGCATCGACCGGTAGCAATGGCAGCACGGGCACCAGCGCAACCGGAACGACCGGAACGAGTGGCAGCAGCGGCGGTACAGGTGGAAGCGGCGGCTCGGGTGGATCGGGATCGGGCGGGAGCGGCAGCGGCGGGTCAGGTGGCTCGGCTGGCGGCAATTCCGTCACAACTCAAATCACGGTGCAAGCTCAATCCGGCGGCGCAACCGTAAACGTCGGCAGCATCTCCATTACTGTGCCGTAGGAAGGGTTAATAATTCCTAAGCCCGACGCCAAGTCCTGGAAAGTCGCGTTTTCGGAAACTGGCTTTTGGCCCCCCTGAAAGTTAGGAAATTGCGACGACCTTCCGACCACGCTGGGCCGAGAGCTTCGCTCGCTCCTCGATTCCGATTCCGCTATCCATCTTGACCTGCACTGCATCCCTTGCAGCTGGCACGAACTGCGCATAGTGCTTCTCGATGGTGTCAGCAGTATCGGCAAGCATCTTGGCGACTTCGAAGATGCCCACCTCGCGGGCCAGCATGTCGCAGGCGAACGTATCGCGGAAACAATGCGGCGTGACCCGCCTGACGCCTGCGCGTTCGCCAAGCGCCTTCATGCGCTGATAGAGGCGCTTCCGACCGCCTTCAACGCCGAGCACGGCAAATGGGCGGCCATTATCGGGGTTAAGAAGCACCTGGTCATCCAGGCGAGGCTTGCGGGCGGCGAATACGTCTTCTAGCTGTTCCCGCAACTCTGTCGAGAGCGGCACAATCGCTAACTTGCCGCGCTTCTGCGTGACCTTCTCAACCTCGCCATTAGCGCCTCGATCAAAGTGGATGTCCTGCCATCGCACGCTGACGGCGTCAGAACCACGCAGCCCAGTCCAACGCAAGAACAGGAAATTAAACAGGTCATCGCCAGCTTCTTTGCGAAGCTTGGCAAGCTCAGCGGCTGTGAATGGCCGAGCGCCGTTCTTCGGGTTTTTGCCCGGCTTCGATTCATGTTTGAGGCTGATCGGGTTCGCCGCCATCATCTGCTTCTCAACGGCGAAGGCGAATATCCGGTGCAGAATGGCAATGTCGAGCGCAATGCTTGAGCCGCCCCGGCTCTGGGCTAGCTTCGCGATCTTTTTAAGGCGGTCAACTTTGAACATTTCGATGATGGGTTTGTGCAAATCGTTTAGGAAGACACTCTGGTTTTCCAAGAACGCAGTGAACTGCCGAATGGTCTGGCCATAACGTATCCGAGTTCCCTCGGCCATCACGCCTTCCTCAGCCGAAGCGCCACGGGCTTTGTTCTCGATTAGGCGCTGCATTTCCACTTCAAAGGCAGCGCATAGATCGGCCCATGTTGACTTGGCTCGAACCGAGGTATGGCCGACGTATCCGACGCGACTGGCGAAGAATCTGAAGGTCTTTACGGGCAGGGATTGTTCAAGCTCAGGCCACAGAGACGAACTCGAACCCTCGGCGCAGGCCTTCTCAAGCTTCGCTATGCGCCGAACGGCGACGCTCTTGTCTTCGGTGCCGAGAGACAGGCGCACGAACGTGCCATCAACCATACCAACGACTTTGAAAAAGACGCTGCCGGTAAACTTGGCCTCGCCCTGAAACTTGTGGCTGTTAGGGCGACGGACTTTGACTTGGGTATGGCGTATCTTTACGAGCATGAGGATTTCTCCTTGAGCAAGCGCTCGATGGCTTTACGAATCAACCATGAGACGGAAACGTCTTCCTTCTTGGCAACCTTCTGTAATAGCGCCAGCTGTCGTTCTTCAAGGCGCAAGGTGATGTGTGCTTCCTTTTCCATGTGGCACATTGTAACACACGTCAGGCCGCGATGGTGTCTGGCAAGGAATGCATACGGGATTGCTCGATGCGCTCAACAACCGCAGCTGGGACATTCCAATGCCCTTTGTGCTTACCCTTCCTTGACAGATCAAGTAGCTTGAATTCGGATTCCCTCAGCACGTTGTAAACGGTCGCCCGCGAACAGCTCCAACGGCGGGAAAGGTCTGGGATCGTATAGAAGTCTTTCCGTATGGCGCTGCGATTCTTCTCGATGGCCGCGAGAATCGCAGATGCGGGGAGGCCAAACAAATCAGCGAATTCGGAGATGGTCAGGCTATCTGTTTCTTCCGGAGAAGCTGAGCGGGAAAATACTTTCGGCTTGCGCATGGCACATCCTGAAATCCGGGCGCACTGCGTCCTGAATTTCGATATGCCGGGTAGTTACCTGCCGGGCTTCGCCGCCTTGAACCATTTCGGACTAGACGTTTTTTGGCTAGTCTTACTTGGCAGCTGGGATATGGCACCCGTCTCCGTCTAGTTCGATTTCACGCCCTTATGGCGATCCGAACGGAACACGTTTGTGAACTTGCCCACCGCGAACTAATCGGTGCCAGCCCCGTCACGAGTGCTATGCGGGAAATCAGCTGGAGTTGCTTAAAAATCCTCTCAACACAACGCCTGATCGACTACTGTCCGGGGGGGCAGGAAAAGGACAGGGAGAAGAGCGAAGGCCGCCACGCCGTCTGCTTAACGCTATGGCGACCAATTCGGGTGTGCGCCCTCAGCGAAATCGTGAATAGAAATCAGAATGTATAGCGTGAACCGCCCACAAAAGAATGAACGGCTCTTCCCTTTGTGTTAAACCTCTGTGAAGGCTACCTTGAAGGCTCGAAGGTGTACCCCGCAGAACCAAAGCTACTAGGCGATGGCACGTAATCTTCTTGTGGCGAAACACCGCCGTGGCCGTTGTCGAAGCCGCCACTTCTTTCGGCAAGGTCAGCCATCGGCAGATCGTAAAGTGAATCGAGCGATTCCTCGGCTGCTTTCAGTCTCAAATGCTGCTTCAATTCGTTATAAGCCCGATCAAGCACCCCTGCCGTAAGCGTATTGCTGGTGAAACCGTGCTCGACCGCCCAGCGGTCTATGATCGAATTATTGGTTGGGTTGGTGTAATCGAACTCGGGGTGCCGAACGAAAAATTGGAAGACAACGCGATTTCTCTCAAAATCCAAACGATCACGTTCAGCCTGTTGGTTGGCGGCCTGCTCCAGGCGCTCGTACAACTCTGCCTGCTCCAGACTGTCCAAATCTTCAAGCTGTAGATGGGAAGCCGTCACGGCGAAAGCCTGTTCGAGATCGTCGGAGTCGGCTGTATTCAAAGTCTTACCTTCGGGTAGTCCTTTGATGAGTTTGGCGACGTTGGCATCAGTATTTTTGAACTCTGGATGTGCGAGCATGAACAAATTCTGGATATGAATCGGGTTCGTGCTTCGGACTTCGTCGAATAACGCCCGCGCTGCGTCATCAGAAGAAGTTTCTTGCGCAACGATCCCGATGGCGTGCTCCTGCGTTTCGCCCCGTCGCGAATTGATCTCCTCCGCTTCTTTCTGCAATTGCAACTGCTCTCTCTGTGAAATAAGACTAAACATTTTGCTGCTCCCTCGGCATTTGCTGCCATTTCAGATTTTTCGAACCTTAGGATTTGTATACCCGCGTCACGGGAAATTCGCCCGCTGCAATCATTGCTTCTGCCAAAGCCTTCATCGCACCGATCTCCCAATAAATCGGAAGATTTGGATTTGCCTCGGCCCAATATTCCGCATAACGCTCCGCGAAGAGCTGGCCATTCGTTTCACTTGGGAAAATTGAGGAAAAAAGGCCACAGAGCTGGCTCTGGGCTTCGCGCTGCCCGTCTTCATCAGCAGCGATGTCAGCGGCCTCTTGTTGATTTGCCTGATTGATCCATGCTTCGGCGCCTTGTTCCAGCATTTGGTCGCGACGGTCCTGACTACTCGACTCATACTCCGCAACTGTATGACCGGATGATTCCACCAGCTCGTGGTGCAACTGCACTTCTAACTCAGTGGCTCGCTCACGAATTTCCTCAGCAGTCCGACCGGGCTTTGCTGCCCAAGTTTCAAATTCATCACTCGACATAAATGTCATTTGCCTTTCTCCTCTTTCGGCGGAAGTACCGCCCAACTAAATTTCACCGATACCGAAACGCAGATGAAAGCCTTGTGCCGCCGCTGCGGCAACGGTGCTTTCCACATCTCTCCTGGCGTTGACCGCCGCCTGGGCTGCTGCTTTGGCATCCTCTTCGAGCTGCTTGGCTTTCTGGACGGCGTCACGAGCCCGAGTAACGAGTTCGAGAATTTGCTGCTCGATCTCTTGTTCCAGTTCCAGACGGCCAAGCACGCCGTCATTGTCATCTCGAAGTAACCACATTTAAATCCTCCTTCTCGTCTTCATCTTCACAATCTTCTGTCGGTGATTCCGATTCTTCGGGACGAGCGAAAAAATCGTCCTCTTCATGGCTCTTTCTGTTTTCCTTTCTGTCCGGCTATTTACTGCCGAAAAATGAATGGGAAGTTTGCTGCTGGTAATACATGTCGTACTCAGCCCAACATTCGCGCCACTTCGCTGTCGCTACCTGAATTCTGGCTTGGTATTGCTCGCGTTCAGTAGGCGCTAGGCTGTCTAAATATTGCGGCTGATATTTCTCATGCAAATCCAACATCAAGAAATCCGCCGATTCCTGCCGATGATCCTTGGACCATTCGCGCCAACTTTGTTCAGCTTTGGCCAGGAGAGCCTTCTCTTCCGGCGTTGAATCATCCGGCTGAGGCGGAGCCAGCGGCTTGGACGGTTCGGGCTGCGATTGTGCAGGCAAGCGGCGATATTCTCCCTGTTTCACAAATCCCCGCAAATTCGCTAGGCGTTTGCTGAGCGATGCAAGGTCGCGGGGGCTGACATCGGGGTCTTGAATTTTCTTCTCCAGAATTTCAATCAACTTCTCTTTTGTAACTGGCGATTTCTTTTTTCCCATACATTCCTCCACTTGAACGACTGAAAATGTGCACGTAGGCCGGGCCCAAAAATTCTGAAGCTCTGGGGGCCCTCCACCCGGCAACCCTGGCTGAATCGAGGAGGTAAAGCTTTGCCTAGATGAAAACAACAGAGGGTTGCGAATCCTCGCCAACAACGCCCGGAATATTTTCGGGCTGGCTGCGAAACGCGGTTGGGGGACTTTGGCGATACGCGAATACATTTGATAACGTATACACTAGCTGTATACTTACTGCATGAAGCGCACTACCGTATTCTTAACCGATGATCAAACCAAACGACTAGCGAAGGCGGCAAAGCGTAAGGGCATCAACGTTGCTCAGCTAATTCGAATCTACATCAACGCTGGACTCGATAAGGAGAAGCCATGAAATACCTCAGCCCCGCCAAAGTTCTTGCTGTTCTTAAAGCTGCCCGAGAGGATTCAAAGCGCGATTGGTGTCTTTTGTTGCTGTGCTTCCGGCACGCCCTGCGAAGCTCTGAGGTGCGGCAGCTCGGGCTATCCGATATCAATCTGACCGATGGCACAATCCGTATTGAGCGAGCTAAAGGCTCTTTATCAGGCGTTCAGAGCCTCGATGCTCACCGTGGTGAGCCTGTGCTCGATGAATACGTTGCACTTCGGGCTTGGCTGAAGGAACGCCAGGAGGACGGCTCTAAAGTCCTGTTCCCGTCCCAAAAAGGCGGCGTGATGTCACGTATGCAGCTACTGCGTATCTTCAGGAAGTATGCCACTATGGCTGGCATCCCTGAAGACATGTCACACCCTCACATCCTGCGCCACTCGCTCTGCTCGCTCATGGCAGCTCAGAATGCAGACCTGTATGAGATTCGCCAACGCGCCGGGCACAAGAACATCAGCAACACCATGATCTACACCCACGTCAGTGATGCCCAGGCCAGCGAGGCGTGCCGATCTGCGCTAATGAGCGCCTTCGCTTGAGGTGACAATCTATTCATTTTGTAACCTTTCCGCGATTCGCCTCAGGACAAACAAAGACCTTATAAGCCGTTCAGCGATAGGCGGCTTTCTCGTTTTGTAACATTTTCCGGAGCCCCGCGACTGCTCCGCGACACGCCCCCGACCGATCCCCGATCTGCCCGCTTCAGATGGCCACCGTCTTCAACCAGACACGCCACAGCCCCATCCGTTTTGATCTAGCCAGGCTCCAGCCGATCCACGTTGCCGGTAAGCCGGTATTCATCAAATCGGGGAAAATTTTGTCCACTCCACGATTCAAATTGCGCGTGCGGCCTACGCTTGACCATCAGCCGACAGCCAGGATATTGGGGCCTATTTCAGACCATTTGCCATGAGCTAGTGTGAGAGAAGGGGGTATTAAGTAACCCCCATTCTCACACAAGCTTTTGCTAGACCTTGTGTGAACCTATTGTGACCTTGTGCGGCCTCACACAAGATAGAAGCTAAAGGGCTTAGTCGTGCGGAGCTATTGTGAGCACGTTCTGCGGGACGAAAAGGCCTCACAATAGCTTCACACAAGCTTTTAGGCTGCGTCCGTGTCCAGGTTTATCGTGTCGGAACCGGCATTGACTTCCTCAGTCTCGCCGGTCCGATGCCAGCGGCTTGCGCCTCTAGAACCGCCCTTATCCTTGAGCCACCCGCGTTTGCTCAACGTCTGCCGGATTGCCCAGATACTTAGGCCGGTGATGTCCTGAAGCTCAGACAGTTTGAGAGCCGGGTCGTCTTGAATCAACCTTTCGAGCCGTTCTGCGTTCGAGGTTTCATGATCAGTGCCGCCGATCACGACAAAATCGCCGTGCTGATCGATGGTGCTGACGATGCCAGGCGCGATGCCGATTATGCTCGGCTTCTCGGCCTTGCGGCTGGCCGCAATCCTGAATGGCACAGGCGGGTCGAAGTCCCGAGGTTTGACACAGCGGACGTCGATCTCGTTCGGGCCTGAGCCACCGTTGTAAAGCTTATCGTCGCGGATCAAGCCATAGACGGCGTCACACATGGCCGCCAGGTCGCCGGTTCCGCGAAGCACCGTTTCGAGGCTCATGCCTTCTTTACGCATGGCCTTCGTGCTGTGATGCAGGCCGACAATCGATGCCGCCCCGGCATGGCGCAGTTCGAGAAGCTGGTTCACCAAGGCTTTGTTTTGGGCGGCAGCGTTCTCGTCTTCGGCTTCGTTGAATCGCAGCACCGTGTCGAGGAAGACGACTGGCCGCATCATGCGCACGGCTTCCAACACCAGCGGATCATCCAGCAATAATGTCGGACCTTCGCTGATTGTCCGGCAGAGAAACAGATTTGGATCGTCCGGGATGTGGAACTTCTCGCAGCGCGTGCGAAATGCCTGAGCGCCTACTTCTGGAATTAAGTACAGCACGGACTGCCGTTTCGGAACGCCGAAATCAGGACGACCGAGGAAATCCCTGCCAGTCGTCAGCGCCTTGGCAATGCTCAGCGCCAGCAGCGTCTTGCCTTCACCGGGCAGGGCCCCGATGAACGTCGTGCCTTCGGGCAGGAAGTTGCGAATGAGCATCTGCACATCCCCGGACTGCAACTCGCCGACGGTCCGGAACTGCTGCCGCCACGTGGAGACATCTGCGGGAACTGCTGAAATTGCGCTATTAAAGACGGTAGTGTCGCGATACTCATATCGGCTGGCGCTTCCCGCTATCGTCTTAACCTCGTCTTCCGAAAGCTCTGGTTCACAAACTTCACTATTCATTCGGAGCAGG
>Ga0206819_10365_pt1 | contig 11006 bp, 10 predicted proteins | sample Alteio_BWOrgCont_87_FD_152855 | JGI IMG/M metagenome (GOLD analysis project Ga0206819, IMG submission 152855) | Enriched cells from forest soil in Barre Woods Harvard Forest LTER site, Petersham, Massachusetts, United States -... | ecosystem: Environmental > Terrestrial > Soil > Temperate forest >... | reverse complement strand
CTCGCCTTGGAAATCATCCAAAATGGAAAGGCTACCAAGCTCGCAGGCTATGGAGTAGCCAACCTTGAATGGCACACGCCAGTCACACCAGAAACGGTTTTTGAAATTGGCTCCGTGACCAAACAATTCACCGCTGCGGGCATTTTGCTCCTAGCCCAGGAGGGGAAATTGTCGGTCACCAACAAACTGTCGCAATACCTCAAAGACACGCCAGCCAGTTGGACCAATATTACATTGCGCCATTTGCTGACGCACACGTCGGGCCTCAGGAATTACACCGGGCTGGATGGGTTTGAATTTACGCGGCACCTCACGCAGGCCCAATTTATCCGCAGGATGAGCGAAGAACCGCTTGATTTTCAGCCAGGGCAACGATGGTCCTATTGCAACACCGGTTTCAACCTGCTTGGCTTCGTCATCGAAAACGTCAGCGGTGAGCGCTACTGGACATACATGCAACATCGTGTTTTCGGCCCGCTCGGCATGAGCAACACCACCAATCGCGATCCGCGCAACATCATCCCGCTCCGCGCCAGCGGTTATGAAACCGATCGCTCCGGCCACTATGTCAACCGCGATTATGATCTGACCGATATTTTCTCCGCCGGCGCCACCGTTTCGACGGTGGGCGACCTGGCCAAATGGAACGCGGCCTTGGACGAACAGAAGTTGCTCACCGCAGATACGGAACAGGAAATGTGGACGCCCGTCCGGCTCAACAGCGGCGCCACGCACGCCTACGGCTTCGGCTGGTTCTTGGACCCGCTGCAAGGCCACGAGAACATCGGACACAGCGGTTCCACTTCCGGCTTTTCGGCCAGTATCCAGCGTTTTCCCAAAGACGGGCTGGCCGTCATCGTCCTGACCAATTCAAATGAAACCGGCGTGGCGACCAGATTGGCCAAGAAAATCGCACTGGTCTATTTAAGCAAATGATGACGGTTTGCGCGCAGAAGGTATGAACGTCCGTTTTCCTAAACTTACTCGACGCCGGTTCTTATTTCTCGCGGCGCTGGCTTCGCCGGGTCTGGTTTGGGCGGACGCCAGATGGGCCGAGCCAAACTGGGTCAAAGTGCGGACCGTTAAGTTGACTGACGGAAAGCCCAGCCATCGGATCATTCATATCACAGACATCCACCACAAGGGAAACCGTGCTTACCTCGAATCGGTCGTGCGAACTATCAATTCCCTCTCGCCCGATGCTGTTTGTTTTACCGGGGATTTAATCGAGATGACAGCTTTCCTGCCCGAGGCACTGAGGACTCTGGAGAAAATCAAATCACCGGTTTACGGCGTGCCGGGCAATCACGATTACTGGAGCAAGGCGGCCTTTGCTGATTTCTCGTGTTCGTTCGCGCGGACGGGTGGAGCATGGCTGATGGACGAGCAGGCAACGGCTGCCGATGGGAAAATCCTGATCTCGGGGGCGGCTTGCAAGCGCGGTGCGCCCGCCCCGCTGGCGCCGCGAGAAGGCGCGAAGAACATCCTTTTGCTTCATTATCCGCTCATGGCCGAACGAGTCAAGAATAACTTTGATCTCATGCTGGCTGGGCATTCTCATGGCGGCCAGGTGCGGATTCCGTTTTACGGCGCGTTGGTGCTGCCATATTGGGTGGGCCGATATGAGATGGGCCTGTTCCGACTGCCAGCGGGGCCGCTTTACGTCAATCCCGGCCTGGGCTGGATGACCACGCCGATTCGCCTCAACTGCCGCCCGGAGATCACCGTCTTCGAGATTTGACCTGCGGCGCCTCAATTCTATCTCAACACATGATCAAGGCAATCGGCTGTGGCTGCCATCGCAGAACGGTTTGTTGTGTGAATGTTTACAGGCGCACCAGGCCACGGTTTTAGCGGCGGGGATTTCAACTTTCATCGGCGTGAACTCGGTGCCTTTGTGGGAGCCATCGCAAAACGGCTGCGACGCGGACCGTCCGCACGCACACCACCAATACTCGCCGGGTTCAACACTTTGCACGATGGGACACTTTTGGAAAACAACGGGATCGCTCATGCCTGTCGTTGTAATCCGTACCGCCCTAATTCGCAATCCCCAATTGGGACCCACTGGCCATCAGAACGCGCAAAAATCGCACCTTGAACAGTGCGGCTGAGTTGAACTGGCTAGAGAATATTAAATAAAACTGTGGCCTAGTATTTGGTAGGGCGAGACTCCGTCGAGCCCTGACTTTCTGTAGGGGAAATCGAGTCACGGCTCGACAGAGTCTCGCCCTACCACGGTTGATTTTCGGCTACAGTATTTTTTAAACCGCTCTAGATAGACCAGAAAATGGCCTCTCGGGCCATGAACAGTTTTTCTCCATTATTCCCCAATGATTTTGACCAGCACCCGCTTGCGCCGGCCGCCGTCGAATTCGCCGTAGAAGATCTGTTCCCACGGGCCGAAATCCAAACGGCCTTTGGTGATGGCCACGACCACCTCGCGGCCCATGATCTGACGTTTGAGATGCGCGTCGGCGTTGTCCTCGCCGGTGCGGTTGTGATGGTACTGGCCGGTTGGCTCATGCGGTGCCAATTTCTCCAGCCACACTTCGTAATCGTGGTGCAGTCCGCTTTCGTCGTCGTTGATGAAGACCGAGGCGGAGATGTGCATCGCGTTAACCAGGCAAAGGCCCTCGCGCACGCCGCTTCGGCCCACCAATTCCGCCACTTTGTCGGTGATGTTCTCGAACCCGCGTCGGCCGGGCAATTCAAACCAAAGATAATCTGTGAGCGATTTCATCCATCATTCCTTTCTCGGTGGGGGCCGCGTGTATTTGTCAAAGACCGTCAAGACCGGCAGCGAGTTGCCGTCGTCATCAAAAAAGGAGCGCAGACCGATATTGCGTGAGCCGGCTGGCTCCCACCAAAAAATGCCTTTGCCATGTCCGCCGGGCGTGTCCAGCACGATGCGCGTGACTTCGTCCAGGAAATCGCGCTGGCCTTCGGGCGTGGAGGGAAAAGGCTGGGGGCGGTCGCTCGTTTCTGGTATCGGTTTCCAATTGTAACCCGTCTCGACCACGATGATGTCCTTGCCATATTGATTGGCGGTGAAAGCTAGATTCTCGCGCAAGTCCATCAAAGTTCCCTGCCAGCGCGGATAATAGGAAAAGCCGATAATGTCGTAAGGAATGTCGTAGGCGTTCAGTTTATCAAAGAAATACTTGGTCTTTTTCTGATTTCCGCCGAGGTCAACGTGGATCATGATCTTCGGGCGCGGTCCTTTGCCTCGTCCAGCCTCCACTCCTTTGATGCCGGCGGCCATGTAAGCGGCGAAGTGATCCCAATTATCAGGCAATTTTCCATCCGGCCACAACATGCCGTTGGACACTTCGTTGCCGATTTGCACCATGTCCGGCAACACGCCGCCGTCCCGGAAGGCCGCGATGGTGTCGCGCGTGTAAGCCAGGACCGCCTCGACGCGCTCCGCGTGGGACATCGCTTCCCATTGTTTCGGGGTCGGTTGTTTGCCGGGATCGGCCCAGGTGCTGGCGTAATGGATATCCAGCAGAAACTTATAGCCCAACTTCTTGGCCGCTTGCGCCATCGCCAGGGTGTACTTGAGATCGTTGGGCAGACGCTGCCCGACCGGTTCAACGAAAATGCGAAGGCGAATCCAATTATAGCCGTGATCGCGGAAAATCTGGAGGCCGGGCAGCGCGTTGGTGCCGTCCTTGAAAACCTTGCCGCCATCCTCCGCCTGCTTCAAATACGACAAATCCGCCCCAAAGGCAAAATCCGACGCCCGCATGCTCGTCGCCGCCAGCAAGAACCCGCACACCCCGACGAACAAGCGTTGGCCAAGTGAATTCATGCACCGGCCATTTACCATGTGCCAGGGTCAAGGTCAAGCGAGTGGCATGGCGCGTACTGGGTTAGGGCGCAAATCTGATTTTGGTAGGGACGGCTCGCCGAGCCGTCCGGGGCTGGACGCCTCGGCGAGGCGTCCCTACCTTCCATAATGCGCCCCCCTGGCGAAGAGCAAAAACAGATTTGCGCCCACTGGGTTACTTTGAATTTAAGATTTAGAAATCGTCGCCTTAATCGGATAATTGGTTGACGACGGTTTAAATTGCTTTTTAAGGCTATATTGTTTACATTATATTTGTGAAAAATCGAATATTTCTGTTTTCGATTCTGTCGATGGTGCTTCTTGTGCTGGGTTGCGTGATCAGCCATTCCTCCAGCCCCCACCCAGTTTCCATCGCGGTTAACCATCCAGTTGCCATCCAGCAGCCATTTGATGGTAACGGAGAGCCTAATCAAAGCGTCGGTTATGAAAACATTTCGCCCCCGTTCCCAGGCCCACCGCCATGTGGTGGCTGCCCTCCATCGGGCGGGTGAGCGAAAATATCAAATTCATTTTCAGTTATTCCCGGTTCATTTTTGCGGAATGTTACGCAAGCGGTTCCAATTTCCAAAGAAGCTTTGGCTCGCGTCAACCCTGATGATATTTTTGATTTTATTCTTCAGGATTAACCTCTACTACCTCCCTATGCGAACTGCTTTTGAAGCTGCTCTCAAGGGAGAATTTGGATTTTGCCTTTTTTGTTGCGTTTTGTGGTCTTTTGTCGCGGTTTGCATCGGGCTTATTTCTCTACAATATATCGTGTTTTCATGGCAGTTTTTAGGAAATCTTGTGGCGACGAGCTTTCTTCCGATGCGGAATCGAATTCAAATTGATACACTGCCGCATTACCAAACCTCCAGACGCGGCGAGGCCCTGTTTCCGGATGGCTCCAATCAGGGCGCAAATCTGGTTTTGTCAGAAACGGCCGCTTGCGTTACCACAAAAGTGTGGTATGGGTCTATGGTGGAGACGCCGGCATCCTGAAAAGGGAAGCCGGCGCGTGTTCTTTGAAATCATGGGCCAGAGAGAGGGCGGTGGCTCTGGGCCAGCGGCGGAAAAAGGAGGGCAGGGCAGCCCTTCGTCGTGTACAGGTGGAGCGATGGCCCGGCGACCGCGTGAATCTCACACTTCCTCGGTCCCTTCCAAAACAGGTTTTCCGTACCATTGGATAAATCATGGGCGGAAAAGGGACCCAATTGTTAGGTAGACGCTCGCGCATGGAAAAAACTGAAATAGCCCGAAATAGGCTTGCGAGAGCAGCACGAAATCAAAGCTACTAAAGGCTACTAAAGGCTACTAAAGCCTTAAGCGTTTTCGCGTGGCCACCGGCGAAGCCGCCTCCAAGTGGTTAAAAGTAGCCAAAATGGGCTCAAGAGCAGGCAGGCTCAAGACCGTTGAAAAGGAGAAAGCAGGCTGACTGTCTGAGCCCGAAACCTGATTTGCGCCTCTCCAATCAGAGCGTGAGACAGAATTCTTCGCTTGGTAGGGGCGTCTCGCCGAGACGCCCGGACGCCTCGGCGAGGCGTCCCTACCTCGTGTGCGAAGAATGCTGTCGCGCACCCCCAATCAGGCCTTCCGCCTTTGCCGTTGACACTTTCGGGCAAATAGCCAAAACTGCGTGAGTGCGAGCAAAGGGCGCAAATCTAATTTTGGTAGGGATGGCGAGTCAGAACTTCACAAGAGCGGCTCGCCTTGCGGGCTGCGGCGTCCCTACCTCAGGATCCGCTCAAAATTAATTCGCGCGTGCGAGCAGTTTCGCTCGTCTTAACCTTTCATGGAGATACTCTAAGTGCTCAAAGCTGGCATCGTCGGTTTGCCCAATGTGGGCAAAAGCACCCTTTTCAACGCCCTCACGCGCACTCGCAAGGCGGTGGCGGCCAATTATCCCTTTTGCACCATTGACCCTAATGTCGGCATTGTCACAGTGCCCGATCCGCGCCTGGCGCCGCTGGCGGCTGTGGCCAAGACGGCGGTTATTATCCCGGCGGCGGTTGAATTCGTGGATATTGCCGGTTTGGTTAAGGGGGCTTCGCAAGGGGAAGGCTTGGGCAACAAGTTTCTGAGCCATATCCGGGAAGTGGATGCTATTGTACAAGTGGTGCGCTGTTTTGAGGACCCGGACATTCACCATGTCGCCGGGGATATCGATCCGGTGCGGGATATCGAGACGATTTTCACCGAATTGCTCCTGTCGGACCTGGATGCTGTGCGCAAACGACTGGAAAAGAGCAGCAAAGAGGTCAAACGAGGTGAAAAAACAGCCGTGGCCGAGGCCGAGGTCTTGCGGAAGTTTGAGAAGCACCTGGACGCCGGCAAGCTGGGAGTGACACTGGAATTGACGCCCGAAGAGAAGGTGGTGGCTAAGGGATTCTATCTGCTGACCGACAAACCGACGATTTTCGCCGCTAACGTTAAAGAAGGCGACTTGGCTGGCGCGGCCACGAACCCGTTCGTCAGCAAGGTGCGGGATTATGCCCTCGCCCACCATGCGTGCGAGACGGTGGTCATTTCTGCGCAGATCGAAAGCGACTTGGTTGATCTTTCGCCCGAAGAGGCGACGGCCTTCTTAAAGGAGTTAGGGGTGGACGAGTCGGGCGTTGGTTCCTTAATTCGCAGTACATACCATTTGCTCGGTTTGCGGACCTATTTCACGGCCGGCGAAAAGGAGGTTCGGGCCTGGACGATTCACGCCGGTGACACCGCGCCGGAAGCCGCCGGAGTGATTCACAGCGATTTCCAACGCGGGTTCATCAAGGCCGAAACCGTGGCCTACGACGATTTGCTTCGTTGCGGGTCGGTGGCGGTCGCGCGAGAAAAGGGTCTATATAGAATGGAAGGCAAAGAGTATAAAGTGGCGGACGGGGACGTGATGTTATTCAAATTTAACACATAAAGCGTGAAAATAACGCGAATTTCGCGTGTTTTTCTCACGCATTATGCGTGAAAAATTCACGCATGGGCGCGGAAAATGATGAAAACAGGCAAAAATGGGCCGAAAATGCGGTGTTTTGCACATTTTATGGACATGGCACTGTCTTTGCTAAAAAAGAGACAAATCGAGTAAACACGGATCAAATAAAGTAAAAAGTCCAGTGCGCACTCCACGGAAAATTAACAAAAAAGAATTATGAAACAAATAAGGAACAGAAAAATCGGAGCCTTCACTCTTATTGAGTTGCTGGTTGTGATCGCCATTATCGCCATCCTTGCAAGTATGCTCTTGCCCGCCTTGGCCCGCGCCAAGCAAAAGGCGCAGCGCATTTCTTGCGTCAACAACCTCAAGCAGGTTGGCACGGCCTATCGTATTTGGGCCAACGACAACGGCGACAGATTCCCGGCCGGCCAAACCGTGGCTTTGGGCGGATGGAATGACTATGTTACTGGTGAAACCGGACAACCGCTCTCCGCCTATACCTGTTATAACTACGCCCTGATGCAAAACGAGATGGGCCAGTCGCCCAAAGTGGTTGTTTGCCCTTCTGACGACAGAACAGCCAACACCAACTTCTATATGCAGACCACTTACGGGATTTCGCCCACTTCCATCGGCGGCAGCCCCCTCCCTTCGCCCATGGCGACCACCGGGTCGTTCAATAACCAATTCCTCTCCTACTGGGTCGGCGTTGGCGCCAACGACGTTTATCCGCAGTCACTGCTGGGTGGCGATCGCAACTTGGGCACGCTCGGCGCCGCCAGCACCGCGCAAGATGCCAACTATGGCTTCTCCCCGGCCATTTCGACCACAACCGGCAGCGACGTGATCTTGATCACCAACGGAACCGTGGCCACTTATTCGCCTCAAACGACGCAGACTGGCGGCTCGACTGGTGTGGTTGGTTGGTCCATCAAACTGCATTCCGCCGGCAATTTGGCGGGCGCGGGCAACGTCCTGCTCGGTGACGGCAGCGCTCAACAAGTCACTTCGGGCAGCTTCCGCCAAAACTGGCTGAAGAACGCCGAGGATCAAGGCAATTTCAACGGAACCCAGTACTCCTCGGCTTCCGGTGACGTTCGCGTGCTCTTCCCGTAAGCGCCCGTTTAACTAAGATCAATCTCAGAAAGGCATCCGAAAGGATGCCTTTTTTTATTGGTCGGATGCCGCCGTCTGGCGGATAATTTCCGTCAACGGCGTGGCCGGTTGAAAGCCGATAAAGCGCGCCAGTTTGGCCACAATCGGTTTGCGCCGCAGCATGTCCTGAAATCCCGGCGGGCATGCTTTCTGGTAAGGAATGAATTCGATGGCGGAGGAAGATTGGAGCAGGGAGATGACCATCTCCGCCAGACGGCCAATGCTGATTTCCTCGATAGAACCTACATTGAATATTTCGCCCCGGGCGGCGGTGCAATCCAGCAGGCGCACCAGCGCCTCGACGGTGTCCTGGACGGCACAAAAGCATCGTGTCTGGCGTCCGTCACCGAAAACTCTGAGAGGTTGGCCGGTTTTGGCCGCCTGGATGAAGCGCGGCAAGACCATGCCATATTGCCCCGTCTGGCGCGGCCCAACGGTGTTAAACAGCCGGGTGATGACCACCGGCGTGTGGTATTCCTTGGCGTGCGCCAGGGCCAGAAATTCGTCCATCAACTTGGAGCAAGCGTAGCTCCACCGGCTCAGATGGGGTGGCCCAATCAACAGGTCATCCTCCTCGGAAAACGCCTCCTGCTGGCTCTTGCCGTAAACCTCGGAAGTCGAAGTCAAGAGCATGGGCACCGCTCGCGCACTGGCGGCCTCCAGAATCACTTCGGTTTCATGCAGATTGGTTTGGATTGTGCGAAGGCCGGAGCTCATCACCAGCTCCACGCCAACGGCGGCGGCGAGGTGGTAAATGCCTTGCGAGCGGGCGACGATCTCGCTCAACTCGTGGCATTGGGAAACTTTGGAGGTAAGCAACGTCAAATCTGGATGCGACCTTACGGCGGCCAGATTCTCCAGGCGTCCAGTGGAAAGATCATCCAAGACCGTGACTGCGTGGCCGTCGGCTAGGAGACGCTCGACCAAATGCGACCCGATGAAGCCCGCTCCGCCGGTCACAAGGATATGTGATTTGTCGCTCAATTACGTCTAAGTGTGCGAGAGGGCCGCGTGGACACAAGCAGGAAAGCGTCGATGATTCTTTTACTGGCCGTTGAGAGCCTTGAGCCGCTCTCGAGCCTGGGTGAAATTAGGCGCCAGACGCAACGCCTCATTAAACTCCTCCATGGCTTGCTGCCGCCGGCCTAGAAGGGCCAGAACGGCCCCAAGGTTGGAATGGATCTCCGGGCTGCCGGGTTTGGCGAGCAAGGCGGCCCGATATTCGGCGGCGGCTTCGATGAATTTGCCTTCGTCCATCAGCAAGTTACCCATATCGCAATGGGCTGAGGCGTCCGAAGGGCGAATTTCAAGGGCCTGCTGCAATTGCGTTTTCGCTTCGGCGGTTTTGCCTTGGGCCGCCAGCACGCAGGCCAGGTTGCAGTGGGCGTCCACCTGGCTAGGGTTCAATTGCAAGATGCGGCGGTACTGCAGCGCCGCTTCGTCGTTCTTGCCCGCATCACTCAGGAGGTCGGCCAAACTCATGCGCGCCGGTATGCAATCCGAGTCCAAAGCCAGCGCCTCGTTGAAAGATTGCGCCGCCTCCGAAGGCCGATGGAGCGATTTCAGAACCACTCCCAGATCGCAATACGTCGCGGGTCGTTTGTGCAGCCGAAGCGCTTCAGTCAGGCAGCGCAAGGCCTCCTCGTTCCTGGCATGCCGGCCGTAGAACGCGCCTAGATTGTGCCAGGCCGCTTCATCGTCCCGCGCGACGCTTAGCGCACGAGTGAAACACCGAAATGCAGACTCTTCGTCGCCTTGATCGAGCAAGTAAATTCCCAGACTGTTCCAGGCTGTATCGTTGTTCATGGTGACGGCCAATGCGCGTATAAACAAAGTCCCGCTGTCGGTCCAATAACCCAGTTGCAACTCCGTGCAAGCGGCGCACGCGGCCAGCACTGATGCGGCTGCCACTCCAGACGACCAGGAGGGCAACCGCAATTTCACGGCCAAGTCGGCCACGCCCCAAACGATCATCAGGAAAATGCCGATCAACGGAATGTAGGTGTAACGGTCGGCGGAAGATTGCGATCCCACCTGGATCAATCCGATCATTGGCACCAGCGTTCCGAGATACCAGCACCAGCCCACGGCCAGGAACCGCTGCGCACGGCACTTGAGCACCAGCCATGTCACGGCGGCCAGCACGAACAAACAAACGCAGATCTGCACTGGCGAAAAACAGGTCGCGTAGGGATAAAAAACCGCCAAACGCGCCGGCCACAGCATGCGGCCCAAATAACTTCCGTACGACAATACTGCGTTAGTGCCACGGATTAGCAGCGGCGTGGCTTCTGAAACGTAGCCGTAGCCCCTTTGTACGAAGTAGGTGGTGACGCTCGACGCCACGGATAAGGCCAAAAACGGCAGTTTCTCCAGCATCAGTCTAGTTCCCATGCCCGAACCAAATCGCTCCAACGGCCAATAATCCAGCAGCAGCAATACAAATGGCAACGTGATCACCGTCGGTTTGCACATTAATCCAAGCGAAAAAAACAGGAGGCTCACGCCGAACCAAATTTTGAACTTTGAACTTTGAACCTTAAACTCCTCCGCATAGCGGACGTAAGCCCAGATCGCGCAAAGCCAAAACAGCGTGCTCAACACATCCTTGCGTTCGGCCACCCAGGCGACTGATTCCACATGCAACGGATGCCAGCCGAAGAGCGCAGCCACCACCGAGGCGCGCCAGATCGCTCCGGTCATCCGCCTCAACAGCAAAAAAAGAAGCACTGTGTTGGCGGCATGCAGGAACGCGCTCATCGCATGGTGACCCGCCGGCTGCAGGCCGAAAAGGGAGCAATCTGTCATATGCGAGAGCCAAGTCAGCGGATGCCAATTGCCCGCGTGACCTGTCGTCCAAGCCCAAGCCACGCCCCGGACTGTCCACCCTCCGAGAACCATCGGATTGGCCGTCACATAAAGGTCATCGTCCAGATCAATGAACGCATGTCCCAGGACCGGCCAGTAAAGCCCCGCGGTCACGACCGCCAAAATTAGGGCGATGGCGATGGCAGTTTCATTTTGGCTCGTTCTGGGCGGGGCGCATTTCACTTTGTTGACAGTCTGTTTTAATCTTTATCCTAACGC
>Ga0206819_10389_pt1 | contig 11038 bp, 7 predicted proteins | sample Alteio_BWOrgCont_87_FD_152855 | JGI IMG/M metagenome (GOLD analysis project Ga0206819, IMG submission 152855) | Enriched cells from forest soil in Barre Woods Harvard Forest LTER site, Petersham, Massachusetts, United States -... | ecosystem: Environmental > Terrestrial > Soil > Temperate forest >... | reverse complement strand
GCGCCGCCTCTCATGCCGCCGTTCGCGAGTTGACATTGAACACGCCGTCTACGTAGTTACGGCGTGTAAGGAGAAGTTGCTGCCCGTGAACCCACCCTCAAGACCAACCGCTCTCGCACAGATGTGTGAGGGCGAATGGTTTTATCGATTGAAGAGATTGATGCGAACTAACTGGGTTGCGGGATTTCTTCGGGATTTGAGGGTGGGAGAACGTGACATGAAGAAGCTAACAAAAACCTTTAGATATCCAAACCGTTGAAAGTCGTCGCCTTGTCTATATATGCAGAACCCTGAAGAAAAGGCTAATCGCCCAATTTCAGCCCTTCGCAGCGGACTGCTTTACATCACTGGTCTGGTATCAACTGGTCTGGAAAAATGGCTTGTCATGTGGACTGGCCTCGACGACCCCTCCGTGGCGAATTTTGGGGTAGATTATTTGCCGACTAGCACGCATCCAGGAAACCCTTGTCGGTATTTAGTTTTCCTTCATGGTCGCTTAGTGGTTTGCGCGGGTTATCACATAACCACACATATGCCGATGTCAAGCAACCCGCATGAACAGCCGGTCGCCGAGCATACTTGGCAGTACTGGTGCGCTTTTCGCCGGCCGATTCATCGCTCGACATCGGCTCGGGAAGCGGCGGTTGTGGGATTTTTGTGGTAGTGTCGCCGGCGGTGCTTGCAAAGAAGACGAAGCTGCGCGAAAGGTTGCAAGGATTCTCTTGGCATCCAGGATTGCTTAACGGGTCTGCCAGCCGTGCTCTGCGCGAGCCACGATCTCTTGTTAACTATGGTGGCTTGCTTAGGTTTGTCTCAGTTGTCGAGTGGCACACTGCCGCACCGCATCTGGTGCCGCGGCGAAAAACGGCTTGGCACAGCGCTTTCGCTCATTTGTTAGCGGCAGATCAAATTGCATCGCTCTCATCGACCAGACCACTCGGATTGGCTGCCAAAGGGGCATTTGCAGCTCTATGCAAAATCTTTAGTTAACCTATCAAAGCCCGATCGATCTGTTCTTGACGACCGATCTAATGCAATCCAATCAAGAATTTGAGAGGGTTTCCAATGGTGTTTTTGGTGTGTAAAGCAGAGAGTTTTCTTGCTTGAGATCACTTGCTCCTTACAACTAGTATCTTTGCGTTTCTTTCATTCCCTTTTCTTGCTCGCATAGGTCAGTTCCGCGCATATTTCTCTTCGTCATCTCCGCCCAAACCATTCGACATCTCATGTCGCGTGTTTAGCCGGTCGTTGATGGAAGAGTTTGTATGAGCACCCCTGCGCGACGCAAGTCAGGCAACTCCAGGAGGACAAATGGACAAAACGACCGCTTATTCTCCGCGAAGTGAGTACCCGACTGACCTGCATCGCCTGCTGTTTGGCAACTCCGCCACTCGCAGTCGTGTTCACCGGTTGGTCGCGCCGCTCACTTTTCCAGCGGATTCTATCAACGAGCCTTCCTACCCAGCCCTGCTCAAACGCGTCTCGGAAACGACCGCGCTGGCAGCAGGTGTGCGTTGGGAACCGGCTATCCGAGAGCTTCTTGCCCAGCATCTCGACGAGCAAGCCCTTTCCGGGCTGGTTCTGATCGACAAGGGCAGGCGGAGTGTCGCCACCGGGTTGGCGATCGTTTGTGGCACGGCAATTGTCGAAGTCACAGGCGATGCCATTGTCATTGCCGTCGGCCAGGCCAGCATCACAGCTCGTGGTGTCGAGGCACAGGTCTTCGCGAGTGACAACGCAAAACTGGCTCTCTACGACGGCGTCCGCTTCTACGCGGAAGGCCAGGTGGAGGTCAACAGCAACGATCGCGTTCATGGTCGAGCCGTCGGCTTCGCCTCAGGCAACGCTCGCGGCGAGTCGGTCTTGATTCTGGGCGGCAACGCTCGGTTCGACGCGATGAACGGCAGCTTCATGTACGGCGAGGAAGACGCGCGGATTCGTTGTTTTGGCAACAGCCAGGCACGTATTCGCACCCGCGCCTTCGCGCAGTTGTTCGACAACGCCACCGGTTGGTTCGAGGGGGAATCCAGCGGTGAAGCCGCCGGTCACTCTCGCGCCAACGTCAAGGAGCCAGCCAAGGTCAAAGTGACTGGTCAAGAGGCGCGCATCGTCACGGTGGAATACGGCAAGTCGTTGACCACGCGTGACTGGCCCAACTGGTAACAGCGCAAGCTGGAACCACTCATTCACAAAGGAGACGCACAGTATGCGTAACCGAAGGAGAACCAAAGACGTGAAAAGCCCACGCACTGACGAAATGACGCTCGGTCAGCCGCGCGCCAGGCTCACCGGCCAGTCGGCGTTCCTCAAGGACGCTGGCGGCGGTGCCTGCTCCGGCTGCGGCACGCGTTACGACACGCTGTTCGCGGACGGCAAGGGACCCTGCTGCCACAAAGTCGGCACCGAAGGCGGCAGCGGCTCGGGTCCGGCGTCCGTCAAACGCAGCAACTGACCGTACCCGGTCAAACTAGCGAGCGAGCGTGGGGATGGAGGGCAACCTCTGTCCCCATGCTCGTGATCGCTTTGTCTTGCAGAGCCAACTTCATTTTTTTTTGCTGTCGCTTTTCAAGATATAACCTCATTTTGTGCCCACTTCTGAAATCGAAACTGCCTTTCTGCGTGCGGTCATCGACTGCTCCTTTGGCGGATTTCTCAGTGAGCAACTCTTGTGATCGTTTGCTTGCCGCAGGCGATCCCGGTCGAGGAAACTCGACTCGACTTCAATTCCTGGATGGACTCCATGAAAATCAATTCAGTGCGTGCCGCTTTCTTGCCGCTGGCATTTTTCTATTGCCTGGCAGCGACCTGCGGCACAGCCCAAGCCAAAACGAATGCAGCCGGCGATGGTGAGCAAAATACGGCCGTGACACGCGTCACTATTCATGAGAAAGCGCGCCAGACCGGCAGTATTCTCGTAAACGTATACGCAGGCCAGCGCAAGATCATACCTGAACACAACAGCGTGCTGTTCCGCCTCATCGACGGCAAGAACCGCACTGTGTACCAAGACTACATCGACGCGCCCAGCGTCCTTTTCGAGCACGTGCCGGTGCGCGGCAACGATGCGGACTACTTTCGCGTTATCGTATCGCGCAGCGGGCACGATGACGGCGGGGTATCGGCCGTGCACGTGACAGCGGATCATGTGCAAGTGGTGAACCTGATGGAGATTCCCCGCAAGGCGGTGTTCGACTTCTCGCATGCTCACTGGCAGGATCTCGCCGCCAATTATCCTCAGTATTGGCGCATCATTGCAGCTGGAGCGCCTTCGCCGGAAGAAGCTGCAAGTCGCTGGGAGAGTCTGGTCAAGCGCTACCCGAACCGTGCCGCCTGCATCCTCAACATCTTCACAGCCATGTCACAGCTCGACCTGCCGTCAGGCAAAACGATGCTGGCCTACTACAACCAGTTGATCTGGGATAAGACTATGGCGCAAGACCGCTTCTTCGGCTGGGTCGATCCCGAGCTGGAGACGCAGATCCGTCTGGGTGTCGATCAGGGCATCTTCGTGACTGAGCCCGGTGCCGGCATTCTGCATCCCGGTGCTACCGACGCCTTCAAACAGATCGCGCTGGATGAAGCCGACCTCAATCCGACGTTTCACGACAACGATCGCCAAGTGATCGACGGCGTGGATTACGTAATGTTCGAGGTCGACATCGATTACTACAAAGACCCGCTCGCCCATGCGTTCGGCGAGGTAATTCCGAACATGATTACAGGCGGACTTACCGATCCCATGAAGGTTTATCAGCTCCGCTGGAATTCCGGTTGGGCTGCAGGCTTTCCTGAGTACGAGCCGCCTGAGATGATAGTCGCTGCCGACAAACAGCACAAGAACGCTCGTCACAGCGATGCTCGCAGCTGGCGCAACCTGCGTTTGCTCGAGTTCTGGCGCTTCACGAAGAAGAAGCATTGACGCGCGATGATCAGCCAAAGATGGGGCGCTGTGCCGAAAGGTGACGCAGCGCCGTCTCTTTTCCAAATATTTTGCTCGCGCCAGATCTAGTCATCTATATAGTATATAGGTAGTGACTGGCATTAGAGCGCTCCAATTTTGCTGGATGCTGCAATCACTAGCGCCGCTATGAAAAGAAACGGACTAGACGCTCCCAGACCCCTCTGAGAGGGCCTTATAGCGCAGGTAGCTTTCGATGAAGGGATCGAGATCGCCGTTCAGCACATTTTCCACGTGGGGTGTCTCACACTTGGTGCGGACGTCTTTGACCATGCGATCGTCGAGCACGTAGGATCTGATCGAGTTGCCGAAGGTGGCGGCGACGTTTTCGCCTTTGAGCTTGCTCAGCTCCTCGTCTCGTTCTGCTTGTTTGCGGGCCAGCAGTTTGGAGCGCAAAAGTTCCATCGCCAGAGCTTTGTTCTGGAGCTGGCTGCGTTCTTGCTGGCATTTCACTGCGATGCCTGTCGGTTTGTGGATGATGCGAACAGCGGATTCCACCTTGTTGACGTTTTGTCCGCCGGCGCCGCCTGAGCGCATGGTCTCTACTTCTATGTCGTCATCTTTGAGATCGATCAGATTGTCGATGTCGTCCATGATTGGCGAGACCTCGACGGCGGCGAAGCTCGTCTGGCGCGAATCGTTGCCCTGCTTGTAGGGCGACTTCCGCACCAATCTATGCACGCCTTTTTCGCATGACAGATAGCCGTACGCGAAGGGTCCTTCCACTTTGATGGTGGCACTTTTGATCCCCGCGATTTCTCCTGGAGACTGATCCAGCAATTCCACCGTATAGCCGCGATTGTTGCTCCAGCGTTGGTACATGTTCAGCACCATTTCCGCCCAATCCTGGGCATCTGTTCCACCGGCGCCGGCGTTGATGGTGACAATCGCATCGGAGTCGTCGTATTCACCAGAGAGGAGCCGGCTCAGCTCGTACTGTTCCAGTTGCTTGTTCAATTCCTTCACGCCGGCATCGACCTCGGCTGTGACTGAATCGTCGCCTTCTTCCAGACCGACTTGCACGAGCACCTGCAGATCGCTGACCTTCCTTCTCCAGCCGTTGTATTGCTCCAAGCTGGCTTTGAAACGGCTCATGCGTTGGCCGACGCGTTGGGAGCGTTGTTGGTCGTCCCAGAATCCGGGTTCGACCATCTCATCTTCTAAAACTTTGAGATCTCGTTCTAGCCGGGCTGGGTCAAAGATATTCGCTGACTTTCGTCAGGCGCTCCTCAACTGTTTCTACTTCGCGCTTGAGTTCACTGAGATCCATTGTTTCTTCCTGCTGATTGCTTGCCAGGTGCCGCCGGGTTGCCGGCGTTCCATAGTTTGCTGATGGCTTTGTTGTAAGACTGCATCCGGCAGCAATTAGTTCGGCTAGCGCAGCTGAATTTGCTGAATTCCAGATGTTGTCAGTATGAATGCGCCTCGCTAATCGTTGCTGCGCTTGTGTTTCGCAGGACGCACCCAATGCATTATAGGATGGATGCATCCACAAGTGATCGCCAAAGCAGCAAAGGCAAGGCGCGAGGAGCCGTCGCAGCCGAAGCGGAGGAACAGAACAGAGCGAAGGAGGCGAGGGACGAAGCCGACGGAGCGGTTTTTCAATAGATTTAGGCGAGGGACGAAGCCGACGGAGCGGCTACAAAATTTTGCCCGAGGACTCGGGCCCGAATGCGGGAACAAAAAACATAGATGACAAGAGCTAACGCGATTACTTTCAACTATGGCGACGCAACCTCCACTGTGGCGCTGTGGTGGAAAGCATTCTTTCTCATGCCGTTCTGGGGTCTGTTCATTTTCCCGATCATCGGCGCCATTCTCGGGTTTTTCGGTTCGATCATCAGCGGTGTCGGCTACATTTTGCTCTTGTTTGCCTGCATGGCGTATTTCGTTGACGATTTGCTGCAGCGCAAAGTGCGCATTGCCGGCGGTGTGATCAAGCATGGGATGCAGCACTTCAAATTGGCAGAACTGCAATCGCTTGGCGTGCACTACAAGCGAGGAAAGATTTCACCCGACCGGATCGTTTTCACCTTCGCCAGCGGTCGATCGCTTGAGTTAGTGGTCAACCGGCTCAGCATCAGATCTTTTGAGCGTGTACTTTCTCACATCGAGCAAAACTACGCCCAGTGCCAGATCGATCCAGTGTTGCGCACTCTGGTGCGCTGTCAGAAAGTGGCCCGCAAGATCCTGGTCGATGATGCTGACGCGCTGATTATCGAATACAAGGGCTATCGCCAACTGCTCGATATGTCCGAAACCTATACCAAAGTCGCCCGGGCCTGGTTGCAGATGGGACCGGCTGTGGTGGTGGTTCTAGCGGCGCCAATCTGGTCGACGGCGGTCGGCGGTAATTTTGTCATGGCTTCTCGGGCGCAGCAGGACACGTTTAACTTCGTCATGGAGATTGCCCGCCTGGTTTCTTCGGTGCATCAGGCTGCTGCCAGTCAACTCTTCAACGCATCATCGGCGATCGGCAACTGCATCAGTAATCCGGGCGTCGGTCTGGCGTCTTTGCTTTTGCTGATTTGGATGTTGTGGTATTTGATCAAATTGTGCTTCCGTCCAACTGCCGCCCGTCTCGATCGCGATGGACTGGAACTCAGACATGCCATCGGCACTTGGGTGGTGCCGATTGCCAAAGTGCCCTGGCAGAGCGCCCAGCTGGTTACCTTGATCAAGAAAGGGCAAGGAGAAGATGCGGGCTGGAAGCTGCGTTTTGAGAGAGTTGGGCAGAGTCCGTTCGATTTGGATCTTGCTGCCATTGGTCCGGAGGATCGCCCGCGCCTGCTGCGAGCGATTGAGCGTTTCGCCCCTCACTGCGCCGTCTCCAGCGAGTTGATCGAGACGATGGCCCCCAAACAGGAGCGCAGCTACACGCAGCTCTGGATGCAATCGCTTGCCGCCAACCCCGAGCGCAAGAACTTGCAGGCGCTGTTGCCGGGGCACCGCTTGCAAGAACGCTATAAAGTGCTGCATCGTCTGGGGGTGGGTGGACAGAGCACCGCCTACTTGTGTTTCGACGAGTTCGAACGTCGGCAGGTTGTCTTGAAAGAAACCATTATGCCGGTTTACGCTGACGCCTCCGTCAAAGAGCAAGCCTTGATGCGCTTCGAGCATGAGGCGAAAATGCTGGAATCGCTTGATAGCGAAAATATCGTCAAGCCGCTCGATTACTTCTTCGAAGATCACCGTTGTTTCCTGGTTTTGGAGCACATCGAAGGCTGCACGCTGCGCCAGTTGATCCTGGACAAAGGCGCTCTTACCGAGGAGGCGGCTCGCCGTTTCGCCGAGGACATGTGCGATATCCTCCAGTACCTCCACGGCAAAGGCATCATCCACCGCGACGTCACGCCGGACAATTTGATTGTCACCGCCTCTGGTGCGCTGAAACTGATCGACTTCAATGTGGCTCAGCAAGTGCAAAGTAATACCACAGGAACGATTGCAGGCAAGCATGCCTATCTACCGCCGGAGCAGTTTCGCGGCAAAGCCACCTGCCAGAGCGATATTTACGCCATGGGGGCGTGTCTCTACTATTTGCTTACCGGCAGCGATCCGGAGCCGATCACGCAGTCGAGAGCGCGCTTGAAGAACGAGGCGGTGACAGAGGCGATGGATCAGGTGATCGCCGGCTGCACGGCGCTGGCTTGTGACAAGAGAGCACAAAACATCGATGCCGTGCGCCGGCTGCTCAATCAGGCGGAAACGACACAGGCGCATGGAGAGCCCGAAGACGGTTCGACGCAGGGAGAAACCATCATCTCCACAGCGGCGGCGGGCAAAGAAAAAGTACTTGAAGGCGTGAGAAAGTCCAATGGGGAGCGAGTATGACCGAGCTATCAGTGCGGGTGCAATACCAGACCAGGACGCGCAAAGTGGTTCTATCTCTGCTCAAAGGCACGTTTCCGCTGTGGGGCCTGGGGGCGCCGTTAGTCGGCGGCGCGGGCCTGGTCTTCCTGATTGGCGTGATCGCTACCAGTCCGGCTTCGCTTGCCAGCAATGGGGCTCAAGTTTTCCAGGCACTCTTCGGTGTGATCACGTTATTAACAGCGTTTCTCACCGGGCTGTTTCTCACCAATTGGCTCTCGCGCGACTGCCTGATCGTTGACAAGGACGGTCTGCAATTACCGCTCAACCCGTGGAACACGAGGCGGGCAGTGACATGGCAGGCCCTCAGCCGGGTGGAGATATCTCCGGCCGGGGCGAATGACTGGCGCCAGCAACAAATAGTGCTCTTCAGCCCGGAAAAGAAGCCTCTGCGCATTGGTTTGGCAGACCTGGCCTCCGAGCAGATTGAACAGATGCTCCTGGGCATTGAGATGTGGGCCAAGGGTTGTGATGTCGATTCGAGCGTACAGGATTTAAAACGCGGCATTAACAAAAGATCGAACGAGTCAGTCAATTACACGCAGATGTGGGAAGACGAGTTGCGCAGCCGGTTTGCGGCAGTCAACTTCATTCCCCTCGAGCCCGGGCAGATGCTGCGCAACGGCTCTTTGCGCTTGGTGCGGCAAATGGCTTTGGGTGGACTTTCAGCTGTATACCTGTGCCAATTGGACGAGAAGAAGCTGGTGGCTTTGAAGGAGGCTGTGGTTTCCGAAGACTCGACTGAAGCTGCTCAAGCCAAGGCGCGCGAGATGCTCGATCGGGAATCGGCACTGTTGCTCAAGTTAGACCATCGTGGCGTCGTCAAAGTGATGGATCATTTCGTCGAGCAGGGGCGCAACTATCTCATGCTCGAATATATCGATGGTCAGGATCTGCGGCAGCTGGTGCGGCAGAACGGCCCGCAGCGAGACAGCATCGTGATTGAGTGGGCCGTGCAATTGGCATCGATTTTGAAATATTTGCATGAACAAGATCCGCCGCTGATCCACCGGGACTTCACCCCGGACAATCTTGTTCTACGAGAGGATGGATCGCTGGTTGTGATCGATTTCGGCGCCGCCAATGAGTTTATCGGCACAGCCACAGGGACGTTTGTCGGCAAACAGTCCTTCATTGCGCCCGAGCAGTTTCGCGGCAAAGCGGTGGTGCAAAGCGATATTTACGCGTTCGGATGCACCCTCTTCTTTCTTTTGACTGGGCAAGAGCCAGAGGCTCTTTCCACCTCCAATCCAGCTGAAGTGAATCAGTACATCAACAAAGAGTTGTGCGACCTGGTAGTTGCGTGTACGCAGATGGAAGCGCAAGATCGCTACCAGACCGCGTCTCAGTTGCTGCCCGTGCTGAAGGGTCTGGCCGCCTCATTGCCGACGCTGAATTGATGCGGAAATGATCAGTCGATGGGAAAATTATGGCTTGATTCATTATTTGCTATCAAAATCGACGAAATTTATAGCGAATAATGGATATTTTCAGAAAAAAACAGTGTTTGCGCGAGCTGGCGTGACCATTGGCAACCTAAAAGCGAGCTAAGCTGGACAGCCCAAAAGCCTTGTGCGGTGATGTTTGCGCTAGATCCGTCAGAGGGATTATTGGCAACTGTTTCTCATAATTGAGATTTCAAGTGGCCTGTGTTGCTAGGGTCATGACCTAGTCCACTTATGTTCCTCTTCCATTAGAACCTACCCAAACCCGCCCACAAACGGTGATCTATATCGTTGCTTGCCCCTTTTCGGGGTGAGGCTCGGCGCGGTTTCAATTGCTCTGACATTTGCCACGAGTTTGCGCTCGTGAGAATTTTCCCCAGGAGGCCCATTATGGCTACAACCGATATTTTTTCTCAGGGCGAGACAGCCGTGGTTTACTTCGAAGCAAACCGCCGCAGTCAAAGCCCGAACGCGGTCAAGTCCAACAAGACTGATCGCGGAAAGAGCAAAAAGATTATTCTGCCGGTCGCCGATGCACATTCCGTGCAAGCGCGCCCCGGCGAAGTCTGGGTCTGTCGCGTCGAACGCGTGACAGGCAAGTCGCCGACGCACGGCGCCATCTTTGTGCGACCGATCACGCGCAAGATCGAGTATCAATTCCAGGGTGTCTGGATTGATCCCGAGAAAGCGCAACTGATCGCCACTGTGCTGCAAGACCCTCGTCGCAACCTGATGATGGAAGGCGACCAGGGTGTGGGCAAGTCGACGATCGCCAACGCGATCGCTCGCACACTGGGCTGGCAGTATCGCAAGATCTCGGGCGGATTGATCAAGAAGTTCGTCTTCATGCTCGGGCGTTTTGTCCCCAGCTCCGACGGCGCCAACCTCAACTTCAAGTGGGCTGATTCGAAATTGACCGAATCGCTGCGAGAAGCGCTCGCCAACCCGCAAAAGCACTTCCTGATCATGATCGACGAGTTCACCCGCATTGACGAAGATGCGCGCGATGCGCTGCTCGACGTCATCGAGGGTTCATCTCGCGTCCTGCGTCTGCCCACCGGCGAAGAGATCGCCGTGGGCAAAAACGTCACGTTTATGGCTGCGGGCAACGTCGGCGCCGGATTCACCATCCGTCGCGAAGACGCCGCCGCCAAAGACCGCTGGGTGATCGTCAAGATCCTCGTCATGCCTCAGGCGGAGGAGCTGGCTCACTGCCTGCGCCTCTATCCGACCTGTCCGAAGCAGTCTCTGAACGACGCCTTGACCGTGGTCAACCACGTGCGCAAAGAACGTCATGACCCCAAGCTGCGGCTGTCCAAGACAGTTTCCACCCGTGGCGCCGAGACGATCGCAATGTTTCTCGCCGCCGGTTTCACAATGGAAATCGCCCTGGAGACCGCGGTGGTCAACCAGTATTCCGGCACTCGCGATGACCAGACCTCAGAGGCTGGTCGCGTTGCCGGTCTGATCGTCGAAAAACTGAAAACCATAAAAAGCTGAGCGTAAGCCACTGTTAGCAGTGAGATGGCAGGGTTTCTCAACCCGGCACTAACACCGTGGCAACTGGTCTCGGCGAAGGAGCTAACCATGGCCAATAAGGACAAGTTGCTCTCGCAGGCTGAACTCCTGCAAGAGACGAAAAAGCTTGCCGCTGACCTGGCCTTCTGCGCCAGGGCACCGGTAACGATCTCGCTTGTTGGCGGCGATCACATCGCCTACACCTACAACGCGGACGACAGCAAGAAACAGCACACCGTGCCGATTG
>Ga0206819_10271_pt1 | contig 11040 bp, 15 predicted proteins | sample Alteio_BWOrgCont_87_FD_152855 | JGI IMG/M metagenome (GOLD analysis project Ga0206819, IMG submission 152855) | Enriched cells from forest soil in Barre Woods Harvard Forest LTER site, Petersham, Massachusetts, United States -... | ecosystem: Environmental > Terrestrial > Soil > Temperate forest >... | reverse complement strand
AGCTTCGCCAACTTGGGCGTATCTCTTTCAATCGTCGCATCCCGGCGGATCTGCCGCCACTGTTGATCAAGCGTCTCAGCCATCACTTGCCTTCTGATGCGAGAGCAAACGATCGGGATGCGGCAATTCCTGATTTTCAACTCATGAGGATGATTCATGGTGTGGACTCGCTTTGAGGCACTTTCACCTCCGACAAATGCCGGGCTTGACATTCGTGTTTGGCCACCGCACGCAGCCCTCGGAGCGCATCGTTGATCGCCCACAATTCTTCCCCCGAACTGGCGCCAGCGCGCTTTAATTCTTCAATTCGTTGATAAATAGCTTTCTCCGCGACCTCAATTCGCCGCGGCAGTTCGTCGTGATCGAGCTCGAGCAGAGCTGTCGTGTATTTTTCCTGCCAGGTGAAATTCATGGTACGTCGTGACCTCTCTTTTACTGCCCTACAATCTGGAACATACGCCTCCTGCTAAAAAAGGGTGGAAATACTTGAGCCACAAGAATTAAAGAAGCGGAGATATTCACACGAGCGATAAAACGCCACCGAGTATCCCCGAATAGCTAACCGCAGTATCCCTAACCCACTTACCAAGTATGTTAAACGTACGCTAAATACAATAAAAAAACTCTTGACAACAATCTTCTATAATCGTATAAGTTTTGCTATAAATATCTCTGAGGGATTTCAATCGTATGCCAAAGGACAATGCAAAGAATCAGGGATCGGCTTTGAACTATGACCGCGTGGTGGTCGCGAATCTCAGAAGGAATCGACGGGGGAAACACCATGATCTGCTGGAGGGGGTCTTCGAGGATCTCGCAACCCTGCCCACCGGCTCGGCGATCAAAATTCCCCTGGCCAAGGTGGACGGGATCACGTTGGCGAATCTGCGATCGGCTGTCCATCGTGCGTCCGCTGCAAAAGGCTTGGGAATCGAAACTTTGTCAGACGAAGAGAATTTCTATATCTGGAAGAGTGACAAATAGGACACCCGGGTCGGCAACGGCCGATTACGTTGAATCCCGGCTCCGCGCACTGACCAGGTTCACCACATCAAGACATTTCGATAGGAGGATACAGGATTCCCTGTATGTCCCGATAAGGTTTAACGAGGGTACACTACCGTGGATTAGGGTTGTAGTCGTAGTTGTACCCCCACTGCAAGTTACTGTTCGGCAAGGAATTAAGATGAGCACAGCCAATACTCCGAGCTTGCACGTTACTTCGTCCGCCCCCATTGCGAATTGGGGCGATCACGATCACGCAGGCCACGTGGTTCAGTTCTACGGAGAAGACGGATTTCTGCTCGACGAATTGTGCCGATTCATTGGCACCGCGCTGGGAGCGGGCGATGTTGCTGTAGTGATCGCAACCGAAGAGCATCGGGACGGCCTCACCAAGAGGCTGCAGGCCTGCGGTTTGGACACGGCAGGGATCATTGCACAGAAACGATACGTGCTCCTGGACGCGGCAGAGACACTGGCGAAAATAATGTTGCGCGGGATGCCCGATGAAGCGCGCTTCGCGGCAGTAGTGGGTCGCGAGGTCGAAAAAGTGACGGCCGCTGCAAAGAGCGAGGCTCCGCATGTCGCAGCATTTGGTGAGATGGTGGCTTTGTTATGGGCGGACGGAAAGCCGGAAGCCGCAATCCGTCTCGAACAACTGTGGAATGAGCTGGCGCGAACCCACAGCTTCTTCCTGCGTTGCGCTTACCCGATGGCGGATTTCTGCCGGGAAGAACACGGCGCGATGCTTCTTAAGATCTGCGACGAACATTCCGACGTAATTCCTGGCGAGAGCTATACCGCCTTAGTCAGTCACGATGAGCGCGTTCGCAGCATCGCGCACTTGCAACAAAGAGCACAGGCGCTCGAGAACGAGATCGCGGAGCGAACGCGGGTCGAGGAGAAACTCCGGCGCAGCCATGCGGATTTGGAGTCCGTGGTGGAGCAGCGCACTGCGGCCTTGCGCCAGCTGTCGTCGAGGCTGCTCAGCTTGCAGGACTCCGAACGGCGACGCATTGCCCGTGAACTGCACGATAGTCTCGGGCAGTACCTGGTCGCATTGAAACTCGACGTGGACATACTCCGGCGGTTTCCAGAGCGCGAAGAATTGTGGTCGCAGTGCGATGAGTTGCTGGAACGATGCATCAATGAAGTTCGCACCTTGTCTTATCTGCTTCACCCGCCGACGATGGATGCTGTGGGGATAGCTTCGGCGGCGCGCTGGTATGTAGAGGGTTTTGGTCTTCGAAGCGGTCTGAAGTTGACGTTGGAGGCCCCTGACGATCCGGTCCGCTTACCGGACGCCATCGAACTGGCGCTTTTCCGTATTTTGCAGGAAGCCCTGACCAATGTACATCGCCACTCCGGCGCCTCAGAGGCGAAGATCGTGATCCGGCGAGCTCCTGGACAAGTGATTTTAGAAGTGATGGACAACGGCCGCGGGATGGAACCAGGGTTGCTCAATCATTTTCGCGAGACCGGAGCAGGGACGGGTGTCGGTCTTATGAGCATGCATGAGAGGGCGCGGGAACTAGGCGGAAAGTTTCAAATTGAATCGGACGCTTCCGGCGCATCAATGCGCGTAACGATACCGGTCCCGTCAGATTGTGCCACTAGTGTGGCGTAGCAGGGGAAGTTCGAATTCGTTGCCGTGGCTGTACAGGAGGTCGGGGGATCCCTGTGGAGGATACTCAGGATCGAAAGACTTGAACAGTTGGTTTTTGGCGCTCTCCAGAGCTAAGAATAATTTATGAGGGTCCGCATTTTGGTTGTGGACGACCACCCAGTTGTACGGCATGGGCTAAGAACTTTGCTAGGGGGGCATCCCGAGTGGGAAATCGTTGATGAAGCGGCGGATGGAGCGGAAGCCGTGGATAAAGCTACGACTTTGAAACCGGATGTCGTGGTGCTCGACATTACAATGCCCAAGATGAGCGGGCTGGAGGCCTGCCGATTGATTCGTAAGACTGCGCCGGCCTCTGAGATTTTGATTGTGACGCAACATGATTCTCCGCACATGATGCGGGAGGCTTTAGAAGCGGGCGCTCGAGGATACGTCGTGAAGTCGAACGCGGCGCGCGACTTGTTGGCGGCGGTAGAAGCGGTAAGCCGGCATATGCCTTTTATGGCTCTGAATGAGCGGCCGGGGGATTCTGTCTAAAACCTCGCGGCGTGGGCAGTGAGATGTAGAGCTTGATGCGCGACTAAGTTTTTTGTCCTGGGTTTGCGAATTAGCAAGGCAACACTCACGGAGGTGAGCAATGAAGCTGCGAATTCTTATCGCTGACGACCATGAAGTGGTACGACGCGGGTTGTGCGCTCTTTTACAAGCGCACGAGGGTTGGGAGATCTGCGCCGAGGCGAAGGATGGCCGCGAAGCTGTCGAAAAAGCAGTGCAATTGAAGCCTGACGTCGTAATACTGGATGTCGGCATGCCAAACCTCAACGGTCTGGCGGCGACCCGTCAGCTAACCCAACGTGATCCCCACTGCAAGGTCATCGTCCTGACGATCACGGATTCGGATCAGGTCATTCGTGAGGCGTTGGACGCCGGCGCTCGCGGCTTCGTTTTGAAGTCGGATGCCGCTCGCGATTTGGTTTCTGCAGTAGAGGCGCTACAGCGCAATCGTATGTTCTTTACACCGCGAGTGAACGATATGGTTCTCGCCGGTTTTCTGGACAAAGGACATAACGGGTCAAGCACGGAACCTCCGCGATTGCCGAAGTTGACCACGCGGGAACGGGAAGTGATCCAACTGCTTGCCGAGGGAAAGAGTTCGAAGGAAGTAGCCTGCGTGCTGAACCTGAGTACAAAAACTGCCGAGACGCATCGCAGCAACATCATGCGAAAACTGGGCTTCCACTCGATCCGGGATCTGGTTGTTTATGCTGTGAAGAACAACATTATCCAGGTGCAGATGCCGTCGCAGCTCCAGAATCCAACACAAGGCTCGGCGGCGTAGCGTGTAACTGTCTCCGATCATTGTGCGGACATCGAGGGGAGGTGTCCGCTTTCAGTTCCCTGCCTTCGCCATCTGCGCGGGGTCTGACCGCTCGCGTTCCCCCAACTCCAATTCCCTGCTCGAGCCGCTGCAATAAGTTGCAGCCCCATCTTGTTTCGGCAAATCCCGCAGATCCAAATCCTCCAGGTGAATGAGACAACGCTTTTGGACAATTGGCATCGGAGAGAGGTGGAAAATTCCCGCGAAGGCTACGGGGCAAAACGATGTCCGTCGGAAACAAGATGAGTTCGCGGTGGCAACCGATTTCTCCTTACTTTGGTTGCGTCTCTGCGAGCTGCTTCGCCCCTGGTGGCTCCGATATGAAACGAGATGCAAATGCGCCATTCAGATTCACCTTCCTTTTGCTACTTGTATTCACCGTGTCGCCCGTAGTGTTTTGCCAGGAAGAAACGCCCCAGCCTTGTCCCGATGTCACGCCAGGGGCGTTGGGTTGCGAGCCAGTTGAATGGTCACGATTGCAGGAGGCAGTCCCACTACCCGATTCGTCGCCATCCCCGGATGACCAGCAGCCCGATCAGTCGGCGAATTCTCAATCCCAGCAGCAGCAAGCTTCGAAGCAGAGCATTACGGGCATCATCGTCAAGCAGGGCGAAAGATTCGTCCTGAAGGCCGGAGACGACACCACGTACCAACTCGATGACCAAAGCAGGGTGACCAAGTATCAGGATAAGCGGGTGAAGGTCGTCGGGAGCGTCGATCCGGCCACGAATACTTTACACATCGAGAGCATCGAACTGGTTTCATGATTTCTCGACTCCAGGCGACCGCCGCCGGTACAGATTTTCCCCTCACCGAGTAAGGCGTCTGCTCGATAGCGCAAAGCGCAGCCCCGGCCCAAGCTAGTGGTGACATAGGTCATCCCATGTTTCGGAGGTTACACATGAATACCAAAGCTACGGTTTTATTTCTGGTTCTGCTCTCGGCTTCCTGGGTTTTAGCCCAGTCGGGTGCGGGCGGCGCGGGCTCAGGTTCTGGCAACGGAGCAGGTCAAGCTGGAGGCGCAGGTCAGAGTGCCGCGCCGGGTCAGACCCGCCCCGGAAATACAAATCCGGGTACTGCAGCTCCACCACCGGGAACAGCATCGCCAACGCCGGGAACCGCAGCGCCACAGCCCGGTACTGCCGCTCCTAATTCTGGAAGCGGAAACCCAAACACGACCAACCCATCCCAAGGGAATGAAAATCCAGGAAGCGCAAACCCAAACACACCAAACACACCGAACAGTCAGACACCCAACAATCCGAACGGCGGCGCGAATCCGCCTCAGTCCAATTAAAATCTCGAGCCGTTCGCAGCCCGTCGAACCACAGAAACAAGTAAAAAGGGAAGCCGCGTAACGGCTTCCCTTTTAGTATGAAGGTGGAATTACCTAGCTGGCCTTGCGTTTTTCTTCGTAGTCAGCGTGCTGAGACTCGACAGCGTTCCATTCATCGACCTGCTTTTGTGCAGCATCTCGCGCGATGCCGTACTTCTCCTGAATCTTTCCGATTAGTTGATCGTGCTTTCCGTCGATGACGTTGATGTCGTCGTCGGTCAATTTGCCCCAGCGTTCCTTTACCGATCCTTTGATCTGCTTCCACTTGCCTTGCAGTTGGTCTGAGTTCATTTGATTTTCTCCTTTTATGAGAGTTAGTAGCTTCTTGTAATTTGTCGCGCGCTCTTGTCTAACTTGCAATAGGCATATGCTTCGAGACGTCGTCAGATGCCGCCTCACCGGTCGACGAAACATCCTGGGCGCCGGTGCGCTCAAGAATTTCCTTAGCCCGTTTTGTCCACTCTGAACTATCGCTGTGAACAGAAAGCAGAATGCCGCCATCCTTGACCCTGCCCTCATAGCGCTTGGCCTCGTATTCTGGAATTCCCATTCCAATGAGAGAACCAGTGACTCCACCCACCGCGCCCCCGACGCCTGCCCCGGCGAGTGCAGCCATAATCGGACCTGCCGCGATGAAAGGCCCAAGCCCTGGTATTGTCAGCGCACCAATGCCGAGCAGCCATCCCATTGCGCCACCGAGCACCAAACCGGTTCCAGCTCCCGCGGTAGCTCCTTCGGGGGCCTTTGTGCCTTTTTCGTGAGCGAAGTCTTTCGTTCCCGCGCTTTCGGGCAGCAACACCGAGATATCGCGGTTGCTGAAGCCCGAGGCTTTGAGGCTCTCAACACCCATCTCGACTGTCGTGTAGCTCGGGTAGATGCCAAATACTGCTGTGTTCTTTCCTGCCATGATGAATTCTCCTCGTCTGATGATTTGAGTGCGATGTTTAGTGGCTGGGTTTTACATCCAGCTGGTCGGTCACGTTATTGTTTCCCGCGACCTCAGCTGCTTTTGCTTCAAGCGCCTGCTTTTCGTCCTCCGATCGTACGGGTCCTTTCAGAGTGACTTGACCATTCTGCGTGATGATTTTTACGTTGTGCGCGTAGGTTGACAATGATTTGTCTTTCACGATGGACCGGCGGATTTGTTGCGTGATGTCGCGATCCGAACGGTTATTTTTCTGTTGGTCCGCAGTGGGCTGCGTCTGTTGATTGAGTTTAGTATTGTCGGCTGGCACAGGAACGCCTTGCGCGTCTTGAGCCCGCGCAACCATCCCTCCACCGGCCACCAGAGAGCTTACGAGTAGAAAATTTCTTGCGCTGCTCTTGAGATTCATGGATTCCTCGGAAATGCTGCGTTATCTTCCTTTTCACTTTTCACCATAATGTCTGCAGGCTGTGACGCCAATCGAGTCTGACCCGTAGTACATCGGGGGAATGCCAGTAGACATTCTTTGTCCGGGTTTTCTCTGGCGGCTAGAGTGGCTCGGTTCGAAATGCTGCTTTGCCCAACGAAAATTTCCCTTTCGCTTACCACAAAAGAGTTGGCCATCCTTTCGAAGCTGCTCGCCATCCTAGATGCCGCGAAGAACACACGAATCGAAACACGAAGCTTCCAAGGAGCTCAGGAATGTCCGGAAAAAACACAGCAGCATTCGGAATTTATCGGACTCAAGCAGACGTTGAGTACGCCGTAGACCTACTGCGAGCGGAAGGTTTTCGCAGTACCGACATCTCCGTTTTATTTCCCGAGAACCAAGGGACCAAAGATTTTGCGGTTGAAAAGAACACGAAAGCGCCAGAAGGAACAGCAACCGGTGCCACGACTGGCGCAGTTGTAGGTGGAGCACTGGGTTGGCTTGCGGGCATTGGCGCGCTGGCGATACCGGGCGTGGGTCCGCTGATCGCTGCTGGACCAATCGTGGCTGCTTTAACTGGCGTGGGTGTGGGTGGTGCGATTGGCGGCATCGCCGGAGCTCTTATCGGGATGGGTATTCCCGAGTATGAAGCCAAGCGCTACGAAGGCCGAATTAAGGATGGCGGAATCTTACTGTCGGTCCACTGCGACGATTCGAATTGGACAAAAAAAGCGAAGGACCTGCTGGAGCGTACCGGCGCGATCGACGTTGCGTCGACTGGAGAAGCTCGAGCCGACTGGCAGAAAACCGATAAGCCACTGCCGCGAGCAAGTTAGCTCGTGCGCCGAGCAGCGGTATCGAAGCGAGAAAGGACGCAGATATGCTTTGGACGATCTTCGTAATCCTGCTGATTCTGTGGTTGCTTGGAATTGTCAGTTCGTATACCTTGGGCGGTTTTATTCATCTCCTGCTCGTTCTGGCGGTAGTCGTGCTGCTCATTCGGATCATCGAGGGCCGCCGGCCGGTGGTGTGAGGAGCGTCACGATCAAAAGCTGAATTGGGCAAGCTTTGCCGAGGCGTGTAATCAGATTTGCCCACACGCACGCTCACGCCCAGTCTGAAACGGAGCGGGTCGCGTCCTTGGGACGCGACTCTTCTTGCTTCTGACGGCCCCGCTCATTTTGCTGCTTCGACTCTTGTCCAGATTCTTCGCCCTCCAGCCGCACTACGCAAGCCTCTCCGGACTCCCCCACAAGGGCTGAAGCAGACTCGGACAGTTTCTTTCTGGTGCGCTCAGTTTCGCGTTTCGCTGCAGCCTTTTCCGCGGCATAAAGAGTATTCAGTTGGAAATTTGGATTGGGTGGACTAGCGTGCACGTGCATAACTTAGCTCCTTCGCACGGGAGGCATTCGTCGAATTGACGATCCTCGGAGTGCGCACTGAACGATTTGATCCCGACTTCGCCTCACGGAACGTTCAAGTTCATTTGGCAATTGGCGTACCGAACTGAACACGCAGGACCTAATCGTTAAAAAACATTTGCCCCGCTGGAGTAATATAGAGACCTGATTCGGTATGGAGACTCTGGGGTCCAACCCGGTGGCGCCCGGCCGGGAATTGCCACCTCCTATGCGGACTCGCCGCCGGCGGGTGCGACAGAAAGTTCATACCCCTGCCTACGCCAGCCTGAACGGAAGCGCGAGCGGCCAGGTTCTCGATCTCAGTGAGATCGTGGACATCAGCGAAGAAGGCATGGCCATTCAGACTTCTTTCCCCCTGCAGGTTCAGCGCAGCGTCAATCTGTGCCTCGATCTGACGGCGACCCGAGCTTGTATTCATACGAAGGGCGAGGTTGTCTGGTCGGATCGTTCGGGGCGAGTTGGAATCCATTTTCCGCAGCTGCCAGACGATGCTCTCCGCCAACTCAAGGAATGGTTGTTTGTAAATGTGATGATGGCGTGCGTGAATCACCGGGCCGATCTTTTCTCTGGTGATCGCTCGTTGTTAAGCGATCGGCAATCCACGATTCCACCACCCACGAATCCGTTACCCCAGGGCGCGCCACGATCGGCGGTTGAGAAGCCATCGGAAAATAGCGCCTTGTTTAACTGGATGCGTCAGGAGCTTGAGCCTGCGGCGCCGGCTGACTACACATCCATCCTTACGGCTCTCGCCGCGGTCAAGCGAGAAGTAGATTCGATGGGATCCGATCTTGATCGAGCGTTGCAATTGCTGACCGAAAGAGCCAAGACTTTCACGCGCGCGACTGGTGCGGCGATTGCCTTAACCGAAGGATCGAGCATGATTTGCCGCGCGAGCGCGGGCCAAGATGCCCCTGGCTTGGGCGCACGCTTCAGCAGCGGTTCTGGTTTTTCTGGCGAGTGTGTGCGCACCGGGCAATTGCTTCGTTGCGACGATTCCGAAAGCGATCCTCTGGTCGATCGAGAGGGCTGTCGCCAGTTGGGCATTCGTTCCATGATCGCAGTGCCGATTCGATGGAACGATGCAGTCATCGGACTGCTCGAAGTGTTCTCTCCCGAACCTTTTTCTTTCAGCTCAAACGATCCGCTTGCCCTCAAGCGTCTGGCAGGAATTGCTTCTACAGCAGTTCATCGAACTGGTATTCCAGATCCTGTTCCTGTTCAGCAAAGTTCTGCCGCGCCCGTTCCGGCGAAGGAGCGCTCAGTCGATGTCGGCGTTTTCACACAAAGCACCCCAGTGCTCGGCTCGCCTGCGCCCTCGCTACCCAGTGTTGACGATGAGTTCCCTGTCGAGGCCACCGCAAACTCGGCGCTTGGTCAGTCTTCCCGTTCGCGCAAAATTCTCATGGCCGCATCGGCAGCCACGGTTCTATGCGCCGCGACGTGGCTAATTTCCCCGCGCGACTTCATTAAAGCTGCTACTCCTACTCCCGTAGCGCAGCCGACTGCGAAACCTCCTTCGGTCTCGCCCCCGCCGGCCGCAGTTGCGACATCCGGCCTTGAGGGCATTCGCAAATTGGCCGAGCAAGGCGATCCCGCCGCTCAGTTCTCCATGGGTGCGCGGTACGCCACGGGAGAAGACGTTCCTCAGGATTACGCTGAAGCGACGCGCTGGTTCGCCATGGCCGCCGAACAAGGGCACGTGGTCTCGCAGGCCACTCTCGGCGCTTATTATTGGGCTGGGCGGGGTGTTCCTCAGGATTTAGTCAAAGCGTATTTTTGGTCGGTGTTAGCCCAGGCCGGCGGAGACGAAGCCAGCAAGTATCGCGTCTCCGTGCTCGCGTCGCGGATGACCCACACGCAGGTCACTGCAGCGGAACAGCAGGCCAATGACTGGCTCAAAGATCATCGATCGGTCAGCCAGAACAGCGGAGGCGCGCAATAAAATTGCTACTATCTCTCGCCTCATTTTTGGTTAGAACGGCCGGGGCGGAAACGAGCCTATCGACAAGAGTCCCGGGCTGTTTGGGTCAGAGACGGGCGATTTGGGCAGTTCTTCCAACGTGCAACTCGTACCCGTCGACATCACCTTAATCTCCGCAATCGAAGACGGCGAGCCGTACTCCGCGACATACACCATGCCGCCAGTCCCCGTCATGTTTTCGAGCGCCAAGGCACCGAGGTACGACCAGTCTTTCACATAGCCTTTGAGACTATTCGAAGCACAGCCCTTTGAAAGCTTGCCCGTAGCTTTGTCAAAGAATGCCGCGGTGATTCTGTCTCCTTGATTGTTGCTTATGTAGAGAAGCGTTTCATCCGGACTCAGCAAGATATTACTGGAATTGATGCCGTTTCCGAGATGGTAGACAACTGTCGGAGTTAACTTGCCCGAGGAAATGTCGGAGACTTCGACGACGGTCAAAGGAGAAGTATCGCCGAAAACGGCGAAATGTCCATCTTGCGTGATGTCGATGCCGTTGGGATACGTGTTGCTGGTGCCGTCGTGCGAAGCCGTCGAATTCTGTTCGTCGCCATTCGATACCGGCACGCCGCCCGAAATATTGAACGACTCGATGGAACCGTCCCCGTAGCTGGCCACCATCATGTTTCCACGAATGACCATGCCATCAATCGTGCCGCCTTGCAGTCCGATCACGCTGATGTCGCCAACGAACTTCAGCTTGCAACCCGGAAGCACCTTAAACGTCCCGATGGTGCTGTAGTCGGTGAAGCTGGCATACAGGTACTGGCTGTTCATCGCCAGACCGATGCCGTTCGTCGTGCCAGAGTCTTTAGGAGATCCGTTCGCAGTGCCACCAAGGGTTAGGGTCCGCACGAGGACACCGACGATGTCCCCACTCTCAGCCTCAGCAGCGTAAACGCACTCTTGGTTGCCGCTGTCGAGGATGTTCAGCCGGTTCTCC
>Ga0206819_10277_pt1 | contig 11057 bp, 7 predicted proteins | sample Alteio_BWOrgCont_87_FD_152855 | JGI IMG/M metagenome (GOLD analysis project Ga0206819, IMG submission 152855) | Enriched cells from forest soil in Barre Woods Harvard Forest LTER site, Petersham, Massachusetts, United States -... | ecosystem: Environmental > Terrestrial > Soil > Temperate forest >... | reverse complement strand
GCCCCTATATTTGATTCACCGATGCCTGAATGTGTTCAGGCTCAAATCAGGGGGTGTCAATCAGATGATACGTTCTCGGTGGACCGAATATGAAAGGTAGCGAGGCCGTGGCGAGCAAGGAAAGGAAGATCATAAAAGGCCCGGCGTCCTGGGAATGGCAGGAACCATACCTCCGCGCGCTTCGTGAAGAGGACCCGGACAGATTGGCTAAGCGGCTGGTTATCGCCGAGAAAGCAATCCTCGTGCGCCTGGAACTGTGTCGCGATGCCCCAGACGATCTTCCCGAGGTCCTTGCTCTGCGGGAGGCACTCGATTCCTTGTACTCTCTCACGCCGAGAAAATACGATCACCCGGGCAAAATAATGGAAGCCCCGGAAGATTACGAAGGAAAATGGCTAAATTGGACGAACCTCGCGGTTCTTATCGGTCTGGCAATATTCCTGTCATTTACCGCAGGGTGGATCCTGTCAAGAAGAAACACCGTGAATGTCCAGACGATGCAGGCCGGCAACGAGCGAGCAGAGGGCATAGCGAATTCCGATAACGCCACAGCTACAAGCGTTCCGGATGTCCACATCCTCGATGTGCCCCCTCAAGGATACGGCGCCAAGGTCCCCCCTGCGCTTGACGTCCCTGACGCCCCCGCCGTCGTGAATAAAAATACCCGCGCACAACCAGAAACCAAGGAGCGCTCCGCGAATGGCGCGATCGTGGGGGGGCAGCACACCCCTCCCGAGAAAGCGCGAACGCAAGAAACTATCGAGCCCTCTCCGACGAACGCGACTGAGCGTCCGTCCGATCGGCTGACCGAGACTCCGTCCCGTCAGAATTTGGGTGGGTCGCCTCCGCGGCCTGAGGAAAGTGTCCCTACTTCCGCAGTGTCTTCATATCCGCCGAACGGTGGGACAGAAGCTCGCGAGGAACGCCAAGCCACTCCCCAGCCACCGGTCGAGGCGCCAGCAAAACCGCAAATTCCCTCAGGTACGGTTGCGGTGAGCTTTGGCACATATCCTTCTATTCGAGTACCTCCTGAACTCAAATCTCAGGGATCGGCAGCGAGCCTTCAAATCGGATCGTTGATCTCGCGCGTTGATCCGATCTACCCGGAGGATGCGAGACGCCAAAGTATCGAAGGCACAGTTAAGGTGCACGCTGTTGTCGGAAAAGATGGCGCCGTTCAGGGCATAGAGGGGATAAGCGGGCTACCCTTGCTGGCGTCTGCAGCACTAAGCGCTGTTCGGCAGTGGCGTTATAAACCAACTCTGCTGGGGGATCAGCCAATCGAAACCGGGCAAGACATCACAATTGTCTTTCAGCTTGCGAAGGAACCAGCGACGCCAAATTGAGAGTCTGGCCCTGCGATTCGAGGAGACTGCATCGCATAGTGAGGAGCAATTGTTTTACGGCGCGGACGGGCTTACAGGCGAACTCCCGTGAGAGGCTAGTGCGGCCGTGACTCCCGCCGCTGCTCCGGCACCTGCTACACCCAGAAGAATCCAGCGTGTATTGCTTTTTTTCGCCTGTGCGGCCGGGGGAGTTGTTGTCGTCGGCGCGGGAGCCGCAGGCGCTGAAGTCGGCCGCTTTTCAGTAGATAAGTCACCTTGCGGCGAAATACTCACGGATTGACCGGCTTGAATAAAAATACCGTTTGCTCCCTGCAAGGGAATAACGCCCACGCTGCCATCTAGACAACTGACGAAGAATGAGCCATCGGCTGCCATGTCGATGTTCGATGTGGATTGCTCTCCCTCCGTTACCGCCACTACCACAGAGTTTCCGGTTCGCAGGGTGATGCCCGTGGCTCCGCTCAAAGAACTCATCACCACGCTGCCGGCCTTGAGCTCACCGACATATTGAGGGGCGCCAGTAAAAACAACCTGGGTGTTGGGGGTGATTTTGAGAGAACCCTTTCCGCTCAACGTAAATGTTGCGCTGCCGGCTCCGCCGGTGCGAATGATATCGCCGGAAAAAATTGTCGAGTCGAGCGGAGCCGTAGCTCCGTTCACGAAGACTTCGCCAAAAGTGCTCAACGAGCCAAGCGCCACTCCCGGCTGCTGCGGTGCGCGAGCGGCACTACGAGACCACACGGGACAGAGCAACGTGAGCGCAATCACAAAAACAAGGACGCGAGGCCAAGCCTTCGCATGGTTTTCAGCTCGCGGCTCGGCATTAGTCCGGTTCATAGTGACGGCCTCCGCCGGAACCCTGGCCGGAACCCAGAACCCTAGGAAGACCCATGACCTACTTAACACTCCCGTCAGTCGCCTGTCCATACGCAGAAAACCCCATCCGAAAGCGGCGTCCCACGTTGGGAGCTAAGATATGAGCCTATGAAGGTACTGCACATCGTCAAGACCGCTGTGGGAGCGGCATGGGCCTATCATCAGGTGCGCGTATTGTGTTCACTGGGCATCAAAGTGGTAGTGGCGCTGCCCTCTGTAACGGAAGGTTTGGCCCCCCGCTATCAGCAGGCGGGCGCGACAGTTATTCCCGTCAACATGAATTTTGGCGTTCAGCATCTCTGGCGCATTCCCGCGGCGGTGGCAGCATGCCGGCGTCTGGTGAAGGAGGTAGCACCGGATCTGGTTCACCTGCATCATGTGGGTACGACCCTAGCGATGCGAATGGCTCTGGGTAAGAGCTCACCTATTCCACGCATCTTTCAGGTGCCCGGGCCCTTGCACTTGGAGCATAGCTTCTTCGCACGCCTGGATACGCGGCTTGCAGGTCCCCAGGTCTACTGGATCGCGACTTGTCGGTGGACGTATCAGAAATACCTTCAACTCGGGATTCCGGCAGAACAGCTCTTCCTGGCATACGCCGCCACGGACATAGAGCCTTTCACAGGGATACGAACCGGGCATTTGCGAAATGAGCTCGGAATTTCCAGCGAAGTTCCGCTCACGGGAATGGTTGCATATATCTATGCGCCGGTTTGGTTCTTGGGGCAGAAACAGGGCCTCAAAGGGCATGAGGATTTCATGATGGCGCTGAGACTAGCCAGGCAAATCCTTCCACGCATCCGCGGAGTCATCATCGGGGGGCCTTGGGGTAATGCTGCATGGTACGAATCTCGCCTGCGAGACCTGGGGGCAAGGATGTGTAACGGCTCTCTGACTTTCGTGGGAAACAGGACAGATGTGGCGGCGATTTATCCTGATCTGGACTTGGCCGTCGTTCCATCACATTCTGAAAACTGCGGCGGGGCGGTCGAACCACTTCTCAGCGGAGTGCCCGTTGTCGCCACAAATGTCGGAGGCCTGCCCGATTTGATCGAAGACGGCAAAACCGGTTGGCTTGTCCCTCCGCACAATCCAGAAGCGTTGGCCCGAGCGATGGTGGATGCATTGCAGAACCGAGAAGAAGCTCGCTGCCGCACCGCCAAAGGGCAAGAGCTTGCCAGATGCCTCTTTGATGTAGAGGGGATCGGGCGCGAAATCGCCGGGGTATACGAAAAAGTGCTTACGCGTTCGGCCGGGTCTAATTGAGATATGCTCGAATCGGTCGCGCAATCTCGCTACCGCAACAATGCCGAGTGACAATAGATAAAACCTGGTCTGGTGCCAGTGGATCGCCTGATTAATACGCAGCCGTTCGGAACGCTAAGCATTCGCGATTCTGGATTTGTATCGGATGCAGTTCGCCGAAGTTCGCGTTGGGACTATGCCGTCACGGCTGCTTGCGTGGGCGTTATATCGCTCCTATTCATGTGGCGGAGCAAACCGGTTACGCACTGGTTTCTGTTGCCCGTTCTTGCCTGTGGCATCCTCGCCGGAGTCGATGTCATCCGGTGGTTACGAGGCCAGCTTGACCTCTTCGATCCAAAAACGATTATCGCCTGCCTGACTTTCTATGGATTCTTTTTAGCCCCCCCTCTTGCATGTGTTTTGGAACACTTATGGGGCGGGCGATCTGGTTCTTTTCGGAGACTGGCGGATATGGCTGGGGGGAATGGCTTGTTTGAACGCCTCGGGCCTGCTCGTCTATCGTTTTGCTCATAACCGTGCGTTTGGTGCGACCCTGGCTCCGTCGGTCCCGTGGGAGATCAATCGCAGGAAGTTCTATCCGTTATTTGCCGTTGCATTGGTTTGCTCGACTTTCGGGGTGGCCGCGTTCCTATGGCAGCTACAGGGCATCTCTGGTTTGATTGAGGCTTACGAGGAAAACCAGGTGGCTTTTGTCGGAAAGGGCTGGCTATTGGTCCTCGCTTGGCCATTGGCTGTCGTGTCATTCATCATTTTTCTTTTTACCCTGACGGACCGCCAAAGGAAGACCCGACGTCATCTGACCACTGGCATGCTCCTACTCAGTGCTGGTGGTATTGGCCACTTTCTGATTCTGGGTTGGTATGGAAGTCGCATCGCAACTGTGGCGGCTCTGTTTTGGATGGCAGGCCTGGTCCACTACCGCTTCCGCAAGTTCCCACGAGTAATGATGGCAATCGGGGTGGTTTCACTCATAGGATTTGCGTATTTCTATGGTTTCTACAAGGAGCGCGGCCGAATAGGATTTGAGGTTCTGCGGACCCCGGCTATGTGGCTCCAACCAAGGGGTTATGATCGAGATTTGAAGTTCCTCCTGTTGGGTGATCTGGCGCGGGCGGATTCCAATGCACTCATCCTTCACAACCTCGTGAAAGATCCCGGGGATTACGATTACCGGTGGGGGCTCACTTATGCAGCCTCATTAACGATCCTTATCCCTCGGTATTTTTGGCCGGATCGCCCCTATTACCGGGTGGATGCAGGTAGTGAGGCCCTGTTGGGCAAGTCAGCGCAAGACCTTTCGAGTAGGCTATATGGCCTCAGTGGTGAGGCCTTGTTGAACTTTGACCCTTTTGGTGTGGCACCGATCTTTGGGATCTATGGGGCGCTGCTCGGGTATTACCGGCGAAAGCTGCAGGGCTGGCATAGGCTGGATGCCCGTATGCTTCTGGCCCCTTTCTTCACTTTGATGTTTGTTGAGGCTCTTTTGTGCGACAGTGACGTGCTGGTATTTTTTGCTGCGACGCAGGGAGCATTGATCTCTTTCCTTGTATTTGCTGCATCGGATGCACTCCCGATGAGAACACAACGCAAGCGCTTGCCTGAAGAACAAACTTACGGCGAGCACGAGAGGGCGCTCCTGCAAGGCTGATCGGTAACAAAACCTCCTACGATTCACCTCTTCGGATTTCTTCAGGCTTTGTAAGCGCCGGCGATGATGTTTAATCGGAAGCAATCCCATTGAGCAATCGGCCGTAGGCCATGCCCGCGCGAAAAACGAGAGAGCTGAAAGCGAGCACGCTGGGCATACCTTCCACCAAGGATATTTCAACGCGATGGAACCCGCCTTGCAAAACAGGGCATTCAGGAGAGTCCGGGTGCTTGTGCGGTAATACGTTGGAAATATGTCGTGACCGGCAAAACGCGGATTCGGGAGTTGAACCAAGCGTGGCACCAATGCGGAGTCAAGAAAGCCGCCGCGCCGAAATAGTACAGGAGGTTCGGCGTGAAAATCGCGAGTCGTCCTCCTCGTTTGAGAACGCGTTGAAATTCCGTGAAAGCAGTTTCGGGTGTGGCGAGATGTTCGGCCAGTAACCTGCAGTTCACCACGTCGAAACTTCGTTCGAGAACGGGAGATTGTTCAAATCAGCGCGGACGCAAGCGTCCAGTTCGACATTCAGGATGACGTCCTCGCGGACATCCACCCCCGTGAGCGGTACGGATGGAGGCCGTCTGCAAAAAGCGCTCCTACGATTCGGCCCGTTTCGGCTGCTGGCCGATTTCGATTGCAGGGACCCCCGCAACGATCACGCCTTCCGGAACTTCCTTGACGACTACCGCCCCTGCAGCAATGTATGAGTGTTTTCGGAGGTTCAAGTTGGGCGCCACGACGGCCCCGGAACCGACACACGCAAACTGCCCCACACGAACCGTCCCCGTAAGGGTCGCGTTCGGGAAGATGTGGCAATTCTTCTCCAGATGATTGTCGTGATCGACCGATGCGGCAGTGTTCACGCAAACATTGTCTTCGATAACGGTGCCCGGGTTGATTGTAGCTCCCGCCAAGATTGTTACCCCTTCTCCCAATGTCACAAAACGAGAGACGTGCGCGCTCGGATGGATCACGTTCACCGGCTTCAAGCCGTGAGATCGAGCGTATCGAAATTTCTTGTCACGCACATAGTTGTCGCCGATCCCTATCGCAATGCCATCGGCACACAACTCATTGATCAGTTTAGAGAAGTCTCCGGTAGTATCGAACACGGGTACGCCGAGAATTTTCCCTCCGCCCTTCGCACTGTCGTCGTCCAGGATCCCGATAACCTCCCAACAATCGCACGCGAGCAAAGCGTCGACGGTCACTTTACCGTGACCCCCCGCCCCCCAAACGATCACTCGGCGTTTGTTGCGTCGCATATCTTTGGAGCTCGAACCAACTCATGCATTCTGACTTTTCCGTCTGGTCCGTAAACACCTTCGCCCCGCACCACCACCGGAATGGTGCGAACCAGAATCCTGAAATCCATCCATAGCGAATAATGCTCGATGTAAGCAATATCGTAAGCCACCCTTTGCGGCCAGGGCAGCAGGTTGCGGCCATGGATTTGCGCCAATCCTGTAAGCCCGGGACGCATCAGCAGGCGTCGTGCTTCCAAAGGCGGATAGCGTCTGGCGACCTCGATAAAAGCCGGGCGAGGCCCGACCAGGCTCATTTCCCCACGGAGCACATTCCACAGCTGAGGCAGTTCATCGATACTCCATCGCCGCAGGAAGCGTCCGACTCGGGTAATGCGCGGATCCGTGGCCGAGATCTCGAAAGGATGCCCCTTTTGTCTCGCGTCCACCTTCATTGTTCGAAACTTCCATTGGTCGAAGGCCTCACCGCTACGCCCCGCGGCCCGCAGGGTGAAAAGGAATGAACCCGGTGAATCGAGGGCTATGCTGACAGAGATGAGAATGAACGCCGGGATCGAGATGAGTAATCCTAAGCTGGCGGCGACGATATCGAATGCCCGCTTCAGCATGAACTGATAGTTACCTGCCACTTTCGGGCTCCGAGCGTGCAGACTTCGGGGTGGCGCCGACATTGCAAGACCCGAAATCGTCGAGAACACAAGCGCATTTGCGGGGATGTACAGATTGAAATCCGCCATCGCGTGCAGCATCATCGCCACGATGCTTCCTGCGCATCCCAGGCCAATCATTCGTTCGAAATTTTTCTCTGCGAAAAAGAAGGTTCGCACGGCACGCGCAAGGAGGAAAAGGACGGATGGAAACAGCAGCAGCGCCGTTGGTATGCCCAGATCGCTGGCGAGCTCCAGGTAATCGTTGTGAGCATGATTGACGAACTGGCCCAAGAAAGTCGTCTGTACGGTCGTGAAGGCGATAGGAAAAGTTCCGAGCCCGGTTCCTAGCCATGGATGATGACGGATGAGCCTCAGATCGTCTCGCCAGATGGAAAGCCTGCTCTGATCACCGAGCGAGTATTCCTGTCCAACACTTTGAAACCTCTCTGCGATTGGCCCCGGACCGATCCAAAGGGCAAGGCCGAGGCTCAGGATGAGAAATGCGGCAGAGATAGGAAGAAGAGTGCGGATCCGGAAACGAGAAACTCCCGCGAGGCCAAAAATCGCGAGTAGCGACACGCATCCGGCGATAATTCCCATTCGCGATCGGGAGAAAACGATAGCAGTGAAGAGCACGACGGTTACGGACAGCCAAAAGAGCAGCCGCTGAAAACTCGCTCGCGTGATCATTGTCACCATCGCCGGGCTTCCCCGACGTTGATTTTGACTGAGATTCACGTATTCGTATAACGCCAGCGCTAAGCTGAAGGGAAGGACCATTTCGAGGAATCCCGCATAGTGATTGCGGTTAATGTACGTGCCTGTCGCCTCCGCTAGATCATATTTCTTTACATAAGTGAAAATCGTCTGCCAGCCGGTAAGGTACTGAAACAAACCATAGAAAGCCTCAAAACAGCCGAGGGCGATAATAGAAAAGATCAGGCGCTGCTTGCGCTTGCGATCCTGACTGGCGATTTGAGTGAGGTAGAACGCAGCCACACACGCCAAAACGATCAAAAGGTGTGTCCGTGTACTGTAGGGCTCGATGCTCAAGGGGGTTATTTGCGGCCCCGTGGCTGGGCTTTCTCGTCCCGCGAATCGTTCCAGCAAATGGACGGGAAGAGGGCAGAGCTGTACAAGAATCACGGTGACTATTGCAGCCGGGACCACAAGCGTCTTTTTCCACCCACCCAGTGTCACAGTCCCGGGATTTGCGAGCAGCAAGGCCGATCCTCCCAGCAGGAGAACTTCAACGATGGCGAAAGAGGCCGGTTCAGTACCGCCAAATGCAAGAACGGCAAGAGCGATCCCGACGATAAGCAACACTTCCACCAAGCGTGACATGGCTCTTCCTTCGAAGCCGCCTAACGCAATTGGGATTCTCGAACGCTCATCATTGGTTCTCGACCGTATCTTGCTGGTACGCCGATGAGTAGTAGCCGGTCTTTGTGTCAGCGAAGTTGATCGTCGCGCCGAGAACGTGGGCTCCTGCGTCGAGCGCAGAAGTATAGGCGCGATGGACGAGGTCGCGTGGCGTGATCCCGCCCCCAACCACGAGAATCACGCCATCTACCAGAGTCGCCAGAATGCGGCTGTCCGCCAGATTCAGGAGTGGCGGTGAGTCCAAGACCACGAATTTGTATTCTTTTGACGCGTCGCGAATGAGGTTGCGCATGTACTCGGACGAAAGCAAATCGGCCGGATTCGGTGGCACAGGGCCGCACAGAAGCACGTCTAAGCCGGCCGGTCCAGGACGATAGACCAGACTTCTCCAATCCTGGTTGCCTGTCAGATAGTTAACGAGACCGGAGGAATTGGCGACCCCAAAAAAACTGTGGACGCTCGGCCGGCGTAAATCTGCATCAATCAGCAGGACGCGTTCCTCCAGTTGAGCCAGCGAAATAGCTAGGTTCGTCGCAACGGTTGTCTTGCCTTCACGCCCTTGCGCACTCATCACCAGCAGAGACTTCGGGGGACGCTTGGCGGTTGAGAGGAGAACCGAGGTGCGCAATCCATGGAAAGCCTCGGCCAGGTCGGTATTCTGTCCGTTTCCCTCGATCCGGCTCCACCTCGGAGCCAGGCTCGTCCGGTCCTTCTCTTTGTCTTTACCTAGAATTCGAGCGCGTTCGTAAAGGCCGTGTATAGCGCCTTGGCCATTGGGAGACTGAACTGCAGGGACCGAAGCCAGCACCGCCAGGTGCAGGAAGCGCTCAATCTCTTCAGCCGTCTTGAACGTATTGTCGAGGTGCTCCTGCAAGAATGCGCCACCGATCCCGAAAGCAAGTCCAAATATAAGAGCGAGAGGCAAGTTCAGCAGAATTCGAGGGCGAACCGGCTTTTTGGGGGGATAGGCTGGGTCAACGACTCGGATGTTCGCCGCTTTCAGGCTGGTGGACACACCTGTCTCCTTTAGCTTCTCCAGGAGGTCCACGTACAACTGTTTATTCGTATCTGCTTCCCGCTTCAGGATGTTGTACTGGACCGATTTCTCGGCAATGACATTCGCTTGCGCTTGCTGCTCCCTGAAGGCGCGTTGCAGCATCTCCTCGCGCTCGGCAGCCGCGTGATAGTCATTCGTGATCGCGTAAGCGGCCCGTTGGCGCTCTCCTGACAACACTTCCTGGGTTGCATCGATTTGGTTTTGAATCTCCTTCACCTGCGGATAATCGGGATAGAAGATCGCGGACAATCTCGCGCGTTCGCGTTCCAGTTCGGCCAGTCTTTCCGTCAGATCCTGCATCAACTTATTGTCGATAACGCCGGGCAACGATGCGAAATCGCCTCGTTCCAGCAAATTATAAAGCGACTCTTTTTCGTACCGGTCCGTCTGGGCCTTGGTCAAGCCCTCCTGTAACTCTCGAAGTCTTTGAGTGACGATGTTCTCTATTGTTCCCTTGTCCGTCTCCAGGAACAGCAGCCCATTGTTACGAGCGTATTCCTGCAGTTCGTCCTCCGATTTCTCCAACTGCACCTTCATACCCGACAATTGCTGGGAAAGCCAGTCGGAAGCTTTCTGAGAGGCGTCCCAGCGTACTTCCAGACTCTGCTGAATGTAGGTGTCGGCGAGCGTGTTCACTGTCTGGGCTGCTAGCTTGGGGTCATTGGACTCGAAGCTGATGTCGACCAAGCGACTGCGCTTGAGCGGTTCGATATCCAGCCGATCCTGAAACTTCTTCAGTACCTCATTGTCGATGTCCGCGGGGCGAGAACTCCTGCCCGCCACGGCAAAAACTTGAGACGCGGAGGCTTCGTCTTGCTTGTTTTCCATCGAATGCGAAGGCGAGAAACCAAACTCAGCAGTCTCGCTGAGCTTGAGTTGAGCAATCACACGCCGCGCCAGATTCTCGCTCTCCAGGATGCGATACTGCGTCTCGAGGTAGGCGTCCGAAATGTTCTCCGCCTGAAAAAGCTCCTGCAGCGTCGGAACGTCGGGATTCTCCGTCTGAATTTCCACCAGCCCTCGAGCTCTATAGACGGGTTTTTCTTTGAGAGTTGCGACAAGTCCAATGGTGAATACGACGAAGGCAATCGTCAGTATCGTTGCGCGACGCTTCCGGGCGATCCGCCAATACTCGAGGAGATCGGGCACCTCTTGAATTTCGTCCGCCTCAAGGGAGGTGTGTCCCTGTGCGCGACGCTTCTCTAGCGTGTCCGACGGAGAATCATAGAGGCTAATTTTGTTTGTTTGATCCATATTACCAGCGGAAGACGAGCAGGCTGGTTATGGCTGAGATAGCAGCCTCACTCCCCTTATAAGCGGCATACTTTCCTGTGCTGTTCGGTATAAACACAATGTCCGCGGGTTTCAAGTCCGGGTCAGGAGCCTTGCCATCAAGTATTTTCCCGAGATCAATGGGGATTTCGACCTTCTCTGTGCCCCCTGAGTTCGTGCGGATGATTCGCGCTCGGTTTTTGACGGAAGTCGGCGTCAGGCCTTCGGCAAGCGCCATCGCCTTTAGGACCGTCATCTTTTCGTTGCTCTTGAGCACAAATCCGCCTGGCTTCT
>Ga0206819_10388_pt1 | contig 11062 bp, 10 predicted proteins | sample Alteio_BWOrgCont_87_FD_152855 | JGI IMG/M metagenome (GOLD analysis project Ga0206819, IMG submission 152855) | Enriched cells from forest soil in Barre Woods Harvard Forest LTER site, Petersham, Massachusetts, United States -... | ecosystem: Environmental > Terrestrial > Soil > Temperate forest >... | reverse complement strand
GGCGGGCGTCGGGGCGGGCACGAACGATCAGGGTTTCGATGGCGCAAAAGCACGCGCGTTTTACCAGAGCCTGCGCGATGCGGCGTCGGGGATTGCGGGCGTCGATGCAGTCACGATCGCCGATGGGATGCCGCTGCAATTGGGAGGCGAAGACGCCGACGTGCGCGCGGCCGATTCGCGCGCGGAGACGGTTCGCGTCCGCGGAGGCTCGGTGGAGGGGGATTATTTTTCGACGGTGGGAATCCGGATTCTGAGCGGGCGCACGTTCACCACGCAGGACGACGAGAAGGCGCCCGAAGTGGTGATCGTCAGCCGGGAAATGTCGCGCCGGTTTTGGCCGGGCGCCGATCCGTTGGGGAAAACGATTCACCTGGGAGACGGCCAGCGTATGGCGAAGGTGATTGGGGTGGCGGCGGACGTGAAACTCGACGATCTGGATGAAGCGCCGCAGCCGTTCATGTATTTCACGCTGGCGCAGCGGACCAGGCCGTATGTGACGGTGATCGCGCACACTTCGGGGAATCCGAGATTCTGGGTTGAGCCGCTGGCGCGAGCGGTGGCGACGCTCGACGCGCGCGTGCCGGCGCCGCCGATAACGATTTTCGACGTGATCGATCTGGCGGTGATTTTCAATATCTGGGTGTTCGATGCGGTCACCGCGGTGAGCGCGCTGGCGCTGTTACTGGCGGTGCTCGGATTGTTCGGCGCGGTGTCGTATTCGGTGGGCGAGCGGAAGCGGGAGTTGGGGATTCGCATCACGCTGGGGGCGCTGCCGTCGCATCTTTTGAAAATGATCCTGCGTGAGACGCTGGCGGTGACGGGCGCGGGCATCGGGGTCGGCTTGGGGTTAGGGATCGCGGCGAGCGCTTTGCTGCGGTCGCAGTTTTATGGTGTCCATCGCGTGGAGTGGACTGCGCTGGCGCCGGTCGCCATTGCGATGACACTGGTGGCGTGCGTAATTGCGCATCTTGCGGCTCGGGGCGCGGTTCATGCGGACCCTATGGATACTTTGCGGCACACGTAAAGCAAGAAGACAGCCGGCTTCGACCGGCTGTCCCACCAACGGCGAACATTCTCGGAAGCGCTTCCACCATCGATTTCCCGCGACGGATTCGGGACGATGTATAACCCTCATCGCTCAGGTATCACTGTAAGGCGCGCGGAGCTCCCCGGATTTTGTGGCGTTGCAGCGCAGTGTCTCGAGAAATGCCTGCTCGGCGGAACTGGACGATAACCCGGCACGCCAATCCCTCTGCCTGCAGGTTACGCGGCTGCGATTCGGTGCACGGCCGCTCAAACCGGGATGTTGATGAAAAGGGGGTGAATCGAGTTCAGGTCGAGGGGGTGACCCGCGCATCCAACATAGTGGGGCGTTATGTTTGAGCAAAGTTTACTACCGAGCGGCCGGACCCGGCGGTGGACCGTCGGAGTGGCCCTGTTGATTGAAGCGGTGGTGGTCGGCATTCTGGTTTTGATCCCGCTGCTGTATGTCCAAGCGATTCCGATGCCGGACCTGGTGACGGCGTTGACGGCGCCTGCTCCACCACCGCCTCCTCCACCACCGGCAGCGCCTAAGATGGCGAAGATTACTTCGGTGCGCAAGTTTGATCCGAAGGGACTGACGGCGCCGCGCGAAATCCCCAAAGAGGTCGCGCAGATGACTGAGCCGGTGATCCAATCGGCGCCGGATATGCCGTCGGTGGGCGGAGTGATGGGCGGAATTCCGGGAGGCGTGATGGGCGGTAGGGTGGGTGGATTGATCGGATCGGTGCCGAGTGTCGCGCCGCCTCCACCGCCTCCGCCCGCAAAGGTGGAGACTCCGGCGGCGACGCGCATACAAGTCGGCGGACAGGTGCAGGCGGCGATGATCCTGAATCAGGTTCAGCCGGTGTATCCGAGGCTGGCGTCGTCAGCGCGCATCAGCGGGGAAGTGCGATTGAAGGCGGTGATCAGCAAGGATGGGCGGATTGAGGATTTGAAGCTGATCAGCGGCCATCCGCTGCTGGTGCAGGCGGCGATGGACGCGGTGAAGCAGTGGACTTACAAACCTACGGTGCTGAACGGGAATCCGGTAGAAGTGGATACCGAGATCGACGTGAATTTCGCGTTGTCTTCCTGAGGATAAAGTAAGAGAAGAGACAGCCGGCTTCGACCGGCTGCCCTACTCGGCGGAACGGCCGCTAGTTTTGCTTGGCGTCGCCGCTGCTTGAGCCGGCGGCGCGGACGGTTGGGTACTTGATTCCCAGTTGTTCCAAATAGGTGTTGTACTTGTCGGGGTTGTAATAGAACTGCTTCATGCGGTCGCGATAGATGGCCATGGTTTTTTCGTTCAGCCAGATGGCCGGCTTATCGTCGGGGCGCAGGAAGCTGGTGTATTTGGTTTCCTTGGTCTGGACATCGAAGTAGTCCTTGGCGGATTTCACCAGCTCGGGGTGGGTCAGGATGTCCAGGATGGTCATGGCCTGCACCTTCGCGCCGGCGATTACGCCTTTGTGCGCGATGGGCGTGGCCATCGAAATCCCGTTGGCCCAGTTGTGGCCGGGGCCGCCGGGAATATTTGACGGGAAACGCAGCGTCACGGTGGGCACCACCCAGGACACATCACCAATATCATCCGAACCGCCGCCCATCGGCTGGCTGCCGGGACCTTCTTCACCCGTGCCGTCACTGGGAGGCGGGACGCGCGGCGGACGCAGCTCAGAGACTTTGGTGGCGAGGCCGCGGACCGGCTGTTTCAGCTCAGCCTGCATGCCCCGGGCGAGTTTCTCGTCGTCATCCGACCACTTCGGCAGGCCGACTTTCTTGATGTTTTCATACATCGCTTCGGCGATCGGCTTGTTGAAATATCCGGGCCAGGCGGTGCCCAGAAGCTGCTCGGTGTAATCGGTATCGGTCATCAGGCCGGCGGCTTTGGCCATGTTGTCGCCAATGCGCCACAGGTTCATGATGTGGTCATAATCGGCTTCGCGGAAGTAATACCAGACGGCGGCGTTAGGCGGGACCACGTTGGGTTGATCGCCGCCATTGGTGATCACATAATGGACGCGCGTGGCCAGGCGAAGATGCTCGCGGCGGAAATTGTAGCCGACGTCCATCAGCTCGACGGCATCGAGAGCGCTGCGTCCGCGCCAGGGTGCTCCTGCGGCGTGGGCGCTTTCGCCTTTGAATTTGTACTCGATGGAGACCAGGCCGTTCTGGCCGCTGGGTCCATAAGATACCGCCAGGTTGTTGGCGACGTGGCAGAACAGAACCACGTCGACGTCTTTGAACATTCCGGCGCGCACGTAATAGGCTTTGGTTCCGACCAGTTCCTCGGCGACGCCGGGCCACAGGCGGATGGTGCCTTTCAGATGCTCACGCTCCATCACTCGCTTGACGGCCATCGCGGCGAGAATATTCAGCGGCACGCCGGAATTGTGGCCTTCGCCGTGACCGGGCGCGCCTTCGACGATCGGATCGTGATAGCCCACGCCGGGCTTCTGGGACGCCTGCGGAATGTCGTCGATGTCGGAACCGAGCGAGATGACCGGCTTACCTTCGCCCCAACTGGCAACCCATGCGGTGGGGATGCCGGCGATGTTGCGGTCGATCTTGAAACCTTCCTTTTGCAGAATGCCGGTCAGATATTTGGTGGTTTCGAATTCCTGAAACCCGAGCTCTCCGAAACTGAAGACGCTATCGACCATGACTTGCGCCTGCTTCTGCATATGATCGATCTCACCGGCGAGGTCGGCTTTGATGGCGGCTTCTTTTTCGGGCGAGACCTTATTTTGAGCGGATGAATAGGGCGCGAACGTGGCGAATGCGGCTAGCAATACGGTGAATGAAGATTTGAACATTTGTGGGGATCTCCTTAACTTCTGGCTTCAGATCAGGGTATCACGGGTGGACTTTCGGGAGCACCGGCGAGCTTGTGCAGACGCCGGGCACCTCGCAACCGATGGCCTTCGTGCAGTATCCTGGCTCTGCAGTCTTTCGGTCAAGGGGATTGTGAACACATTCGTGAACAATTCAAAGGGAGGGTGGCGGGCAACTCGGTGCAGATACTCGATTGCGTTCCGATGCCGGGGATGTGAACTACGGGCTCGCGGAGCCGCGGAATGAGAAGTTGGACCAGGCGCTCTTGCGGCCGGGCTGCGATCGGGCATCGACGGCCCATACACGCCAGCGGCCCGCCTGATCGCCCCAGAAATCGAAGTCGAAGGCGGGCTGCTTCAGATTTCGCACCACATAGCCGGTTCCCTGCACATCGGAGCACCAGCGGTCTTTGACGCAACAGTGGTAACAGTCGATCTCGATCGAATATGTGGCGGCCTGGGGCGCGGCCGACCAGCGGAAATGAACGGTGCGCGGGTGATGCGTGAAGACGGACTGATCGGGCGGCTCGATCGGGGAAGGGACGGCGCCGGGTGTCACTGCGGCTTGCGGCGCCGGTTTACGGGTTTGGGAACACGCGGCGAGCACCAGGCTGAGGGCTACGATCGCATTTCGCGTCATCGCGTGCGCAGAACGGCGAACAGGGCGACCCACAAGATGCCCAGGAAGTGCCAGTAGTAGCAGGCGACGTCGACCATTTCGCGGCGCTTGGATCTTCCCAGCAGGACGACGAATAGAACCACGAGTCCGCCCACCAGATGCGCGGCGTGCAGTCCGGTGAGCAGGTAAAAGAACGAGCTGTGCGGATTCGCCGCGAGATAGAAGCCCTGCGCGACCAGTTCTCGCCATGCGGTGACCTGCGCGACCAGGAATGCGATGCCCAGGCAGGCGGTCGCGATCAGGAGATGGGATGCCAAGCGCCATAATCCACGACGAAAGACGCGGCGGGCGGCTTCGAAGGTGACGCTGCTCGCCAGAATCAGCGCGGTGCTGATCCACAGGGTTTCGGGCAGGCGGATGGGATCCCAGAACGGCGGGTGCGAGGATCGCCAGTAATAGGCCAGCACCAGCGAGATGAAGAAGACCGAGATGGAGATGCAGATCGCGATGAGGCCTACGCGGTACAGGCCGGGGACGGATTTGGAGGCGTCTTCTAGAGACGAGGGGAGAACGACGACCTGATCGGTTTTCTGTGCGCGGTCGCTGAGAATGCGGGACATCGCGAACAACCCCTTCGCTTCTATTCTACCGCCAGAGTTTTCGGCTGAGAGGGTTTGTTGAAAAACGCGCTTTTCCTTGACGAAGTCCGGGGAAAGGTCGGGGCTGACCGCTCCCTGTGGTCGCGGCTCGTTTCGGGGCTAGAACAACCTCCCAACTTGTTCCTCATCCCGCGATCCCCACGTGTCGAAATGCACCAGCCGGGCCAGATCTTCACGACCCTCCCAACCGCGTTCTTCCAGATCCGGCCGCGTGCCGAATTCAGAAACGTTTCCCACGCATAGATATGCCACTACCATCACATGCTCCGGAATCCGCAGGAGCGTTTTCAACTCCTCGAAATCGAGAATGCTCACCCAGCCCACGCCCAGCGACTCCGCCCGCGCGGCCAGCCATAGATTCTCGATCGCGCACACCGTCGAATACACATCCGTCTCCGGACTCGACTGCCGGCCCAGCCCATGCCCCCGATTCCGCGACCGGTCGCAAGTTACGCACACGTTGACGGGCGCGCGCAGAATCCCTTCCAACTTCAGATCGCTGTACAACTCACGCCGCTCGCCTGAATAAATCGAAGCAGCATCCTGATTGGCACGCGCGAAATTGTCGTGAACCGCCCGCCGCACCGCTTCGTCGCGAATTACGATAAAATCCCACGGCTGCATGAAGCCTACGGAGGGCGCATGGTGAGCCGCGTTCAGAATCCGCCCAAGCACCGCATCGGGAACCGGGGTGTCGACAAAATGCGACCGGACATCGCGCCTCTCGTAAATCGCGCGATACACCGCGCGACGCTCGGCTTCGGAAAACGGTTCATTCATCGGTACTATTGTTTCAGACGTGCTCCGTTCGCTCACACGCGCGACTCGGGAAACGGAGCAAGTCCGAAGCCTTCGTACAAACTTCTTACCGTGGAGTATCGTATCCCGCGATTTTCGGCTTCATACCCGCGTAACTATCCACGATCGCCTGCGAAACCACCACCGAGTACAGCGGACGAATATTGAAATGGCTGTACGGATTGATCTGGATCATCATGATGCCGATCAAATCCTCCACCGGATCGATCCAGAACAGCGTGCCATCCGCGCCGCCCCACGTAAACGTCCCGATCGACAGCGCGTCCGGCGATTTCGATGGATCGGTCAGAACGCCGAACCCGAGCCCGAATCCGTATCCTGCGCCGCGAATGTAAACCGGCTTCCCCGTCCCGATCTGATTGGTGATCATCATATCGACGGTCATACGTCCCAGCAGCCGGTGCCCTTCATACTCGCCGCCGTTCAGCAGCATCTGTGAAAAACGGAAATAGTCCGCCGCGGTTCCGTTCAGCCCCGCGACGCCGGGAAAGTAAGTAGTCGGTTCGCGATATTCGGGTTTGCGGGATAGCACGATCTTGCCATCCTTATCGGGGTGATAGACCGCGGCCACGCGGCTCACCTTTTCGCGCGGAATGTTGTAATGCGTGTCGCGAATCCCCAGCGGCTCAAAAATCTTCTGCTTCAGATATTCGTCGACGGTCATCCCCGAAATCTTCTCGACCAGAGCCGCAACGAAATCGGTCGACGCGCCATACTGCCATCGCTCGCCCGGCTGAAAGGCGAGCGGTCTTGAGGCAGACTTTTCGATCTCCTCCAGCAGCGTCTTCGGGCGATCCCTTCCGCCCTCAAGCGACAATCCCGAGGTGTGCGACAAAATATTCCGCACCGTGACCGGCTTCGCCGGAGTGCACGCGCCGCTCACTGGATCAATCAGCACTTTGTTCGCGTAGGACGGCAGCCATTTCGAGATGGGATCGTCCAGCATGAACTTCCCGTCCTCCCACAGCATCATCAACGCGGTGCTGACGATCGGCTTGGTCATCGACATCAGCGAAAAAATCGAATCCTTCGCCATCGGCTGATTTTCTTGCTTGTAGCGCCAGCCCTGCGCCTCGAAATGGACCACCTTGCCGTGGCGCGCCACCAGCGTCACGGCGCCGGCGATCTGGTTGGTGTCCACATAATCTTGGATGAACGCGTGAATGCGCTCCAGCCGTTTTTCCGACATGCCGACCGATTCCGGCTTGGCCATGGGAATATCCGACTGGGCCATCGCGCAAAAAGTCACAAACCCGAAAATCGCCAGACGCATAAACACCCTCCTGATCCGAGCCATTGTCATACAATGCTCCCTATGAAGTCCAACCGCCGCACCTTCATTTCCGGCCTCGGCGCCGCCGTCAGCATGGCTCCCGGATTCTCTCTCCGCGCCGGCACCAGCGGCAATGCCGCGCTCACCCAGGTGGACCACAAATTCCTTCCCTCGCCCAAACAGGTCCACGACTGGCATGCCGCGAAGGATTCGAAAGGTGGACCCACGCTCGCCGGCAGCCCGTCCTGGCACAACTATCTCGACCTGCTCGAAAAGGAGCTGCGCGCGGCCGGCGTGGTCGACACTTTCCGCAATCCGATTCCCTACACGCGCTGGCACACCACCGAGTTCCCCGACGATTCATCATGGAGCCTCCATGTCGACGGGAAAAAGATCAAAGTGGCAAGTTACGGAGCCAATTCAGGAAAAACGCCCGACGCGGGCGTCACCGGACAACTGGTGGTGTATAAACACGGCATGTCCGCCGACGAGTTGCGCGGCAAAATCGCGATCGTAGTCAAGTCGCACGCCGATTCCACTGCCGCGCCCACCGACGATTACGAATTTCTGTCGGACCCCGATACCTTCAAGAATCCGCTGATCCCGCGTTCGGAAGAAGCCGGCCTCAGCCCGTTCCCCATCATGGGACTTGGAAACGCGCAGCAGCCGCTGATCGCCGCGGGCGCGGCCGGAGCACTCATCGTGATGCCGCTGTCCTTCGACGCGCTGTCCGGCGTCTACACCTTCGGCGTTCCCGCGCTGCATCAGATGCCGTCCCTGTATCTCGATAAGGACACCGGCGCGCAGATGATCGAAGCCGCCGGCAAATCCGCGAGCCTTCGCCTGATCGCTCAAACCGAACCAGCCGAGCCGTATCAATTCTTTGGCTACCTTCCCGGGAAGAATTACCAATCGCCTTACGATCAGCAGGTTCTGTTGATCACCCACACCGACGGCCCGTCCATTTCGCAGGAAAACGGCGCGCTGGGCATTTTGAGCGTGGTCAAATATTTCTCACGCATTCCACAATCCGAACGCCCGCGCACGCTTATGATTTTCTACGATTGCCGCCACTACATGCCCGGCGCCGAACGAGCTTTCGCCGCCCAGGACTACGCCGCATCGCATCCCGAAATCTACAAGCACGTCATCGCCGCCATGGGTATTGAGCATCTTGGCCAGATCCAGGTTTCGGAAGACGGCGGCAAGTATCACCGCACGGGCCAGATGGAAATGTCGAGCGTCTGGATCACCAACAGTCAACACCTGGTGGATATCGCCATCAAAGCCGTGAAAGACAATCACTTGAAGCGCGTCCAGGTCCAATGTCCCGGCCGCAAAGGGATCCACGGCGGCGAACAAGGCCCGTGGTACGGTCTGGGTGGAATCGCGAGACGCATTGGCGTCGCCGGTGCGTCAACGATGGGCTCGATGTCGGCTTACTGGTCGTCAAAGGCGCGTCTGGACTATCTGGATGTCCCGCATTTCATCAATCAGATGGCGACCATGAGCCAGATCTGCGGCGAGCTGATGACTGCCGAGGTCGATTCGATCAAGACGTCCGGCGGACGAGGTTCGGCCGCGTAGGGACGCGCGCGGGCGGCGGATTTCAATCCGCGCGGCGCTTTAGCGGCGCTCGGCAAGGCTGAAGCCTTGCGCGGGCTGAAGCCCGCCCTCCCTCTCACGACCGAGTGGCGGCAAACCACTGAAAAGCAGCAACCTTACGGGACAATGGGTTCGTTTCGTCATCCTCTGCCGGCACCTTTGCTTTCCTCTATCGCCGGCTACTTTTACCAAAGTTTTACGAAATCGAGACCTCTTTCTTCGGCCGCCACTTTAGTGTGGATCTAGCGATGACTCCTACTAAAGCACTCTCCATCACCCGTCCGGTTCGCTTCGTTCCCAGGAACGCGCCGGTGCGGCAACCTTCCCCGTCGGCGTCGATCGCCGGCCAAGTCCTGCGCATGCGCGAAGTGGCCGGGTTCCGGCTGTTCGAGGTGGAATATCGCGCCGGGCTGGAACTGCAGCCGCACTTTCATCCGCAAGGCCATCTGATTTACGTGCTGAACGGAAGCTACTCGGAGACCTGCGCGTCGGGACCCGTGGATCTCGGCCCCAAATCGCTGCGCTATCTGCCGCCGGGTCATAAGCACGCCAATCACTTCAGCCGCGGTGCGCGGTGCGTGGTGATCGAAATCGCTCCGACCGTGCTGGCACGGGTGAGCCAGTCGACGAACACGCTGGAACGCGCCGGAGAGATCGAAGGGCCGGTTTCCAGTTGGCTGGCGGAACGGCTTTGTGACGAATTTCAGCGGCCTATGGAAAGCGGCGGACTGGCGCTCGAAGGCATGCTGCTGGAACTGACCGCGGAAGCCGCGCGCCGGGTGGGGCAGGGCGTCGCGAAAATCGTGCCGGAATGGCTGAAAAACGCCCGGCGGCATCTGGAATCCAACTGCCTGCGGTCGGTGAGCCTGGCCGAGATCGCGCGCGTTTCAGGGATGCACCGCGTCCACGTATCACGGGAATTCCGCAAACATTTCGGCACAACCATCGGCGAATTCCTGCGCAACCTGCGCGTCGAACATGCGCGCCGGCTGCTGAAAAGCACCACTCAGACGCTCACCGATATCGCGCTCGATTGCGGGTTTGCCGATCAGAGCCATTTTTCGGCTACTTTCCGCCGGCTCACCGGGTTGACTCCCGCTGTGTTCCGCCAGATGGCGCTGCATTCGCGGCAGGATCTGGCCGAGCCGGCTTGAGCGGCGTGTGAGAACTCCGGACTTTGCTCCGCTCGCTCACGCGCGCGGCTCTGCTGGGTGCCCAACGATGGCGCTAAGCTGCGCCGGCGGCTCGCGGGCGGATGGTGGAGAGCGTCTCGCTTTCTTCTTTAGGCGCGGGAGCTTCCATTTCGGTGGCGCAGCCGTTGGGGCACACCAGCCAGCCGGCGCCGTCGTGATCCTCGAATTGCATCCGGTCGAAGCAGAACGGACATTCGACTGTCTCGACGTCTTCCATACCGATTGGAGTCTATCACCGTTTGATCCGTTTCGGGCGATTCAGAAAAGTCCGCATCATACGCCTAGGCTCGTCCGTGGAGTATGCTTCGACGAACGCGTCTATGCCTGCTTCAATGGCCGCGCTAAGGGGCAAATCCTCCCATTGGCGCATCAGTTTCTTCTGAATCCGGATGGCGGCGGGACCGCCTTTTAGAATCGACTCGACCGTCGCGGCCACGGCTTTATCGAGTCCCTTGGGCGTGGTCACCTGATCGACCAGACCCCAGCTTGCCGCTTCCCGGGCCGAATGGATTTCACCAGCCAACAGCATCCGACGCGTCCGGCCCCAACCGATCAACGGCGGGAGCAGGGCGGCCTCGATGACCGACGGAATCCCCACTTTCACCTCCGGCATGCCGAAGCGGGCGGTGTTGGAGGCGATGCGCAGGTCGCACGCCGCGGCGATTTCGAGACCTGCGCCCAGCGCGTACCCGGAAATCCGCGCGATGGCCGGAAAGGGCAGCTTCCGCAACGCTTCGCAGGCGCGGTGCAGTCGCCTGATATAGGTTCGCGCGGACTTTTCGTCCAGCCGCGCCATCTCTTCGATGTCCGCTCCACCGATGAACGCCTTCGAGCCCGCGCCGGTCACCACCACGGCCCGGAGCGTATCGTCGGCGCCCAGCTTTTCCACCTGGCGCGTAAAATCATCCAGCAAAGCACTTCCTACCACGTTCAATTTACGCTGGTTATCGACCGTGAGGCGGGCCACCCCGCGCGAGTCTATGGCTAACAGAATCATGTATGCTCCGTCTATTGTTATACTCAAATCGGCAGGAGGT
>Ga0206819_10386_pt1 | contig 11076 bp, 11 predicted proteins | sample Alteio_BWOrgCont_87_FD_152855 | JGI IMG/M metagenome (GOLD analysis project Ga0206819, IMG submission 152855) | Enriched cells from forest soil in Barre Woods Harvard Forest LTER site, Petersham, Massachusetts, United States -... | ecosystem: Environmental > Terrestrial > Soil > Temperate forest >... | reverse complement strand
CCGTTCCGATGACGGCGGAGCAGCACTGGCCAAGTACGGCACGGTCGACGTTGAGCCCGAAAGCGACAATCCGACCTTAGTGAAGGTGGATACAACCGAGATCAAGGGGAAAATTGTATCCGTTGATTCAAAGAAACGCCGCTTGACGTTTGAAGATCCTGACGGGAAGAAGCGCAGCATGACCCTCAGCCATAGGATCAAGGATCTGGATCAGTTCAAGCCGGGGCAAACGATTAGCATGGCCATCACGGATGAGCTGGTTGTGGAGGCAGTTCGTACTTAACGGTTTGCTTGTTAACACCTCCACCTCGTCAATCTTTCTCTGGAGGGCAGTCCTCTTTCCCTGGATTGCCCTCTTCCTGCTTTGTTCAGTTTGGTGTTTTGGAGCCGGCAAAATAGCCCGTGCGCGATCGAACGGAGAGTTTTCCATGCCCGGGAGCAGTGACCCTAACGCTGATTTTTCGGAAACCGCTTGGCCCGTCGTTCGGCGGCTCATAGCCGAGCGTGTACTGCTGACGGATATCTGCCGCGATCGATTTGCAAACGTCCACGACTTCTGATGGGGAGCTTGGAAAGTATGCCTTGCCTCCTGTCTCTTTGCTGAGCTTTCTTAGGACTCCAGGATTCTGGTCGGAACTAAGCTCGTCAAGCAGACCGACGGCATAAATGATGACGTTGGCCGCCTGCGCCATGCGCAGCACCTCGTGAAGATCGCCCTTGCTGGCGTTGTCGCCGCCATCGCTGATCAAGATCAGAACCCTTTTTTCATGATCGTCGGCCCGGAGATGGCGCAAGGCTACCGCGATGGCGTCGTATAAGGCGGTTCGCCCACCACGGGGACCGCTTGATAAGGCGCGCTCCAGCATATCGACGTCGTTTGTAAACGGAAGGTTTGGAGGGAGGCCCAGCGCGATCCAATCCGTAAAGTTAACGACGAATTCTCGATCTTGTGGATTGCTGACTTGGACGAAGGCTCTGGCTCCTGCGATCACCTGAGGCCGCCAAGCGGCCATACTTGCACTATGGTCCACGAGCAACCCAGCCGTAACGGGGACATCCTCGGCACGAAAAAGCGTAATTTGCTGCTGGCGGCCGTTTTCGTAAATTCTGAAGTTCGATGCATCCAACGCAGACACAAACCGCCCGCTTTTGTTACTGACGACTACGGGCACAACAACGAGATTAACATTCTTGGAAATAACGTAGGGGTGAGAACTCTCCTGAGACGAGGCCGGGTGCGAAAAAGAAGCGAGGGCCAGAAGCGCGCACGTGCAAAGCGCCCAGGCCCTCGACGTCGAGCTACGTGACGAATCCCTCCGGCTGAGCATTCCTTCCGTTTAGCTCACCTCCTCGCGCTCGATCCGACCGAAACTTCGTTGGATCGGTTGAACGCCACAGCAATTGTTTTTGTCAGGTCTCTTTCTAACCTATTTCTGGTTATTCGAATTGTTTGCCGGATTGCTTCCGAAAGTTTGCTGGACGCTCGTCTCTCGCCCATTTGCATTTTGCGACTTCAGCTGCGCATCCTTCATGGCGGTCACTGAAGGCGTGTTTGAGTTGTTGGCGGGCTGGGTGATATTACCGGACAGCTCCGAGGGCATTGACGGAACGGATTGGTTCGCTGCTTTGGCGATTTCCACTGCTCGAGACTTAGGATAAACGAACTCCTGGCCATACTCATCGCCTGGGTAAAACCACTCCTTAATTGCTTCGGGGCCGTCCTGCGCAGTTTCCGAGAATTTGACGATGGTCTTATCGTGCGGCTGGGGACGATAGTCCGGGATAGTGAGGATGGTTGCGTACAACATGGTCAATTCCTTATTGAAAACTTGCACGATGTTACGGTCACCGGCAGTATCCAAAAGCTTGAATGCGTACGTGCCCGCTGGTAGAACCTTGTTGCCTGGCAGCTCCACGGGCGCGCTAAACGTGAAATACGTCAATTTATTGGCCTCATCAGCTTTGGCGGGAGATCCGAACGCCGCTACCAAAGTCGCGACACACAAAGCAAACGCCATTCGATGCAGAGCCTTCCTCATCACAGCCTCCTTTAAGCAGTTCTCGGCACACTGACAACTGTTCTTCACGCTGGCACCTTTAGTTCCATGAAAGGAGCAGCAGCGTCTTCGAATATCCCTTGGGCAATCAGTCGGTTAGATCGGTGGTCAATTGTGGAGTAGACCGTTCGAGAATGAACGCCCACGCGCGTCATTCCATTGACACTGTCTTGACACGTGCCTATCTCAGAAGCTTCTCCACTTCGTCGACGAGGTCGGTAAGAGAACTGGACTTACTAACGAAGCTGTGTGCACCGCGGCGAAGAGTTTCTCTCCGCAGTTCTTCTCCTTCGTCCACAGTAAATATGAGGATTTTTGTACTAGGAACGGATTTGGCAATCTCGGGAATGGCCTCCAGGCCATTCATGACCGGCATCGAAAGATTCAGAACAATCAAATCGGGAATGAGGTCTTTTGTCTGCGTGACGGCCTCGAGCCCATTGACGGCCTCGCCACACACTTCGAAGCCAGCGGTTTCCAAAGCAGAGCGGACTCGGCGTCTCATGCCTTCATGGTCATCCGCAAGCAGAATCCGGTGCGGCATCAGACACACTTCCTCGCAAGTCTGGGGGACGGTCCAGAGGGGTTAGTAGGTCTTCTACGTCACCGGTCTGAAGTCTGGGGGACTTTGAGAGCAGACCTGGCTCCGCAACATTAGATTAAACAGATCACGAGTCAAGCTAATTTTGCCCCACTGGCTGCATTGGGCGAGCCGCTCGGCCATCATTGTGTACTCGTAAGGCGCTCAAAGCTTGCGCCGCGCGGCTGCGGCGCGTGCCCCGACCAGCAGTGGATTCCCGCTTAGCTGAGTTGTCTAGCAGTGGGTTTTGATTCCGTCTTACGCGTCAAGTATCAGTATCCTGAGTACACGTAACATCGCCCTCTTCTCTTATCGTCTTCGAGAGAGGGAAGACGACTTCCAAAACTGTTCGATTCTTTCCAATATGAAAGTTGAGATGCCCTTCGAGATATTGAACGCGCTCCTGCATGCTGCGCATGCCCACTCCGAGCTTGGCCGGTTGGACATTGGGTTGGTCCCACAATAAATCGCCGGTGGTTTCATTTTCCACGCTCAATCTCAATTCCGTTGGATTCAGCCTCACCTTCACCTCAGCAGTCGAACTACCCGAGTGACGCCGCGCGTTCGTCAAAGCCTCCTGAACCACGCGGAATATGGTAGTTTCCAGTACCGTGGCCAGCTTCGGGCATGACTCCGGCGCCTCCAGCCGCAGGTGCATACCGCTTCGCTGGGAGAAGCCTTCAATGAAGATACGCAGGGCCGCAATCAGGCCGAGCTCCTCGAGCATCGGCGGATGGATGAGGTACGAGAACGACCGTATCTCCTGTAGACTCTGCCTTGCCAGCGAAAGAGATTCGGAAAGGGCTTGATTGGCCGCAGGCGTTAGTCCATTGGCGTTCCTGCTGATCACACCCAGATCCATAAGGATCGCCGCCACGTTCTGGGCGGTAGTATCGTGTAACTCTCGAGCCAACTGACGCCGCTCCTCATCTTGAGCGTGGAATAACTTTGTGGATAAGTTGCGTACACTCTCATTGGTTTGCTTTTGCTCAACGATCTGGCCTAGCCTGGCTTTTAGGTTGGCCATAATATCCAAAAATAGCTGCCCGCGATTCATCGGCTCATCTGAAAAATATTCGCACACCACTGCGACCTCACCGCAGACCAGAATTGGCGCGGCCAGCGCGGAACTCAGGCCCAAATTCTGAACTTCTAGCTCTGCCAGCAACTCGGGTTGAACATCCAGCTCGTCCACTGTGACGGCCTGAGAACTAGCCAAAATGTGGGAATACCATTCTTCTGGAAAAACAAAGCGCTTCGCGGTAATCATCGCCTTGACCGATTCAGCGCGTTCATGCATGCCGAAATGCCAGATATCCACGGGAACGCGAGTCGCTGCCGTCCGTCCGGAGAAAATATGGGCATGCGCAAAGACACAGTGAGCGTAATCGCAAACCTGACGGAGGCAGAATCGAATCGCATGTTCGACCGTCGGCGCCGCGGCAGCGCCGGCTATAACTGCATTCGAGAAGCGCATAAATCGCGCATCTTCCCGCAAGACTTCTGACAATTCCCTCTGGCGTGCGTCATGAATAGTGGCGAGGATGTGACTTTTGCCGCCAAGTTGAACAACCGAAGCAAGGACGTCACGAGAGATAATGCCCCCTGACTTCTGGCGGCAACCCATTCCGCGGAGCCATTTGTCACGCTTATTCCTCACCGAGTCCAGCAGGAGTCCCCATTGGTGCTTGAGGGTACAAATCGCTCTCCTCGGAGGCACGTGTAAGAACTCGTGGCGCGGGTATCCGAATATAACGGAGGCTCGGGGATTGAGGTCCAGAAATTCGCTCGCCGTCGCGCTCAGCAGCAGGATGGCATCATTCGATGATAGAAAGATCTTCCTGAATAGATCATTGTTTCGGGAGAATTCGCCGTCAAATGCGGGATCCGCTGACGCGCGGGGAGGGCTACTGACTTCCGCTGGCGGTATCGGGTGCCCCTTGTGCGGCATACTCTCCCCCCCGCGTTGCGTAGCCACAGGGACTATGTAAGCTGCGGTTAATTACCTGCCGGACAACAAAACCAGCAGCGCCAGTATGCACCTGAAAGCGTCTCTTTGGAATAGCTGTCGATCCGCGCGGTGGAAAACTGATCCGCAAGAATATGATCGCCGGGAAGATTGAAACCTTAGGACTCTCCTGCTGAATACTATCGATACCCCATTAGCCCCGGACGCTGGCGAAGGTCCTCCAGTTCCCTTTGCAGCGCTTCCATATGCTCTGTCATTTGGAGGATGACGGCTACTCCTGCCAAATTGACTCCCAGCTCGTGCCTCAAGTGCACGATCCGCTGCAGTCGGGCGACTGTGGAAGTCGAGAACAGTTGACCGGACGCTGAATTCGACGAAGGTTCGATCAAGCGATATCGGACAAAGCTTTCCACGATTCCGGTGTGCACACCTGCAGCGCTGGCCAAATCCTCCACTGACAGCAAGGAATGCTCGCTGCGCCACAGAACTAAGGCGTGCTTCTTATCACCCATCGTTCATCTCTACTTCACACTAGGCGCTCACCAAGATTTAACCGGCCGACCGATACGCCTGGCGGCTTGGGCATTCGTGCCTGCACACTGCCGTCCAATATCTAACCGCGCTGTGAAAACCCGAGCGTCTGGCAAACTCTCAGCCAAACCAGCTATTCAGCAGAGATCGTGACAGGTGAAGATCGGTCCGAGGCCAGCGGATTCCAACGTCAATTGACTCTGCAGGTCAATACAATGACGGCACCTGTCACTCTCGCGGGCGGCTTATGCCGAGGCGCCGCATCTTTTCCACAAGTGTGGTGCGCTTTAGGCCAAGCAAGGCAGCGCCGCCGTGCTCTCCCCCGACAACCCAATTCGTCTGTCGTAAGGCTTTCAGAATATGCTCGCGCTCGGCGGCGGCAAGCGTGGTGCGTTCGCGCGGTACGCCGTTATCGACTGGCTTAATCGGGGCAAGTTGTAGAAGTCCAGGTGATGACAGGATCACGGATCGTTCCATCACGTTCTGCAGCTCGCGCACGTTTCCCGGCCAGGGATAAGCCACCAGTGCATTCAGATCCACTCGCCGGATTGATTCGACCTGCTTGTTCATGCGCCGCGCGTATTTTTGAGCGAAGTGCCGGGCCAGCATGAGGATATCGTCCGGCCGGTCACGAAGGGCAGGAATTTGGATGGGAAAGACGTTCAGTCGGTAATAGAGATCGCTGCGAAATTGACGACTCTCGACCATGGAACAGAGGTCTCGATTCGTCGCGGTCACCAGCCGGAAGTCCACACGCAGGGTTCGCGGGCTTCCCAGCCTCTCGAACTCCTGCTCCTGTAGGACGTGTAGAAACTTGGGCTGAAATTCCAGCGGAATATCGCCTACTTCGTCAAGAAAGAGCGTTCCCCTGTTCGCCAATTCAAAACGTCCAATCTCCCGGCCAACAGCGCCGGTAAACGCGCCCTTCTCGTGGCCAAAAAGTTCACTTTCAATGAGTCCTGGCGGAATGGATGCACAGTTAGTTCTGACGAAGACCCCTTCGCGACGTAAACTCAATTTATGTATTGCCTTGGCGACGAGTTCCTTTCCCGTTCCTGTTTCTCCGAGGATGAGTACTGTCGCATCCGTTCTAGCAACCCTCTTCGCTTGCTCGAGTACAGCTTTCAGGCAGGAACTGCAACCCACAATTTCAGGGAAAGAGTCCTCAGCTCGATCATTGACGATGACGGTCTGAAGCTTTTCTTCGGCGAGAGTCTCAATGGCCTGCACGTGCTCCCCGTCACAAGTAGGAATAGACGATAGTTGCTAAGCGAACATAGTCGATCAATAAGGTATCGATTGGATAATTGTGAACCACGCGTGGATAATTGTGAACCACGCGTAAGCGTTTCACTGTAGACCTTGTAAATGACTGACCTGCCAGCGAGTGACTTTCATAGTGTTACGAATGCTGTCAAAAGATTGACTCCCCCGCCCATCGCTTAGCCATCGCTGAGAACTATAGTTCCACTTCGTCGTTTTAACCGACTCGCATGAGCCAAGTTAGCGAAATCCTTGCGATCGCCTTCTCATTGGAAGCCAAGATGCTTTTAGTCGCAGGGAACTTCATTAAGAAAGGAGCAACGCATGGACGATCTGGAATTAAAGAAGAGTGTGGAATCAGAGCTTAACTTCGAACCGAGCATAAATGCGGCTGAAATTGGCGTGGCTGTGAAGAACGGAGTTGTCACTCTCGGCGGCCGTGTGCCCAGCTACTGGGAAAAAGTCTCTGCGGAACGCGCCGCCGCCCGCGTCTCGGGAGTAAAAGCTGTGGCAAATGAGTTGGAAGTTCGCCTGCCGGGATCGAGTGAACGCACGGACGAGGACATCGCCCAGGCAGCGGTAGACACGCTCAGGTGGTCAGTTTTCGTACCGCAAGACAGGATCAAGGTCAAAGTCTCGAAAGGCTGGATCACCTTGGAAGGAAATGTGGATTGGCAATACCAGAAGTCCGCGGCTGAAAAGGCAGTGAGGAAGCTCTACGGGGTTTTGGGTGTCAGTAACTTAATTGAAGTTAAACCTCAAGTCAGCAAGACCGAGGTGAAGACCTCGATCGAAGCGGCACTGAAACGTCTAGCAGAGGTGGACGCAAATAGAATCCGTGTCGATACAGAGAATGGAAAGGTAGTGCTCAGCGGTAGTGTGCGCTCCTGGTTCGAACGAGAAGAAGCTGAGAGGGCTGCCTGGGCGGCACCGGGAGTGCGATCTGTCGAGGACCGTATAGCCATTGCCGCATAGACCCCTTCTTGACGCACGCGGAATATGGGCACGCCCATGTCGCGGCGAGTCTATCCGGCAGGTCGGAAGAATGCAGATTTGAAAGGCAGATTTGAAAGGAGGACACCAATGGCATTTCTCACACTGAGGGAAAGCCCTTTTGACGAGCTCTTCGATTTTAGGCGGGATTTTGACAGTATCTTCAACCGGTTACTCACGAACCGGACGGAGTCGCGCGGTAAAACTTCGACACCGCCAATACAAGCGTGGATCGACGGCGACAAGAAGACCTATCACTTGAGAGTTGCATTACCTGGAATCGACCCTGACGAAGTGCAGATCAATGCGCAAGGCAACACCCTCACGATTAGCGGCGAACATGAAGCTAGCGAAGAGAAGGAGCAAGCGGATTATCTGCGAAGAGAATTCTCGTTAGAACGGTTTGAGCGAACTGTGGTCCTCCCTGAAGGCGTCGACGTTGGAAGCATTAACGCCGAATATAACAATGGAATAGTTGAGATTACCGCGCCACTTTCTGAAGCGTCTCTTCCGAAACGAATCGAAATTAAAAGCTCTGAGAAGACCAAAGCTGCGCGTGCCTAGAGGCAATCAGCAGCGAGTGGATTGAGGATCGACTATGAAAGCTTTAGGGGCCCGGCGTTGCACTACATTTTTAAGTCTTCCCTTTGTGCTCATCCTGGTGGGCTGGGCCCTACCTTTACAGGAACCCAATCCGTCTGTTCGGCAGTCTCCGTCGGAAGTCACCGTTCCTAACAGGCCCACGGCGCCGCTCTTCAAGGGGCAGCAGGGTGAACAGAACTCAGAAATCGAATTCGCTCCGTCGAGCCGCACGGTCACTTTAAAACTACGGGTCGAGGATCCCAACGGATATTTCCTTCCGAACATTCGCCGAGAAAACTTCGCCGTGTACGAAAACGGTGTACGGCAAAACAACGTCAACGTAGAGGTCGAACATGCGCCGGTAACCCTTGCACTTTTGCTCGAAGCCGGCGGTCGCTATCACGAATTGAACAAAGCGCTCGCGATGAATGTTTCCCAAACCGGCCGGAAGGCGCTGGATGTAATTGACCGCGAGGATAAAGTTGCCATCTTCAAATATGACGCCAACCTAACGCCCTTGGCTGACTTCAACGAAAGCCATGACCACCTAGGCGGAATTTTTGACGACCTCTCCGTGCCTGCCACTTCGGAGGCTAACCTCTACGATGCTCTTCTGGAGACCCTAAATCGAATGCACGGAGTCAACGGACGAAAGGCCATCGTCCTCATCTCAACGGGCGTCGACACTTTCAGCAAAGCGAGTTACGAAGAGGTCTTAAGAGCGGTTCGCGAATCGGCCATTCCCATTTATGCGATCAGCCTCAAACAGTCTGTCCAACTCGAGGCAAACCTATATGGACCTGCGGCGCCTTTCGCACACATCGATTGGACTGGCGCGGAAAACCGCCTAGAAATGCTAGCGCGATCTTCGGGCGGCCGAGCATATCAGCCTCAGACTGACGTAGAGGTCCCGGCGATATACGACGACATCATGGAAAACCTTCGGGTGCGGTACGTAGTCACCTACGTTTCGTCGAATCCCGCAGCCTCGGGGCCACCGCGCAAAATCCGTGCCGAACTGATCGATCCACAGACTGGCCAACCGCTGAAGTTCCGTGACTCAGATGGCAGGCCGATTACTGCTCGGGTCTACGTTCAGGAAAGTTACAGTCCAGATGCAGCCTGACAGGCAAATCAATTGAGTAGGCGTCGAATATGAGCAAAACGATTGGCACCAGAACTCTCTCGACCATGTGCGGCGTGATAGCGATGCTGCTGTTCGCTCTGGCATCAGGACATGCGCAACAGGAAGAGCGCCACTTCACATTTAATGCCGGCGCCGGTTTTTCCCCTCTCGTGGGCCAGATCAGCGATCGTCTAAACAACGGTTGGAACATAACCGTTGGGGGTGGATATCGCTTCACGCCACACTTCGAAACAAATCTGCAATTTACGTATAACGGCTTGGGTGTCAAGCCGCTGGTGTTGCAAGAAGCCGGCGTTCCCAGCGCGAACTCGCACCTGTGGTCCCTGACGATCGATCCTAAGCTCCGGGTTCATTCAATCGGGAGAGTGGTCCCGTACTTCACTGGCGGCGTCGGCTACTATCGCCGAACCATTCAATTCACCCAGCCCACAGTGGCGCCAATCGATATCTTCGATCCGTTCTTTGGCTTCTTCTTTTTCCCCACGCTGGTTCCAGCAAACATAGTCCTCGGTAACGTCACTCGTGGAGGCGTCGGCGGAAATTTGGGTGCGGGATTCGATATTCCATTCGTGGGCGGCACCCGCTTCTTTATAGAAGCGAAATATCAGTACGCCAGTACGGGAAGCATTGCAACGAGGATGATTCCGCTCACACTTGGAGTGCGGTGGTGACCTATCCTCCGTAAAGTCGGCGACTGAATGAAGGAAAAAAGGAAGAGGTGAGGTATGAGCGTAACAGCAAGCACAACTTTTCCGAGAACATCGGTGGGTTGGTCAATCGTTCTCAGTGTCCTCATGATCATTGCGGGGTTCCTGGCCATCGCTATGCCGTTGGCGGCTGCGATTGCGGCAAACATATTTGTTGCCTGGATGCTTATGTTCAGTGGCGCGGCTCACCTCGTTTTCGCTTGGTATAGGCGACATAGCCGTGGATTCATATGGCAGCTCCTGCTTGGCATTCTCTACGCCTTTATAGGCGCGTACATCTTGATCAATCCGGCTCTCGGTTTGGTATCACTGGCTCTCGCCATTGCCGCTTACCTGCTGCTCGAGGGAGTTTTAGAGATTACCTTGGCATTCCAACTTCGACCGACGCGCGCCTGGGGTTGGCTGCTCTTTGACGGCATTGTGACATTGATCTTCGCCTTAATGATCTGGAGGGCGTGGCCCGCGGCTTCCGAACTTATCATCGCGGTACTCGTAGGAGTCAGCATGCTTTTCGGCGGCATTTCGCGTCTTATGCTGAGTCTTGCCGCACGTCACGCGACAACGTAGACAACGTAAGAGATTCGGTCCCACGAGGTTGACGCCGCTGTGGAACCGCTCATTCTTCGATCAAGCTCGCGGCGTCGCTACCAACCAGGGTGATCACACCGCACTCTTCCATCCTGGCTGCGGTCGTCCATCTGAGAAGGGGCAGTGAAAGGAGGCTAACGTGCGTACTTTCAAGCTAAGCATCGGTCTGTGTTTTATGCTCGCTATCGCCAGTCGCGCGAACGCGCAGAAAGTTGCGGTGGATTTCGATCCTCACGCATCTTTCTCCGACTACAAGACGTTCATGTGGATCGAGCCCGTGCATTATCCACAAGATCCGCTTATGGAAAGGCGGATTATGAATGCAATCAACGCCGCGCTTACAGACAAGGGCTTGCATGAGGTCCCTCTAGGAGCAGATATGGGCGTCGTAGCCCACGTCGCCACAAGAAAAGAACGGACTTTGGAAACTCTCTACACTGGATTCGGAGGCGGCTGGCGATGGGGTATGGGATGGGGGCAAGCGATAACGACGCCGGAAACTTATACGGTCGGCACGCTTGTCGTGGACCTCTTTGATGCAAGAACGATGCAGCTTATCTGGCGCGGCACGGGTACCGAAACGTTATCTGACAAACCAGAAAAAGACACTCAGAAACTCAACAAGACGGTCGAGAAGATGTTCAAGAACTTCCCGCCGA